>BNJU01001114.1_pt1 | contig 176869 bp, 354 predicted proteins | sample 8539281 | NCBI WGS metagenome assembly BNJU01 (sample SAMD00202456, study PRJDB9452) | human saliva metagenome | isolation source: human saliva | place: Japan
AGATAATGAGCACTGGAGGAGTTAACAGCTCAAGACAGGGTTGCTAGCAATCAGACCGCGGTGGTCAATTTGGTTCTCCACTCCGCCGCCAGTGACTTCGGACTGTTTGAACAGGAGCGTACTATCTTCGGTTAGTACCTTGTCGTGTTTTCAGCCAGGAACTCCTCGTCGTCGATAAAGTAGATTGTCCACGATACTGGCGGTGTCGTTGCTGAGGTCGCTACTGTCTTCTTCACCAGGTTGGCTACAGTCTCGTCATAGCTTCTCGTGTCGTCAAGATCAACCTCATAGGCGGTAGCGATATCAGTGCCTATTGCGGTTTCCTTCCAACTCCAGTGGCGAGGCTGTCTTCTTGGGATCACCGCTGCTGGCGTTCTAGGGGACTTGGCGTCTTGGGTGGCCGTGTCATGTGGGATGCTCACCCGTGTAGTGTCGATGCTGGCGAGCACAGAGTCATATCCGCTCCCAGTTTCCCTCATCTGCTGGTATTTGTAATTGTGTTCTCTGCATGCTTCATAAGTGAACCTCTCGTTGGCTCTGAATGGTGAGTTGCCCTGTGTGTGGGGGTATAGGTTTTCTGAATTTACTTCCCTGTGGGTGATGTTCTGTGCCTGCTCTGGTGTCGAGGACGAGTTCTGGTTCGGCGGCTGCCCTTTGCCGCCCAGGCCTGAGTCGTCTGAATACAGGTCACCTTGTAGTCCTTCCGTCATGCCCCGCGGCAGATGGGGTTCTTCCAGTTAGCCAGCAGGAATGGGTGGCTCTGCTTGTCCCAGAGCACCAGCCATGTGCCATCCCAGCCTGAACAGTGAACTGCATCTAATGGTCGGAGAACCCTCTGGACTGTACCACATAACGGTTCCATCCCAATCGACATCATTGCAATTCTGGACGCATAGTGACACGACTGGAGAACATGCCCTTAGCTTTCTGCCAGACCCTCTTTCATTAAAGGTGATGTAGGCGCCTTGTCTGCAGGCTACTGTAGGTGCTGCTCAAACCCATCAGGTACCTAGGTCGGTTTCGTTGGACCGCTTGCTGGTTGTGCACCATCCATAGGCAGAGACCCCTTAGCGATGACGGGGAGGAGCACGGTACGCCATCTGCCTGGTGAACAGTGGTGCTTTCTCTGGGCAATTGAGACAGTGTTAACGACAGTGATCACATTGTCACCTGGTCCACAGTGCCAAGAACCTTGAAGTTCCGGTCTTGCTGAGAACAGTTCAGCGGTGTGGCGGCGCTACGTCTTCTGTGTCCGGCATGGCGGCGATGCGGGCTCCTTGTTCTGCTCATTCGCGGGCCCCCACCAGTTCACGGCAGCAACGGCACCTGCTACAGCAGCCTACGGCGCAACCATAGCAGGTCCAGTTCGGACCATGCGACCTCAGGGTGGGTTCTCGAAGTTCTCACCCTCAGTGTCATGGAATTCTCTGCTGTCATGTGAATCCCCTAGGTCATTCTTAAGTGCGTGCAACTGTCCCTAAAATCCTGGGTTCTTTACGGCGCACTCCTTTATTAAGTTGAGATCCTAGAATCTGAGACCTCACCATCATCAGCGTCGCCTTCAAACGATTACTGGAGGCTGGTGTGACCCTGGATTCCACCCAAGGCGATGACCGGCTTCGACTGCCGTAACAGCCGAACTCAGCTTCTAACACTCTCTGTCTCAACAGAGAACACATTCTCTCGTGTTCGAGATGGAGATGCCGCCCGTAGACTATCTCTTGACAGCAGAGACATCCCGGTTCAACTCGAATCCACAGGTAGTGCAGGTGCCAACTCGCGTCCTTGAGTTGTTGGAGACCAGCCGCTTTGTGAGCGCATATTCTGAATGTCTTTAGCTTCCTTGGTTACTTTGAGACCGTAACGTTTAGGGTGTTCTCTATGCCTCTGAATCTCCGCGTGGTGCCACCAAGAGTCCAGCCAGGACAGGTTCTCCAGAGAGATGTAGGCGTTGTTCTTCTCAGCGATTTCCACACCTGACTGACGTGCCGACGATGCTTGATCTATTGTATAACGCTGACTCGCGCCCGCCTCGGTGCGCAGCACATCAACGCGCTCTGTCCTGTTGTATCTCTCACAAAGATCACTCGCTCCTGCAGATGGGCGGCTGAAGTACAATGCCGCCGCTCTTTCTTGATCAACGAACCGGGCCATTTCTTGTAGTTGACGTGATACAGGGGCGGACGCCATAACCTAGGATCGGTAGAGGTAATACTGGTTCTTCCTGCAATCAACACCCACGATTCTCTTGGTCTTTGGGTATTTGTTTCGTGCTCAATGGCGATATCGAAAACGACCTGACCTTTATGACTCAGTCCGTGGTTGGGCGACAGACCTTACCTGTGCAGATCGCTCCATACATCTATTGTACAGAGATAGAGTCTGGTGGTCCGTAACGACGTCTTCACCTGAACAACGACATTCAGCGGATCCTTTTCATCCCTAGACGCCTTAGGTGCGAAATAGTGTCACAAACCGCCAGATTCAGTCTGGCGCTCCTCCCGTAGAGACGCTTTACGCTCGCCTGATGTGATAGCGCGCCTCAGGTGAAACGAACCCATGCCATTGGTTGGCTGTGGGGCATCGGTGGGTGCCTGTATGAAGGATTCTATCTGGCTTGGTCTCGCCGATGGTGTTCATCACCGGAACAGTAACCTCATGGCGTACGCAGTTCAGTGCTCTACCACGTTTGAGACCAGCATCTCATTCATGGTGGCATGTTTCTGAAAATCCTTAGCGACTAAGACGCTTGCGACCCCCAGGAGTTCAGAGATCCGGTCGGCCTGTCACCTGTATAGAGACCTTCACTGCAGATGCTTAGACTCCTGGCTGGCGGCACCTCCTACTCCTTTAGACCACCAAGCAACCATCTGGGCAGATCTGGCTAACCTGCTCCACGTCAGCCCGCGTCGTCAGTGATGAACCTGTACCTAATCACCGTGTCACCAGTACTTCACAAATCACCTCCTCTTGAATAGAGTTGAATGGCTGGTATATTATAACTTTCAGTACTTTTGTTGTAAGTTAAGGAATCATAAAGGACTGAGTGGTAATGACAGTATATCCTGTCTGTTAGCCGCCCGCATGGTAGAAGCCGTGTAGTGCCTGTGCACCACCTGCATAGTCCTCAGTGAGGGAGGAGTTCAGGTGGGGAACTCTCCGCGCCACCACGCGCTCTTCGCCAGGCCTCAGCGATCTTCTCTACCATCAACATCCCAGGTACACGAAGATATGGCCCACATACTCGGGTTTCGTGATGAGAATGTCGCCTGGTTGGCTGTGCCTTGATCATTATAGGCCTGCACTCCGGGGATGATGAGCGTACCTGTACTGTTCCCCTGTTGCGGCCCCACGGGAGACTCTGGGTCAACCGTGTGTTTTTACGACGGTGGCATGGGAGAAACGGCCGCAGTCGGCCCCACAGGTCAGAATGGGTCCGCTGCAGTCTGCCCTTCCATCTTGTGTTTAGCGTCTTTTTGTACGCCTGAGGGCACAGGGTATCGCACGAGGGCTCAGGGCACTTCGGCTCCTCTTTAGTAGGGTAGGCGATGAGATGGCGAACTTGACGATGTTGTCTTTCCTCATCACCTGCTGCTAACCTGCACCGCGGCCGCATGACGCCGCCGTCACACTGCTGAGGCCCGCGGACCGGTGAACTTTGACGGTAGAACTCGCTGGCGCACTGTCCTGGCGCTCCTTGGGGCCTGGGCGCGTCTGCTGTCCCTCGTAGACATGATGGAAGATGGTGCAGTTCCTTCTCAGGCTTGCCCTGGTCGTTGAAGCCTGCCGCGAGGAGACGCTGCCGTAAGAGGCTTCAGCACTCGTTCTTGATCATGGTCAACTGGACCTCGGCATCGTACCAGTTTTTCCCATGCTTCGCCAGGTGGGAGAGATCGTAGCGCGCGGGGTTCCACGTCCATTGAAGCCAGGCCAAGACCAGCCGGTGCGTTGTCTTTTGTGAAGGCGTCAGCCTGCTCATTTGACATATGGTCTAGTAGAGCCATCGGCGTTTTGAGCGCTCATCTCGGCGCGAGCATAGTTTCGAGGCCGGACTCCTGGATCATTACCGAGGATGCCAGCGGCCTGCTCGCGGGACATGCCCTACCTCCCAGGAATTGCTTCTGGGACATGAGCCACGAACCAGCCTGGTTGCCTCAACAGGTTTGGGTCCCGTCCTCTCCTCCTGGTCTACCTTGTCTTTGGCGCCCTGGATCGCTGGCCCGTACGCAGGGATGCCTCGCCCGCTTTTCGCGTCACCGCCGATGCGAAGCGCCCGTCTGCGTTCTCGTGCGGCCGATCACCGCCATGGATGGGGTCACGGCGAGAGAGACGCCACGGTGATAATGACGGCTGCGGCTGGGGATGATCCATGAGACAGGAGTTTTGTGACGACGCTGACGTAGCGCCCTGCACAGAGTGTGCGACTGTGGGCTGCCGACTGGACGCTGCGCGAATGCGGTCTCTGGCGCGAAATCTTACGCCTTCTGGTACAGGCATGGGCGGCTGCACTCTTTGCTAGGTTCGCGGCTGCACCTTTGACGCCACCGCGGCCCTTGCCTCCACCTGGTTTGGGTCGCCGCCGCTCTCACCTTCTCCACTTTACCGGTGCCTCCATCACTGGGGTCGCCCTACTGGAGAGGTGCACTGTTGGGGGCTCCGTTGTTTCCGTGTGACTTGCCCCTCTGGTCCCCTGGGTTTGCAAATGGGGTGGCCTGTCTCCCTTTGGTGAGTCACTGCCGTTTTCTGGTGCCGAGTCCTGTGCCCGCCCTAGGAGTCAAATGCTTGCGGCTTGTCCCAGGGATGAACGTTGGGGCAAGAACGGATCTCAGCATATCGCGTCGATGCCGCCACCCGTCGAGATCACTGAGTTTCATCTGGGTGCACCTCTCTGATCTGGCTGCAGCATCAGGCTCATGGCCCGAACTCCGGGAGTCCGGCAGTCTTGGGTCTTCCCAGTTGTCGCTCTGTTGGTTTTCTTCTCCTGGTGGCGGCTGTTCTCCGGCTGCTAATAGGGTCCTTGTTTTACTTGGGTGTCACGAGGCTTCCTTGAGGGAAGGATTCGGTCGTGGTAACCAATGGTCCTACGCATTGGTGGAGTTCACCTCTTCTCGGGTTCTTGTGTCCTGATGCTGGCTTTTCACTGTGCAGGCGGTGGCAGCGTTGGGGTGGAGTTCTGGTTTTCTCTCCGGTGTTGGTTTCGGCTCCGGTCTTGGCTGGCTCTGACCTCCAGGGCAGCTGGGTGGAGGGGTGGGTCAGGCATCCTGTCCGGCGACAGCACCTCTCTGCCTTCAGTATGGCTGATCGATCAAATCGATGGCTGGATATGGTGCTTGCTTGTAGCCTTGCTGACGGGCGGAAAGATCCAGTGCGGAGCAGTTCGGGTGTTGATGCGCTCGGTGGGGTTGCAGGAGGGCGGTGATGGCCGTCTGCTGCGGTCAGCGCGTCGGCTGCCGTGAGGCGCTTTTGGCTGATGGTGCCATGGCGGTGCCGTCGGCGCCATGCGTGCCCTTGCCGTCAACTCGGTGTCCTGATCACCGCCAGATATGGACGTCTGCAGGTTGCTGTGGTTTTTACCACGTTGCGCTTGTGTTCAGCGCTGCAGGGTCCTTCTTGGCGGTTTCCTTGGGTGCAGTACCTTTCTCTGGCGTGCTTCGCTACCTTCTGTGTATCGGCTTTGGCATCGATGCTCTTGGCTGTGACGGTCTGCACCGCTGCCGCAGCGTTGCGGTCGTTGAGTCTCGCCGTACGGCATGCGTCCACGTTGTCCGGCTAACTGACCTCGGTGTGCTCCTGCTGCGCGCTGATCGTAGGGCCGCGTTCAGCCGTCGCCTTGTCCATCAGCGCGGTCCGCTTCATCGCTGAGATCGCGGGTATGCCTTGTCAGAGCGGCTTGCTGCTCGCGAACTTTGGCTCTGGCGGCCTGCTTGTCAGCGTTAGAAAGCAACCTGGCCTGGGGTCATCGAGTGCGTGCCGTCGATCTCCTCGAACGGATGCTTGCTCGTCCATCCTGGTGCTTAGTGTCCGTTATTACGGTTCTGGAAGGCTTTACGTTGCGCTGGGTCACTGATGAGGCTGACTTTTGCTTCTCCGGACACCGATACGCTCACGAGGTTCTCGAACTCTCGACGAGATGCGCGCACCTGCTCAAGCCTGGAGATTGCGGACTCCGCTCATCCGCGCGGTGGCTGCAGGGGTTGTTGACGCGCTCCAGGTGTGCGTTCAGCGTCCGTGATCAGGTCATCACACGGGCGATAGAGGTCGACGTGGGTCTGCTTGAACTTCTCGCCTCCAGCCGGTCGTGGTCTGGTCGGCGGCCTTCCTGGACTCCTGGCTGGCGATCTCCTGAGAAGCGCCTCTGGATGCGTCCTGCCAGTTCTTCGCTGCCTGCTGGGCGTCACGCTCCTGCTGTTTGGCCTCCTGCTCCATGTTCTGCAGGTTTGCCGCGGTTGGCGACGTTCATCGCGGTCAACCTGGCGGGCGACGTTGCCAACGAAGCCGCCGCTACGCAAAGGTCGCGTTTGGCTGTCAGCGAGCTTTGGATCTCCTGGTCCCGCCGGCCATCTTCGCGCCGACCGCGCCACCGACACCGGCACTGAGCATCCGTGTGGTGCCACTACCGGCACCCCGCATGGTGCGGCCCAGCCTGTCACTCATTTGGGAAGACAGTTCCTCGCCCTTGGCGTTAGCCTTACCTAGTAGTCAATGATCTCCTTGCGGTACATGGCAGGGCCATGGTGATCAGTAGGACGAACAGGATTGTTGTCGGGATGCTGTCAATGTCGTCGAGGATGCCCCCATACATGGCGATGCTGGCGACGAGGAACCCGGCGGACGCGATGTACTTCATCACGTTGGTGGCGACCTTCTGGAAGAACCCGAGGAGGATTCTGCGCCCCCTGTCAGGGTCGATGCCGATGAGCAGGAAGATCGGGCTGAAAGCCATGAGGATGACGGAGGAGATGAAGTAGACGGCGGCGTACAGGGATGTGACGATGAGGACGAGGCCGCCGAGGACGACAACGAAGATGGCGAGGGCGATGCCGTTCTTGTTGAACGTGCTGGACATGCTGCCGGACCAGGAGGACCAGAACCCGTGTATTGGCGAGCTGCCGCGTCAATTACCTTGTACCAGCGGGTGTCTATCTTCCCTGTGTCCCGGCAGGGTGTCTTCACCCGAGTTCCGCGCTGGTTTCCAGGTACATCTGGTATGTGACTAGGTTTGCGAATCTTGTTTTCGTCACCGTTGTCGGTGGTGGTGAGTACGTTCTTCTGTGTGATGCTCTTTCTGTGTACAAGTTCACACAGTAGTCTTCTGGTTTGAGACCAGCATCGGTGAGTATCTTATTGTTGGGCTGTTCTTGTCAAGTGTGTCCAGGTTGTCGAACCCTGTCGAAAGATCCTCAGCGTGCATGTTCACTCTGAACGCTTTCCCGAGATCTTTCGGGTGACGACCCAGCGATCATCTGCATGTCGCTGGACGGGTCGCTGTTGTTCGCATACGCACGACAAACGGCGTCTGATGTAAGATTCGTTGTCTTGGAGGGTTCCAGAGTTGTTTGTTCACCGACGCGCCACTGAACGCGATCACACAGGACGCTATTGTGTTGGATACTGCCAGTGGGGCTTTAGCGAGCAGGGACGGGTTCAGCAGCATGATGAGACTGACCATGTAGGCGATGAACGCCCACAGGACACCGAAGAAGATGTCCCGGATTTCATTTTGCTAGTTTAATGAATACTCCGACACCAACTGCGGTATGAATACGAGCGACGCGAGTGGGAAGAACAGTGACCCGGTGAAGCGCGATGATTCCGCCTTTTGCTGGCGTTCGCTGACTCGCGACCGTTTGCTCCTGTACCACCAATGATTTTTAGCATGTTGAAACGGTCGCCGGTCGTGTCTTTCGCATCGGAGCAGATCGTGTTCGGAGTCGAACGTGTGCATCACAATGTACTGGGTGATGCCAGACAACCCGTTAGCGATACCAAGGAGACTGTTAGCGGTTTGGACGCCGATAGAGTTAAGGGCGCAGTTATTGAGAGTTCTGCTGGCCTTTAGTTTGGCCTCATCAGTCTTGGAATGCTCCTTGTAGGATTCGTCAGACTTGTCTTTGACTAGGAACTCGCCTTTACCTTCACCATGGTAGTTGACGAAGAAGAGCCCCGTTCTCTAGGGCCTCCTGGGCGGTGAGACGACGGCCATCCTTGTCTGAAGCCGGGTAGGACTTGAGCCACTGGTACCATTTCGCCTGGGAGTCCATGTTGGTGCCCATGTATCTCTGAGCAGAAGATCCCAGAATGTTCCGGCTTGTGCGGTGTGGCTGGATGCTGTTGCTTGCCCCAGGGGTGGCGGTGATGAGTGGACAGTATGATGGCGATGAGCGCGAAGAATACGGCGATGGTGGATGCCACCCTTGTCCATGCGCGGTTGACGGCACTGTATTGGTACCACCTGGGGTGATGTAGATGTGCCGTTCTCTGCGACCATCTGCCAAACCTCAAAATGTTAGTTCGCGGGTGTTCTTGAGCCAGCCCGGTGTGTCCAAAATAGTGTGCGAGAAGGCGGCCAATATCGAAAATATCGACCGCCTTCTTTTTGCCACTGGCTGTTTGTGGCTCTTCCGCTCTAGTTTTAGGTCACTGGTTCTCCAGTATTGATGCAGCCAGTTCCGCTACCTCGGAGCGTTCAGTTTGCTTCAGGGTGATGTGCGCAAAAAGGTCACTGTCCTTGAGGCTGTCAACAACGCTCCAGATGTCTGCGTGCTTCCCGGACTGGAGGAACCGGTTATCAACCTGGGCGGCGTCAAACGTGAGGACCACCTTGGATCCCTCACCGGCGCGGGACAGGATGTTCAGGATTTCGTTGCGTGAGAAGTTTTGTGCCTCTTCCAGGATCATGAATGTGCGCCAGGATCGGCCTCTGAGGAATGTGATGGGTGCGATCTCCACCATTTCCTTGTACTTTTTGATCTTGTTGTCGTCAGGTTTGCTCTGGGTCTTGCTGCACCCCTTGGAGGCGATAACGTCGATGGCGTCAAACACTGCCCCGGACCATGCGGCCATCTTATCGTTGACGTCTCCAGGAAGGAAACCGATCTCCTGCCCTTGCCCAAGTTCGTGTAGGGACCTGAATCACAATGATCTTGTCGTGAGTGGTGCCGGGTTCGTTAATGCCGAGTGGCGACGGCGACGAGTCTTGCCGGTTCCTGCCGACCGCCAGAGACACGATGGGCACCTGGCTGGCAGGCATCTTCAGCCAGGTCATGGCGACGTCCTGCTCGATGGTGCGGCCGAGTGATACTCTCTGACTTCACCTTGCGTGCGACCGGGGTGAGCGTGTCTCCAGTGAGGATCAGGTGCGCGATGGACGCGCTGTCAGCATCATCCAGGTGATGGTGATGTGAGGCGTTCTCTGCCCTGTCCTCTGGGAGACGGGACAGGATCAGGTCTTCTACCCGCTCCAGGCCCTTGCCGCCGTCTTTTCTCGCCCCAGTAGTTGCTGTCGGCACACTCGCTGCTGGTGAGGGTCACGTGTAGCGCCCGTCAAATGGGGTGAGCGTCAAGAACCCTTGTGGCGTTGAACTCGATGGCGTCAATGTTCAGGGTCGAGGGTGGAGTGCAGGCGCATAGGGGTGTCGTTGGACAGCAGGACGACGTTCTTGTCCCCATCCTGGCGGAGGTTGTTGGCGACTGCGAGGATGGTGCTGTCGTGACTTCCGTCCTGTAGATGCTCGGGGAGGGACTTCGATCCCTGTGGTTGGGTTCGACACGGATGGTGATGTCCTCCCAGGGCGAGGGCGCTGCACTCCTTCGGCGAGTTTTCCCCTGGGCGACCCGCAGTTCTTCGAGGAGACGGATCCATTGGCGGGACAGGAGACCAATTGTTGGGTGGGACCGTTTGTCTTCTAGTTCACGGACGACGACCGCTGGGATGACGAGGGTGCAGTCTTGGAGGACGTTGAGGAGACCTGTACCACCATGAGGAGGCTGGATGTGTCTGCGACCACCGTCCTCCACGTAGTTCCTCTGTGAGCCCGACAGGGTGCTGTGATCGCCCATTGTGTTGTCCTAACGTCCCGATGGTACCAGTGGCCCACCAGGTCTGGCTGTCGCCTCTTCTTGTTCTGGTGGGCCTTGGCCTGTCGATTCTGTGAGCGAATATCCACGCTCACACATATACCCAAAACCCTCAGTGCGTGGCTTTTTGCGATGGGATGCGAGTAACGCGAGTGGAGTGGGCTAGCATTCTGTCAGGGTTTCGGGGTCTTTTTGCTTTGGTGTGGGTGCCGCCGAGGGTCCCTGTTGCTGCCGAAACTGATGGCGCTTACAGTGGACTTGTGATAGTTGCAGGGTTGCAGTCCGATAGCGACGAATGGGATGAGGTGGCCGTGTACACTTCCGCTGAGATGACCCTGTATGGGTGTTTTTGTTCTCAATGTCAGGCACGTCAACAGTGTTCGGGTTGGAGGAGTCTATCTTGTAGGTGCTGCTGACGCGGCGCCCTTTGACGTTGCGTGATGTCTCTAGCCGAACTTCGTAGTAGGGGAAGGTAACTTTCTTCCATTGATCTCTTGGACGTTGCAGGCACCGGGTATGCGGTGCTAGATTCCAACTGTTCCCGGTGCTCCCGGACGAGTGCCTTAATGGCTTTCTCGTCGAGGTTTCCACGTGCGTCAATGGTTTTTACTGCGGTCTCGGCTGATGACTGGGCTATCGTGTCGTACTCGAACTTGTTGGACGACCTGGCTCGTGTTGATGGCAAGCCCCAGACAGATGACGGCGAGTGGCACGAACACGATAGACAGGGTGAGGGCTCATGCCGTCATCGGACTTGAAACCCAGTCTGGTGTTAGCGGCGGAGGCGGTCTAGTAGGTTTTTGAGGCGGTAACGCTCGTCAGTTGGGTTGGGTTTTCTAGAGATCCTGCGATCTCTGTGGGCCCACCCTGGTCTGACGTTTCAGGCGTGGTTGCCTGTGGGCCGGTACCACTCATGGTGGTGGCTGGGGCTGACTGGTGCGTGACCGTCATGCTCTGCCGCTTCCGCTGCCGAAGCGGCTCCTGTGCTTGTTTCTTGTGGCGCGTAGCGATCTCTCTGGATGCTGCGACGTCACGGTGGACTGTTTGCATGTGTTCGTCCCCTGCCGTCAGTTGGTGTCGATTGGTCCTGTGCCCCGTCGTAGCGGACCTCGGACTCGGATATGCCTCGTGTGCTGACCTTCTCCCGCTGGAAGCCGCCGATGGTGCGCATGGTGGTAGAAGCGGATCGGCGATGCCCTTGTACTCCCAGGTGACGTCACGGTGGACGTTCTGGCCCTATTTTGAGTGGCGATGCTGGGGTGCACTGAACGTCTTTCACTGGGGTGGACGAGGCGCTGTCTATCTGGTTTCCTGATGAGGAACACTCGGCGGACGTGTGGTTGGGGCATGACTCGATGAGTGCCGTATGCTTTGGCGATGGGGGTGATCTGTCGCTTCTGGTTCGTTCCTCCGTAGATGGCGACGGTTCCGGAGCTTGCGTCTCGGGCTGCTGCGTACCTGCCCTGGTTGAGGATGTAGACGCTGAGAGTCAACCATGGTGACAAAGCGCGACGACGCAGCAACGTGAGCGACTGACACTATTTGAGGATTCTCGGTCTGAGTTAAAAGTGCCTTGAGGAACTTTCTCATTATTTTGGCAGCCTCCACTGGAACTTTCAGTATGCCGATACAGTGCTCCGCAATATCCAACAGAACCCTAATTATAACAAGAGGGTCTTTTCGTTGTGTTTGGGTTTGCTGACCCAACCATGTTTCTTTCATGCGTGTGGTTTGCGTGAATGCGCGCAACTGGGTCAACCTCACTGCGCAGACGCCTAATCTTCATCCGCGTATGGTTCTCACTGCAAGAGCACTGGTAGATAGATGGGGAGTGCAGCCGTTCTGAGACAACCTCGATGATCGAGATATGGAATAGGCGCTTCGCGTCGGGCTCATGTGACGGTCGGCAGCGACCGTTCTGGCTCAGGGTTGAGAGTCATCATCCGCAGGCTAGTCACTCGATGAGAGTACAGAGGCGTTGTGCGCCACTTCACCTGCTCCGCCTCAGGCACTGGAGCCTGCGGCCTGACAAGCGAGCGTTTACAGGATTGCTGAAAGCGGAACGATGCGGTCGGCGGCAGTGATGATATCGTCGATACACCTGTGCTGAATGATATGGGCTGCGTTGCCGAGTCTGTCTCTCTCGTCTGCCTGGAGAGTTCAAGGCGGACCGCTTTTGCGCACGCCAGCCGCCTGGTTCTTTACTGTCCTCAATCTCGCATGAGCGCCTTTTCCGCGATGTCCGCCATAACGATATCGACGGGCGCTATATGGCGGTTGCCCGGATAGACACGCTCGTGCTGATGTTCTCAGTCATCTTGAGTCGTCTGATTTCGTCGTTTCAGGTTTGAGTTGCGTTCCATGTCGGTGACGGTGCAGTGGGGCACGCTTCTGGTCCAGTGGAGCGCCACGACGGCGACGCTTCGACACGTGGGCTGCGTTCAGCCAGAAGATGCCAGCGGGGTCTTGCGGTCCATCTCCTCTAGGAGGCGCAACTTTCCTTCGATGCTCGTGCGGCTGGCACCAGCATCGTAGTCGCTGTATTTCACGCCTGGTTCTTCTCGCCTGAACCTTTCAGCGCTCAGCTCTGAAGTAACGGCTGTTGACATGTGAGACCTTCCTTGGTTGCGACGTTCGGTTAACTACAGGATCATTTACGCCCGGTGAGGGCGTCGGCTGAGGGTCTGTTTGTCGGCCTGGGTGGTGCTGATCTGGTACTTTCCGGCAGTGTCGATCCGCTTCTGGGCGTATGTGCAGGCGTAAGCGCCGTTTGGTGGCGTATGTGGTCGGCTGGGCCCATGTCAGACTTGGACCGGTTCTCCTTCGCGGATGTCACCAGCACATTGATGTCCACGTCGTTGGCGCCTCCTGTTTCTTCACTGACTCGAGTCTTGTCACCGCTTCTTGCCACATACCCCAGAGGGATTACGTGATCAATGTCGATGCTCTTGGGGTTGGTGATAGGTTTCTCCACTGTGGGGTCAGCAGGTGCCGGTGAGCGCAGCTTGGAGTTTTAGGAGTCAGTTTTGACGTTCTTACCCTGGTTGACGAGCTGCTGCCTCGCAGGCGTTGCACTTGCAGTGTGACGATCACCCAGTGTTTCCATTCTGCTGCTTGTACGCGACCTTTTTGCTGGCGCGACGGTCAGGTTATTCAGGGCCACCTGGTGCGTTGGCACCAGCGGAACCTCGGACCACCATTGTTTTCACTGACTGTTTGAGGTACGCGTCCGTGCCAGCCTGGCTGCACTGCTACCTGAACCTTGTCCCGCGGATCCGTTGGTGCGGTGGACCCGTCAGGCAGGATCTTTGATCCTTCCCACCAACGCAGTTGTTGACGGCTTTCGTGCCCGTTTCTCGTCACTGGATCTGCGCGCATGTAGTTCGGGGCGTCCCTGATGCTGTGATTCCGTTGACTGGGCTACCCCATGATCAGGCCCACTAACGACCGAAAGCGACTGGGGTCATGACGAATCGCTTCAGGCGGATCCTCCACGACCGCTCGAACGTCTTCTAGCCATTAGTGCACCCTACCGCTAACTCTTTACGCTGCGTCTTTTGCTCACTGTGTTTTCTATGTATCGCCACGGCCCGTAGATCCGGTCCCCGATCTCGGACGCGAAGTTGAAACCAGCTGGTTAGCTAGGCCAGGTTCGTGATAAACTCGAAGACTTGATTCGCTTCGTGTCGCCTGGCATCTGCTCCAGAACAGGTCCATCTGGTCGCCGGACGTCCAGGGTGATCACCGTGTCCCGTCCTGGTATTCTTGGCGTAGTGCGGCAAACATCTTGGACGAACTTTTCTGTTGGCCTTCAAGGACGGGTGGTAGGGCCCCTGTACACGGCCATGTGTCTTCCTCCAGCATCGCCTTGATCTGCTCAGGTCCTCAATGGTCTCAGCGACACCAGCCGGTAGGGCCCTCATCATCCCGTCACTGGCGTCACGGGTCGCCAGGCATGTTATCCAACCTCGTCGCGCATCTCCTTGGACTTCGTTCAACATCAGACTTCATCTTCGCGTTCGGCAGAGCGTGAATCGGCCGAAAGCTGGTGAATGGGACGTTCGTGTCGCTGGAGGTACAAGAACGGGAAGTTGTCGCGGGAACGTAGACGTCTTCGGGAACCTGGTGAACGTCAGGCACGCCCGGTAGGACTTCTAACTCGATGTTCTCATGGCTGCGTGAACTGTGAACTCTCGCCTTGGGGGTGATCTGCCCCAGCATCTCAATGTCCATGTCATTGCGACGAGTCCGTTACCGTGGTCAATTTCGAGATAAGGCGCCTGCGGGCATATGTGCAGAACATGCGCTTGATCGCCAGCAGTATCTCCTCAGTGTGGCCCGCCGCGCCTGTAGAGCACTTTCATTGGACAGGAGTTGCGTGCATGTCCTCTTCGCGCGCCGGTACATGTCCTCTTCGGCCTCCTGTCAACAGTGCCATCTTTTTGGCGCCAATATCTTGTCGATCCACTGTTTTTATCGTCTCTGTGCGTTCTTGAAGCCCTGACTCCAGGACGTTGAGGTTTGTGAGTCGAGGTGTTCCTGCCTCCCAGGCTGATTCCCACGTAGCAGACGCGCCTGGAGTACTGCGCTTGCGGGAGGAATGCTCTGTTGTGCCATGAATCGTTTAAACCTGGGCCTTCAGGGTGGTCTTCCATGACTGCAGGGATTTGGGCCTCCCAGGCGTCAACGTCAAGGGGGACGTTCTGTGACGATGAGATGACCGTCAACAGAGTCTTGTTTGTTGGACATGATGTTGGCGAACGCGCTGGTGATTCTCAGGCCAGTTTCTATCTTTCTGCTGAGACGCTGTGAAAGTCGTAAACAGTTGTTGATAGACGGTAGTAGGCCCATGCTCTTTTCTTTTGAGAAGAGAATGTTGTCCACGGCTGACCGTACCGCGACGTCGAGTTTGCTTCTATGTCCCAGCATTAGGTTTCCTCTCATCTGACTAGCCTGAATATCGCGTATCGCGCACACTCCTCCCCATAATGTGTCTTTTCTCTGATAGCGGTGGTGGCTCCACCAGCCTGAACTGGTGGGCCACCCAACCACGCTGAGTTCACAGTATGTGTTGCTCAACTCGCGTCGAGCACTAAAGGGCGCTGTAGCGATGTTAATGTTCTGGTTGTATTAACAAGGCTCTTGGTAACCGCTGCGTCCTCGCCACCGACGCTGACGGAGCACCATAGATGATAAGGAAACCAATAGCAGCAGCAGCAGACATGAATAGCCATCTTGCGTGGCTCACGCTCAATCAGGGTGCTTCCACCCGCCACGGCGGCAACAACAATCAGTGCGGCAGGCCCGATCCAGTTACGAACCAGATCGTTCTGTAGAGCCTAAGACCGCACCACGGGTATACTCAGCAACCCGTTTGAATTGTCTCCTAGGATCATTTCTTCTTCTCCGTTTTGTGTGTATCTGATCAGATTAACTCTCACAGTTAACCGGTTGTGTAAGAGTTTCTGACCAATATCAAATATTTCTGCATGTTTTTAACAAATGCTTCCGTTTGCCGTCAGGATTCGCTGGTACTGCCATCCGATGCGGCAGTTTTTCGATCGCCAGCACTGCTGCTGACAGACTCAGACTCGTCAGGGAAGGTACGTGAACGGCGAGAACTTCGACACCTGCCACTTACCAGACACGTTCTGTAGCGTCATCACATCAGGTTGACGTGCGTACCGCCGACTGGCTCTCGTTAGCGCCCAGCGACCTCTTCCAGTTGACAGTCACCTTCACCTTGGCGACGTTGACGTCCTTGTAGGGGAACGCCTCAAAGGTGACCGCATTGTTCACGTTCCCATCGAACGAGTACGTGCCAGACAGTCCTGTCTTGAGTTCCTGGGGCGCGTCATTGACCACGTACTGGTCGAGTGCCGTGTGATCCTGAGGACTGCTGGTCGCATAGGCGGACGTATGAACCCGAGGACGGTAGATGACACCTTCGCCTTGAGGTCGGAGTCCGAGTCCCCCGTTCCGAGCGGCTGCGGCCCTGGAAGGTCGCGGAACTACCAACGTTCATATTCGGTACGACAGTAGGGGAATCTGGCGTGATGAACAACCGGTCACTGGCCTTGTCGTAGAAGACGTTGATGGAGTAGAACATCCATGTTGCCTCACCACCAGTTTTTCCATTGCTGTCCGGTGCTGGGGTGCTGCCGTCCGCTGGCGCCGCCTTCACGAGCGCACCAACCACATAGGTGGCAACCTGGTCTGTGACACTGCTGGCTGAGTAGACTGTCGGACCATACAGGATTTGCTGCTTGTAGTTGGCTGATGCCTGACGGTTTGTCTCCACACTGGAGTTGTTCGCGTTCTCTAGGGTTCCGTTGAAGAAGTACGCGAGGGCCTGCTGGGAAGTGTCGTCACTGGTGGTCAGGTAGGCTTGTAGGAAGTCCTTAGCGAATCCTTCTCCTCGCGCTTCGGGGAAGTTTGTTCTACCGAGGGCCTGCTGGGCTACCTGTGCTGTTTCATCGACAGTGAGTGCCTTCTGCGGGAAAATGGCCTTGTAGCCTCCTAGAGCCACTACTGCGAGACAGGCAGTGACGAAGAAGATACGGTACCCATTGATCTTGACGATCCTGTTCTTACGGGGGTCGATGTCCTTGTCGCGGACCTTGCGGCCTTTTCTCCGGTCTCTGGTACTGCCAGTATTCTTACCGAACGGGAGGAGTCGCTTGTTCTTCTTGTCAACGAAGTTCCTCTTGAATCCGAGTTCGTCTTCGTCATCATCCAGGATGAACGGAGTGCTGGCTTTAGCGGGCGCACTGGACTTGGTATGCTTCTTCGATGCAGGTTCGCTTACCTTGACTTGCGTCCGAACATACCTTCTTCTTAGGGTGCAGGTTCAGTGGCGTCCTCATGGTCGTCTGCGATGCTGTCAGCATTACTGGATGCGGAGGCACGACGGAACGGCTGACGTTCAGGGGTGGTGTCCACCTCTACGCGCTCAGCCTCGTAGTCTTCGTAGTCTTCAACATCAACCTGGTCTTGGACGGGTATCTGCTCGAAAGGGTCTTCACCGTCGTCATACTGGCTGACGACCTTTTCCTGGCGTACCGGCCTGTCGGGTGCTACCCTGTCAGGGCTGCGTACTGGGGCCGCGGCCGCTGAGCCCAGGAACCTTTGAGCTGTTGGCGGGGGTACGGCTGTAGCGGCAGTCTCCGGTGCCCTGCCTGGGTGCTGCGGGGACCTGGAATGTTTCCAAGGTCTGGTAGAGTACCGGGTGCAGAAGGTACGGACGGAGGAGTCCCCAGGGTTATGCGCCCACGGTTGTTGGTGGCGCCTCTCCTGGGCGGCGTCATGTCTCCCCTTCTCCTAGATGGGGTGTGGGGACGTTGATCGGGTCTGGCATTCACCCTCCATAAAATGTTAAGCAGAATCGCGAAAAATATCGAGGAAACGTGTGCTCTGGTGTGTTTGCGCGGCAATGCGTGCGGTGCTTGTCTCTCAGAAACCGAGTTCTGGAGCCCCACTGCTGGGGTCTTCCTTGTCAGCATTGCTCGCTGCTGTCTCAGACCCACCCAACACCCATAGTCTTCCTCTGGGGGCGTAGTGGGCCCAGACTGGTTGTAGACTGGTTCCTCGCGGGCTGGTGTGGTGTAATCGATGTCGGGAGCGATCAGGACCACTGGTGGCGGGTGCGCTGTAGTCTGGTTCCGGTCGCCCCTTCAGGGTCTGCTGGCTGCTGGTGGTTCCTCGTCGTCACTCGACCCAGCCGAATCCGCCGTCCCTCGTCTCGTCGCGTAACCGGCCGGGTCATACCCGTGTGTGTCCGGCTCGTTCTTCGGCGTCATCTCCCAGGTGTGGTCGCCATGCTGGTCCTCGGTTGTGTCGCCGTCAACGACTAGGTGCATGTCCTTGTTGTCTGGCTGTTGTCCCGCATAGTCGCTCTCCCCGACTCTGGATAGTGGGTATGAGGCGAGTACTGCGTCGTCTGGATCATCCGCACCTTGCGTGCTAGCAGCCCTGGGCCCGCCGGAGTAGCGTGGGTCAACCGTGGACTTATCAATGATGATCGCTTGGTCAGGAACCCGTTCGACGGGGAAGCGCACTGAGTTTCTGGAACTCGATGGGTAACGATATACCTTTTGTTCCGGTCGTTGCGAACGATGCTGTCACGCCTGTTGTTCCAGTTGAATGAGAAGAAGTGTCTTGGAGTCGTTGACTGTAGACCATTTCGAACCATGCTCGCCAACGATTTTCAGCCTGGTGGCGAGCGTCGAAAGTGGCGCGTTGTGGATGATGAAGTGCTGGATGTGTCGAGGATGTTGTTGACGTTTGCTTCACCGTTGCGTTCGGACTTGACGATAACCTGCTCCAACGACTGGCTGGCTAGGGTGGTGGCGAACCCAGATGCGCGCGCTTTTTCTAGGATGCCTCCCAGTGTGGTGGGATGATCTGGAACTCGTCGATGTAGATGTTGACTGGGTTCTTCAGTCCGCGGTTTCGTCTGAGAGCGCTGACGGCGCTAATGTCCGCCATGATGAGTGCACGCAGGTAGGCTGCGAAGTCTTTCTCGCTGTCAGAGTTGATGGAGAACAGGATGACGTTCCCGCTGTTTCCGTCCTTGGTGAGTTCGTAGAGGTCGATGTTGCGGTCGGTGACGCCGGTGCGTAGCCATGGGCCATAGGCTGACGCGGTGAGGGTGCGCATGTGTCCTTGTACCTCGTCCATGGCGCCGTAGAGTTTCCCGGACTTGTGGCGGGATCCCTGGTCTACTGCCTGTGCGTCGTCGTAGATGGGGCGCCCTTTGCAGGCCATGAGTAGGTCAGTGAAGGCGTTGTTGTCCTGATGGCGGAGGCGAGTTGGCTGATGCTCCATGGTTCCAGTCGATGCGGTCTGCTCTGGTGCGGTCGGCTTGTCTGAGCATCTGGAAGGTGACCTGAAGCAACTGGCGAACGTTGCCCTTGTACACCTCAGAACTGGTGTCCCACTGCGCATCCTGAGGATCATGTCTGCCCTTGGCTGCACCACCGTTGATGAGTGGGTCATAGGAGGCTTGCCCGGCGGAGTGGGGTACGTCGTAGTCCTGGGGGTCTCCGTTCACGAAGTGGTAGAAGTTGCGTCCGTTCTCCTTGGACCAGCGGGCAAGTTTCGCTGACACCTCAGGGTCGCGTTTCATGTCGATCATGATGACGGGAGTCCGTGCACGATGTCGGAGCGGATCATGGACAGCATGGTGATGGTCTTACCGGATCCGACACCACCGGACATGACGGTGTTTTTGCGTGCGTCAGCCTGGTACCGGTAGGCGACCTCGCATGTGGCCTTGGTTTTCAGGCCGCCTGTGTTCTTGTTCTCCTCAGGGTCTTCGTAGATTTTGGTGGTGATGCCCAGGGGCCTTGTCCTTGTCTGACAGTGACCCGTCTTTCAACTGGGTGACGAGTTTTTGGTGCGCCTGTTCTCCAGTGGGGTTGGCCGGAACGTGAAGTTCTTCCAGGGTCCTTCCATGTGCAGCAGGTACGGGTTCTTAATGAGTCTGCCGACCTGGATCACGGTCAGGGCGAACCCGCCGACTGCGCCGAGGATGACACTGACGACGACTAGTAGGGGGATGTACTCGGTCCAGTTCTGGGTGATACCTGTGACGTCACTCAGTGCGGCACTGGCTCTGGCTGTGGCGTCGGACAGGGACCCGTACATGAGGGCGATCACGACCATGGTGAGGCGCCTGAGAGGATCATAGATCTTTTTGGCGCCCTTTTGCGAGCCCCAGGTAGTAGATGGCCCATGCGATGATGATGGCGGGCAGGAACAGGACGGCTAGGACAGCGACCATGATTCTGCCGCCGCCGTCACCTTCCGGTTCGTTGTTGCGGGGTTGTCGTCGTCGAAGTCGTGAGTCTCTGTCGGTATCGACCGCCAATAGGGTTCTCCTTGTCTAGTCGGTACTATGCTCCGCTGTTTTCACTGCTGGATGCTGGTGCTGTCGAACAGGGTTGAACCCCATGGTGCTGACAGAGCCCGGTAGAACAGGGGGAGTCTTCTGGGGTGATGGTTTCAGGGACGAGTACGGCCTCAATGAGTTTGAGGTCTGTTTCGTCGGCGATAGCCTCATCGTCCTGGGGAGTGGAACGCGATGTCGGTGACGTCCTGGATGCCCTGGATCTTCATCTCGATCAGGTTGACGCACTCCCTGGACGTGCGCCCCGTCGAGGTGAGTGATGCGCTCCAGGATGCTTTTAAGGAGGTTGATCCTGGTGGCGTTGAGGTTGAATCGGCGGTGCTCTAGATCCTCCAGGGTGAAAGAACTGATCATTGGCGTCCTCGCGGGCATGCTCGATGGGTTCACCGGCCCTTCAAGGGTGACGTCCTGACCTTTTCTGAGCCTGGTCCCCGATGATGTCCATCGCCATGATGTTGTAGCGGCCAAAAGTCTTCCTGGTAGGTTTGGCGGACTTCGCTGATGCGGTTGTCCAGGTCGATGACACCTGCCTCCAACTCGGCGTTGTACTCGATCTCCTCAGTGAGTACAGGGATGATGGTCTGATCAACGTTTGTGGATTCGCGCACGATCTGGTTGATGAGGGTCTTAGGGTCTTCCTTGCCATAGTTGTTGTGAAGGTTTCCTCCTCATCGGTGGTGAAGTCGAAGCCTCCTTCGTCGGTGATGTCACTGTCGTCCGGCATGGAGAATGTGAACCCGTCGCTGTCATCTTCGTCTGAGCCTGTGATGATCTTGTCGAAGGTGCTGGCGGCCGCCGTGTCTAGGGCTTCGGGGGTCACTGTTTCTTCTGACTTGGAGGCGCCCTGAGGTGGGATTCTGGCTGGGGGCCTCCACCCGTCTTGGCTCTGGGGTGCTGCCTGCTGTGGGGCCACGCCCTCCTCGGTTGGAGCACTGTCGCACTCGCCCTGAGTGCCAGCATCGTCTTGGCTACTGTCGGCGGCTGGTTTGACCGCCGTGAGTGGGCCGAGGTCAGGTAGTGACGACTCCTGACGGTTCGGGTAGGTGATGTCGATTGCGCCGTCGTACATCAAGTTTTCTGCGGCTTTGAGCCATGTGACCAGATGTCAGCCGGTGGCGTGTGTTGCAGGTGTTCCAGGCTGATGGGGCCGCCCCTGTCTGACAGCAGGTCAGGATTAGGTGCTGCTCCTCACTGGGGTCTGCGGGCTGTGGGCCAGTGTTTTCTATCAAGACGTCACCTAGGGGTTCCCCGCGCGTGATGGTCTCGGCCCGCTGGAGGTCACGCCGCCCATGCTCAGCCATTCTGTTGACCTGCTCGACGCAGATGTCCAAGCCGGTGAACCTCTGCATGAATGTGGGGGTGAAATCGACAGACCAGTCTGCTTCTACCTCTGTGACAGGGGCCGTGGTCGTATAGCCGCATGATGTGGTTCTCTGTGAGTTCACCGAGGACCATGTTCATGAATGCTGCGAGCATGGGTGACACCTGGTCTACCTGCTCGACGGCTGGCGATGTGGCTGGTGTCCTCATCTGCGAGAGCCTTTTTGAGGGCGTTGAGGGCTCCGGGGTGGATGTCGGTGCGGGACGTGGAGACCCTGGACTCAATGATTTGGGCCAGTTCACTGTTGGTGACGCCCTGGTTGAGGTACTTTAGGGTGTCACCGTAGATGACGGCTTGAGCGGTGGTGCCGTCTTGCCAGGTGATGGTGACGGATTTGGTGTCTTTGGCTCCGCCGTTGCTGACGGACTGGAGTGCGGCTTGAGGTCCGGGTAGGTGACTTCTGGGACTTTGACCGCATCAACGTTGAAGTCGCGCTTGTTTCGTCTTGGAGAAGAATCCCATTGCCCTGTCTTTCGTCCTCGCTGGTTCGACCCCCATAGGTGGGCGCTCACCGAAATATCGTGGCGTTAGTTTAAGGATATGGGGGAGTTTCTGGTGTTTCCTCTGGTGCCTCTTGGTGGGGCAGAGTGTATTTGTGTGATCGGTTCCAGGTTGCGTGCTAGTTGGGGTTGTGTCGTCTTATTGCCTCCCGAGTAGCCGGTTCTCCCTCGCTGATGGCTTTTGCGTAGCATGCTGACAGAGGAGTCACTGCTGTTGAGTGTCGCCATGATGGCTTCCTGCACCTTGCGTTTCTGGTCCTCGTCCTTGGCCTTGTTGAGGTAGCGCAGCAGGTAGGTGTTGAGATGGCTTGTCTCGTCGTCACCGTGATGGTCATGGTGGGGATAAGGTTCGCGTGACATGATGTGGGTGGCTATCTTCGTGTGGGTGAAGTCCTCCGGGATGATGCGTTCTCTGCGCGCGCGCCTGGTGGAGATCTCTTTCAGCATGGGGAGTAGTGCAGGTGGGAACATCTTGTGCTGTTTGACGGTCTCTTCCCGGAACTGGGGGAACCGTATGGCGAGGAGTATGCTCGGCTGCTGCCGCATACGTGGGGTCAGTGTTGATGAGACCGATAGTGTTGTCTTGATCTACAATCGGACCGCTACTGCTGCTGGGGTTGTCAAGGTTGGGGCGTTCAGGTGTGGTGTCGCGCGGGTGGGGTCTGATCGAAGGCGTCTGCGGTGACTCGCTCAGCCCCGGTTTACCGCGTCCCCTGATGACCTCAGTGGGGAGAACGTGTCCAGTGAGACCTTCCTGATCATTTCCTTCACTCAGGACGTGGGAGGAGATCGTCTTGATGACGCTGGCGGCACGCTCAATATACCTGGCACGCTGGCTGGTGTCGCCCAGGTTGTAGTCTTGTGCGGCAGCGTCAGGGACGAACTCAGCGAGCGGAATCTGATGAGTCTCCACATGCTCCTTGAGTGCGTCAGGGCCTCCTTCATTCTCAGGTCGCATGGGTCGGTGTTTTCCCGGCATTGCGGACACATAGGCGCATGAGTGGACAACTGGTACGTTGGTGAACACCTTGAGGGCGGCCTTGATCCCGGCCTGGTCCCCGTCGAAACAGAACACGATCCGGCCGTCGTCACCAATCATTCGGCGGCATAGGGATCCTTGCTCGGGTGTGAATGCCAGTCCCTGGTCCGGCAACGACCGCGCCGATACCGATTCGGCCAGGCGATCACGTCAGAACTGTCCCTCCGCCACATACAGGGTGCTGCTGGTTTTGAGGTTCTTGCGAGCCTGGGCAGGTGTGTACAGGATCTTCGACTTGTGGAACAGGGGTGTGGCGGGAGAGTTGACGTACTTTCCCTGTTTGAAGTCTGTGTAAAGCCCGGCCAGAGAACTGGACGACTTTCCCCATGGTGTCCTGAATGTAGAAGATGAGGCGCCCGGACCAGAAGTTGATGATGCTACCACGTTCGGTGCGTGAGCAAACTCGCGTGATGATGGTGTCGTCACTGAACCCCTTTTAGACTTGAGGTGCTGGTAGAGGTCTGTCCTGCCTTCAGGGCGTACCCGTACATGCCGGAGTTCGCTGAGCCCACGACTGGTGACCCCACGGACAGCAGGTGTTCCTCAGGTAGGTTTCGGGCACTGGCCCAGAAGTAGTTCCTGCTGCCGCGCACGCACTCGCGTAACGCGGCGTAGTCAACACTGAGCGTCATCCTTCTTGTTTTTGCTGTCTGGGATGACGATGCCTTTGTCGGAGGCGAGCATGGTGAGGCGTCCATGAAGCCCAGCCCGTCATGTTCCTGGGTGAAGGTGATGAGGTCCCTGCTCGCACCGCATCCGAAGCACCTGTAGTTCTGGAAGGACTCGTCAACAGTGAAGGAGGGGGTTTTTCTCGTCGTGGAATGGGCATAGTCCTTTCCACCTGCCTGCACCGGCCGGTTTGAGAGTTACCCCAGCGGCCCTCAATGTAGTCGCGGATGTCGTATGCGTGCTTGATCTCCGCTACCGCGTTCTTGAAACCTTCCCTTCTGTCATACGTGCCGCCCCTTGTATCTCCCGTCTTGTGTCGTTCGCGTGGTATCTACTTGTCAGGATACCCGGGCTCAGGGTGAGAAAACCGCCCGCTGGTCCTGGGAAAGGGGAGGGAGGTGTACCAGCGGGCGGTTTGTCTTGTGAGCGGATCATCTTTGTCGCTCATGCTCTATTATATCAACTCAGGTGCTCAAGTTCCATGGGTTCTCGAGTCACCCTCAACGGTTAGGGTCTCGATCAGGTCTCGGCGTAGTCCGCTCCACCCCTGGCCGTCGCTGGTGACTACGATGTGCTCGCCGGTGGCCGCGAGCCTTGAACTCGGCCAGTTTATCGCCATCCAGGTCAGCGACCGTGTAACTGACGCCCTTCTTATCGAGAAGACGCTTGGTTGCCTCGCACTGGGAGCAGTGGGGGAGCGTAGACAGGTAGACATTCATTACCTCATCTGTAGGGGGTCGCTATGTTAATTGGTTGTTGGTGTGTCGGCTGTCATCCTACCCACGTCACACCGTGCAGTGTTTTCGCCCGGGTAGTCCGCCTGCCACCCAATTTGTTCTCCCTTGTGTTGTAATTTCAGGTTCGGGGTGTGTGGCCGCTTTAACTGGGTCAGGTAGTACGGTACTCGTTGAGGGAGTCTCTAGCGTCCTCCAGAGCCCTGTGAACCCCGCCCTTCTGGTAACGGCCGATGGGCGTATTTTTCTTGGAGCATGAGGGCGATGGAGGTGACGTCGATGGCTTCTGCAGCGACAGGCGACTGTAGGTTGCTGGCAGGTTCACTGAGATCAGGTTGCGGTCCAGGTGCGGGGAGTTTCCACCAAGGATGACCCAGTGACCCGAGGGTGGTAGTGTCGATCCAGTGAGCCATTTGGGCGTCCACCTGGTTGAGGCGAGTGCCCGGTGGACTCAGAGTGCGGCCCACAGCCCAGAGGTATCGTGCATTGTGCGGACCTTGGTGTCGGCAAGTGCGATTGCCGCTGACACTGGATCCACGTTGATGAGGGTCGTGTACTCATCACCGACCTGATGGCCTTGCATGTCGGTGATAATGCCGCCGACCTCCAGGATCATGTCTTTGTCTGCGCTGGTGCCGGTTGATTCTACGTCTACGCAGGCGTCATCTTCCCGCCTGAGACACGCCCAACCACTGTTACCGTTGGTGTTGTGGTGGTGTCGTGTTTGATTGCTGTGCTGGCGTCTCACGCAGAGGTCAGTTGCTCTCGGTGCGTAACTGCGATGTATGCCTTGATGTCCTCGGCGTGCCCCTCATCTGCACCCATGATGAAGGGTTGATGACGGCCAGGGCGGTGAAGTCGTCAGGCTCGGCACTCATGGACCTCGTTGACGCTTTTGTGGAGGGGCCTTGAGGAACAGGGAGTCCAGGGTGCGGCGACCGCTGGGTTCTTCTTCTAGTTCCCGGTAGCGCGTTGAGTGATTGCGTCCACTAACTGGGTGAATGAACTCATCGTGCCCTGCTGCCTCTCCGACATGACTTTCTTGTGCCGGAGGCAAACGATCCCGCAAATCCGAACAGAGGAAAGGATCTGGAGGCTAGGACATCTTTTCTTCTTACGTGCCACCTGCTCCCAATTGATGAGCGTCGCCAATGTCATGCTACGACGAGGGTGGCTGCACCCACGAACGTCCACGGGTTGATAACTCGAAAGCTCAGCATAGGGATGACTGCCATGACTCTGAGGTTACTTGGCTGGGGGTGACGGTTTCAGGGTCGTCCACATCGTTGTTGTCTCCGCGCATGATATAGCCGCGAAACTCGCCCGTATCCTTGTCGAGGGCCTTGTCCTTGACTCTGTGGAGGACTGGCTTGTCATGGAACCAGTGCGCTTGATAGACGATGATGTCGCCCTTGTCGATGGCGTTGTACCGGGTGGAGGATAGGATGAGGTCTCCCCGGTAAATGGTGGGCTCCATGGACCCTGACACTGTGTAGGAGGTGCGGACACCGGCAGCGTAGAGGCTGATGATGGTGACGCTCATCACCATGACGGCGGCCACCGTGGCGGACGGCTTGAGTCCCGCGTCTGATCCTCCGGGCCGTCCTGACCTCAGGGCTGATCCTCCCCCATTTTGTTATCTTCTCCCTAGATGCGTTTTGCCAGATTTTGAACCCTATCGCCCTGTTCTAGGTTTTGCACGACAGACGAGACAGGATGGGTGCCATTGTAGCACTAGTTGCCGCTCTTGGAAAAACTATGTCCTGTTAGTGAACGGTATCGTCAACATCCCCTGAATGGACTCGGCATAGGATCGTGCAGCTTCCGTATCGCAGTGCCCGTTGGTGGCGGCTCTCTCACATGACTGACCTTGACACCCAGTTCACTGATCCCTGGAGCCCAGATGTTAGGCGGCGATCTCTTCTCTCGTTGGGCTGCTGGAGATGTAGCGCCTGGACTCTTCTGAGGTCATTGAGGTCAGTGCTTGAACCCGCCCTGTCGTCACGGTCAGGCTCGATGCGCACATCACGGCTGACCTGCTGCGCGTGTGGCCTCCTGCTATCTTGGCTGCTGGGTCCTCCCGTGGGATGCTGTGTAGTGGGTGGGTGCTTTTCTTCCGTTTCTGATACTGGCGTTGGCGAACAGGCCGTGAGTGATCTGTTTTCGTCTCATGCCAAGCCTGTTTCGCCTCCTGCTCTGTAGCGAAGTGGGCTGGTCCTTGTAGTCGCATCTTGTCTGGGGTCCTGGCGCCGCAAGGCATCACCCCGTCCTTTTAGTGCTGAAATGCCACATGTGTCGCACCTTCTCTGCCTGAACCCTACCGTGTTTTCGTGGGTATTCATCATGTCCTGGCCTAGCATCTAAGCATTTTGTCCCAGAGCAGGTGAGCGTCTGCGACGCATGCTGAGATGCGTATTGCAGACGCTTATCCTCGCGCCTTAGCCCAGCCAATGTCATGAGCAAGAGCCCAGCGGTGGTAGGTGGCGGTAGGTGAGAAGTAAGTGAGTGGCGGTGTCCTACCTGGTGAGGGCGTGCCGCAATTGCACCCACTGTCGCCAAGGCTGCTGCGTAGCCGTTGGGCGTCCCAGGTAGGTCTTCATCTGTGAAACTCTGCATACTTCCGGGCGTCGAACGCTACGTGCTCGAACGGTGACATGTGGCCTGACGACAGCAGTCGCTCACCCAGGGCTGTGGTTGCTGTGGAGGCTGTTGCGGTGGACTTGTCCCGGTATGAGATTTGGGCGCACTGCGTGGCTGCCAGCATCAGTTCTCCGCGTAGAGATGCGAAATCTGTGGTCTCCTGGGGGCGGTTTTTAGCGAACGGCAGGTGGATCCACGACGTGTCCGGGTGACTTCCTTCAGGCTGCCTGGATGAGCCGCGCCAGGCTACGATCTCTGTGCACTGTCGCCAGGTCGGGCGTAGATGTGATGAAGTTGTCCCACGCGGTTGAGGCCATGCAGGGCCTCGCCACATGTATGCCCGATGACCTCGGTCTCGTACCCTGTTTTGTGGACGCTTAAAGCATGCGGTCACATAGGGGTATCTGCCTGGTAGACGTCTTTGTGGTGGGAGTCTAGGCGACCTCCCAGTCGAGGTGCAGATCCGGGTCTGAGTGGTTTGCCTGTTGGGAGGGATAGTTCAGTGGAGACGGCTGGGCTGGTGCGGCCTGCCAGCCACCTTGCTTCTGCGGCGTCACGCTTTCCTGCTGGTGAGGAACCTGCCGGACATGCCTGGTTGGAGGTGAATAGGGGCACATAGGGTCACGCATGACGGCACCAATGGTTGTCTTGACGCTTCTGGCGCGGCTGGAGGCACTGTTCTTGGAGATGACCCGCGTATTCACTCTGGGAGGATGCACCGTGGAACCGCAGTGATCAGGGTCAGGCACCGCCCTCCTTCGTCACCCTATGTTCTGGGTCGGTCCAGTCGCGTGTCTTCAACTACTGTGACCTCGTAACCAGCCAGGTGCGGGTCACTGTAGGTGGTTCTCAGATAGGGCCTGTCCCGGTAGGGTAGGTGACCTGGCTGGTGGTGATCGAGTCGAAGTCGTACATGTTTGATTCTCCCTAGGTGGCGCTTGACGCCAAAGGGGTGGGGTCAGGTCGGTGCTGGTGTCGTGTTAACGCTAAATTGCATAGGCGAGGTGTGTCTTTTTCGCTCTTGCATATATCCCTGTCGTGACCTGCCCCCTTTCCTCTAGAGCATCATACCTGCTCGGCGATAATGGACTGCTTCTTCCGGAACATCTCAACCATGGACTCATCTTCAGACGCTTCCATGTCAGCCTTCACCCGACGGTGCCCCTTATCAGGATCTTCTGGCATTCAGCCTCGAACTCACCCATAACTGCGTTCACGACCCGCTGCGGCATTCCCCTGTAGTATGTTCTTACGTCGTTAACCACATGGAACAGGCCAGTGGAAGACCATTCGCTGGAGTTTTCCATGGCGATGATGGTCTCCACCCATGCGGCGTTTTCCTCACCCATGACGCGCCCATATTTCACTCCTGGAATCCGAGATGAACACCTTTCTCCCCCATAGTGCTTGTTGACTGCATTAGGATTTGGTTCATTTCCCACAGGTGCGGGTGCGTCTCGCTTCGTGACCAGGTGGGAAGGAACGCTTGAGTCCTACACCCGTGGCGCTTCAATGCTGCGACCATCATCATGGTCTTGTCCTGGGTCAGCATGTGATCGAACTTGTGGTCGAGGCGGAACCGGCGGTCATCGAGTGATTTCAGCAGGTTCTTATCGCGGACACGTGGGTCACTACCTACAAGGATCCGTTCTTTCGGGACCGCGCGTGAGCAGAGTCTTCGTCAGCGACTTCCCTGGACGGCGTTTACCTTCTAGCGCTCTGTCACCCTCAGCGTGTAGGTAACCATTCAGTACGTCTTTCACATCAGAGTATATGGGGTTAGTGTCAATGAGGATCAGCGTGTTAGGGTCACTGGTCACATCACGGAAAGTCAGTGTGTTCCTGGTGGAGGACGCATCTTCACTGTTGCAACCGAACCTATAGACCGCGCTAGGGTCAGTCACTTCACGGGGAGTCACCACGGTTTCGTGTCGGTTGTCAAACAAGGTGACACCATCGAACATGCGCTCGGTCGCTTGGGACTTCTTGCCGGTGGCTCGACACTATCCAGCAGTTCGGTCGCGGTCATCGCCCGGAGTGTGTCGTTAGGGTCCCACAGGTGCCGGTGGCATTCATCAGCGTCACTCAGGGTTGGGGTGCCACGAACCATGAACAGGTTAACCTTGCTGCCGTATGTGTTCAGGATCTTCTGACGCCACCGGATCACAGTTCAACATCCCGCTCACTAGAGCATCCCACAGGATCGGGCGCAGTGGGTCGTACCTCATGCCCGCAACGAACGACGGGGCCGACACTCCAGCACCCTTTGGTGAACGCGGCCTTCACCTTTGGTTTTCAACGCGCTCACGTTATAGACATCACCCGCGACCATCGGGTAAAAGGCACATCAGTGTCGCCCCCATCATAGTCGTCAACAACCTGGGTGAAGCACTTGCGCTCATATTTGTCCAACCGGACAGTGGCGAACACGTTACCAGGCTCACGCATCACCTTGGAAGCATCCGACCCCATAGGGCCATCCAGCAGAGCAGGGTCAAACACCTCCCCGTCGAGGCTCATGGTGCCGATCCTTGTGGGCCAGCAGCATGCTTCCTCAGCAGCCTTGTGCACATTGCAGGGCTTCTGGTGCGACACGTGAATCGCCCGCAACCTCGTTAGCAGATCGCCCTCAGCGGCCTGGTTCTTCACGCTGCCAACCAGATCAGTGAGACGACTGTTGTTGATGATGGTGTCCCTGGAGGACGGGAAGTCTACCACGCCAGGCTCTCCCATCTGCACCGTCAGGCGACTGTAGCCGTCCTTCTCGCCCTTGCAGTTGTACTTGTATCCGCACAGAACCAGTTCCGGGTCCTCCCGCCGGTGGATGACGTTATCAATCAGACTCGGTATGCCGTCACCGACAGTGTACGGGTCACGCACCACGAGCCTGCCTTCACGCCCGACACGGCGTCCAGGACCACTTCTCCCGTACACTAGATCCTTGCACGTGTCATAGGTGACGCCGTTGAGCGATGGGGACATGCCGCCGTACTTACTGTACGACGCTGGTGTCTCGTTGACCTTCTCGAGTCCTTCCCTTGGACAGGGATACGCACCACGGTCCCGTCCGGCTCCCCGTGCTGGCGGTACGCACATCTCGCGTGCGGCCCAGTGTCATCCAGGTGAATCTCAGCGAACGTCTTCGCCCCACCCTGAACACTGGTTACCTGGAACCGGTTGTCTGTAGGCAGCAGGGCCTTCGCGCCGAGCCCATGCGCACCCACCTGCCCCATGTCTGTGCTCTTCGTAGACACACCATAGGTCAGGGTAGATGGACTCCGCGGTGTCGGGGCCGTGCCCCGTACCGTGGTCGATGATGGTCAGGTGTGGGTCACTGTGCGTTGGGGACGGACCTCAACCAGGCGGTCGCTACGCAGCCTGGTGGCGTCCTGGGCGTTTGACACCACCTCACGGACGGCCGCCACCAGCGGGTCGGCGTAGATGTCCGTCAACCGCTGCACGATGTGACCCATGGCCTCGGTGCCACAGTCATGTCAACGACCTTCCCTACCAGGTGGGTTTCCTCCGGGTAGGTTCTCTGTAGTGTCTTTGTCAGCATCTTGCCGCCCCTCAGTTACTAGATTCCCGCCCCACGCACGTAACCGAGCGGGACTATACCGGTCACGTATGCTGGCACGAGTAATCTAGTGGGCGCAAACTATGAGGTCGCTTGTTGTGACTGATCACATTTCCTGTATGGGGTAGTCGCGTCCAGTGGCCCTGCACACACTAGTGTGGTGCCACCTCACATAAGGGAGGGTATGTCTGATCTCAGGGGTTCAGGGCGGGTCTCATCCTCTGGGTCGCCCGTCTCGTCCACGCTGTCACGCCAGTCGTACCCGTAATGGTCCTCCCATGTCGGAGAAGAGCCCGTCGCCGCCTATCATCCTGACGCCCCCGGACGCGAAAAGGCACGAAGTTCCTCTGCGGCCCTCTCATTGCGCCACATACAGTGGGTTCTGGTCTGTCACCAGGTGGCGGTTCTCCAGTCAGAACCTAGAGTGGTGCCCCTGCTATTGCGCTTACGTGACTTCCGCTTCTTAGGCATTCTGTCTCCTCAGCCGCGTGGTGGTAGTGAAGCGCCTGTTTATCTTTATTGTTATCTTTATTGACGCTTCCGTAACCAATTGTAGCACACGCTGTCAACCCCACCCCTTGGTCCAGCCATCATACCGAGGTGTAAGGAGTGCCGGGTGGCCCTATGAATCGTGCGGGCGCTGGGTCTGCCACAGGGCAGGTTCCATCGTGTCGGCTGCCACCGCTCGTCAACCTCCAACTGCATGGTCCGGGTCGTTGAACTCGTCGTATGCGATCTCCTCAGGTGCTGGCAGTCTTTTCCAGATCTGGCCCAGGTCGCTCACGATGTCATGGGTCTCGCCCATGCCACACCCATATTCCGCGGCGGCCCCTATGGGTTGTCACGCACGGGACCCGCTCCACGACTCCCTCGCCATAGCCCGTTGTACTGTTGTGTTGTCCCGGCGAGCGAGCTACGGGTCATGCGCTCATCTTCAGGTACCGGATCGCGGTAGCAGGCCCAACCAGCTAGGGTCGGTGTGGTCCAGTTCACGCAGTTGATGATCTTCTGGACCTCCTTGCTGTAGTTGAACTTGCTGGTGGCGATAGCGCTCTGTGAACACCTGGCGGAACTCTGACCGGCGGTCGTAGACAGTGGCCCGCTCTGTTGGTGTCGGGTAACTGGTTGCGCCATGATGACTTAAGCGCCCTAGTGAGAGTGTCGTTGATGAAGTCGTCAGCGACCGTGTATGTAGCGGCCAGCCTCGTATTGCTTGTTGGTTACCTCCAGCACCTTCTGGTCCCTGAGGTACCTGAGGGCCTTTACCCGGTCGTGGGCGTTAGGGGCCGTCAAGTTTCAGCATCCCGGCGGTGAAGTTGTATGCCATGGGGAACATGTGATCGCCGACGTGTGCAGCAAGCTGGGCGATAGCGCCGCGATGCCCATCGCGTCACGGTACCTCTGGGTGAACATGCCGCCACGTGGAGACATGAGCGCATCGGATGCCTTCACAATGTCAATGACCCTGGGGTTGTAGAAGGAGGTGAAACCGGCGCCGCGACGACCCCACGTGCCTTCAAGGATCTTGTCTCTCCGGTACTTCAGGAATGCGTCGTCGTTTCTTCCCCTTGTCGCTGGTGGCGTCAATATGGTCCTGCTTGGGTCTTACCGGCCATCTTGGTGTTGCGGATGTCTCTGGGCAGGCTGGCCCGTGGAATATGCCGCCTCACGCTTTGGCCTCCCATGCATTTTTCTGATGTCTGTCGCAGTTCCTTGGTGCTGATGCGGCGTCCACGGTGCGTGTCCCTGTCTGCTCTCAGGGCGATGCATGCTCCCGATGATCTGCTTTGTTGCCGTAGTGGCAGGCCATGGATTGGGATGATGGACCGCCACCCGTGGAACGTCTCTAGGGTGTCCTCGTCCTCATAGAACTGGGTGATCTGCCTGGCGAGGACGTCAGGGACCCTCGACGCCTGGGCTTCTTTTCAGGAGGGTGCTGGCGTAACTATCGTCACTGAAGAGGTTCTTGTAGCTTCATCTCAAGGTGCTTAGTGTTGTCTAGGTGTTTGTTGAGCCAGCAGCCCAGTGGCCGCCGGTCACGGTCGCCTTGCTCATGCTTGGCGTTACGTCGCTTTTTCTGCCTCTGCCTTTTTCTTGCGGTCCCTTTGCTGGCTTGCTTGTACTCCAGGTGGCTCCGTCTCTGAGGATCTGGCACGCTTCACCGACAACTGAGTGGCTTCTGCAGTTCATCAGGAGCAGGCGTTCTTCCCGCCATGTAGTTGCTGCAGGGGTCCTCCCAGTCCCAGAGCCAGGGTTGGGCCGTTCACGTACCCGCTGGAGTGGGCGGAGTGGATGTCGCCGTTCAGGCGGGGGTTGATGCCTGATCTTCTCGAAGTGCCAGTTGTACTTGGCGAGTGTTTTGATGGGAACCCTTTTCCTGGGGCCCTGTGGGTGCTGGTGTTGGGGACGGGTGAACCTTTTGGGAGTTCGACGGTAAGGTGCATCCCCCGCTTGGGGTGCGCACGGTTGTCGTCTCAGATAGGTCGGTCTTCAGCATCTGGAGAACCTGTCGCGCATTTTCTACTACCCGGTACTCATGTCCGGTTTCCTGTCAGGTCTCTGGAGGGTCAAGGTCGAAGACGATGATGTTGCTGCCGGTGTGATGTAGACCGCGTACGTGTAGTTGGTGCTGTCCTCCACTTGCCGTCCTCAAAGAGGTACCACCTGCCGGGGTTCCTTTTGTCGCCGCCCTTGGGTTCCTGGAGGAAGGGGCTGGGTCCCAGCGGGTTCTCAACTGGTTTCTTGTCCTTGGTGGAAGTATCCGTAGCGCCTTCAGGCATCAGGCTGGCGAACACTGCGCGGGCTTCTCGTGACGAGTGGTTCTGGGGGACGGGCACCCAGGGTAGACCAGTAGGTGCTCTCCAGGGAGGATCGGGTCACCGTCAACGTTGAGTTTCACTGCGTGTTGCCCCTCTTTCCCTTTTGGCCTAACGTTTTTCTAATACTTCAAACCGTGTTAATCTATCGTGGTCGCGCATAGTATATCGCACTATGTGACCATGCTAGACCTTGTGGTTGCTGGGGACAGGTGCCACGCAGGCCCACTGACACAACTCATCTAACGCACTTGAGCAGTACGCTGCTCTCCCTACATCATGAGGGTACCAACCCCACTGCACCACTACCCAAAATGAGCGACACCCACCAAAAATGTGCGCACCAATGCCGCCACCTGAAGGAAAACGGCAGGAGTACAGAAGGATCATCAACGATCAGCAATGACCTCAGCAGGGGTCACCCCATGAGGATCGCACGGACCCAGGAATCCTTTCCCACGCTTACTACCCGCTTCACCACCACTGTTACCAGGGTCATAGTCCTCCTCAGGGTGGCGCTGTGTCTGGCGGTGTTCCTCTGCGCAGAACCCTCGCCCTCAGCGATCTCGTCAATCTCACGTCGGATCGTTGACTTCGACCCACCGTCTCACGTGGTCCTCAGTATTGATACCCGGCCCCATGAGGCATGTGGTCCCGGTTAAACATGGCCAGACGCATGGCGGCGTCCTCAGGGTCAGTGATCGGTGTCTCTTTCACAGTACCGTCAGCCTCCCTGGTGATCATTGACCACGGCGTCTGGCTGCCCTGACGGAACGGTGCGCGTACTTCAAGGTCCAACTGGCCTTCGACGTGCCCGCCTCGTCGTTCGTCCAGGAGAACCCCTATGCGTGGTCGAGTCCCAAACCCGACGTTGGACGCCTGGTCGTCGTGAGCATGAACCGTCGGAGTACACTGGGGCGTGCTGGCGTTCGCCAGGTTGAAGTCACCCATCCTGAACGGGTCAGGTGGCGGAAGAATGACATGGCCGCGTCCCCGTGGTTGTACGGGTAGTGCTCTGGGTTGTCGCCAATGTAGTAGTGGTTGCTTGGAAGCCTGTTCTCGTAGAGTTCACGTTCCACACTATCACTGGGTGCGCAGTAGCCGGAGAAGTCTGTGCACACCCTGGTCTTCTGCCTGCAACCGGGCGTCTATGATGGCGTTCGCGGCTGCTCCATGTGCCGCCTCCTGCTCCTCAGGGGTGCGTCATGCGTGACAGGCCAGAGAGTTCATCTGAAGTTTCAGTGTCTCCTCGAAGTCGAAGGGATCCACGTCTACCGTCATCTCCTCCTCGTGCAGTTTGTCATGAGGCGACGATCCTGTACTTGTTTCCTCCACGGTCCCGTCCGCCGTGCTGTGTACGGGTGCGCTCAAGGTACAGGGTTTTGTCGTCCTTCTCCCAGCCGGGTGTAGATGATAGGATCCTGTATGACTGCCACTGCGGGTAGAACCTCCGCTCCGATGGTTCGAGTTTCCGCCACGCACCGACCATTCCGTCATCTAGGAACGGGTTGTACCGGTTCGTTGAGCACCACCATGCGTTTCTCCGACTCCCTCTCAGCACGCTTGTACTGGGCCATGAGGTCTTCCAGTCATTCTCGCGTCTCCATAGCAGCAGACGTGATCAGCCTCCTCCTCGGACGGTAGTGCTCAATGAAATGGCACCTGCCAGTTGTTCGGCCACATGGCTCCACAATGTTGCCCTTGTTGGTGTGTGTGATGTGCCAGTACATGGGGACCGCCCTAAAGAATGAGAGACAGAAAGACTACAGGAGAAACGTGGTTAATCAGGTTCTAACCGAGTTAAATATTGATTCTCTTGGTTATCTAAACAACATCACTCTGCCTGACCTCAGAGCGGCGTCTATTACACTCTGGTCCGCATGAAGAAATGGCCACATCAGAACCCGCGGAAGAGTGAAAAAGACAACAAAACTCCCACCGGTCGAAACAACCGGTGGAGTCGCCCAGAAGGGGTGGAAGTAGGCGGTTAGATCAGGTCCTCCTCGTCAACCCGCTCACCCGTCATCCACTCCTTACGAGCATCCGTCTGGTTCTTAGCGAACAGGAGACTCAAGGCGGACTCGGCTGCACCAATGTCCGGGAGGGTTATCTGCGTGAGTACTCTCGTGGCAGGGTTGATGGCGGTCTCTTCAAGGATGTCGGCCTCAACCTCACCGGAGCCCCTTGAGGCGGGACACGTCATATTTCACGCCTGCCTCATCAAGTTCCCAGCATCCCTCCTCGTCCCGCTCCCACGTCGTCACGGGCATACACCTTACGGGACTTGCGCCCCTCGCGGGTGGCGATGGAGAACAGTGGGGTCTCAATCTGAACAAGCGCCCCTCCTCCACAACAGGACGGAAAAGATGCCAGAACAGGGAGTAGATCAGGCAGGCGATGCTGTTGCCGTCAGGGTCAGCGTCCACCGCGATCAGGACTCGCGCGTACCTCATCCGGTCAATGTCGAAGTCGTCCCCGTACCCCGCGCGCAGGGTCTTGATGATGTCCTGCACCTCACTGTTCGCCAGCACCTTCGACATGCTGTTCGAGGACGCCTCAATGATCTTCCCCCGGATCGGCAAGATAGCGTCCACGCGACCGTCCCTGGCGGCCTTCAGGGAGGACAGGGCCGAGTTACCCTCACAGATGTACAGTGATGCCTCATCGGTACCGGCCAGTTCACAGTCCACCAGTTTTGACGGCAGGGACAGGCCACTGATCTGCGACTTCGTGCGGCAGCAGCATCCCGACGCTCCTTCGCCCTGAACCCTGGCCCTGGCGGCCTCTACGACCTTACGGCCAATGGTCTGCACGGCCTCACTGTTAGCGCGCTGCCCCACCCATGCCGTCAGGGCCTCGGTCGCAGCCTCCTGGATGGCCTTACGCACAGCAGTGCCCCCCAGTTGCTCTTTTCAGTCTGCGACGTGAAAGACGGCTCAGAAACTCTCACCGACAGGACCAGTGACAGGCCCCTCCAGGTAGTCCTCCCAAATCGGCAAGAGTCCTTCCGGTCATCAGGGCCCGCACCGACGCCAGTTTCTCACCGAAAGCCGCCACTACCGCCTTAGCGAAAGCATCCTCATGCACGCCCCCAGTTTCGTGTGAGATCTGTTCACGAACGACGCCACAGAACCCTCAAAACCGTCCCCCACACCATGACCGCCTCCAGCCGGCACGGTACGCTCCACATCCTCATGAGCCACGGTCCGTCAGCCTTCACCACGGGCACGTTCCGCTCCATGTACCGGCCCTCACAGGACACGTGCACCGGGTCACAGATCGGGCTGACGACAGGTTAGCGGACGCCAGATCCGTCAGGCGTCCTCAAAATGAAACACCTCACGCTGAGGCCCCACCCCGATCTCAGGATCGCTTCACCTGCCGATGTTCATTGACGACCTCCACCCAGATACCAGGGATCAGGTAGGCAGTACTACGAAGCCGCTCCACCAGGTCATCCACGTCAACCGGGTACGGGGACTGAAACACCTCGTCACGCAGCCACAGGCGGATCGTCGTACCCGTCGGGAACAGGTCACGTTCCTCCTTGGATCGCCTGTCCTTGCTGACCTCCAGGTGAGCATAGTCACCCAACTCCGTGAAAACCAGCGTCCGGATCCCCTCAACGTCAAAGAAACCCGGCACCCCATCCCGGAACGACACCCTGTGACACTTACCGTCACGGAACACCGACACATCCATACGCCGCGACAAGTGGTTCGTTGACGCAGCCCCAACCCCATTCAAACCGGCCGAGAACCCAGAGCCACCAAACTTGCCACCAGACTGGATGATCCCCAAGGCCTTGAAAAACCCCAGACACCATGCGCCCATTCGCGTCAGAGAAAGAGTCCACAGGGATACCACGCCCAGAGTCCTCAACCTGCACGCTCCCGTCTTTGAAGAACGTCACCCGCACCCGGTCACCGAACGCGGACACCTCATCCACAGCATTATCCACAACCTCGCGGACCGCTGTTGACTTCTGACTGGAAAACGGGTGCCCAGAATCCCCAGACTCAGACCCAAACGTCAACGAGATACGCTTCAACAAGTGCTGATGAGGCGACAAAGCCTGAATACTACTCGAATCATAAGACCGGGAACCAGTCACAACAACCACCAATCACAATCGGCAACAAAAACAAGACGCAGCCAGGCCCAAACACGAAAAGAACAAGCCCAGCATCCACCACTATCATAGCAAAACCCACAAACACGCACACCCAGCAACCCCAGGAGGGCCACCCCTCAACGGCGAGTCAGGCAGCAGACCTACCGGTACCTGATGTGTTCCTTGTAACGCCCCTCAGTAAGCCACCCAGGATCCCGCCCCAACAAGCACTCAACCTCACGAAGCACAGGCCTAGGAGTCGTATTCACGAGACGCACACACTGATAACGAGTACCCGGATCCCTGAACAAAGCCAAAAACCTCCCAGCCACCTCACGCACCCTCCCATCCATCCCTCAGTCACTGTCACATTACTATTACGGCCAGTCCCCCTCAACGTCTCTCATAGTCAAAGTCAAGTTCATGTCCGCCCTCCAGAAGAACCCGCTGAGTCAGATACAGGTCCCACAACGTCACAGGCCTCGTCCGATCACCTCCGGCACTCATTTGGACTATAGTGGCAACACCTCGATCAACAGCCTCTCTCGTCGGTCCACCCTGAGCATCACGTAACCCGGCCTCAGACAACCAAGAACCAACCTGCCGGGCAGAAACACTGAAATAGGTGCCGATGGTAGCCAGGTTCACCCACGAAGGACCACCACCACGAGGTGTCGCAATCTCCTGATTCACGCTCCGTCGCACAACCTCGCACCCCTGAGCCGCAAGACACTGCGACACGCGATCGAGATTCCAGATCAGGTGCCTACCACACTGATCCACCAAGCCGCTATCAAGAGCCCTCCTAGTCGGCTTACCTTCCCCTGTGAGATAACCGCCCTTCTGGAGCACTGCGGTTACCCTCCCCTGCCTCAGGCTGACTGTGTTGCTAGCCAAAAACCTTAGTCGTCGAATGCGTGGGACGACGCCCCAGAAGATAACGCTTCGTCGGGGGAAGGAGAACCGCCATAGTGACACCTTGATTCCTGTTCCTGTACTGGTAACCGACCCAAACCCTGCTGTAGGGCACCTTGCCGGACTGACCACATCAAGATCGGCCACCACCGAACATATGACACGGGCAACCCCACACGACCATCACCAAGTGAAAACAGACATGCTGCCAGGGACCCAAACTGCACCTCAGAAGCCCTCGTAAGCCCCACAGAGACGACTCTATGGCTGCGACACACTCCTGGTGGGTTACCCTCTTGCAGGCCGCCCACAAGGCTACAGTGCCCGGACACCCGCCAGTTGACCCGCCCAGGATCCTCTCGATGCGGAACTCCCGCCTGTGGCCCGCCCTGGACGGGTGCCGGGGTCTGCCTGGGTGGGATGGTGAAGGTGCGACCGGGATGGGGGGCGGAGAGGGGTGGGAGAGTGTTGGGTAAGGATAGCGGGTTGCCCGTGCAGCGTACTCTATATACAAGATCTCTTTTTCATATGGTGTATGCTCAAAACCCCGTTACCTGCACAGGATAACACTGATGTAGTGGGCCTTACGCACGGCGACTTTTCCCTTACTATCGCAACGAACTAAGCCTCAAAGACTAGTTTGTTACGGTGAGGAGACGGGTGAGGCGCGACCCTCTCAGATTAGGTTCCCCTAACCGGAAGGGTGAGACTAGCGTACACGACCTTATATGCACAGAGACTTATGTTGCAATAGCAACGAAAGTAGGTGCGCGTGCCGGGTTTCAGCACGCGAGCGAACTCAGCCGTGCCGACACGCAGCAGTATAGCACAGAGTGCCACGACTGACACCCCTCAAGATCAGGGCCTCATCATGACGTGACATCTCAGCCTATTCTACTGTTGTCTGGGGTTGTTACCGTACCCACACTTTGTGGTGATGTTCTCCGTCTTCCTTGTGTTATAATGCGCCTCGCGTCATTGTTCGTGTCAGGTCTATTAAGGAGGGTATTGCATGCCTGTCGTTGCGCGCACGTACCCTCGTAGACCGTATCTGCGTTCAGTAAGACTGGTGAGCCCCTAGATCTTGATGTGGTACTGGCTGGTGTCAGAGCGGATGCTGAACTGGTCTCCCACTACGCCTTGAAGAGATGACTGAGCAGAACCTCGCCCTAGTGACCTACTTCGAGGGTATCAAGCCCGCCGAGGCAGGCAGACAAATGAACCTGAAACTGCCATCCGAGGTGAAGAAGCGGTTCAGGAGTGGTGCGTCTCGTCTGGAGATGTTGTTTCGTGAGCGAGTGGTCTCGACACTGAGATCCTGGGCCGCCCTGAGTCAATGCCGCTAACAGGACATATGATGGTTGATGTTTCGGCCGGGTGGAGAGGACAGTCAAGGGCTCAAGCCTGAGTCACTGGATTTGAGATTGTCGCTTTCTGCAACAAACAACCAGTACAGAAGGATTCACGTTCAGGGAGACAAGATCATCCTAGATCTAGTCGTTCGGGGAGAATGGGTGACCCTGCATTTCCCGACACCACCCTAGATGTTGGAGGACGGCTAGAGCCTGGCGCGCCAGACATCTGGATCGATAAAGACGACCGTGTGATGTTCGGTTTTCATGGCAAGATCGATCCAGGTAGGCCTGAGTTCTCTGAGCGTTATGTTGTTGGTGTAGATGTCGGGGTCACTAACCCCGCCGCCTATGTGGTGTGGGACACTGAGAGCAGAAAGATTGCTGAGCAGTCCCACTAGAGGGCGCGTTCGCTACACAACAAGATCAAGAGGACACAGACTCAGGGTGTCTCGCTCTACAGAGGAAGAATCGTTCAGTAGAGGCGGCCTCTCACAGGATTCACTTGTCTAACCGACGTAAGGAACTAGGCATCCTCATTGCTCAGGAGGTTGCGGACGTGGCCTGGCGTTACGGCAACGCCTTGGTGGTGTTTGAGGATTTTAAGTCACATTAAGAACACTATGAGGTTTGGTCGTTGGTTCCGTGGCGAGGGTGTACAGGCGGACTCGGGATATGGTTGAGGCCGACGGAGGTAGGGTCCTCAAAGTCAATGCAGCACACACCTCGGCGTTGTCACGTATGTCAATCCAACCTGGACATGAGCGACTACAGTAGCCCTGTGTGTCACTCATGCAACATCACACACCATCGAGACATCAACGCAGCGGCTAACATCACCCAGAGAGCCAACCACAGGAAAGCATGCCAGACACGGAAGCGGCACGCTACGAAGACCAAGCGCATCAGAAGGTCAAAGTGTCATTCCAAGCCACTGAAGCATCCTGGTACGAAGAACAGGCCCACACCGAAGGCCCCACAGAACTGACCGAAAACTATTGCTTGCCTCACCTCTCCCTAAGAGGGAGGTGAGCAAGAGGATGTCCCCCGCAGACAACAGGGTTTCTGTGGTGGACCACACGGAGTGGTTTCAGACAACCAGCGGCACGACAAATCCAGTAGAGAACCTGCCTATTGCAAATGCAGTAGATATGGTTTATCCTAAAGAATAGTCGACACCTAGAGTGTGATATGATTGGCTACACCCTACAGATGCAGAGAAAAACAAAGACGAACGCATGACAGACACCCCCACACAAGAGAAAACCCCGGTCCTGATCGGACTGTCCGGGAAGATGGCAGCCGGTAAGGACACAGTGGCCACACACCTGGCACCACGTCTCACCCCATAAGACCAGCACCGCCACAGTGTCCTTCGCTGGCAGGGCTCAAGAGCGAGGTCGCCCACCTGGTTCAGATCATGGACCAGCACGACTTCGACCCAGGCGACGCAGCCAAGGACATCATGGCAGCCACGGGATGCACACAGGACGAGGCGACACACATCGCAGACACCATCTTCCTAGACTGTGCTGGAGAACGGGCGAGATGGTCTTGAACGGGAGAAGACAGCCAGGCGACGTGAAGCATTCCAGTACTGGGGCACGAACGTCCGCAAAGCCAGCAACCCGTCATACTGGATCAACCTGCTGGCCCAAGAGGTAGACAGAAACTCATGGCCGGTGGGGACTCTAGTGGTGGTGACCGATGTGCGTTTCCCAGACGAGGCCGCCTACATCAGGAACAACGGCGGGACACTGGTCCGTATCGAGGCGGACATTCACGTCCGTAACGCTCGCCTCGACGCCAGGGACCGGCCAGGGCAGCCACCAGCACCTCCTTGGTACTACCACCACTGCAGTCACATGCCTCGAGACAGCCCCTGGACGATCACTGTTTCGACCTGATTGTCCGCAATGACGAGAACGATGTGACAGGGCCGGTGGAAACTGATCCTGGAGCATATGACTGAGACAACGAGGAACGAGGTGATCGGGTCGTGACTGTGACTGATTTCATCTGGGCATTTACGATGGGGGCACTGGTTGCGGAGTCAGTGGTGTCGTCTCTGGGACTCGTGGTGAGTGCCATACGCGATCATGTGAATGCAGGCCACTACTACCGCATTAGGTGAACAACACTCCTCTAACCGTCTCCCGTGGCTGAGTGTGTCTGCTGGTGATGAACACCTCACATGAGACCACCCACAGGTTTATCCACAGATGTTGATAAGGGGTAGGTGCGAGGGATGACAGGGGCAACGAAAAGTGGGCCGCACCAGTAGCACCATCTACCACCAGTGCGGCCCACCCTGATTCTGTACTCGCTATGGCTTCTCAGATCACTTGATGCGGTTACGTTGGAGAGGCGGGAAGATCTCTGTCGCCTCACCGGCCCGATACAGGTGAGAGGGACGCCATGGGTTATCCCGGTTCTTCTCGCCCACTGACTCCAGTAGACCTGGCGTGGACAGCATCTTACGCCGGAAGTTCGAGGCGTTTAGTTCCCGGCCCCAGATGATCTCGTACACCTTACGGATCTCTGGGATAGTGAACGTCTCCCCAGAGAGGAACTTGTGCGCAACGGGCGCGTACTCGATCTTTGCGCGCACCCGCTCCAGGCCGTCCACTATGATGTCGCGGTGGTCGAACGCGAGATCAAACTCTACACCATCCTCGTCACCCAGAACGTCCTCGACAGCGAAGAAGTGGGCGTCTGCCGCGTCGTCACCAGCGTGCGGAGTACTGGCGTTCGGGACGAGGGCCACATATGCGGTGGAGGCAATGAACCCCCTCTTGTCTCGCCCAGGGTACCCATAGGTACGTAACTGCTCCAGGTACCCGGCCATCTCCAGGCCCGTCTCTTCCGTGAGTTCGCAGGCTGCCGCCTCATCCAACGACTCTGTGGTATCTCACGAACCCGCCCGGTAGAGCCCACTTACCCTTCTCCGGGTGGGCCCCACGGCGGATTAGTAACAGGGACAGCCGCCCGTCACGGATAGGTGAAGATAAGAAGGTCCACCATCAAACCCACGCCGGGAAGTCCCTGAGGTCGTATCCTTCAGGAACTCCTCTTCGGTGTCGGCCTGCCTGCAGTCAAGGTTACTCATGTGTGATCCTTCCACTATTGGACTGTTCCGATTGTACACCACTGGCTGGGATTCTGTCATACCACGTCCTCAGTTGAATAGTCTCGTGACGTTCACTCCGGCGGCTGGCAGGTCCACCTTTAGGGTCTGTGTGATGCTGTCCGGGTTGATGCCGACACACAGGCTGGCAATGACAGTGGTGTCGAAGCCCTCACGCGCTGAGTCCAGGGCGGTCGCTTTCACGCAGTAGCAGTGGCGATACCTACAACATCGACGGCCTTGATGCCCTGCTGCTGAAGGAACCCCGCCAACGGCGTGTTGAAAGAGGTGATGCCCTGGAACCCGGAGTATGCGTCGTCAAACATGCCCTTGTCCACAATGGTGACCTTGATGCCGTGGCGGGCCTGCTCAAGAGGGTCAACGAAGGCTGCCCCAGGTGTCCCAGCGACACAGTGAACGGGCCAGGATTTAACGTAGTCTGGGGAGTCAGAGAAGTGGCTGCCGGGGTCGATGTGCCAGTCGCGGGTGAGAATGATCTGATCGTAGCGTCCCATGAAATCTGGGTCCTTCAAGAGGACGGCAATACGTGCCAGGTCATTGCCTCCGGTGACGGCGAGCGCACCACCTTCCACGAAGTCGTTCTGGACGTCAACGACGATCAGTGCTCGCCCGGTCTTCCTGCTGTTCTGTTCACTCATGTGCTCGTCTCCCTTGTTGTAGATTATCTGCCCAGGTGTTGTCTCCCCAGGGCCTTTCACCGGTTTCTGCCATATGGTCGCTTTTGCTGGTTTTATAGGTTCCATGGCACTCACGCTCGACTTACTGGTACTCGCCGGTCGTGGGCGAACGAGTACGACGACACTCTAGGGCCGAACGCTGTCTGGCGACGCTTCCACTCAGCGGTACGCACCTTCCACAGCACCAAGTCAACCACATCCCGGTCATGGCGGGCGTACAAGGCGTCACGGTCAGACTCCAGTCCACCCTCAAACATGTCCCGCAGTGCAGCATCCAGTACCTCATAGTCTGGCAGAGAGTCAGAGTCCACCTGTCCAGGTCGAAGTTCCGCACTCGGGGCCTTCACCATCGTTGACTCAGGGATCGGTGAGTCAGGGAGCGTATTCCTCCACGCCGCCAGCCGGTACACATCCGTCTTGTCACGTCACCGATCGGAGCGTAACCACCAACCGTATCACCATAGATCGTCGCATAACCCACAGCCGCCTCCGAGGCATTACTGGCTCCAGCACCAGAGCGCTCTCCATGTTCGCAACCCCCATCCAATGACACCACGCACACGAGCCTGAAGGTTCTCCTCAGCAACCCCATCCAGTGCGAGCGCACCCTGAAGACGTCAACCATCGGGCCGATAAGCACTCACGGAACTCACCCCCAAACGGCTCCATCAACCTCCGCATCATCCTGAGAGTGCTGGGAAGAATACTCGCTCAGGCATAGAGATACCGATCATCATTCTCCGCCCCAATGGCGTCAGCAGCAATCGTCAGAACCAAGGCGCTGTCGATACCACCAGAAGCACCAAGCACCACCTTTCCCCATCCGGTTACGTCGAGCATAGTCCCGGAACACCCAGGACGATAGCCCGGTACGTGTCAGCAACCTCATCACGGGCCAGATCGCAGCGTCTACCCGCAACCAAGGCGTCAGTGTCCACAAACCCTGACCTCCTCCTCAAAACGCGGCAGATGATCCACGACCGCCCCATTACGGTCCACAACCAGGACATGCCATCATAGATCAGTTCATCCTGACCACCACAAGATCTCATAGACAGCATTACGGCACCAGGTCGCCCCACATCAGGTCATCCACCTGTTTCAATACGCTCCCTGGCATCAGGCGTGTAAGGATCAGCAGCCAGATCAATAAGGTTCTCCTCTGTCACATCCCTGTAATTAACGCCCTTCCCTCCAGAACGATCTGAACCCAGTCCTCACCCAATGACACCAGATTCGATGTTCCATCACCCGCCAGACGCTTCACGGCCCCGCACGAGCCACAATGACCTCCTCAACACCCAGCGGGCTCACAGTCCCATAGACAACGGTCAGCCAGGCAGGTACGCTGGCAGCAATCTTCGTCTCAGCGGCCCGCATACCCTTCACCATGTCGGAACTGCCGGTCATGTCACCCAGCCCTGTGCCAGATAGAGCGTACCGCGGGAGCACGAGAACCGGTTCGCTACCACGGAACCACGCCTGGTCTATACTTCTGGCGGCTGCGATGATCCTGTCCGCGTTGCCGTCCCAGTCTCCAGTGAGCGGGTTGATCTGTCCTACTGCTACCTTCATGACTGTGCCTCTTTTTCTCAGATCCTATGGGTTGTGGTGTGTCAGTCTGTCTGCTGGGCGGTGAACGCGGCGTCACCAGCGAGGATCAGGCGTGCACTCTCAGGCAGGTACGCAACCTGCTCCTTGTGACGAGCCCGAGACACCTCAATGTCCTCCTGGTGGAAGTAGCCGCTCTGACCGTCCACGAGAAGAATCTGGGTGGGGTGCTGGCTCCTGGTGAATGGGGCGCTAGTGGTCCTGACCTTGAAGAACTCGCCAGCCATGGTCCCGTCCTCATGGAATTCACGATAGGTGACCTTGATACCACCAGTAGAGACCTTCCCCTCAGCCCGCTTCGACACCGGTGTATCGTTGATCTGCACCAACTTGTACACCATCTCCGCTGTCGGGGCACCAGAGCCAGTGACGACCCTGGTACCTGCCCCAACGGCGTCAACTGGTGTTCCGCGCTCCTTCATCTCTGAGATCGTGTACTCGTCGATGCTCAGATGAGAGCACGATCTTCGTGTCTATAGCCCCCAAGGAGTCTAGTAGTGCCCTGGCGTTGACGGTCTCCTCGTGCAGGTCGCCGGAGTCGATGCGGATCCCTCCTGGGCCGCTGACGCCCAGGGCGTTGGCGGCGTGGACGGCTCGCCGGATACCCTCAGAGATGTTGTAGGTGTCAACCAGGATCGTGGTGTCTGTGCCAAGCGCTACCATCTGGTCGTAGAAGGACTGCTCCTCCCCGTCCAGCCCATAAGCGAGCGTGTGAGGCGTGGGCGCTGGTACCTGTCGAGGGATCTGGTACAATTGCCCAGCCTGAAGGTTGCTGGTCGCATTGAACCCAGCAATGTAGGCGGCCCTGGCTGCGGCGATGGCGCTGGTCTCACTGGTGCGCCTGGATCCCATCTCGATCATGCGGCATGCCCTCGGCGGCGGTCACCATTCGGCTGGCAGCAGACATGACGGCACTGTCGTGGTTCATGATGGACGGTAGCAGCGTCTCCAGCAGCACGCAGTCCGCGAACGTGCCGATGACTGTGATGATGGGGGTGTTCGGGAAGTACAGGGATCCTTCCGGCTGGCCGACGATGATGCCGCGGAACTTGTAGTCACGGAGGTAGTTGACGGTCGCCTCGTCAATGATCGGGTCAGCCTCAAGGTAGGCGATCTGCTCATCTGTGAACCTGAGTTCTTGACCGCCTCGACGACGCGACCGACTCCACCAACGACCCCGTACCGGCGACCCTAGGCGGGCGGCGGGCGAACAGGTCAAAGACTGCTCTGTGGTCCGCCCGGCCAGCACGAAGCGTGGCTTGGAGCATCGTCACTTCGTACTTGTCTGTGAGGAAAGCGGTAGTCTCCATAGTTGTCTTCCTGTCGTTATCTCATCCGAACCAGTAAAGGTCACTTTGACCTTTACTCTTGCATCTATTATATCAGCACAACACGAACATTGAAACCCCAGCCCCACAGGAACAAGAAAACCGGGGCTCAGGAACCATCCTGAACCCCGGAATACCAACAAAAACCAACACTACTCCACCATGAGAACACCACCTGCCGTCGAACCGTCCGCCTCGTCCTCTACGGAGTCACTGTCAGCAGACACATAGTCGGCGACAGGAGGCACGTCCGTCTCGCTTAGGGCGCCCTCAAGAAGCACTGTCTCCGAAACGTCCTCCCCGTCTGGCAGGTCCTTCGCTACGGGTGAGTCAGCAGCAGAATTGCCACCGCCGTCTTCGACCCCATTGTCGTTGTCGATAAGCGCATCCACCTCCAGTGTCTCAGCAGCCTCAGATACCAGAGCCAGCAGCCTGCTCCGATACTGGGACTCGAACGTCTGGAGTTTTGCGACATCCCCCAGAAGAGTCTGTTTGCGCGTCTCCAAATTGTCCAGGATGCGTTCAGCGTCGGCCCGAGCCTCGTTGACGATACGCTCAGCCTTCATCTCGGCCTCCCGGGCATGTAATCAGCCTCAGTCTGTGCCGACTTCACTGTGACTGACGCTTCACGCTTGGCGTTCGTGATGTACTGGTCATGCAACTGCTAGCCATGCTGAGAAGGTCGTTGGCTCTTTCCTGATCTCCCTTCCGTCAAATCAACGGTGGTGACACTATCAACAGTGTTGCCACCTGCCAAACCATATCCTCTTCCGGTGTTCTAGTCTTGCTGGGACAATATTCCTTCTCCATTCTGAAAAATTATATGAATCGCACAAATATCGCTGAGATGAATATTCAACAAAACTATGGTGACGTCGTGAGTTTCCCGTACCCACTCAGGTGGTTGAGAATGCTGACAAGGGCCCAGGACTAATGCCACAATGAGAGGATATATCTCAAGTCAACCCAGCGATGAGACGAGCAACAGAGGTTGAAACCTAAAGGAGATTCCTGTTATGACACTCACCCACACCAACACCCAAGGGGTCTCCGGCCCGTGCGAGGCGAAACTGGGGCGATGCCCGTTCGGCCCTCAGTTCACCCATGGAGGAGGCTCGCCAGTACAAAGACCTCAAAAGGGAAGGGGGTCTCCGCACTGACCTCCACACAGGCCATCGACCACACTCCAACCACGGGCGGTATCAGCGGGGCAGGCAGGTTCGTGGATGTCCCCAACCGGCCTGTGGGGCACAATGAGGATGCGTGACGGAGACCCTCCAGTGACCCCAGGAACCGGTACGCGCTCGCCAACGGTCTATGCGGGGACCCCTGCGGCAGCAATCATCAGGAAGGACCCAACCAGACGGCCCGTGTTCTGTCACCTGTGACCTAGACACCAGTGACAGCCTGAACGGGCACTTAGAGACCAACCCTGGTGACACCAGCCAGATCGCGCATGTCATGGTCACCACCAGGCAGCCGGGCGTCTACCTGGATGCGCATACGGGAGTGCACACGGCCGATGAGGTCAAAGGCCTTTTACGGTGACGACGCAAGCATCCTGGACGCTGGAGCTTAATTTGGACGTCATGCGTACGCTACCAGATGATGACGAATCCTCGAACGGTTTTTGCCAGACAGGCAATCATCCTCGACCACAAGGACAAAGCCTATGACTATGAGGACTTCCCACAACAGCAGATCAGTGGCCCCAACGCGACACAGACAGGCGCCCTACCAGTGGAGATGAGCGTCGGAGGCCAGTACGCATCAGTCACCCTCCCAGATGAGGTCATAGAACCCAAACCAAAGGCATGGACCCCAGTACGTCGGTGAAGAGAACGCCAAACGCCTAGCGGACAACCGGGTCCGTCGTGACCGAGACAGCGGCCGCCACATCACTGTTGTCAGGCCATCAGAGATGCAGCAGGTCGGACTTGACAAGGTGCGTGAGGCGTTCAGAGGCCACGACCTGGACTTCACCCTCGGCGGCATCGGAACCATCAGCAGAGGGAGAGAAGTCGCGCGAAGGAGACATGGTATGTTGTCGCCACGTGCCCACAGGCCGACCAGATCCGTGAGTCACTTGGCCTGCCGAGATACGACTACCACGTCACTATTGGTTTGAAGGATGGGACGTCCACGACCGCCCCAAGGACACGAGCACAGTCGTCATCTCGAGTAGGGATGTTCACCAGTCTGCCGCGTACGGCACTGGCCGCCAGGTGAGGACATTGCATCCTCCTGGCGGCCAGTGTCTTTACGCTCTACTGCCCGGTCACACACGATCTGCCACTCACGAGTCCATCTTGTGCGGCAGGTCCTCCCCAATACCGCCACCACCCGACAAAGGCCGACCGCAACGGATGCACCTGCCAGAACCATACATGGTGTCCACATCTGGCTCCACGCCGTCAGTGTCCGGCCTCGGCAACTCTGGAAACCATGACCCCGTTACGCTCAAACATGGCGATGTCCTCTACCGGTCATCCACGCGTGCACCACAACCAGGCCCCCTCATCCCGCAGTGACCTCAGGGCCTCCTCCTGATGGACACTAGATGGCCTGGCATCACCAGCACGCTTCACGATCACCCTGGACACTGGGGCACCAGACCTGGACACGGCGTCAATCAAGGCCCTGGCGTAGTCGTTCGACCGGCCCGTCACCAGGATAATGTTCAGGCCGTCACGGTCTCGCATCTCCTGTACCAGCCGCAACACCTTCTGGTTCACTGAGGCGTTCGCAATGGACCGGTAGAACCCAGGGAAGTCCGGGCGACTACGATTCAGAAAACGCCTAGAGTCGTCCTTGTTGTTGAATAGGGTGCCGTCAGCATCCAGTATCACAACCGAGCGCCCACGGATCGGGTAGGCAAGTGCGGCAGCCTGATTGAACGCATCCAGGTCCACACTCCCCTGATGAATGTGCGACACCGCCATCACCTGACCATTGCGCTCATCACGAATGAAGTGCTTGATGTGGCCCGGCTCAACTACTCCGTCGTCACCGAACAGGTGGATCGGCTCGTCGTAGTCCTTCACGGCCATGGCGTCAATCATACTTTCTGGGACAAGGCGCCCACCGGCAGTCGCACGAGCGCGGTTGCGTTCCTTGCACACGCTGACAGGCACATCCAGGTACTGTGCTCAACCTGCACCCCATGGGCCTCAGCCAGGTCCCATATGCGCTTCGCATCCTTTGCGTCCAGGTTCGTGTCAGTCACCGACCACAACAAGCACATTGGGGTCAGTGAAAGCGGCCTCCAGGCGCTCACGCCGCAACCGGGCGACTTGCTTCTCCACCTCGGATCGTGCCCCGCCCGGTGGTGGTTCTCGCCTGCGACCTCTGTGTGCGCAGCACGTCCTTGTTGACGATAACCGTTCCAGGATTAGCCTCGACATAGCGGGCAGCCCACGTGACTTACCTGAGCCGGGCAGTCCGTGACACATGATGAGGTCGTTTGCTGTTACTCACAGGTGGGATCCTTCTTCTGGGGGTGTTAACTTGTCGGTGTAGTTCCTCCCCATCCTGTCCCCATCTAAATAGGAACCGGTTGGGGGTAGTGGCGGGAGCACAGTGGGCTGTGATAAAGGGCCTGGCCTCACTTCACCAGGTACATAGTCATGCACGCACCCAAAGGTCTCGTACATGACCGGAGAATCGAACTCGGATACCTAAGCGACCTCCCAGAACCTCCTCCGACCCAGTGCATCCATCAACCTCACCAATGTAGACAACCTTCAAGTGGGGGAAGTTGGTGCGCACCTCCTGAAGGATCTTCACGTCAACACTGTCATTAGTAGGGCGGCCACGCCAGCACCAGGTGTGCAGCCCAGCCCCCATACGCCCTAATGGACTTCAGGACATCCATAGCCTCAATGGAGTCAGACAGCCCCACGAGTTGTTGTCCGTCCCCACCGCCTCGACACCCTGCTCCTGGAGCGCCTCACCAGGAGGCCCCTGACCAGCCATAGGGGTCAAGCACCTCGCATCAGGGGCCGATAGCCTCAGACAATGTTTCCACGAACTGGCGGGTCACGCGAGCATAGTAGCCCGCCTCCTGAGTGAGGAACGTGTGGATACGGATCCTGAGCACTGACATGGCCCCAGAGTCACAAAACAAGAAGACCAGGGTACGGACTCGGACTTGCCCAGACAGGATAGTGAACACGTAGTCCATCACTCTCTGAAGACCAGCAGTCCCATACGTGGCCGCATACTCATTGACAGCATGGAGGAGAAACTGCATCTCCTCCCTGGACGGCTCAATGGACTTAATAGTGACAGGAGAGGTGGTAATGTCGGTCATGTACCCGACGATAGCGCAGTAGCAGGCGTGCCACCAAAACGTCCGGTAGTGATGTGCCGCACACGCACACCATGGCCGGATTGTGCAGGTCTCGCCGGGGTACCCAAGTTTCATGGATACAGGAATGGGCTGGTAGCAGAAGTCATTCTCCACTACCAGCCCCAGACATGAAACCCTGTGCCGTCAGACTAGGGTCTCATGACGAGTGCACGAAGGATTGTCCTAGCGACAGGTGCCTCAGGTGTAGCCTCCAACATCACCGGCACCAGCGTCAGGGCCCGAGGTGTCTCCGTGCCAGCAGTCGGAACCTCTGTCTCCTCGACAGGTGCCACTCCCTCAGCAGGCGCAGCCTCTCAGTGACCGGCTCAGCGTGATCCTCAACCGGGGCCTCAGGAACAGCCTCCGGCTCAACATCCGTTGACACCATGGGGCTCTCCTCGGACACAGCCGCCACAGGACTCCTCAACCGAAGCCTCGGTGAGCTCCTCCTCGATTGGGTTAGCGATCACTCATCAAGGTCGGCCTGAGCCTTGACCTGCTCATCCTGGGCAGCCTCAAGAGCATCCTGGGCGTGATGCGTCCACATCAGCGATACCCGGCGGCGTCTTCCGCGTTGTGGACAATCGTGTCAGCGCGGGCTGCATCCGCGTTCGCCTGGTTCAGGACAGCCCTCAGCGTGATCGACTCCAGCAGCCGCCTCGCGGTGCAGCGATGTCCTTCTCAATGACCGGCTTCTGAATGTCAGCGACAGTGAACCCGAGGTGGCCCGCTTCGGTAGGTCCTCAGCCTTACGACCTTGGTCTCAGCGCCCTTGATCTGCGGGTGACGGACGGCAGGTGACGTGCCTTCGTGTTCGTGTTCCAGGCGACATTACCATCAACCTCAGCACACGTCAGTGAACGTGGCCTTCTCGTGCGGGTCACCACCCTGAAACGAACCATGTTCATAGTAGCGTACACGCCCTGCTCCTGATCATAGGCGACAGACACGCCCATAGCGTTCATGTCGTCAGCCTTCATGTTCGTGTCGTGGACCTGGCTGTTACGCCACGGAGAACAGGTAGTTTGAGTCGGACACCGGGTTATTGCTGTTGAGTACGCACATTCTCGTTGATGTTCGTGATGCGAGCACCAGTCGGCTTGTTACCCAGGTACCCGGACAGGCGGGCACGATCATGCCCGAACCCGACCTTACCAGTAGCCATTGCTGTAGACCATTCCTGGGAGAACTCGGTCAGTGACTCCACAGAAGGCAGAGCAGGTAGACCCATGTTCTCGCGGTAGGAGTTGATCTTCGCCGCCAGGATCGACGCGAGTGATACGGGCGCGGTCATTCTCACCGACCTTGCTCCAGTCGTGGCCCCAGCCTTGGAGAACTGGGAGCGGTGGCAGCGTCAGCGTACTCGTGCTCGCATGTCGCGCTGGTAGAGTCAACCTCAGCCTCGCACGGTCGCCAGGTTTGCGACAGCGTCAGCTCGCGAGCCTTAGCGGCAGCAAGGTCCTTACTGAGCCTGGTCGAGAGTCTCGTGGTGGCGGCACTTAGACTCGAGCGGCGGCCAGGTCAGTCTTCGCCTGGACGACCTTCGCGGATGCATCAGACAGGACCCTTCTGGGCCGCGCCGATACTGTGCCTGTTGTGCCGGGCTGACAGGCTTCACTGGCGGGGCCACGGGCTTGTCGCCACCACCATTGTTGCCGCCAGGGGTCGGCGGAGCCACGGGAGTGTCCGGCGTCATCGGGCTTTGTGGGCTCAGTCTGGTGGCCGTCACGTTGCCAGGAGTGGACGGGTTTTACTGGCAGGTCAGGAGTGTCCGGGATACTGATCGGCGGGATACCAGACGGTCATCAACGCCCCCAGTCGTTACCGCCAGGCGTTGCCGCACCCTGGCTGGCCCATACCACCAGGGCCAGCGACGGCACAGTATGCGGGACGTCAGTAGTGACACCCTCATCCTTGCTGGATGACGCCGGGTAAGTGGTGGTCGGTGGGGTCCACGGGGCGGCCGGGTTCGTGACCGAAGAGCCCGCCTCGCCCGCCATCACCCTGAGTGGGGTCAGCGATGGTGATACTGCTGCCACCTGAGGGGTTACCAGGGACGTTCACAAACGGAACAGGCATTGGCGGCTTTAGGCAGGGCCGGGCCAGCACTGAAGGATCCGGAACGGGCTGATAACCGTGCCCGTGCTGCCGTTGACAGCAGGCGACGGGAAAGCCGCTGGGAGGAGGCAGCACAGTGGGCAGGGGCAGTGGACCGTTAGCGCCCTTGGGGTCGTACTTCACCCAGGTTGCTCTAGCCGAGTCCTTCTTAACCTCGCCTGCTGTCGTTAGTGCTGGCTGTCGCCTTAGCGGTCGGCTTCGTGGTTGCACTGTTCTTAGGGGCCGGGCTGGAGCAGGCTGCCAGTGATAGATGCGACCACTAACCATAGACGATGGTGGATCGGCCAGCGGTTGAGTGAAGAATGCCCATTCCTGCGCCTCCCTCATGTGTTGAGGGTGTACGTAGTTGATACGTGGGTTACCTTATAGCATCTACATCGTTTTTGCAAACACAAAAATCCAATAGTTACCTCACCCACAGCAGGTGGGTTTTCTTGCTTAACTCAACTATCCACGGCGCATGGCGGGTGGGCGCATATCCCCAGATCAGGTTGGGTCCTCTAGGTTTAAACTACCGGAAGGCAACAGTCATCTTAGGTTTACCACACAACGCCTTGCTGTCCGCTGGAATGACACATTGAATAACATCGCTACACCCAGGATACTGGATTCGTGGTGAAATCGTCAGGTAAAGACAGTCGTTTTTTACGGATGCCGACTCCACAGCCCACGCGACCCCATTGTGATCAACCCTCACTACGAAAGATCGAGCACCCTGCCTTGACAAGCGTCCGAGATCGTGGGCACCTCGCCCGAGGGTGACTCCACGATCGCAGCATCACTGGTTCTGGGTATGACGGCTCTGGCTATGGCCCCTTCTGCCAGTCCAATCAGGCAAACCCCAGCGAGCACGCGTACCTTACTCATGATTCTCCTAGGATTTTTCAGGGCACTGTTCACCCCATGATCTCATTGGTAACACTAGGACATACCCCATGTTGAAGTAAGGTCAACAGTGTAAAAGATACGGCCCCATATCGGCTCCTCTTCCAAAGAGTCACAGATGCCAGGGCCGCAAACGTAATAGCTATGCTGGCTATCTTTGATCAAGAGGGGTGCTACGCTGCATCAACATCTTTCGCTACCTCAAGGAACACCTCAAACACGCGGGCCGGGCGCTGCCCTCTGCCGTGTGCCTCAAAGTTCGTATAGATGCCATCAAGATGATCATAGAAGCGTCTACGTTGCCCCTCGTTGAACCAAGACGTATACCTGGTCCCGTCGCGTCGAACCCGGTTGAACATGACTGCGTTACGGAAAGCCGTCTTGAGGCTCTTGTGTCGCCGCCTGTTGTTCTCGTCCCCGGCCGCTTTCTTAATGTACTCTAGAGTGCGACTCGCACCTGTCCAGGTAGGCATTCGTGTCAAAATGCAACAACCTGAGATATGCCTCGTAAGGCGAGGTGTCGAAGGTGAGGGCCCCCGACATCAGGAAGTCAACATCTGTTGGCTGCGAGTTCAGGATGCGGCTGGCGAAAGAGTGGACTGACACGACACGCACGTCCTCGCTGTCATCAAAGACGCGGTGCCAGTCCTTCTTTGACTTGACGTCAGTGATGATGGTCGTATCCCGGTCACTGGATGGCGTGTGCAGGTTGTACAGGGTGGATCCGGTGAGCCCATAGGCGACGATTCTGCCCCTCCCTATGTGTGCGTCACAACGTCCTAGAAGATCCTCGGCCTGCCGCTTGGAAAGTTGACTGCTGTTGCGTACAGGGGTCAACCGTGGCCCTTGGCTGGCATCTTTACTGAGGCCGCGTCAGATGTTAGAGCAACTTCTGACACGGCCTCATGCAGCGACGACATGATGACCCCAGTGCCCACGGTAGGGGCAGTGGTAGTCAGTGCGGAGCACGCCCCATAGAGTAGTCCCAACCAGGGCGTCAAACTCGTCAACGTCGCCCGAGTTGTGGCGTCAGCGGCATCGCCTCAGGGTAGCCTGACGCCTTGTACCCATGCTCCTATTGGTGTCCTGGTGGCAGTCGCAACTGTCAGTGAGGTTCGTCCTCCTGAACTCAGAGACGGGGACGAAACACCCGTAGCGAGAACTGTTCACGCCAGCCCCAGGGTCATGTGATCAAGGGGCACGGCTCATCCTTACCGTGAGAGTGCTCGACCCTATGGGTCCCCTCGACGAGCCATCTGCTCGATCTTCACCCGGCTAGTGTCCTTGTCGGTGCGCGACATCTCTTTCTCCTTTTTCAAGATTAGGTTCGCACGCGACCATATCACCACAGAGAGTCAGGGGATAGGTGACATCCGCCACCACGGTTCTTTACCGGGCGACCTGGGCGGCTCTTTTCTTCCTCTGCTCATCAGTCGGACGTAGCGTGATGAACCCGCCGTTTTCGCGTACACAAGTCATGAACCGCCACAGAGCACGCATCATGATGATCGTGTCCTGGGTGGCAGCGTGAGCCCCCTCATATGGGATACCGTTGTACTCGGCGAATGACTCCAGGTGTTGTCTGTGCATCCATCATGAACTTCCACGAGCATCCCTAGTGTCAAGGACCCTGATGCCACCCTTGTCCATTGCTTCGGCGAAGCCCTTCAGGTTCACGGCGAGCCACTGTTTCTCAAAACCAGCGTTGTGGGCAACCATGACACCACTAGTGAGCATTTCCAGCAGGTCCTTCTGGAACTGGGGCTCCTCGAACGGTGGCTTGTCCTTCAGCATCTCCGGGGTGATGCGGTGAACGTCAACCATACCAGTGGAGGCACCAGCCAGGGTCAGGTCCGGCACTCCATGCAACTGGTCAACAAGGACCTCAATCTTCCCGCGCTTGTCCAGGCTGACAACACCGGTCTCAATGATGCGACCAAACTTCGTTGCCAGGTGGTTCGTCTCCAGGTCGATACCTATGAACGGGCGCTCCCGGTACATCTCGGTGTACTTGAAGAACAGGTCGTTATATGGGTGGTAGTCGTACCCAAAGTCTTCATCGTTGCCGGTCTTCTCGCTCGCCAGTGCCAGCCGGTAAGGGTCAAGACCCTGGTGGAAGTCCCTGATGATGGCCCCAGCGTCCTTGACGTCAATGTCTAGGTAGGGGCTGAGCCACTTGCTGACAGAACTGACGCTGGTTTTCCTCGCAAACCCCTTCCGTGGCTGAGGGAACGGGTTCTTACCTTCCGCGATCTTCTCCTGGTACTTCTCGACCTTCGCCCAAGCCTTCTCGACTTCTTTGATCAACCCAGTGGAAGAACTTACTGAACTTCGCTACATCGATCCGGTATTCACGCACATCATGGTCGTCAAGCACAGCGAACAGGATTCCGTACTTGAGGCCAGCGTTCACAGCGTACCAGAGGACCTGTAGCAGGTATTGGGCGGGGATGAACGGACAATCCCAAGGGGTGTCACTATGCCACATGTCAGTGTTGATGGGGCCCTCACGAAGCGGCGAGTAGTAGTCGTTCACATCCAGGTCACCGGACGGCCCCCACTTTCTGGGGTCCACGGTGCCGGTCTTGATTTCCAGGACGCCCTCAGGGGTACCGTCATCATCCAGCAGCAGGCCGTCGAAGTTCGCGTGCCGGTAGGCGTCCAAGCCAGCCCCAGCCCAGGACGTCTTGCAGAACGCCACGTTCAGTTCTGGGTGCATGTCAGTGAACATCTGCCGAACATACTCCTCCCACGAGCATCCACGGCCGATGGCGGTAGTGAAGTCGTACCGGTCATGCTCCTCTACCTCAGCCACCCCGGCCTTCTCAGTCAGGAACGCCCTGTACCTCGTTGACGTACTCCGGGTCACCAGCCTTCAAGATACGACCCACGTCAGATCCTCCCACACCCGCATTACGTGCAGCGTGCCACTCCGGTGAGCCGATCTCGAACTCTCCAATAGTCACAAGGTCCCCGATAGAGTCATCATCATACTCAAGGAACACGCCCGCATCCTTGTCCAACCTGTCTCGGATCTGGGACGCGACGAGGGCTGCGGCGGCAGCAGGTGCACGCCATTGGTCGATTCCGGTTGCGCAGAGCCGCATACTCCTCAAAGTCGGGTCGCACCTCAAGGATCGTGTCCCGGATCTGCACCTGGGTCGCATCTTCCATGTTGTCAACCAGCGGGTCGCGCTTTTTCGGGTCGCGCAGTTTCTCAATCCTCTTGTTGTGCCCCCAGATACGCTCCCGCACCTCGTCACGCTGGCGAAGCATCTCCTGATACTCTGGATCCCTCACCACGTGCCCTGATGAACCCCTTCAGCGTCTCAGTACCCTCCTGGAGTGGCACTGTCTCGTCAAACTCCAGGTAAGGCAATGAAAATGAGTATCGATACCCTCATAGTTGTTGCCCTCGACTGCTGACAGCGTTGGAGTTATCCTTCGTCATTTAGACTTCCGTTCCTTCTTCGTTTGTACACCAAGTACACTTCTGTCAGGCATTATAGGGGCGACTACTAGAGATGTCAGAGAACCCGACATGAGGTGACACATCGCACACTCGCCAGCAGGCCAGCATTGACTCACAGCCCAGATGTGGCTGATCTTACTGGCAGCATGGCGGCGTAACAAACGCTGACCCCCTGTTGCGCAAGACGGAGACGCACACATGAAGTTCCTCAACTCCCTACACCAAAAGGAAGCCCCATGAGCACCCTGTTCAAGGTCCTGCTGATCCTGGTTGCTTTCATCCTGCTGGCGACCATTGCGATAGCACTAATCGGGCTCATCTCCAAACTGCTGGCATTCCCTGCTCGCCTCCGTATTTGTAGTCGCCATCCTCGCCGGTGTGATCGGTTCCGTTCGTCATCACCAGCAGGCTAAAGGAGGGCGGAAGCAGGCTCCCACTGTCTATCGTGTGGGTCACCCTAATCGGCCTGTTCCTCCTGGTTGCTCCGGGACTGTTCCGGGTGTCATTCAGTGTCGCTAACACGCTCCTGTGGGTGCTGCCCCCACTGCTGGTACTCGGCGGCCTGGCTGCGGCATGGTGGGTCAGGAAAGACGAGCCAGCCGCCCGATAAGGGATACACGGCCAGATTATTACTGGACCCTACTTGCCGACCTCCCAGACGTCACCTCTTACCGTGTACGTACCCTGACCCCACCTGTACCATGTGCCATACCTGGTGAACGTAACCTCAGGCGAGTAGTAGCCCCTGTCAATGTCTGCCTGTGTGACTGTGGTAAAGCACCCGGCTAGTGTCTTCGTCTCGCCGGTACCCACGTAACCCCACCTGGCTTTGGATCGCTTGTCAGTCAGGTCTCCGCTCGTGTAGGTGGAACGCTGCTGGCTGCCCAGTGTTCTTTGATGGTGAGAGTGTAGTACATGCGCTCACCCACCTTTTTGCGTGGGTGCTGTAGTCTGGTGCAAGCCGGATCTGGGCTCCCCTGCCTCAACTGGTCGCGGCGCGGGTGAGGCTTCAGGTAGTTGGTCTAGCCCGCTTGAGGGTCTCTTTGAGGGTGTTGGACTCAGCGGGCTTCTCCGCGGTCGGCTTGCTGGGTGCTGCCGACCGCCCGCCCTCTGATGTGTCCTGGTCTCCATCGGGCATAGCCTTGACGTCACTGGTGCGGGCGTTACTGCTGGTGGATGCGAACCCCTGGTAGTAGTTCAGCAATGCGCCACGGTCAACCGCCACATTTGGTTTCAGAACTCTTCCGGTGGGGTCGATGGCCTTGGCTACATGGGGCGGGAGTCCACGGCCAGTGTGTACCTGAGTCCCTGTCTGCCAGCCGGTAGTCGCTGCTCTTGTAGTCGGTGATGTTTCTCGCCTGGCTCCGGTAGAAGCCGCTGCCGCCACGCGATCTCATGATGTCGTTAGCGTGCGTCTCTCGGCCGTCAATGGTTTTGGTGACGTTCGAGTTGCTGGTGAAGTCACTGACCTTTTGGGCATTGAAACCGACGTTATTACCGTTACCTGGAGCGTAGTACAGGTGCAGCGTGTACGGCACGCTCTGGGTGCTGGCGCGAACATAAGTATTGTTGTCGATCCCGGAGATCATCTGGTTCAGCGTAGATCTTGGAGCCGTCCCAGTTGGTGTGTCCGGTGACTCTGAGCATGAGCAGGTGACGCCACTTGTCCCAGGAGAGTTGCTTCTGTCTGCTTGTTGGAGATGATGTTGTTGTAGACCTGGTGTCCGTCGTGTCCCAAGACAGACCCTTCGCAATGGACCACGACTCCCGGGTCATTGGCAGGAGCCGTCAGTGCTGGGCGTTGCAGCCTTTGTGCGGTCGCTCCTGGATCACTATGGGGTCCAAGGTGCCGTCAATGGTGTTGTTGTAGAGATCGTCCCTGTCGCTACCTGAGATGAGCACACCCATGTTGGACGCCCTCAATAATGTTGGAGGCGATCACGTTATGGCTGGACACCCTCATCCATGATGGCGGCCCGCCCGACATTGGTGAAAAGTTGTTGACTATGGCAGAGTTCATGACGCCTTCGTCGAACCAGACCCCGTTGAGCCTGTACGGTGAGTTCACGTTCGGGTCAGAGTTGTCATAGCCGACACTGGAGTAGTCGTGTGTTGTAGGCGTACCGATCCGTTCAGAGTGGGTGATCTTTCGTGTCCCCAGGGTGCAGTATGCTCCGCAGTTTGAGGTGATGAACCCGGCCTGGTTGTTGCTTGACCACGTGTTGTATTCGACAATGACGTCACTGGCGCGGTTGATGCTAAATCCTCCGCCACCGTTACCTGTGAACTGGTTGTGGTGCACGTTGGAGCCGTTCGATGAACTCAATGCCAAGGCGGTCGCAGCAGTGGACTGGGTGAACACGTTGTCGTGGATGCGGTTACGCTGACCAACAACAAACACCATGGCCCCACCCACAAGGGAATCGATCTCCGGGTCGCGGTGGTTCCACGACTGGAGGGTGCATACTTCTACCCTGAACCCAGATAGTTCTACGTCGTTACCAGTGATGGTCAGGGCACGCGAGTGAGATACGACTTCCACCGTGTGCCCCGCCGGGTTGACGCCAATGTGGACGCTGGTGCCACGATGCGGTTTCACGTTATAACCGGACGCGTTGTTGTTCGGAGTCTTCGTGGTGATTGGATCACTGTCGGTCACATAGAATGACCCAGCGTCCACCTCCCCCAGTGAAAGCACCTGGCGGAGGGGTTTGCCATCCACGTAAACCTGCTCAGGGTGCGCGGCCAGACCTTCCCTCCTTGGGTCTGAGTTCACTGTGCACACAGTGCAGTGTCTCACCTGATTGTCGGCCCCTGTAGGTGTGGCTGTCCTGCACCCAGTTGGTGGGTACTCGCGCCGGACAGGGACCGCCTGCTCACCGGCCTTCGCGTGCAGGTTCACGGTCTTGGTGACCCACAACTCGCCCTCACGGTAGGTTCCTCCCTCTACGGTGATGTCAGCACCGGCCTTGGCTGTTTTCAGGGCGGTGCGGATTGTCCTGTATGGGTGGGTCTGGCTGCCGTCCCCAGCGTCGTTCCCCCTGGATACGGACACATGGATTTGTTGAGTGGTTCACCCTGTGCCGTTGGCGACAGTGCTGTGAGACCAGTGATTATTGTGGATGCTGCGGCCATGATCACTACCGCCGCCTTGTAGACACCTTTGTTCATACTACATAAATCCCTTTTACTGGAAAGCGCCCATAAAATGTAGAACACTTATCTCGTTTCAGTAAACGACAAAAATATCAATAACCTAAAACATGGGGTAAATGCACCCGTAAACAGTATTCAGTGACGCTACTTTAGAGGAAAAGTCACGCAGAAACCTAGCATAAATAGCAGTCACGCACCCCGATGCAGAATGACCTATTCTACTCTGCTGACATGGTGCATGAACGTGAGACGCACATCACTTTGACATGCGCTAAGATCCCATGATATGGTCCGTACCATGCCAAAATATGCAAGTAAATACGCGAAGAAAAACCGAAACATGAGGAACGTTAGCCTCCCAACACACCCACGCACCAGCCGCGTAAGCGGAATCGCCCTTTCTGGACGTGGATGGAACCATCATCAAAAGGCCTCTTGTCCTGAGGGCACGCATGCCTCACTTCATGACCTGGCATCCTCGACCTGGGTAACCTGCCAGATCAGTGGCGGCGAGACCAGAAGAATGAGCCCCTGATCCAGGCCCTCGCTGAGGCATACCGTGAAGCCATCATCGGCAAGACGGAGGCTGACATCATGGCTGACGAGTATATCAAGTTCATTTCCAGTAACCCCGCCAACTTCTACACCACCCTATACAGGCTCCGCCTCATGCGCAGTAGAGGCACCAGGGTGGTACTCGTCAGCGGATCCCCCTCATTCCTCGTAGACAAACTCGGTGCACGGTTCGGGTTCGACACCGCCGCCACCAGATACCTCACAGACTCCCGAGGTCGCTTCACCGGCGAGTACCGTGGCATGTTCACCAGCGAGTCCAAACGGGCCTACCTGAAGGGACTGCACCTGGAGCGCTACCCCTCAGTCGTAGCGTTCGGTGACACCCGCAGTGATGTCCCCCTGCTGGAGTGCGCGAACTGGCGAATCCTTGTGGACCCCAACGCTGACACCCATGCGGCAGTCAGCCACATGGTCAACGAGATCGTGCAAGACTGATCACACGCAACTTGTGGGGCGACACCTCTCACAAGTCACCTGGACATGATTCCCTGGAGTAACCCCGCTCCGGGGAATCGCTTGTATATATGTGGGTAACAAGGTGATTGTGACTCAGTAAACATCTTTCTGGTTGGCACTGACAGATGACAGGGTATACACTAGGGCCTGTAACATCCACAAGCCGAGCCAGAAAGCCAGCCCATGACAACCCTGATCCCTTCCTGTCAGCCCCGCCGCCTTCGCTGGGTGGCCGCCCGCAACAACCCCATGCATGGGACAGCCAGCATCACTCTCACCCTACACATGGAGGTGAAGAATGAGAACAACTGGGAAAAAGGACGATACCGCCCCCATCCGATCGTTCACTATCAGGGTGGTTGACTCATTCCCTGCCTCGATGAGCCCAGCATGTTCCGAGACCATGAGGACGCTATGCTGTCAGGAAATCACCTCACCCGCAGCGACATGGAAGAGATCATCTATCCGTGGTGAGCATATGGGCCAGGCAGAGCCCAAGCATAAGCCATTCTGACTTCACTGCCTGAGCGGCAAGTCGTATAGGCAGAATACAGATACAGCAAAGGCGGGTAAGAGAGACAAATCGTGCTCTCTTACCCGCCTGCTCTATGTGGTTATCAAGGAAGATTAGGGTCACTGACCCTCATGGCGACCACGGATCGGGGGGATAGATCCAGCCACCTGGCGGAGGAACTGATCGCCGACACGCAGAAGCACACCGACAGGCACAATCACACCATTCCCGGTGGCATGTGCTCCTCAACGCGCTGACAGCCTCCAGGTCGCTGTTACTCAGCGTCATCAGGGCCTCGCCATCGACGGTGTTACCCTCCTCGTCCCGCAGTACCTCTGAGACTGTGACGCGAGACTTGTCCTTGAAAAAGTGTAGGGTCGCGTCCTTCCCCAACTTGTCAGCATTAAGTGGTCCTGAACCTTACGGACGGTTCTCAGCACGGACGCCCACGCCTCAACCCTGAGCACAGCGTCTTCAAGGAACACCTCATTCTCAGACAGCATGGTGATAACACCAAGGCGGTTATCGACCTTGACGTCCTTGAAGGCTGACTCGATCTCATTAAGGATCCGCACGATCTCGTCGTCGCGCTTGTTCAGGAACCCCTGGTTGAAGATTGCGACGAACGTCTCTGGGTCCTTGAAGAATGGGTGGTTGCTCATCTCCTGACGCAACTTGTTCGCGGCATCCTGGTTGTAAGGGATGAAAGGCACTGCTATCTCCATCTGTGAAGGCACTGAAACTCGTTTATGTGGCGAATATCGACGACCATAACGTAACTTTCACAGAGCGACCAGCACCCTATGTGGGGGTCATTGCTGTAGGGTCTTGCGTACTTGTGTGGCTTGTGCTATGCCTGCACTATCTAGCAGACCAGGAACCCCATGGGCCAGCCAGGATCTAAGGAGGTCGGGTCTAGTATACGCTCACCCTGCAACTGGTGAGTGAACAGGAGAGAGGTGCAGATGACTGGCATAAGAGCAGGTGCCATGGCCGCTGCCGTCGGCCTAGGGGTGACTGCACTGTCCCCAGTGGCTTCAGCGGACGTCAACCAGATCATTAAGGACGCCAACGACAACGTGAGTAGATACGTCGTCTACCGGCAGAATGACGCAAAACTGTCCTTCGGTAACGACATTGGTGGGAACTTCTCAGGCACAGACGTCTTTCTGACTGTAGTCAAGGAGAACGACCTGGGTGGCGCAGACCCGCAGACCGCGACCAAAGCGATCCTTAACGCTAACTCCAGTCGAGACACGGTTATCATGGTCGTCAAGCAGAACAACGGCACAGACAAGATTGTCGCCTCATCCAACCTGGAAGGCTTTGCCAACGCTGTCACCACCATCACTGGCACTGAGGTCAAGGACGCCGGAGACACCCTGTACAACTCGTCCGGCAGGGATCCTCGCCCGCTACAAGAGCCTCGGCGGGATGTCTCTGGGAAAAAGTGTTGGCGTACTCAACCAGTACAACAGCACCGTATCCAGCAGCATTGACAAGGCTGTCAACGCACAGGACAAGTACACTGTGTACAAGATGGACGGCACCACACTGGACCGGGGTCAAGAGGTTGCTGACGCTCTTGGAAACTCCGACGTGAAGGTGACCGTCGTCCCCCAGAACGCAGCCCCAGACGACACGGCAGCGTCCATCGCTGAGCGTATCGCCAGCAACAGTAGCCACGCGGCCTCCATCGTCGTCCTTCAAGGCAGGGGCAACGGCAAAGAAACCATCGCTGTCGCATCAAGTAACAAGGAGATGGCCGCGAAACTCGGCTCCATCATCCCGGATAACACTCAGGTTGGAGGCCGGTAAGTCTGGTGAATGGCTCATGGGTCACGCCAGCAGTATCACTGGTGCAGTATCCCAGGTTCATGCACAGGCGGCAGCCGCAAAGCAGAAGGCAGACGAGGAGGCGAAAGAATTTCTCAATGGGGTCCTTGAACTTGGGGTCATTCTTGTTGGTATCGTTGCCATTGTCGCCACAGTAGGTGCTGGGGCTAAGGCGGTCGCCGACTGGGCGAGTAAACGTGAAGAATCCAGGAAAGCGGCTGAGGAGGAGGCCGAGAAGGAACGCCTCATCGCTGAGGAAAAAGCCAAGGCGGAGGAGGCTGAACGGGAGCGACTGGGCGGCAAGAGCAAGAAGGTTGACACCCTCCTGACGGCCCCTGAAAAAGACCATACCTGACATTGACGCAGCCAACACTATCCTGAAGTCCAGGCTGTCGAAGGTACCGAGGAAGAACGGGACGAGAAGGAGAGACTATCCGAGATCCAGGCGGCGACCGATAACATCCGGGACACCTTGGGACAACTCATCAAAACCATCAACCGCCTGTACGCCACGGTACAAGAACAGGGCCAGAGCAGAACTCCTCACCATTAACACAGAGATAGAGGACCAACTTACCAGAGTACTGAACATTGTGGGCAAGAAGGCGCTCCAGAGTTTCGTCAGGAAACTGGAGAACTGGGAGAGCCCAGACAAGAAGGCACGCGCCGTTGCTGACGTCCTGGAGAAAGTTGTCCAAAAAGTTGAACCAGCGTATCGTGAACATCAACGAGTCTGGTACCTTCAACCCTAACGTAGACATGGAGATGCTGAGCAATGACCCATCAGATGACGAGTCAGTGGGTTACTGGAGCAGATTGGTGACCTCAGTGGCGACACCATGGAGAAGATCTTGAAGGACACGGCAGCCCTGTAAAAGGGAGGTGTGGTGCTTGACATTACGGTGTGGTGGGTGCTACAATTACGCGCAGAAAGATGGTGTCCCTCGGGTCGCGTGAACTGGAGGGAGGGGCAGTGAAGACATGGGAAGAGAATCTTGGAAGGGGTGAAGAAATGAGCGTACTCACAGGTGCGGCTGTAACCACTACTATCCTTTTCTTCGTGGGTTTGATCGTGGCAGCCTTCTCCAAAGGTAAGGACGATGACGAGGTTTTAACCGAGGATACTGATGCGGAGCCGGACAAGATGAAGGAGTGGGTGGAAGAGGCTCGGACAGATTTTACAATGCTGTCTACGATCTGAAGATCATTTACCGGGACATGGCGAAGAATGAGCAGTACCGAAATCAGGACATCAGGAAGGCTGCACAGCAGATCAACGAACTTGGTGAGGCCCTGAGCCTCATGAACGAACAAGCCAAGACATCCCTGGACAGTGGGGACAGGGCGGTCATCTACCGGTTCTACACGAACGCCCTGAAGATGCTGAACCCACACCTGGACAAGGGGCAGTACGTGCAAGGATCCTCGACTTCGACACTAAGAAGAGCACAAGGAACCAGAGAAAGACGTCGCCCGCATCCAGCAGACTATCGACAATATGATCGCCAGAGTCAAGAGGAGACACGATCTCCTTCAAGAACTCAGAGTCCACAGAGATCAACTTCAACACGAGGGTCCTCGACACACTGTCCGCGACACAGAGGACAGCAAGATCGAGCAGATCGACGACAGTGACATCCTCAGTCTCGGCCCTGCCACGGACGCAGAGGAACTGACCCCATGGCCCACCACTGAGACCGAGATGGAGGCTCGCACTCGGGCCGCTACCATGTAAGCTCAACCCTCAGAGCCTCCTCGAAGGGGCACAGGTCCACAATCAGCACGCCCTTAGATTAAAATAAGTCAACCCATAATCTAGAAGAGCAGCACAAAGGAAAAGAACTATGAGCACAAACACTGACTTCGACACAGACATCTCTAGCGATCCGGCACTAGCAGCACTGGACTTCGACGACATTGTTATCCCCAGGACGACGAGCCTGAGACTGCACCGACAATCGTTGAGGTGAAGGACCCTGAGGTTGAGGCCATGAAGGCTCAGCAGGAACAGAAGGCAGATAAGCCACAACCTGTCGTCGGCTCCCTGAACCCAGAAGGCGCGAACTCCTCCAGCAACAAACTACATGCAGCAGACAACTTCCTCGGTTCCCTGCCCGAGAGCAGCAGCAGAAGATCAAGGCCAAGGCTCCCCAGTATCGCTGACTCGATGATCGATGATGACGCCTACCGGATCGAGTTTGGCCGCCAGGTCATGGAGAAACTAGACACCCTGTCCAAGCGGCTACTGGAGGAGCAGAAGGACATCTCGTGCCCGAAGCCGAGTCTATCATGAAGAACATCATCCGTGAACTAGACGGCTTCCAGCACAAGTACAACGATCCTGGCAAACTAGCCCAGTTCCTCCAGGCTGTGAAGAACAAGGCCCGCGACAGCAAGGAACGCATCGAGGCCCGCCGCCGCGACATGCAGATAGACGCCATGAACATCTCAGAGAAGATGGAGGAGGCCGTCAGCAAGTTGCAGGACACTGAGACTCGCCTCCGTGAGAACGCCGCCCGAGGTAAGGTGATGCGTGAGACCACTATCGAAACCATGCGTAAGATGGTGCAGGTTCTCGCCACTTTGGAGGAGGTTGTCAACATCGCCAGCGAGCGGGCCGAAAGAATCCGCGCAATCAAGGACGCGGCCGAGGTGAACGGTGATGGAGCCCCCGTCATCTTCGACGGAAAGTATTACACGGTTCAAGAGTTTCGAGTCTACTACCAGAAGTATGCTGAGGCACTGGGTGAGATTCAGCGCACCTGGCTGTCGTGGAGGCAGCAGTTCTTCCTGTCCCGAATGAACATCGAGTCTTCCACCACGATCATCAACACAAGCCTGAAGACGTTGGAAACGTGTCAGATGATCCGTAAGCACGCCGTCCCAGCAGCCCGCCACCAGTTGGTGATCTGGCAGCAGGCTCTTGATACTGAGCGTGCCGCGAAAACCAATCAGGCTGTTGTTCAGGATATCAACAGACTGATTGCCAACGCCTTCCAGCAGACCGCCTCCATGGCCGAGTCCGCCGCCGAGATCAACAACGCAACCCTGATCGACCTGAGCACAATTGACGACATCTCCGCCAGCCTCCAGAAAGTATACGACACTCTGGGCAAGCAGCAGGAGGATGGCGTCCGGAAGCGTGCCGAGTCCTTCGCTAAGATCAGGAAGGCCGAGGCGGACATTGAGGCGGCCAAGGACGCCTACCACAACCGTCAGGTGCAGACCGCCTCAATGATCATCAGCGGCCAGGCCCCCACTTCGGGAGGCGGATCCTCCTCCACGGAGACCGGTGACGACTTCATTAACTCACTATGAGGTCCTGACCCAACAGTCCTCCCTTCCTGAGTGGCCACACCTTGACTTTATTGTGGGTTGAGTGGCTAGGTAAGGGACTGTGGCCGGGCGCACTCTGAAACCATCTGGCATCCTTTTAACTGCTCATCTGGCTGCCGCATGGATGATGGGTGTGCCTGGTCACGTTTTCGCGCCTTGGAAGGGCTGTGAAAGGACACTCCCCTGGGGTACTGGGGTCTGCGCCTGGGGCTGGTGGCACACGCCTGCAACCCCAGACAGGGTGTTGGTTACCCTACAGGCGTATATCCCGGCCGAAAAACTCCTGGAATCTCATGTAGGGCTTGATGCACAATGCTGCCACCTCAGCCACCAGCGGGGTCCTGATCCGGCCAGTATCCTTGGGACTCATACGGCTCACCCTGTAGTCGAGAGTGCGCGTGAGGTTGTCCAAAAGCCACGAGTTGGAAACCTTGCTTTGGGCCACTCTTTTTGAACTGGACGAACACTTTGTCACTGCTGACGCACACGATGCTGTTTACGCTGACGCTTCCACCTGGTGACGTGACCACAGGTGGGCCGCTTGCCGGGCGTGGACGTGTCCGCCGGGGAAGGTTCTTCCGCCGCGCAGCACGACGCCTTTGTCGTTGACGGTGTACTTGCGTTTGCTTTTTCCAGGCTTTTGGAGTCGATGAGAATGACGTGGCTACGATGATGAGAATATGATCGGTGTCTGGTTTGTCCTCATAGTCATCACTGGCTCCAGTGCTTGTGTGTGTTTCTGGTGCGTCTTTGATGTGTACAGGAGTCGATGAGTACTGCCGCCGGGTACCTGGTCATCCATTGTCGGATCACCTTGGAGGTCTTTTGCTCACCCAAGATGCCAGCCTTGACTCGCATCGGGCTTTGAAGTTGAGGTTATGGCTGGGTTGTCGATCTGGTGGGTGAGGATGCGCCTGCCACCCCGAAGTGTCTGCGTCCGTCTTGGAGTGCCTGGTGGATGGCCTGGTGTCTGAGTAGCCGGGTCCCGGTGACTTTGCTACTCGGAGCCGTGATCTCAACGCCTGTTGTCATGGTTGTGTGGTGGCGGTCACATGAACTCCCTGAGGTGCTTCTCCCCGATCACGCGCCGGAACTCATTGTACGGCTGCACGCATCTTTGCACTATGTGGTATACGATGTTGGAGTTAATGACGTCCAGGTCGCCTGGTCCTAGTGTGGCGTACTTCTTGTCTAGCAACTCGGTGAACCGGTCGATCTCCACGAGCCTGAAGTTGTAGGACTCATACCAGTTCTTGTCCCACACGGACTTCGCCTTGTCGTTGTTCACGAGGACCAGGCCAACAAAGTTCAGGTCCTCGTCGTCCGGCAGGAGTCCCCCTTCACGGTTGGTCATTCGACCGATGTACTCACCTGTCATAGGCTGGTTGCCAGGAAATGACGCTTAGTCATGAGGATAGACTTGTGGTCGCTGTCTACTGTGTAAGTCTTGTTTCTTCGGCCACCTGAATGTGTCAATAATGATCATCTCGTTACCGAACAGGATGATGTGGTCGAAGTCGTGGCCCATGATAAGGCCGGTCTCAGGGTCTCAGTGCTGGTACAGGTTCATCCATGAGGGCTGCAGCGAAGTGGATGCCGTTAGGCTTGTCCTTCAGCCATTCCTCGATGACCTCATGGGTCTCTTTCTCGCGTCCATCATCTCGCTTGCTGCACTCGTGTCCGCCCTTCAGCGCTAGTGTACTTGGGGGTCGTGCACCTGGTGGCTCATGAACCCCCAGGGTACCGAACACGCGCTGGCCTTTCACGAGGGCGTCATGCACCATGTTAGCGCCCTTGTTGTCTCTCAGACTGTAGGGTAAGGAGTGACCCTGATGTTGCTTCTTTTCATCATTCTGCTGCGCTGCTAACTCTTGAAACCACCCTTTGGCCTGACCGCATGGGGCACTAGCCTCCTTCTGCCCCCAATATCCAGGGTCACAGGGTCCGACCAGCAGGTCAGGTCCTTCTGATACATGAACCATGTCTTCAGGGTTCAGGGTGGGCTGGATCGAGTACACAGTGAAGTCAACGACCGGCTCAACTGTTGTCTCACTGGTGTTCTTCACGACACCAAGGGCGGTACCACCATTGCTGTGGGAGAACTGGGACATGGCGACAGAGCCACTGTCCGGCAGTTCCGAGGTGGTCTCGCGGCAACGACAGGTAAGATAACTGGCGAGCACCCCAAGGACAATCTACACAGGAATCAGCCTGGCAGTGAACTGCACGACGCGGGTCGTCGCGACGATACGCAGCACATGCTTCTCATGCCAGGTATCTTCCCCACCCAGCCAAGAATGGTTGCGATCATGCGCTCAAAGACGCCAGTGAACTTCCCATACAGGCCGGTCACCTTCGACAGAGCAGCACCCATGGGGAGACTTTGCTGAGCGGAACCTCAGTCGCATGCCGCCACCCTGACCTTCACCGTCACTGCCGCCTCCTGTACTGTCCTCAGTGTTGGGTTTGAGCTCACCTTCTCTCGTACCCGCCCGTGTCGCCACCAGCCAACTCGGAGCGCACGCTGGAGACAACCTCAGTCACCTTTGCCTTTACTCTCTCAATGATGCTTTTTCAGGCCGTCCGTCTTACTGCCGCCGTCTTCTCCGCCTGCATTGGGGCACTGTTATCATCATCACTGCTGTGTCCTTGGTTGCTGCGGGTGCTTGTTGTGGCCCCACCGAACAGGTCTCCAGCAGGAGGAATATGCTCCTCATTCGTGTCGTCACTGTCTGGCTCACCCTCCAGGCTCTCATCCCAGTCCTCATCCTCCCTCGTCTTCCTCATCCAGGCGGGGGTCATGGTAGGGTTCGTCGTCTTCGGCATCTCCTCATCGAACCCCCAGTCGCCATCACCGTCGAGGCCTCCCCAACCGGCTGGCCCCTGGCGAGGAACCCTTCTGCTCGATCTCTGACTCTTCTGATCGATAAGGGCGTCCAGGTCTAACCCATCTAGAGTATCCTCGTCATCAACATCGTAGCCGTCAACACCTGTTTCATCGTGGTCCTGGTATCCACGATCCCAGCCCCCACCATCAACGCTGTCGTCACTGTCAAACCTGGCAGTATCGTAAACGCCACCCTCGTACTCGTTTGCGTACCCTGAGGGCCACTGGTAGCATCCTCATCGACGTATCTCTCGGTGTCATCCCCATCGCTGTAGTCGCCGCCACTATACTCAGGGTGATCGTCATGGCTCGGGTGCGGGGCCAGACTGGACAGGTCCCCAGGTCAGGTAGCCCACCAAGCCCGCCATCAAGGTCACTGGTGGGCGGTGAGGAGAGCTCAACTCCTGATCCAGGTCGTCCTCAGGGGTAGCGTACTCCTCGTCCAGGCTGTCGTCATCCAGGAACGGGTTCTTGAACGCCATCAGTGCCCTCTTTCCTGACGCCACCGGGTGCGCCCTCAACTCTACGAAACCGACGTAATCATGGCCAGAATATGATGCACCGAATATCTACCGAGGCATCTTCACCCATGTTGCTGTCAAGATGGGTGACACAGGTGCTTGCTTGTACTAGTGAAAGGCGTGAGTCAGAATAGGCAACTACCGGCACATACATGCCAAAATCGTAGTTCTCGTGCCCCAGGTACTTCTCCAGGATCCTGCTGGTATCCGATGCTTGGGGCGGCGGTGAGGCCAGTGTCCTGTACTGCAAGGCGTCCGCGAACGATCTCATGTCATCCACGCCCGCCTCACTGTCCTTGATGAACTCAGCCGGGACCTCTGTGAGGCCACTGCCTACCAACCGTATCCTTCACATGGGGTCTGGTTTCACTTTCATCATGATCGTTGTCGTCACCGAGCAGTGAGAGCGTTTTACCACCACTGCCTCCTGTGTCATGGCTACCGCTCTTCTCTTGCGAGTGTCGTCACTGCTACCAGCGGCCGCCTTCTCACGCCTCATGACCTCCAAGGCGTACCGACACCTGTCCTCATCGGACGTCACCGTGCCGTCCCCGGCCGGTAGTGAGCGATCATGATAGGGGTGCTGCCGGGGTTTTCTCCGCCAGCATGCGTGGAATCGCAACATACGCCTTCCTGGCCCGCTCACGCCCAGTCGGTCAACGTTAATGCGCACCCGGACCGGCAAGCCCCTCGTCATGGGTGAACGTCACCGGCCGGATGCTATCAACCCACAGACCCCTTGCCCGCCACCGAACAACTTACGGTAGGTGACATCCATCATATAAACCATGTTCTGCCTGATCGTCTCCCACTACAGGCACATCTTTTCAATGCCTTGGCGACCGTAGACTTAGGCACCTCCATCTCACCCTTTGCAGAACCGGGTCTTAATGTCCTCCATCGCCCTCGAACTTCTCCACCCCTGACATCACCTTTAGGGGACAGGCGAGACAGGCAGGAACCCGTCACCGTCATCAAGATGCAGGGTACACATCTTCCCTCGCCCGGTCGTCTTCATCTCGATACCGGACACGGCCGCCACCACTCTTGCAGTTCCAGAACCGAACCCGCTGGCCGCTGACGCCACAGCCTTCAATGGGGTAGCACCGAATGGGGACAGGTCGGCGTGATCCATCGGGTGGCTAGACAGGTACAGGCCCACCATGTCAGCCTCCATGCCCAGGCGGTCCGTGTACGAGTAATCCTCCACGTCCGGCATCATGAAAATGTCTCACCAGGAACATCCAAGGCAGCCAGCAGCGACATACCCTGGAGGACTCATCCCGACCCACACTCAGCAGGGCAGGGATAGCCTCAACAACACGCCTCCGGTTCGGTTCCAGGCTGTCGAAAGCGCCCGCCAAGGCAAGATTCACCAGCACGGTCTTGTTGTTCACCCCAGCGGCCACACACCGGGTCACAGCATCGTAGACCGACGTGAACCTGCCGCCCTCTCCCGCTCCGCAACAATGAGACGGGCGGTGTCCTCACTGACAGACTTCACACCAGAGATACCGTACAGAATCTCGAACGGCGACTCACCCGAGTAGTCCGGGGCCATTCTGCACCTCAGACAGGTTGATGTCCACCGTCCCCATGGTTGAAGCCCATACGCCTGGCCTCACGCAGATTGTTCAGGGTCTTGTCCCGGTCACTGATAGTCTGCGCCACCAGCGCGGACATGAACTCAACTGGGTAGTGGGTCTTGAGATGGGCGGCCTGGTAGGCGTTCATCGCATAGGGCGACACTGTGAGAGTTGTGGGACACCAGGCCATTGGCGATGAAGTTTGCTGGGCCGTCATCAGACATTGTAATGTCATATGTCATCTCGCGCCGAACTGATCCGTCCTCAAGAATCTCTGGAGGGTGATGGACACCACCTTGTCGCCGCTACTAATGTGACGACTCGCCAGAGGCGGCATCAATCTCGTCTCTATAGTTTTCAGAGTCAAGTAAACGAACGGGACAGTACCGTACTTGCTGTCAATGAGGTGCTGGCGACCGAGACCTTTGCATCCATCTCAAAATAGGTGCCATTGACAAAGAAGTCAGCAGTGCCAGGATTCTTCTTTAGGGAGATGAGATTATCTTGTTGGTCTCAAATATGGCACCGCGAGCAATCAGATAGTTCTCAGCAGAGTCTTGTCAACATCACTACTGAAAGAAATGTTCTTGACTTCGTGGTAAGAAATAGATTTATGTGACCAGCCTCTTCTAGGAGTTGGTCTTCTTTGAACTGTTCTGAACCTGTTGTTCCAGTACTTGTCATCAATCGCCCTGAGCGACCTGAATACCACCACTTTTTGATAGTTCGGTAACCATTGGTGGTCAACATACGATGATTCTCAGTGATCTTGATCGTCTTACCTGATTCAGTTTAACTATCCACAGCGGTTTTCTTCCAGTCTGAACAATCTCAGAAATGTTGTGGAAGTGCAGACCTCCACCCTCAAACATGGAGAGAATCTGATGTTCTTTCTCGCCATTCTTGAACCTATGATAAAGATCCTTAACCGTCGTCTTAGTATTCTGGCTGGTGAGAACTTCTGTATCCCCATGTAAACACTTATTGAAGGCGTACTTGGCGAACGGCTCTAGGATATCCCAGAGTTTATTCATGGCCTCTTCGAGTACCCGCTGCCCACGCCGCCCTGGATGAACCTCGGCTCATTTTTCGCCATGACGTCAGCCTTCTTCTTGCCCATGGCCTTGCGGGAGTTTGTCGCCCTCCTGGAGGCTCATGCCCGCGATCCGCTGCGCCAACTGCATGATCTGCTCCTGGTAGACGCAGTTGTGGGTGACGAAACCATCCACAAGGTAAGTGTGCGTGTCGTCCACGTCCAGGTCGTAGCAGTCCACGACACCCGCAGCCTCCAAGGCGGTGACACGATCCCACCTGAGGCGCCCCTGGGAGATGACCCCTAACACTGTCATGGGTAGTGAGTTCACCTGCCTTCACAAACCCGGAAGGCGTCAACATCTCATGATCCACACCAACGGTTGTTTCCCAGCCGTCCCACGTGCACACCTTGACAACATTCTGCACGCCAGTGTGGATCACCTTAAACACTGGCGAGTGCACTACGTTCCCAGTGTCCGGGTCCCAGGAGGGTGTTCGGTGCCCCTCCGTGAATGACTCAATAGGTACGCGCCTCCCAGTCGTAGAGTCCTCAATCAAGGTTCCCGCCGGTACGCACAACCCATGGTGCCACCCAGGATCTCCTCCAGGGGACCCAACGAAATCAGGGTGGATCGGCTCAACTGGAGCCAGGTTATTCTTACGGTCCGCATACACGGTGTGCGAGTTCATGCCCATCGGACCCGGCCGAGCGACAGCAGTACATGCCGCCAGGTCGTTGAACTCGGTTGGTTTCATGTGCTTCAGCAGGCCCCGCACCATCTCTGACCCGAACTGAACACACCAATGGTCTCACCGCGTTGGAACATGACGGTACGTGCCTCATCATCCATCTTTCCGTGAATGATCTCAGTCATATTGGGGCTTCTTTGCGGACCTCTGAATGAACTCGACCGTGTGCTGGATCAGGTCAACCGTGTCCAGACCCAGGAAGTCCATCTTGATCAGGCCTAGCGCCTCACACTCCTGGTACGACCACTGGGTAGTGACTTTCCGTCCTTGCTGTCCACCATCAGCGGGATCGTGTCAGTCAACGGCTTGTTCGAGATGATCACACCACAGGCGTGCACCCTGTCCCCTGCACCTTGTTCGCAATGGACCTGGCCCCAGTGATGATCGGCAGCCACTCAGACCCGGAGGTGGCGGCACGGAAGTCAGCAGCATCCTCATAGTAGTCTGACTTCTCATCAGATGTCATTGAATGTGATCTTGTGGCCCTCTACCCCTCAGGCATCATTCCGGCGATACGGTTGGCTTGAGAGAATGGGACACTGTAGATCGTACACATGCGCTTGAACGCGCTCTTAGCCCCCAGAGTATTGAACGTCACAATATGGGACACGTTGTCATGACCGTACAGGTCAGACACATACTCATACGCCCTGTCCTTGCTGACCGTAGAGAAGTCAGAGTCAATGTCAGGGGGACTGCCCGGAGAGATGATCTCCATGCCAACAACCCGCTTCGTAACCTTACTCACTACAAACACGCTCCAACAGGATCGAGCAACCTGGCACCATCATGGGAACAACCCCAGTAACCCCTGCTGTGTTGATATGCGAAAGCACAGTTGGCTAGGGGCTGTTAGGGGCGTCAACTACCTGCCATTCTAACAAGAAGGCCACCCGGTCAGACACGTCTCAATACTGGGCCTGACCGGGTGAGGCGGATCGCCACCTACATGAAGAAGCGAGAGTGATGAAGTGGCGGTGTTAGGATTCGTGCGCTACTGCTCGACGCCCGTTCTGCTGGTGTGCCCTTGAAGATGAGGTGTTCTGCCACACCTCGTCGTACCTATCGTATCGGGCGGCGGAGCGGTCAGAACCCAGTGAACCTCCTGTAGGCCCGCTTCGCGCCACGGAAGATAGGGTTGCGCTCCACTTTCTCCCTCTTGGACTCACCCTGAATGTGTAACGTGGTCGTGGTTCAGTCTAAGCGCAACTGTGCCGTTGTCACCCCTCTGAAAATTGGACGACCCTGTTCCCGAAACTCTGCTGAATGATTCCTACCACTTTACCGTACCTGAGGTCCACGTCCCCTATCTGTACGGCGGCAGGTCTCTTGTAGACTGTCTCCCCAGGGGCGTTGTAGGCGTCTTTGATGGCCTTTTTCTGCCGCGACCACCTTCTGGGCTGCACCGCGCGCGAAAGCATCCATGCGTCGCTGTCTGCGTATCTGTGCGGGCGTCGGTGGTCGCCTGGCTCTAGCGTCACTCATCATAGACACCTGGCGGCGGCTGAGGCGGTCTCCCTGAGAGTTACCAGGGCGACGTACCCTGCCCCATGGCTGCCATGCGTGATCCCTTGAACATGCCCCTGAAACGTTCCCTGCAGCGGAGTCTTGTGCCAACACCAGCGCCGTCACCAACCATGACTGGGATTCTTGGTGGCTGCTCTGCTGGGTGCTCTTGCTGTGGCGGCATCTGGTTCTCAGGCGGCGGAGGGGAGGAGCGTGTGGCCGTCTGGGGTGAGCGCATGATCGGGAGAGTATAGTGTCCCAGGTCGCGTTTCTGAGAGGATCCTTCTGTGAGTGCAGGCTGTACCCCTGGCACTTGTCCTACTGCTGTCTCCTGAGGCTCACCCTGCTGCAAAGAAGGTGGAGGGTGGGTTCACGGAAAGAGCAAGGTGATCAGGGGTGGCGCACAGGAGGCATGTTGTGAATCGCCTTCATCTGCCGTAAAGGCTTCCTGGTCTCCTTCTTCGGCTATCTTCTTCTTCAGGACGCGATTACAGCCTCACGGTTCCTGTACTGGATCATCCTCTTTTGGAAGTCCTGGTCTCTCTCCAGTATGTCAACCATGGCTTCAGCGGATGCTCTGCGTTGTTCCGGGTTTGTTCCTGGGTATCCAGTTCCCCGAACTTCTCTACCATCTGCTCACGCCACACCTGCTGAGCCTTGTCGAAAGTCCCATAGTGCTTACCGCCCGCCTGGGCGTATGGGCACTCCCGGATCTCTGCCTCACAGAACATCGGCCCTTGCGGTGCGATGTGGTATTTCGTTGCGCCTGCCATGTTCTGTCATCGCCTCCGAGGTGCTGGGTGAGTGGTTCTACCGTCTATACACCCAGTTTTTCTAACAGGTGGACGCGAAGAGACAGGAAGTTGTTCACGAACTCGATCAGTGAGGGTCCTCGATCTCATAGATTGCGGGATCCTCGTCACCAGTTGTGGCGTCGTCCTCGATAAGCACCTTGAGGTTGGCGGCGATGTGGAAGTGCGCCCAAGCACATCCACAACGACCCCATAGAAGGCATCCTGATTGCCCTTCGGGGAAAATAAAACCGTGATGTCATCCAGGTAGTAGGCGACCAGGTTGGTGTCGCTAATCGTCACAGGATTTACCTTGTCACGTACAATACTTGCTAGGGACGCTACATTGCTCTTGCTGGCCTTCATCTCACCCATGTCTTCCTGCTGGCGTTTTTGAGGGTGGAATAGACGCCTGGCTCTTGATTACTGCGGGAATATCACGGCAGGATGGCAAGTTTTGGGGTTTTCGCCCAGCGTGTGTCCACCTGTGTGACAGGATACGGCGGAGGGTAGAGCGGTACTCGCGAGCATCCGCCAATCACAGGAGTGGAACGTCAGCCGATCCGCTCCGCATAGGCGTGAAGGATCTGATCACCCACACAGGTCTGAAACGCGAAGGCGCCATGCACCTGCTGGTAGTCGGTCGTGTACTGCATCCAGTGCGTATGGGTCACCCGGTACAGGCCCGCCCTGTTTCAGTCACCTTAATAACGGTGCCGGGACGGAAGTTCGCTATAGCACCAGCAGGCCTAGTTGTGGCCCGCAATGATACTGCAGTTGAGGGCATAGTAGACATATGACGAGGGACATAGAGTTGACTGCCGCCTGTGCACAGTCCCATCCACCACCGCAGTAGCCAGGAACGTCTACCGCATAGTCGTAGCTTGAGTCCTGCTGCTGAGTCGCGTCGCTCTGGCTACCTTCTGACGTGCTGCTGTCCTGTTGTGCTGTGGCGTTTGCGTTGGAGGCGGCATCCGAGTGCTACCTGGCGAGTTTGTGGCGTCACCGCTTGAGGGTGCAGGCGGCACGGTCTCCGGGATGTCATTGGGGCCTGATTCCCCTGAACTGGTTGCATCATTGCTGACACTGGCATCTTCTCCTGGGGTGATAGCGTCAACACGTGTTGTCTCCTTGGCTGGTGCCCAGTCCGCGATCTTGGCGATACGCACATGCCCGCCCGCCCCTATTTGTGTCAGGCTCAAGATCGTGCGGCCAGCGACCACCTCGCTCTCGACACCATTCGGGTACATGCTGACTACGGCCACACCATAGATGAGCACAACCTCGACACGCTGATAGCAGATACGGCAGCCATAGCAACCTGTCTGGTTGAGAGGAAGCATCATCACTCCTAGTTGGAGACATCAATGACTGGATGTAGACTACCAGGCACATGTCAATGACACCAAAAGCGCCCAGATGATATGTGTCACACTGGGTGAGCTGGAGGGCTCTCCTGCCTTAGATCATCCTTGTCTGTCATGGTACATAGCCTGCTGCCCGCAAACCATGCCTGATTGCTCTGCCCCTTGCGACCCGGCGGGCGCGATAGGTTCGGATTTTCTCAATAATCCTCAAAATAATCATACGACTATACTATGCCAATCGTCTTCTGCTCGTCAATCATCTTCGCGTTACCGGCCGATCACCCGTCTGCGCTTCCTGGACCTCATCAGCAGGCGATGCTCATCCAGGACATCCCCGTCAGTAGATTCAAGACTACTCACGCAGTTCACTCATGATGCTTCTGCAACCCAGCGACAAAGGCCATCATGACATAGTCAGAGTCCGACGTAGCCTGACGCACTCGCCTCCTAGATATGACAACAGCAAAGACCGTATACGACACACAGGCTACGCCAGCAACGGCAGAAAATAATAGCAGATACGACACGGATGTAACCTTATCAATAAGAGGACGTAAAAACAATACATGGTTGATTCATGTGGGCGGCAAATATCACTCCACCCACCAGCGTCAGGCACTCTCACAGTAACCTGGGGCCGCCACCACAGTTGTAGTACATGATCCCAAGCGTAGCCCCAGGGCCCAGATGTCAAACCAGCACTTAATCAAACTAGCATCGGGCCCGGTGAAGACCGGCCAATAAGAACGTTGGTAGGTGGGTGTCACCTAGTAGTCGTTCCACTCTTCTGGCTCATCTCGCCTGGTACGCGCACGTTTGAGATCACAGTCTGGTCTACACCCTCGCTACTGGCCGCGTTTCTTTACTTTCGCGGATCCCAGCGTGATGTCCTCACCTTCCTTGACCCGGATGGGGCGGGATGCGAACCATGTGACCTGGTGACCCTCCTCGTCCCGGAGAGTGACGACGGACTTTCTGATCGAGTTGCCATGGTAGTCGTACCCGTCAACGATGCGGTTGTGGATCACCCGCATCTGTCTCCCCTTCAAGTTGTCCCCAACGTTAGCAGCGTAACCAGGAGTCCAGGACTTCAGTTCCTCCTCCTTGTGCTTCTTCTTCTCAGCGTCTCGCCTGTTCTGGCGTCAATAGCGACAGCGGACACCAGCATCCCGAGGTGCTTCTATGGATGTACTTACCTGACGCCAGTGTGCGCATGTTCTCACAGTAGTCGCTGTCCCCTTCACGTTGCGAGCCTGCTCAAGAACCTCGTCCACCCGGCCAGACCGAATGTATCCTCAGCCTTCTGTGCGACCTTGGCGGACCAGCGTTCATTGTCTTTCCCGTACATGGCCTGATACACAAGATCTCTGGTGGTGTCCTTGTACCTGGAGTCACGTTCCCACATGGACTTGGACACGAAGTGGCGGCCATTCTCAGACAGGGCGAGCGCATAGGCGATAGCGCTCTTGTTGTCAATGTCAAGACCCCCGTATCCGCGGTTGCTGCGATCCAGTTTGTTCATGGGGTTCGTGCCGACAGCCCACAGGCCCTCCGGTTTCACCCCCAGGTATGCTTTCATGCATGTAGACCCTGACCTGGAGCCTGTTGCCTTCCTTGTCCTCCACAAGGTAGGTTTTGGAGCGTCGCATGTTCTTTCCGCAGTGCTCACAGACTTGCTTCTCAGGTCTCCACCCACCTAGTTCTTCACTTCCGCGCACTACCAGCCCACTGTCCGACTTATCGACAACTGCAAAGGAACCGGTACCCGGAGTAGGATATGGACGGGTGGTTCAGTCGCAGAGCCACATAGTTGCGGTGCTCCTTAAAGCCGCGGTCGTTGACAGTCGTGTACGAGAACGGAGTCTCCTCCAGGATCTTGAAGCGTTCACTGATACCAGCCCGCTCCAGGCGCTTGTTGGCTCTGGTCGATTAGTTTCCTGGCATCCTCTACAGCACCGGCAGGGACGGCGAACGTGTCTGGACCGTCATGCTCCTCGAACGCCTGCTGGTCCAGGGCCTCAATCCGGGCCTCCTCGTCCTCAGGGGGCTGAACCTGCTGGTCACCCTGATTGGGTTGCGTGTCGCCGCCCACATTAGCGACCATTTGCCCAGTGTCACTAGTGTGCTCCTCACCTGAGTCGTCCTGCACCTGCTCGGCACCTTGGGTGATCTTGGTGGCGTCATCTTCTGGCCCGTAGACGGCTTCACGCCCCAGTGTGCTCACCCAGCCGTCAATGATGGCCTGATACTCCTCGTATCCCCTCTGAGCGGCCTCCTTGGTCTCATAGTGTGGGGTGCCCTCACCGAAATCGCACTTGATCTCCGCTTTACACCTGCCGGTCTGACCCGTATCCGGGTTGAAGTGCCACCTGACTGTCGCCATCGTGAATAACCTCCGCGCCCACACACACTTGCGGGGCATGATGCTATGGGGTGTTTCTCCTGTTCTCACACGTTTTCTAAACAAGGAGTAGTAGGCGTCATGTATGGTGTGCCCAGTGGATGGTGCAGGTAAGAGAGCGGGAAAGGACGGCAAGGGGACGCTCTGGTGCTCGCTGGAACGGAGGCGACACGGGCTCTGGTTTACTTCTGAAACCAGTCCACCTTACCCGAGTCCAGGTCCAGGACCAGCAGAGGCTTGCCGGACTCTCTGGCCTTGCGGACAGTGGACGCCGTACCACCCTTCCTCTTTCTTGGGCACCATGCTGCCACCATCAGGTCACAGTCCGCCAGCATCACCTCATTACGCACATGGTAGAGGTGGTTCGAGTACGAATGACCAAACACGCGCACCATGGACGCTTGACTCAGCAACTCCTGGTAGGCGGCCTGATCCGTGTGCGTCCACTTGGCCTCCTGACCCGTGAACGGTACATAAGCGTGCAGGTCTAGGTCGTGTGAGACCGCCAAGTGAGCCCAGATCATGTCCGCACCCAGTGCCATACCAGAGATCAGGGGTGGTAGTGCCCGTACCAGCGGGCCAGCGTTCTCACAATGAGCGGCAGCCCAGCATCCATGTTTCGTCGTTGCGTCTCACTCAAGTTGAAGACCCTGTGCCCTGTCAAGGCCGCCTTCGGATACTGAGGCCTGCTGGTAGTCATGGCCCCGCTCACCCTGCCTTCTGTGTGCCCTGTGACTGGGTGTTGAGAGCATCTGGGGTGTACGTGAGCAGTAGCCTGTCCCGCACCTGCTCTCCGCTCGTGTCCCGACCATGGAGTTGGAAACGCTTGAGCATGGAGCCACCCAGTGTCACCTCGACCTCCGATTCAAACAAGCCATCTGGAAGCGTCAACGGGATACGTCTTGCACCGCTCTTCTTTGACCCGTCAATCGACAAGGCGACACGTACCCCACGGTTGGCAGCATCCTGGATCCTGTCAACCAGTTCCTCGAACCTGAACTCTTGCGCACCGTACAGGATCTTCTGACTGTCAACATAGGGCGGGTCACAGTAGATCAGGGTCCCGCCCGCGCCTTCGAACGCATACTCGTAACCGGCACACACAAAAGCCACGCCCTGATGCGCTCACGCCACTGGTAGACGCGGCCCCTGAAAGAGTCCGTTGAGATCGGCATGTGTGACCCGACAGGCGTGGACATGTGCCCGTCGCTCTTCCTGAACCGGATCACCCCACCATAGCATGCACGACTCAAATACAGGAAGTCGCCGCCTCGCCGATACTGGTTGAACTCGGTGCGGGCCTCCTCGTACACCTCACGAGGGTCACGCCCCATCTCGATCTGAGAGCGCCACCTGTCATAGGCAGCCACCAGCCCCTCTGGGTCGTCCACTACAGCCCGCCAGATGTCAATCAATGGCTCCAGCACATCTGACGCCACCCCATGATCGGGTGCGACAGCCCTGCTGACTAGCACCAGAACCCAGGAACGGTTCAAAAATAGGTGCCGAACTTACCTGGGAAGTATCTCACAATCTGAGTTGCTACCCGTTGCCTATTCCCAACCCACTTCAGTAGTTGAGGGGGAGGACTACCGTGAGGGGCCACTGGTACTGGGACGCATAGTCACTTTTTGCTGCCTCGTACTTGTGTCGGAACGCAACCAGGTCACCGATCCTCCCGACTGATGGATCGTTGACGAATTGTCGGTGACACTGATTGAATGACCATAGCCGATCCTCCATAAACAGGAAGTCACCGCCGCCGTATTCTACCGCCTGACGCCACTCCTTCAAGGTTGGTAGTGGGCCATCATAGGTGGTGATGATCTCCCTGAGTAGGAGTGCGAAACCGATAGCGTTCTCGTCCTTGTTCTCCAGTGCCTCTGTGATCAGTTCAACCACGTCAGCAGTGGACCCGGTGCGCACCAGGTAAGTTGGGTGAGTGGCCGCCACATGAGACACATAATCTCGAACGCCGACAGGCCCTCCAACTCCTCCATGCGCGTCAGAAGCCTGTCAACCGTACCCTTGGGGTGTTCTCAGTAATGAACAGGGCTGACCCTAAGGTAGTCATGAACCACCTCCGCCCGAGACACGCCCTTAGGTACGTCCCTGTTGGGGTTGTTGATGAGCGCCATGATGCGGCCATGTGTGCTGTCCACGTTTTCTCCTCTCAGAGTCTCCAGCATTTTCACGGATCCTGGACTCACGAACCATGGGGTCCGTATCGTGCCCCAGATGCGGATGATACCAGGTGTGCGACACAGGTCCATGACCTCCCATGCGTCATGCCACATCATCTTCGGGTTTCAGGGTTATGTTCCCCCACCAGAACAAGCCGCCCCTGGGTTATTGACTGCGCGATCAGGTTTGTGTTGGGAGCTAATGGACACGTACCGGCGTCGCAGCGCCTCCAGGATGCTGTCACGATTCTTAGGGACGAATCGGCCGAAAGCTCTGTTTTCGGTCGTCCACGTAGTAGCCGATCAGGAACCTGCTGTAGGCAACCAGCATCAGAAACACCTCACCATACCAGTACGCTCTGCTGCTGGTGGTGACAGATCTGAGCGTATGGGCGACAAGATTCCCCAAATGGTATGAATCACCACGACTATACGCGCGGATCAGGGCGTACCCCAGGCGACATCACCCATCCACAGGCTGTAGTACTCCTTGAAAGACCTCTCCACCAGCCTCAGGTCCACGCCAGGGATCGGGCCAGGCACCATGCGCACACCAGCAGCATCTACCCAATTACCGCCACGAGGCGAGAATACGCCAGCATAGTCAGACAACTCAGGAGACAGCACGTAAACACCGGGGCCAAGACCCTCCAACAGGGCCACCTCATCACTAGTCAGGTCATACAGGCCCATGTTCGTAGACCCGTCACGATCAATGCGCACAATCGGGTACTTGCCGAAACGATGAGTCACCATACACCACTCCCGTCCGTGTTCCCTGTGACGCTACTGCTGGATCCTGGTTCGAGCTCGGGAACCTGGATCTGATGGCTTCAACAGCCTCCGCCCGACTCAGCCCGATCCCTCATCACCGTTCAGGAACCGCATTACCTCACCCAGACGACGCCCAGGGGTTAGGTTGAACAATCGCATCACGTCATGACCATCCAGTGCTGGCCTAGCCGCCTGACGCTCATCAGCAGCCTTCACTCGGGCCATGGCGGCCTCAGTCTGTCAATCGTGCGACGTATCTTGGCTCGACGCTTCGATTCTTGAGGTGATGTCACTGCGGTACAGGATAAACAGGCGACGCACCTGCTCCTCATCTTCTGGTAGATCACGCATGAACCGGCGCACAGCAGAGTCAGACCACGCCCCTCGACCGGATTCTCGGAACCCGTGAGACCGCATGTGCAGGCGCACCAGTTCTTTCACCTGCCTAACCTCACGGTTACTGAACCCCTGCCCTGCAAGCACCTTGGGATCAGCGTGCACCCACGAACTCATGATGAGTGAACGACACGTTCCCGTCAGGGGGTGATGAGTCGGGTGGCGGGCTTGCCAATGTCGTGCAGCAGGGCGGCAGCACGTAGAACAACATCCATTCCATGGTTCTCCATGCGGATAGCGTTAGCGAGTACCTTGATGGAATAGTTGAGCACGTCCTTGTGCAGCCCCTGTGTGTCGTGCGTCCTGAGGTCAGCCAGGTGCGGGCTGACACGGTGGATGGTGTGTCTCTCACCTGGCGTGACAGAAACGCCACAGGATCCCTACCCTCCAGGGCCTCCCGGAGGGTCACATCCCTAACTCTCCGCTTGCTTGGTACTCGTTTACGTCTCATACGGGTCATTGTAGGTCACGCTGTGGGGTAGAGCAAGCCGGGCAGCAGGGTTTTTCTGCCTGCTGCCCGGCTTCTGTGTCGCGTTAATCACATGGAGGCGCCTATGGCCCACACAGTTCACCAGTCAATGTTGGTTGTCTCCTTCTTCAGGGCGTCCATCTGCTCCCTGAAGGTTTTTAGCGTCACCACGACGGAGTGCGTCAATAAGGAACGGTGCCCGATTCTTTAATGCGTGACGGTCCTGGGTGACGACTCCCAGATTCGTTCCACCTCATGGTTCCAGTCACCAAAACTATCCGGTACACGCTCCCCGTCTGGCCCTTCATGGAACGTGGTCCGCACCGGTGGCTCAGTGGAGAACCGCCCCGACTGTACCCTGTCTGCCGCTTCTGCTCTAGCCCAGCCTCCTGCTCGTGGACTCGTCACCAGGTACCTGGTAGCGGCCTTGTCAACATGGTCATGCATCTCCTTAAAGAGGACATCCTTGTGTCTGGGGTTGTCACTGGCGAGCATGTGCAGGTATATGTCAGAACGCCCCTCCCACACCCTGGGGATACCCAGTTCTCGACACTGTGCAGTGTGCCATCCGACACTGTTGTACATGTCCTCAGAGGAGAACCCCTCATGGGAAGGCAGTTCAGCAGTGTTGTATAGGCGGACCTTGTTGTCACCTATTGCCTTGGCCTGGTAGCTGAGGTTGTGCGCCCATTCCGCCATGCCGTCACTGTCGTCGTCCACAGTGATGTCGGCGTAGTCGTAGCGCCCCTCCCTGATTGACTTCATGCTGCTGTCCCAGGCGTCCACGATCTGCCAGTCGTTCTTGCCCCTGAAGTCGAATCCTCCAGGGAGTGGGGTGCCATCACTGGGTTTAGTGGACTGCTGGGAGGTGGTGGGGAACATGCTGTCTGGGTGCTGCCTGGCTGCGGATATCTCTGCGGCATGCTCGTCCTCCGCCCAGATATGCTCTGCAGGTTCCCCATTGGGAGCCTTTCTTCAGGGCATGCACGTTTATCTGCCCCGCACTCGACCCACTCTCCACGGTCACTCTGGTGCATCTCTTCAACGGTTTCTGACATGGCGGGCTCTCCTCCGCTAGGGCTAGAAGGCAAATGCGAGTCAAGTTCTCCTGTGGTGTGGAGAAGACTAACCTCGCGTTCACAGGGTGGTTTCTAACTCGTGGACCATCCCCGGTACGACAGCCCTGAAGGAGAACCTATCTATTGGGGATGCAGTAGATGTGGCGTTTCACCCTAAGGGTAGTCGTACTCTTCTTCCTTGGGTTTTTCGCCTTCATGGGAGAAAACCTGATTAAGGTTCAGTAACTTGTCAATCTCGCAGTGAGATGCCTCAGAGCAGTGATCCATGATCACCTGCCGGGCCTTCTGACTCACCCATGATCTTGGTGAAGAGGCCCTGGTCTGTCACACTATGAGACACGAAATTAAAGAATACGTCTCGGGACCCGTTCTCAAGCGCCCATGCTCCCAGAGAGCCAACAAACTCAGTCATCGCATACTTACGTTCTGTGTCCACCCTAGCGACATCCTCAATGACCTCCTCAATGTCTGCGATAGAGCCACCAAGAATCTCGCGTTCCGTCTTGATGAACCACATCCCTAGTTCTGCCGACTTGAACGCGATACACACACCTCCTTGTCAAGACGGGTACCAACACCCAGGCGGCACTCTGGGGCAACCTATAGCACGGGGTCGTCTTTAACCGATTCAGTAGGGCATCATTGTCCATAGAGGCCCACCCATTATTTGCGGCAGTATCCAGGATACCCTGGTCGATGACCTGGCGCCTGAGGGCATTATGCGTGGCGGCGAGCACCTTAGCGGTCACCTCAGGTGCCACCCCAGGTTCGGCCTCCCCTCCTTCAGTGGCCCACCGGTACACGGCCCGGTCAAGGCTGGCTTGCTCAGCCCTCGACAGGCCCTCGTAACCCTTAGGCTTCATTCTGTGCCCCTTCCCTGGCTTCAAGTGTTGACACCCCTTATCCCTTATCTTGCTTGATTGATGATTGACTGGCTTGCACCATTCCCACCCTAACTCCACTACTGGCATACTGTCGTCCGCAGTCACACTAATCCTTTACAATCCTCTGCCTTGCAACAAAAGTACTAGTATGTTATCATACAACATACAGACATTACTAGTCAACCCAAGGGGGTGAGTCTGTGAGGTTCTATGACACGGTAACCAGACACAGGTTCACCGCAGAGAATGGTGTTGATGCAGAGCAGGTTGAACGCGATCTGGCTCAGATGGTCACCTGGATGGTCGAGGCGGAGCAGGAGGTGCTTGCCAGTCAAGAGTTCCACACCCAACACTAGGTGCACTGAAAAGGGCAGACCATCTGGTTCCTTTAACTCCTGGGGTCGTAAGCGTCTTAGCCGCTATGACTTCTCGTTTCAGAAACACAACATGAATGAGATGCTGGTTACTAATGTAGTCGGTGTACTAGAGGCGTATGCCGTCTCGGTTGGTCTGTTCCAGGTGATGAGCACTCACCCCAAGGAAACCAAACCAGAAAAGATCCCTCTCCTGCCACAGGGGCACCTATCCTGACGCTCCACAGCCAACCAATGGTATGAGTTCGCGCTCACCTGAGACGCTATCACGTCAAAGGTGAGCGGAAGGCTTCTGTCTGGCGTGAGCGCAAAAATGAACCTGGCTGTCTGTGACACTCACTGCACCCTAAGGCATTCAGGGTGAAAGGATCCGCTGAATGTCATCGTTCAGGTGAAGACCCCAGGTTACGGGACCACCAAGATCCTCTCAGGCTACCAGATAATATAGAACGATTCGGCAGGGTAAGGTCGTCGCCCTACTATCCGTCTGAATAACAAGGGTCAAGTTGTCTTCGACGTCGCTATCGAGCACGAGGTACAGCAGCGAGACACGGCCAAGGTCGTTGTGCTGACCTGGGTAAGGTAGAGCCGTTCGTCGCCACCATCATTGACCCTGAGAACAAGTACAGGTCTGCTCCATATCATACTCGGTATAAAGTACGGCTCGGGTCTCTAGTTAGGGCAGAGAAGAAACGCTGTAAACTGGCATCCCACTTAATGAGAAGGCATCTTCTGTGAGAGATACAACAGAACAGATCATGCTGATGTGCTACGTGCCGAGGCGAAGCGTGTCAGTGCTAAGGCCACGAGGATCAAGCATGAGATCAGCCAGTGTATCGCCAGCCAGGTAGTGAGTGTCGCTAACCAGAATGATGCTCACGTAGCAGTGGAGAACCTTTTCTTGGTTGGAGGCCAAGGGTGGTCGATGGCCTCACGCGGAGATTCAGAGTCGCATAGAGAACACCTCTAAACGTTACGGTCTTAAAGTGACTAAGGTGAGCGCCAGGACACGTTCTAGAACTCTGCTCTCGCTGCGGCAGCAAGGCCAGCACAACATCGGTTACCCTGAGTTGGTACTTGTGCTACCTGTGGTTTTGAGTTGAATCGTGACGTGAGCGCTAGTCGTGAGATTAGTCTACGCGCCGTCTCAAACGTGAGGAATCGTGAGAGAATGCGTTCTTTGCTTCGTCAGAGAACGTTAGAGCGAAGTTCGGCTGTTACGCGGCAGTCGAAGCCAGTCAATGCCCTGGGTGGAATCCAGGGACACACTGGTACCTTGGGATCTCTTTCCGAGGCGACGCTGATGATGGTGAGAGAAACCCTAGATTCTAGGGTTCTCCATCCTAGTCAGCGAGTGTGACTCACAGGAGTTAGGGGATGGTTTAGTCAAGTGCCTTTTGCTTGACCGATTCTTGACTGCAACACCATCATCCTGGCGGTCATGGTGACACATCCCCAGTCTTGGCGCCCACTAGACGCCCCCAGGATGTGACTAGTCCTCACGGACCTTGTTGACGTCATCTGCTGTTCCCAGCAACTCGAACCCTGTACAGGACTGGCACCTGAAGTTTTGCTGACAGTAGTCTTCCCTGCAACAAGGTAGGCTTCGCCGAAGTTGGTGTTGCCGCTGGAGATGACGCCGACGCAGTTACTCCTGCTGGTCTCATCCTTCAAGAACGCCATCACCTGTTTAGGGATTGCATACCTTGGCTCCATCCTGCCCCCACCATAGGACGGGGGTGATGAGCACATAGGGGCATCGCCATCCACGGGCCGGATCTGATCGGCGTAACGGCAGTCTGACTGCTGGTAGCCCCACTCTCTTGAACAAACCGGTGAGTGTTCTCCGTGCTGGAGGAGAAGTAGATGATGCGAGGCCCGCCCGGTAGTGAACTCGCCCTCAGAACTTGTGGGGCCGTACCCTGAGTGTCGCCCAGGTCCCCTGGTTGCATTTTGGGGTCACTACGACTAGGAGAATCAGTCATAGAAGGTGGTAAGAGGAGCCGGTTAGGGCGATGGCTGCTACGGCTGACTTGACGGCGGTTTCTGGCGCACGTTTAAGGATCAGAGTCACAGTGCTGTCAACGTCCTGGTCTTCATACCAGACCCCAAATGTCTCCCCATACTCGATGGCCCCATACAGGGTCAGGTAGTCAACATCTGAGACGTGAACCTTGTACACTTGGCCCTGGTCCCCCTCAGCCCACCAGAAGTCACCGTGATGGGACTAAGGCAGATGGTCCTACCAGTCGCCTCGCCACCTGACAATAGTGTGTTTGGCTGTCGTCATTCGTGTTTCCCTTTCTCACCCTTGTGCTTTCGCTTCTCAATGCACCGTGAGGGCGACGTCTAGAGATTAATTCTACATCCCCATGTACTCATGGGGATGTAAGGACACTATAGCACCAGACCCTACTGTGATGGTAGAGTCTGGTGCTATGGCATTGATCTCACAAATAGCAAACAAATGCTAGTTCACAGCATGGTCCTGGTTAGATGCTTCCCCGGAACGTGGATATCACATCCGACACCACAAGCATGATGAAAAACAGGAACAAGGGCACAGATGTCACCACTGTCAGAGTATTCACGACCTTACTGCTCAACGGCCGGTACACCCAACCGCCACCACTGCTACCATCAAGGCGTCCGCGCATCGCACGCCTACCACGTGACACAACCCTGGTGAGCCTAGCCCACCCCATGCGCACCAAGTCAACCAGTGCAATCAGGATACGACCCGAGTCCAAGGGGAGCATCGGCAGCAGGGCATTCATGACGAACAGGCTCAGGTTCACCAGGCCACTGAACAACACAAGGGTACGAACGCGACCAACATCACTGAACCCAGACGACGCAGTAGGTCCAGTGTTCGCGGCCACATCCCCATACGTCTTCCCCTACCGCGATGATGGAGGTGGCTGTGGGCTTCCCATCGCCCTGCCCGATGATGTTGCGCCATACCGCCGGGATCTCTTCTACATAGGTCTGGGATGGCCCGAACCTGTTGCACACTCACCACGCCCAGTATCTTCGCTGACTCTGTGACGCTGAGCCGACGAGTCTCCGTCTTCACGGTCAACCTGATAGTGCCTCCTCAACGCGAGCCATCTTGTTGAAGTCACGTTCACCGCCCCGCTGGGGAACACGCGTGTACCGTCACTGGCACCTTCTGTCCATCCGGCACCTCCTGGAGAGCCCTGCCTAACCTGTGCCAGCGTGACACTGACGCCCGTTGACTGAGGTGATCGTGTCACCCTTAAAGATTCCGGCAGCGTATGCTCCACATGGGGCAACCAGTTGAGTGTGCTCCGCGTCCGGTGCTCACATACGGTCACGTTCTGCACCGTGGTCGTGTGGCTCGGTACGGCTGGCCAACGAGCCCGACCATGAGGATCACGACCGCGAGCGCAAGGTTCACCAGCGGACCGGCAATGAACACAAGGATCCGTTTCAGGGGGTGTACGTGAGACAGCAGCATCCTGTCATCTTCACCCTCCGGCCGGGTCGGGTCCTCGATACTGACAAACCCGCCCAGGGGGATGGCTTTCAGCCCGTACTCGGTGCCGCCCCGTTTGAACGACCAGATGGTGCGGCCGAACCCAATGAAGAACTTGGGACATGCAGGCTGCACCATCTGGCGGCAACCATGTGCCCTGCCTCATGAAGGCTCGATACTGGCGAGGAGTACTGACAATGAAGGCGGCTACGCCCAACAGCCATAGAAGAATAGTGAACATGCGGTACCGCCTTGTGTTTGGCCGGAAGATTGTGTGACTGGAATATTGGCCCAGTGTAGAGACGAAGGAGGCACAGGACTATGCCCCAGACTCAAGAGGGGTGGCCTCTATGTTCCCAACCCTATCATACAAGATGAACACGAATCAACCAGTGCAAGAAACACTGTCATTTGCAGTCGCACTAGTTGAGAACTAGAAGACCCTGAACCAGGAAACCTGGGAGCATCACAGGCTGGCACGAGGCGGGGCCTACCTATGAACAGGGGTTAGAGCGTGAACTTGTTACTGCTCCGTTCTGCGAGTTTCATAACAGCCCACGACCCAACTCTGGCGAGCCCCAGTGTGACAGCAACAACCAGCACAAAAACACCAGAAGATGTGAGTGTCCATATTTTCATCTCCAACTCCCTATCTTGAAGATAAAAAGGGGTAGTAGTATGTTGAGAGCAGAATAGACAGAAAAGGTGCAGAGGTTTGTGGAGCATGACTCCAGCGTCCTCTACACCTTAACTCAGCGTATTATACCGACCGGCCCACTCTTCCTGTCACTGCCACGCTCTAAGGGTGCTGGTGTGCACTCACGCGGTCGATGATGATCGCACCCACTTCAAGGCCGCTTCGAACCCGGCCTCGAAAGCATCCTGCTCAACCATATCCACCAGGTGATCTCCTCCACGTTCAGGCCCATAGTTCACAGGTTGCCTCATATACTTCTCCCTGGCTTCAAACATGCCGTCACGTTCCGTCAGTGCAGCGTCACCACCCCTCTTCTTTCTCGTAATCTTATCCTTGATGAGTCTGCCTGCACGCACGTTTACCTGTGTTCGCTTTGGCACAGTGACTTTGTGAGACAGGCCAGGGTAATGGACACTATGCATGATGCTGGCCTGTCTGACCGCCCGTGCCTGCCATCCCTCACTGCTATCGCCAGCGGCTTCACGGTACAGGGCTAGGTCATCTCGTATACGATCCCGTACCTCCTGCACCTGAGTGTCACTCATGGCCCGGCCGTCACAGAACGAGAGCCCCATGTTGTCGTCACCCCAGGAAACCAGGGTTCCAGATTCAAAGGCGTCACGAACCACCTTCACCACAACCCACAGGTACCCTCGTTCGTGTGATGTAGAACGACTGTACCTGTTGTGTCCCGTACGGTTCCACCCCCGCATCTGCTCATTGATGTCAGAGAACCGCAAACCAGCATGAAGCACCAGGGCCACGCCGCCATTCGGGGGGCGCTCAATACTCATCGAAGCATCCTGGGCGTCCAGTGCCGCCAAAAACATGTCTCGGTCGTCTCCGTATCGCGGCATATACCTGACTGTGACGACTGGGCAACCATCCATGAGCGTCCCCACCGTGTATGATGGGAAAGAAGACCCCTCGTTAGAAAGGACCGTCTCATCCCCCTCCTGGAGGCCGCATGTGTCTGCCTGGAAGGCGTGGCGCACATGATCCTGGGATGGCCGCAGAATCCACGGCAGCAAACCCTCAAACATGCTGTCCTCATTGGTGGCACTGGTCACAGGGAGTCCTCCCTCTTGCTGGCGGCCCAACCCAGGTGCTTACTGATCTGGGTCACATCCCACTTGGACAGGCCATTCATCGGGTCCGACCGGACAGGTAACAGGCCGGGGCCGAACATGGAAGTGACGTCAGCAGAGTGGGCCCCAGTCAGAACCTCATCGTCAGCCCACGCGACCCGTACCCCCGCCGGAAGGGTGCCGCCACCCAGGTAGTCTCTCATGGCGTCACGTTTAGCGCCCTGTTTCGGACGGTAGGAGACACCCTTGTCGAAGTCTAGCCAGTACTGGGGGTGGTGCGTCTCCAATCCCATGAGACTGACTGGCTTGGCAACATGCTGTTTCCAGGCCGTCAACCAGATCAGCACCGTCCCAGGGGCACCCATGATGCCACTAAGGTCAGACATGAGGTCATCGGACCATTTAACTGGGTACTGCTCGTTGCCGTTCCAGGGGCTCTTGACGTGAACTAAATGGTTCGGCTGGAAAAACCGCTTCCGGTTGATGTCGAACCGGGAAGCGAAAAGGGTTGATCACGCCATCAAAGTCCAGCACAACCAGGTTGGAAACACCATCGTTGAGGAGGTCACTGAACGCTGGGGTGTGTGTGAGTACAGGATCCGTCACTGAGTACGCCCTCCTTCCTTCTTTCTGGCCACATGGTTGCGGCACCGCTTACTGGCTCGGATCATAGCAGAAGATAGCACCAGCAGGCAACAGGACCCAGGTCACACCAAACAAGAGAGCAGTGAAGACGGCCAATGTGAACGAGGAAAAGGGAAGATCATAGGTTACGGAAAAAGCGGGTACCCAAAAACAGTGAACCAGAGAGGGGTAAGACCCCGGTCAGTCTGATTCCAGGATCATACGCAGAATCCCAATCACTGCGCTCACCGCTAAAACCGATCAGGCATGCCACCAGCACCAGCACCAGCAGGGGCCCATACACTATGGGGATCGGCAGGTACCTCAAGACGGTCACCCACCACTTGTCACGCCTCGAACACGTCAAGGTCACGGCTCTGCCGCCTAGCCTTCAAGAAGTCCCACATCGACGACAGGAACAAACGCAGCACTGCTACTGGATGCGGTTGCAGCAGCCGCCAGGCCACCCAAACCAACCAGGATAGAGATCCAGTCCATCGACGGGTACTGGGACTGAAGGTGCATGGTGCCAGTTGAGGCAGAACGATCAGCCACGTCCCCGACAGAAGAAGCCCCACCAGGAGACCAAGGGCGGACGCCCACGGCAGCACCAGGGGACGCTTCACATCCCACTAGCCTGAGCGAAACCAGGTGTTTCGTTTTTGATGGTACCAGGCGACACCAGGATTCGACCTCAGCAGGGTGACAATAGGTGGACGCACCGCAGCGGAACCGTCCGAGTAAGTCAGGACAGTCTTCCCTTTCACCTTCGAAGGGACACTGCTGGACGAACCAGTGGAGCCGCTAGAGCTATTCGTGGACGGCAGAGAAGACTGAGAGTGATAGCCCCTCAGTCGGCGGGGCTCCAGCACTGCTAGAGGTCACCTGAGGTGCCGACACAGGGCTCTGCGCATACTGGGTGGGAGGACGGTAGCTGGATGCGCACCGCCCTCCAGGTGGCTGTGAACTCCTGGAGGTGCTGGAACCCGCCGGAGTGAGCCTTTTCCTCGTAACGGCTGGTGAACCCCACTGCTGGTCGAGTTGAACCCCACCGGTGGAAGTGTTGACTGGCTGATCGCACCGCCAGACGGGGTGACAGGCTGAGTCCTCTGCACTGGAGGTCCCCACGGGTCATTTAAGCCAGCGTCACGGCGAAGACACCAGGGGCACACCGCATGGTCCCGCCCATCCCACCAGTGCGACCTGATACGTGGGCACCGCCTCAACGCGGCCAGCACATCATCGTAGTCTTTCACAAAATCGTGCAGGCTCGGCCGGGCGTCAGGCCTCCCTGTCATAGTGCTAGTGATTGTCCCCATGATGACGCTCGGGACGCACTCACTGGGGATCCGCTGCACCGCCTGGAAGCCTGCCGTGTCCACCAGGGCCGGGTACACGCCCTGGAGGATCCTGTGCCTCGTGTCCGGCGCGTCCCCACCACCCACGTACTTCCCGTCACTAGGGTGTGCCCCACCAGTGAGCATCTGAACACCATCACCGCATACGCGAAAACATCCGTGCTGACCGTGCGGGGGTTGTCCTGAACGAGCCCTTCGAGATCTCTGGGGCCATGTATACTCGGGCTTGCTGACTAGGCAGGGGAACACTCGCCCATTTGAGGCTGTGATCTGGGCGCTGTCCGTGTCAACAATGAGGATGCTGGCGTCAGCACCCACCATGTCGTTGGATTCGTTGATGTCCCCTAGTACTGCCCCGACCTTGTGGGCACTCGTCGATGGCTGCGGCAAGGTTCCGGCATGCGCAGCGCGTACTTGAAGTCGAAGTCTGGTGCGTTCTCGCGGCGAGTTTTTGCGTTCGCCAGGTCGGACCAGTCGCGGAACCGGCTGGCGTCAAGTTTCGGCATCAGGTAGCCGATAAACTCCACACCGTCGTACAGGGCGGCGACGGGCCAGCGAGGGACGTGGCGTCTGGCTGCCGGGACACCATGGCATGGATTTTGGCCTCCGGTTGCCTTCACCTGGGTTGTGGTACACCTTGCGACTAGGCCGTCTGGGGTGCCGAGGGTGGGGGCCTGCACGCTGGTGACGGTGTACACTGACCCTTCGCCGCCTTTACCGAGTTCAGCGCCGAGGGTCACTCGTCCTGACCCGTGCGGGCTTTTCACAAGACAGGTTCTCATCAGCGTGTTTTTCTCTCTACGATGTAGCGTTGGTGGGCGGCTTTTGTGCGGGGCCGGTTTACGATCATGGGACAGTTTGACTGCTATGCGTTCGGGGTGGTCTTTTGTGCTGGAGGTGTGAGGTCAGGTGCCAATAATGAGTGGTGTCGTCTTCGATCCGGCCCTCAGCGTTCATGAACTCTAGGAGCGCATCAACATCGAGTCCTTCACCTGAGGTGGCGTAGTCGCTGACCTTGGCCCAGAACGCCCCGGAGGGTGCCCCAGATTTTGTTGACGCTCCGGCCAGCCCGTCTGAGGCGACTGAGATCATGAGCGGGCGGTCCTCACCGTACTCAACGGTGGGGCTTGTACGTTGCTGGTGGTGAGTAGTGAGTGATGTTGTTGAACCTCGCTTGGCTTGGGGGGAGGTGATCAGGGTGTGCGTGTCCCGGTCAGCAGTGACGACGATGAAGGAGTCGCCGATGGTTCCCGCTGCCCATCCGCCGTCTTCATGGTAGGCGGCCAAGGCGAGTGTGCACCCGATCTCGTGGGCGTCGTCACGGATTGTCAGGGAGGTCTGGGCGCACTCGATGCCGCTTCTGACTGCCTCCTCTAAGGACTCCCCACTGAGCAGGTCATCCATGGTCTCATTGACGGCAGTGTTTACGGCGATCTCTGCACCCACCCCTGATCGGGAAGGCTACCAGCACCGTCGGCCACTGCGAGCACCGTGAACCCTCTCTTGGAGGAACCAGTATGCGTCCTGGCTGGTTTCTCCGCGTTGTTCAGGTAGGGGCCGGTGATGGTGCCAGCGTAAATGTTCATGGTTCCCCTGATCAGCTAACGTTTTAGTGCTTTGTAATGGTGCTTTTAATGGGGTGAAATATCGCTGGCACCATCGTACGGATGTGGCAGATTACCGCTAGGGAAACATGGTTTGAACAGCAGCGACATATAGATTCACAGGGTCGCTTGGGTATGCAGAGGGTGTGCACTGGACCCGCCTCAGCCACCATTTGTTTTCCCAGGTGCAAAGGCGAGTCCAGCAAACAAATGAGGCGGAAGCCAGATTACTTCCCAGCGATCTCCCTCATCATCTCGATCACAGACTCGTGGCCGTCAACATTGTACTTGTGGCGGCTCGTCTTACGTACGGTCTGCTTTGTGTCACGGTCCAGAATCGCTACGATCAGGCTGTCACGATCTGCGGCGACATCCCATACGCGGTCGCGGGAATTGCCGGATATCCAGTCCCTGTATGCGGGATGCTGGTGTCAATGCCGAGCACTGCGAGTGCGTGAGCCTCACGACTGACGGTGAGTGCGTTCTGTGTTGCGTTGGGCATTCTCATTCACCTTCCTTTTGGTGGTTGACTATAGGTTGAACTGGCGTGGATCGTACAGGAGAGAACCGGTAGTGTCAACACCTGTTGGTGTCACGTGGTTTTGCGGAGGGTGGAAGAGTGAGCGCCCTCCGGCCGTGGTAGCAGGGTGACCGGAGGGGCGCTCAGGGCAGGGTGGTTTAGAACTCTGCCCAGTCGGTCGGTGCAGGAAGTTTCACCTTATCGTCGCCTGGGGCTGATGCCGACACGGAGGCTACGGAGGCGGAGAGCCACTGGAACAGTTCTGCAAGTTTCCCGTCTGACACCTTTAGGGCGTTGCGTGTCCCGATGCTGGACAACTGATCCATGTCGGCGTCAGTTACCCCGACCGGGAAGAACGAGAGTTTCTTCTGTGTCTCCAAGTCCTTGATTCGTTGCGACACGGAGGTCAGGTCGTCCATGGCGAGGCCGTCACTGAGAAGGAACAGTAGTGGACGGTTGTAGGGACCCTGTTGTTCCGGTACTCCTGTTTGCGTGCCTCCAGGTGGTCGATAGCGGCGTTCAGGGCCTTCGCCGTGAGGTGAGCCCCATCCTGTAGAGTTCAGGAACAATGATCTGCCGTGAGTCCACAGTAGCGAAAGGTGTGGGAGGCTGGCTCGGTCCCATAGGGCAGGAAGGATATGTCTGCGCGGCGGCGTGACAACTTGTCCCGGTCGATCTCGGCGATAAGGACATCTAGGGCTGCGTTGAGTTCCTGGAGAGGGCTTTCGCGTCATACCGTCCTGGATGGCCGTCATGGAGTCGGAGCAGTCGAGGACGATCATTACCGGCCCGCGCTGGTCCGCATTGTCCTCGAAGGTGAGGTCACTGAAGTCTGTCATGCATGGCCCTTCCCGAAAGGAGGTTTCGTCTTTGTCTCTACCGTCACCTGTGGGATTGCTCACCCCAGTGAGGGGCTGGGGTGACGGTTTTCTCAATGCGGCGAATATCACTAGGGCGGCAGGATAGAAAGGGGCCGAGGCAGGCGGGGAGCGCGTAGTTCACGTCCCGCACCTTTCACGGATAGGGTCCCTGTTGCCAGGCGGTAGGTAGAGCGGCTGGTTGCGATACTGCGCCTGGGCTGCTATGCTCCCAAACGACTACCACCAACCCCTTTACTTGGACCCCTATGGAGTGTGCCTGATGCTGCCTGTGAATACGGCGAATACGACTCAGAACCGTCGCCACTGACGGCACAGTCACCATCACTGCACACCAGGAGGGTCTAGGTTTCACCTACAGAATCAGCCCACCCGACAGCGACGGCTACTCACAGGTGGAGACGACTGTTGGGGCATCAGACGTATTTGTTCACAGAGTGTCCGTCGGTGGGGTGGTGCTCTTGGAGGAGATGCTTTCCGTTGGGCTTAGAGGCCATGCTGTGCACTCCACCCTGAGACAGGTGAAGAACAGGGTCAGCACCAAGCCTATCGTTGCGGATCTCTTGGAAATGGGGGTGCCCATCATCATGAGTAACACATTGAACACGTTCGCCCTGTTCTCAGACCTCGTGGATGCCCTAGGGGTAGGCACAGCGTCAAAGGTGATGCGCACAGCGACCATGAGGGAATCCCAGGAGACCATCATGGGGCGGGTGCGCAGACGCCAGCACCTCATATCCCAGGCGACCACTGAGGGTGGTGCGGTACTGCTACTGTCCCTCCCCAGTAGCAGTCTTGGAGGAGTACGTATGGTCCTTGAACTGGTCAACATGATCGAGGATGAGGTCGAGTGGGAGGACGTACGCAAGACCCAGTGGTTCATGTTCTCTGGGCAGGACAGTGACCTGAAACTGATGCTGCGGGGCCACTGGGACAATGACAGGTGGGATGAGGCGCTGTCCTTGTTCCTGTACCTGTTCGATGAACCCCCTGCTGCGGAGGCTTTCAAGGTGTTGAAGGCGCTACTCCCGGAGGGTGCAGACTCACACCTGAGCAATTGTTGGCGTGTTCCCTGTTCGCCGCTCAGGGATGGGGAGTCATGCACGTTGGCGCTAGGTTTTTATGACGCCAATCCTTGACGATGAGCACCATTCTGATGGTTGACACTGCTGACTAGGGTTGGGATCCCCAGAATCTGAGGGTTTCCACCATTATCAGCGTCGCCTCCAAACAGTTGTTGGAGGTACCGGTTGTAACACACTGTACTTTTTGTTGCAAGTCAAGGGATTATAAAAGATCCGTGTGACTGCAAGCGACAGCACTGCACTCATTCTGTCTTCTGCGTCATGGGGCGGTCGCTCTGCCGTGGAAATGAGGGAGATCAGCAGGGCGTCTATGGATATTAACCTCAGGTAACGCGCCCAGTCCTCGCGTCCCCGGGGGTACCGCTCTCCATAATGGCCTACCCCGAACCTTCCTCAAAAGACAGAACATCAGCAAAAAGGGGAATCCGGTATGACGAAGATGTCAGCAGCAGACGCCAGCAACCTGTATGACCTCCTAGATGGGCATGTCGGAATGTTCAGTTCCTACACATGAGCGAAGCAGCGAAGATCTTCTGTCAGCACAAGAGACGCGAGTTCCTGATGCCTACACCACCAACATCCCAGAAGTGTTCTGGTTCCAAGGATGGGTGCTCATCCGCTGAACTGGTCTCACAACCCTGACACAGGCAGTTTTCGTGTGGTATCAGCGGTTGACTGCGTGAAACCAGGCGCATGGTGGAGACCCTGAACAAGGCCCCCTACCGCAGACACTTCAGGTACTGCATAAGCCACGAGCAGGAGAACAAACTTAGCATCAGGCCTCTTGCGTCGGTAGCCGGTAAACCCAGTGAACAACATTCCTGTAGGCGACAATGGTTTACCGGCTACCACTACTCTGAAACAGGAAACATGCGATACCGCCGGACGGAACCAGAAAGCGTACCTGAACCAGAAATCAGTCAACGAAAAACACCCCAGCCCAACGAGTGTGCGAGGCAAGAATGTCAGCGCATAGTACCACATAAACGCCCCTGATAAACACGTGCAGAAAAGCACACATAAACAACCACTTTTCGTTGAAATAGAGCCAAATCACAGTTGCGTCAGAGGTGCCTCCTGAGGTAGGATGGAGGTGGTGCCGCCAAGGTGAAGGCAGGCACTCACCAGCACCTACCAGAGGAGACCCCACCATGATCCGACGCGACCTGAACCACACCATCAACCGTCGCGCCATGGCTGGTATCATCGTGGCCCTGTCCGTAGAGATCGCCGCCCGCCGAGACACTCCATCAGCAGGCATGAAAGGCATGTCCTTGCCCTGCTAGTGAACACCTATGGGGCCTACATGGATGCATGGCAGCAGATGGAGAGCATTGAGCCTCTGGAGTATGTGGAGGCGTGGGATGCTCAGGCGGCGGGACTCTGGTCGTGGGGGCGTTTCAAAGTGCGTCACAGTGTCGCAAGGGCCACTAGTCGCATGAGTGAGTCGCTGGCAGACATGTTCACCTATGCCCGCCCCAACATCACTGCCCATGAGCGTAACGACTTCCGGGGCGTGTACCGTCAGGCAGCCGTCGTGCCGTGGCTGTCTGAACCCGCCCGCGCAAGGGGAAGTCCCGGTTCGCGTACAGGAACCCTAGCTGACAGGGCTTTGCGGAATCTGATGTGCCTAACCTTGTTGACAGTGAGAGTGAACTCTGATACTATTGGCCGCAGTAAGTCAATCAATAGGACCGCTAAGGAGCAGTAGGGCTAAGAGTGTAGCGTCCAGTGGGGCGAGAAGTGGCTACAGGAGTCCAGTGATCTGGCCCGTAGCAAGGGTACCGTGAGATCCTGCCTCACCACCTTGTGGCGACAATGAAGAACCAGCCGGTTGTTCTGGCTGCCCTGATTGAGGCGCACGTGGACATGGCCCGCATTGACGCCCTCATTGAGGAGGCAAACCGGCGTGTCGTCACTCAACGAGTCTGGGAAGCAGCTGCCCCCACGCCCGTGAGCGTGAACGTGACTGTCGGCCCCGAGGTGCTTAAGATCGTCCGGGACGCAAAAAGTACGCGCTGACGACGACCGTGCGGGCGTGATCGCTGTACTGGACCTCATTAAGTCCTGTGTGACAACCTGGGAGAGTTGCAGCGCGCCGGAATCCGCGTCGTGAGTGCGACCCCTCCCCACCCCGGCTTCTGCTGCGGGTGACGTCGGAGCCGCCAGCACCAGGATCAGTAAGCCTCTGGATGGTGGCCTGACTGGACGGTTCTACATCGATCTGACCGAGAAGGCTAGCAAGGGCGATCTTCCTGTCGTCATCGGCCGTGACCGCGAGATCCGTGAGGTCGTCCAACTACTGTCCCGCCGCAGCAAGAACACTCCTGTCCTAGTTGGGGACCCTGGCGTTGGTAAGACCTCCGTCATCTTCTCTCTCGCCCAGAGAGCATATGATGGCAGTGTCGAGTTCCTGCCCGGTAGGCGTATCCTGCTGCTGGACCTGACGTCAATGCGTTCCAGTTCTGCATCCCAGGGAGAGTTTGAGAAGAACTTCGTTGGCCTCCTGAACGAGGTGAAGGACTCTAACGGTGAAATTGTTCTCGCTATCGAGGGTATCCCACGCCCTGAACTCTGGGTCCGCTGCCGCCGACACGCTTCGAGGTTTCCTCGTCCGTGAAGACATCCTCATCATTGGTGAGACCACGAACGACAAGTACCGTATCCACATCGAGAAGGAGTCCGTGTCCCGCTACCTTCAGCAGGTAGATGTGGAGGAGCCGTCAGACCGCGACACGCTCATGATTCTGCGTGGCCTAGTCCCCAGGGTACCAGGATTTTCACCGGTGCAGATCAGTGACGACGCCCTGGCTGCCGCTATCGAGATGTCTCGTCCGGTATGTTCCGGCGGATCGGCTGCCGGACAAGGCCATCGACCTGCTGGACTCGGCTGCCGCGAAGATGCGTCAGGAGATCGACTCGAAGCCGGACCGTATCTACTTCCTGGAGCAGGGGCTTGAAAACCTCCGCCACGACGCCGACTCCCTAAAGGGGCAGGAGTCTATTGAGGCTCGCATCGCCCTAGATGAGGTGCGCGCCAAGATCGTGGAGGCTGAGGAGGAATTGGCTGACTTGACGGCCAGGTGGTCCAGCGAGCAGGAGACGAAGAAGCACCTGGATGAAATTAGGGGGAGTCTCGCTGACACTCAGGCACGTTACCAGGAGGAGGCGGACGCCGGTAACATTGAGGCCGCTGAGAAAAATTGCGGCTGAGGTCAAGTCTCTGGAGGATGATCGCTCAAGGTTGTCGTCCCTGGATGACGCCCTGATCGCTGGAGTCTGTGGGCCGTAACGAGATCGCCCGCGCCGTAGAAGCGAAGACTGGAATCAAGGCAGGTAAGGTCCTTGAGGAGGAGGCTGAGAAACTGCTCCATATTGAGGAGCGCATGAGCGGTCGCCTGTTCGGCCAGGATGAGGCTATCTCCAGTATCGCTGACGCTATCCGCGTGTCGCGCGCTGGACTGGCGGACCCGAACCGCCCCACCGGGTCTTTTCCTGTTCTCTGGCCCATCCGGTACTGGTAAGACAGAGACAGCGAAGGCGCTCGGAGTTCCTGTTCGATGATGAGCAGGCTATGGTGCGCATTGACATGTCCGAGTTCTCCGAGAAGCACTCGGTTGCGAAACTTATGGGTGCTCCCCCCGGGTACGTGGGCTACGATGAGGTGGTGGTGTCTCACTGAGGCGGTCCGTAAGCGCCCCTACCGGTGATCCTTTTTGACGAGGTGAGAAGGCTAACGCGGAGGTGTTCGATGTTCTCCTCCAGGTCCTCGATGAGGGTCACCTGACAGACAGCAAGGGGAAACGGGTTGACTTCCGCAACACAGTGATCATCCTGACGTCTAACCTCGGCTCCAGGGCCATGATTGACCCGACCCTGAGCGATGAGGAGAAGGCTCAGGCCGTCAATGACGCGATCCGCGGCCACTTCCGCCCAGAGTTCCTGAACCGCCTGGACAACCAGGTGATCTTCCACACTTTACCGAGGAGGGCTTGGGCCGGATCATTGACAAGGAGGTGAGCAGTTCACGAAACGTATGGCTCGCCGCCGCATCAAGTTCGAGATCACGAACAATGCGAAGAAGTGGCTGTCCACTGAGGGCTATGACCCTGAGCGTGGAGCCCGCCCAGTGATTGGGCTGGTGAAGGAGACCGGCACGACGAAGGCTTCCGTCCTACTTCTCAACGGCACCATTGATGACGACGACCTTGTGATCATGTGACCACGTGGACGGTGAGGGACTCCCTGTCAATCCAGGTGGAGAAGGCGACTACGTTCCGGTAAACCCAGGTAGTGAGTGCAGGCGGCCCTGAGTGACGCTATCGGCGGCGACAGTGACACCCCGAACGATGGGGCCCACGATGATAACAGCACACCTGACAATGCAGGCGAGGTCGGTGAAATCACACCCGCTGATGACACCGAGAACAACACGGACAGTGCCTCATCTCAGGTTGACGGACTTAAGGATGGTGGCGATCTTGATTCAGGCAGTGGTAGAGTGGCAGCGAGAACCCTGAGAAGTAGGCAATACACATGCTAGAAACAATCATCATCGGTGGGCTCATCATAACCGCCGTGAACAAGACCAAGAACAGGAAAACAGGTAAGGACAAGAGGGACAATATGACCGACAAGAATCGCAGCACACCCGTAAGTGACGCCCTCGCATGGGCCGCCCGCCAGGACATCGAAGGCAAGACCATGGACATGCTAGGCAAGGCGACATCCCTGAGCAAGCGTGCCGCCGCCAGCGTAACCCAGGCGGTCAGTGGTCAGCCACCGAGGTGAAGTCCCGTCACGCCGAGTACAAGTTCGGCAAGACTCTCGATGAACTGAACCGCGCCACTGGAGGTGTCACTAAGCGAACCAGTGAGACCGCAGTCAGTGCAGAGAAGGCGGCTAGTGAGCCCCTGTGGGTAGATGGCGGCTACAGCACAGAGTTCATGGACGATACTATCAAGGACACGCTTGCGGACATGAGATATAACCCCACCACTGGGAGACCGGGAACGGGGCGACTCACTTTGGCCGACATACTCAAAGACGCGGAGGAGCGGTCAGCGAAGCACTGGGCAGACCTGAAGGAGACCAGCGTCTTCAAGGGGTCCCGCGACTTCATCACTACCATCGGGTCCCGCTCCAGGAGGCCACAGAAGGGCTGGGCGTGCCGATCAGTGATCTAAAGGCGAAGGAGGCTACCTCGCCCCGAATCGTACCGTCAGCCAGGATGTCGCCAATCTGCTCGCCAGCGTTGACAGCGAGGACGAGCCGCAGCCTGAGACCTCGGCCGTGACAACTGAAGAGGACAGTGAGTCACCCAAGATCCCGAGCGAGGAGATTTCTGACCTCCTGGATCTGACCGGTGAGGACGAGAAGGACGCTCTCTGGAGAACGCGCTGGATATCCTTCCAGGCTCGCGCCGCCAGCAGTGACCTGGGTGCTCCGGTACTCATCCTCGGTGGGATGGGCTCTAAGATCAACCTTGATGCTCTCGCACGACAGGCTGTCGCTAGGGGATTGAAGGCCGAAACTGTCCACCTCGAATCGCCACCTGAGTGATGGCAGCACTCCACGTGAGCGGGCACGCGAACGCATTAACCTGATCGTTGAGAGCGGCAACGCTGATGGAGTGGATATCGTTTTTGTGGATGCCCGCACTGATCCCACTCGACCCCTGGAGTGACGTGCTAAGGTGTGGTCTTGTGGTCTGAGCCAGAGGATGAGGTCCTGGCATTCATGCTTCGGCGGCGACTTTCCGAGGGCCGCTATCTGGAGATCAGACAGTGATAGCCTTCCGCCTATAGCACTCTGACAAGAGGGCATATCTTGGTTGGGTGGTGTGCTGACTGTGACATGGTTCACGGGCACATCACCCAACCTCATTGTGTAGTCAACAACTGTTGAAATGTGTGGTGTTCTATTGGGTCGTGTGCCCTTTCGCACATAAATGCGATGTCAGCGAGAGTGGAAACGACTGGACAGACGTGCGTTCAGTCGTGTACCCTGACCTGGAGCAACATTTATGTCTGCCTGTAGGTAAGGGTTCTGCGGGCAAGAGAGGAAAGCATGTCCACAACGTGAAGTGGGTCATGCGAGCGTCTGCCGCCCTTGTTATCGGATTCTTGTGGTTCCTGTTCCACACCATGTGGAATACGGCCACTCACGGATTTTTCCGCTTCCTGGCGGGGTCACAGTTGTTTTGGGTCGGACTTGTCCTGACTATTGCTCTTGGTGTACTAGGCTGGTACCTGAACGAGAGCGACGAGGAGCGCTGGGGTCTCTTAACCTGGGGCATCGCTGCCGTGATTTTCCTCGGCGTACTTTATCGGCGGTTCGGCTTTCTCCACCTACTGGAACGCGAACGCCTTGTATCAAGCGTCAAAGGTGACTGTTGCCACGGACGGCGATCAGCAGTCGTTCAAGCCTCGCGTCCCCTATGATGTCGCCAAGGGTACGTCTTCCGCTAACCTTGGCGACAACACGGGCGATGTTACTGGCACCGTGAAGTCTATCCCGGGGACGGGCCAGTACACGACGTCGGTGATTCGTCGCGGATGGTTGAAGGGATATGAGGCGACCCAGACCCTCACCCTGCCAGAATACGGTCAGCCTAATATTGCCAAGGATGTCAAGTTCTGCAAGTTCACGAGTCTAAGGCCCCTACCGTCTCGGTGGCGGCTGGTGGACGAACAACCTCGACTACCGGATCTTGAACGCGGCCGGAGGTTGGACCACCTGGTTTGACAAGGCTGACGTGACGGTGGCCTGCAACGACAAGGGGCAGCCGGTCCTGTACGCCCCGATCTATAAGAGCAAGGTCGGGTTCCTCACCGCCTATGACGTGCCTGCTGGCGTTGTTGTCTACAACGGTGCGACTGGTGATATCGAGTATCATGAGGAGATGACGTCTGTTACCGGTGTCTCCCCGTACCCTTCGTCACTGGCTGCGAAACAGCGTGAGTCCGCCCAGACCGCCAATGGCTTCATGGACTGGATGTTCTTCAGCAAGGCTGGCTGGGAGGACACCAGCAAGGATGAGAACGATGAACGGGAGAACCCTAAGAGTTCGGGATGGTGACCGACACGGGGTGATCCAGTTCGTGACACCGTTGACCCTCGTGGCGAGTCCAGAGTATCGTCGCAACCCTCTACAGTGAACGCTGGAGACAACAAGTATGGGCAGTTGCCCAGTTGCAGGTGCACAAGTACGAGACTGCTTTCGCCAGGCTACGTCCACTCGTCCGTAGCAACGTCGCTGGCTCAGGGCTTGGTGGTCAGAAGACCAACCTGACGTGTTTGAGGTTGTGCCCTGGTGAGAACGGGGACTGGGTTGCTACCGTCAGCCAGTCCCAGACGGTCGCTGTACCGCGCCTACATTGCCGCCGACGACAGCATGATGTTGAAGGATGGCCCGGCAAGGTCGTCTCACTCAAGTAAGGGTAACAGCCAGGACGCTACCGGCCAGGCTAAGGGACAGACTGACGCCGAAAACTAAGGCCTCCCGGCATCTGGACGTGATCTGTCATCCATGAGCGTGGACGAGTTGCAGAAGTTGTCCAATGACGTCTCGGCGGAACTTGCTGGGTCGAGCGAAGGCCAACAACGACACCAAGTAGTCAAACGTGACGGGTGGGGCAGGGCAGGTTGCCTGATGGGACCTCCCGCCCCACCCGTCACCACACCAACGACAGGCACCATCGTCTACGATGAGATCACTGATAAGCCCTAGCAGACCACTTGTGATATAACTATCACGAAATAATCAGGCAGGAGGCTCACCCCGAGTATGGATCAGCCAATCATCCACCACAGTGACGTTGATGACACCTGGGACGCGCAGTGGTTGGATCAGATGACGATACGCCTCATCCAGGGTTGCGCTGTCATCCTGGGTCTATTTTTCCTGGCGGGGATGGGGCAGGGTCTCTGGTACGCGGGAGAGTGGGCCAGACACACAGGAGACACCCTGCCGCCACATCGTCAACCGCGTCATCCTCCATAGAGCCGGCACCAGGAGGCAAACCAGGGGCAGGCACGCAACCAGACGACAAGGCAGCAGCCGGTAGCTGACAAGCCCCAGTAGCCACCGAGAGCCAACGAGACGACTTAGACGCCCAGGACGACACAGGGGTCGCTACAGGTGACTCCAGACCCCAGGAAGAACCCACAGGCACCCTCAGGAGGAACACCCCAACAGGGGATGTTAACGACAGCAGCACTGACGGCCAGAATGGCGACAGTGGTGACCCCTGAGTGATGCGTGGGACTCGGCGAAGGACACCGCCAGAAAGAGCAGAGACCAGGCTGAGGAGTGGCTGCGTCACGGTGCGAACAAACTCAGGAGGCACACAAACGAGGGCGACAGCGACGACGCCAGCAGCGGTGACGACCAAGGGAGCTGCGACAGGCGAAAACCCCTTAATGACGTGAGCAAAGAAGAAGGTAGAGAAAGCGCCCGAAGGTGTCCATCAATACGGCACCTTTCGGGCCTCACCCCACAGGGTTGGGGTTACGTCAGTCCTCATTGTCCTTCTTCTTCTTTGCGTTAGACAGAAACCCCATCCGATAAGCACAATTCCCAGACCTATTCCGGAGCACGTAACCCCACCAGGAAGCGTAACCAGCCTACTCCTACTCATATTCAGGATGAACTTTGACCAGGTGAGACCATGTTTCCCTGGCGGCTGCCAATATCACCCAGGGATATTCCAGGAAGTTTGCCAGCACGTGACCCATTTTTGTCAGCCAGGAAAGAGTACGTCATGACTCACCTCAACCGCCAGGACACTGCCATTATCCCAGCCCAGTACGAGGAGGAACCCAGGCAGCCGTTCACCTCTAGCCCGGTCGTGAAGACAATCATGTGGATCATGATCACCTCCTCGTCGCTAGTGTCGCCGTCGGAGGTACCATCTGGCAGAGTTCGGGATCCTTACCCTCGGTCATTATCTGCAAACAGGGTGGTTCACGACGAGCAACCTGGCCGCATGGGTTATCTCCGTTCTCCTGATCCTTCTGATCTTCGGGGCTTTCCGGTATGTGACGTTCTTTGTGTTCCGGCCTGTTCAGGTTCGTGTTCCGGTTCGCCCAGTCGGATGTCGTCACCCTTGTTGTTGCTGGTGGTGCAAACGTCATCTTCCCATGCTGGATGCCTGGCTGACATCACAGACCATCACTCTCATGTCGTATGTGCCAGTGGAGAACTGGTTCACGTGGTCGAACTGGTGAGTATCGCATCCCTGTTCATCACGTACGCGGGCGCCCCTAGTATGGATCCCAGGACCGGCATCTATGGGGAGAACGCCATTGGGTCAGCCATTGACGACGGCAACCGCTGGTAGAACGGGATAGAGTTGAATAGGCGCGAGTGCATGGGGTGGCGTGGTCGCGCCCTGGCGGTTATGCGCTCGATGCTAATGGTGTAGCCCGCTGTGGTGGCCGATCATCGATAAACAGCAGCCGGGCCAGGTCGTACCTCTTGGAAGGTTTTCCTGGCCCGGCTACTTGCATCCTATACGTCACCTTGCGTTCAGGCGGTTACCTCATGCGAGTGTCCCAAGAACAAAATCACGCATCCCAGTGTCCGCCTTTACCGTCATTGCTCAAGCCGATCAGGCCACCAGACTGCGCACGAACAGGCCCTCCATCCCATGGACATGATCTCTCTGGAGCCGTCCTCGTACACCCTTGCCCATGTAGTGGTGCAGGAAGTGGTCACGGTAACCAACCTCCTTCTCGTCGTCCTCCCCAAAAAGTCTCGTAAATGGGTTCCAGGCGGTCATCCTTGGTGAGGCGCACGAAGGTACTCGTCCTCCAGGGCCTTGATCTTCGGGTTAACGTGCTCGAACCCTAGTGGGCCAGTTCGTGTACAGCCTTGGAGTCGCGGTCGTGACCCGGCATGGTCTCCGCTTGTTGTCCGTGGTGAGAAGTTCCGGTGCACTGTAGATGCGGGTCTGGTACTCCTCATAGGGCGCCGCCAGCACACTACGTTCTCGTCACGGTACAGGCTCCACCCCTTACCGGCTGGTTTGATGGTCTTCATGTACTCGTCTGTGCACTCTGCTGACACCAGGGTGCTCTTGACCGTAGCCAACTGGCCGACAGGCGCCATCTGTATGCCAACACCACCAGGGCCAGTGACCTCCCTGAAGCATGGGGGTCCCGTCAGCGTTGAGCATGGGGATGATGGAGGGACGGCCTGTCGTTTCTACCCTATGATAGTGGTGACAGGTATCTTCTTCCTGGATGTCTGTTTCGCCCTGGCCTTGTAGTGGGCTCGCACCTTCGTGGTCTTCACCTTAGGTTTGTAGTCGTCTTTTGCGGAGGCCCTGATCCAGTCGGACGGGTAGTGTCTAAGAGCATTGTTGAACGTTTTCACGTCCTTCTTTTGGGCTGCTGGGGTGCCAGTCGGGTCCCCGCCGAACGGGCGCACCTCCTGAGAGAACCTCCATGTGGGCGTCAGACGCCTCTCTTCATCGTCTCCCGACCGTAGTCGCCGCCCCTCATGATCCTCATCTCATGACGGCCTCGTGCTCGTTGAACAACTTCTCGTAGTGCTCCCTGGCGGCCACCACCTCAGGTTCGTTCTTGGCGGCCTCACGGACCTCTTTTCGGGTTCATCCTGGCGTATGGGTCTAGCCTGTCTTCTGCGGCCGCACGCAACCCGCAATAGTGTCCAGTGCGGCATCCTGCTCCGCGTTGAGTTCCTTACGTCGCCTGTTCAGGTCCTCTTTGTACTGATGGTTAGGGCGGGCACCTCTCAACGTTGATACCAGCGCGAGCCATGGCCTCACCGGCGATAACGCCACCAGTATGGGTGGTGAAGTTGACCTCGCCACGAACTCCTCGATCACCTTGTCCCGGTCTCGCTGGCGAGCAGTCTCTTGACGGACTCGAATGTCGCGTACCTCTCCTGTGGTGTCAACCCGGCATTAGTGCTAACGTCCGTGGTCTCTACTGGATCTGTGGCAGTACCCGCTGGTGTACTCGGGTTCACCAAGTCATCTGCTGACGCGGATACCTCTCCCGTCAAGCCCCCGGAGCCGCCTGTTGAGGTGTCGCTGACGGTCACGGACACCTGCAACATGGCTTCTGCCTACGCCCTGGCTTTCGAGCGCCCGACGGTACGCTGCACGACGCTCCGGCTGACCACAAGGGCAACGTCTACCACCCTGTTCAATGGACCTGCACATCAGGCAACAACCCCCTCAGCGGATCCAGTGGCGGCCTCAGAAGCCTTGGAGTCTAGTTCAGGGCCGGTGTCGCCGAGCCTGTCGCTGGATTCGACCTCATCGTGGCTACCCCATGCTGATTGGGTCCTCAGAACCGACCAGTGTACGCGCACTAGCCAGGAGAGCGCTTCACATAGGTGGGCACTCAACAATATGGGTGCGACCAGGGCAGAACATGAACATGGCACCAAGCGCACCCAGAGCCGTCTCCCCGTCACACTCCACCTCCAGCGCACCCTCAAGAGTCACGACAGACTTCGTGGAAATCGCTAAGGCCGCATACCTCTGCATCTCCTTGTCCCCAGTGAACACCCCATCAGACCATGCCAGCACCCTGCCGTCACACTCGACAACGACAGTGCCTTCCTCTATCTCATACATGCGCGTCAACTATCCTTTGTGAATCTTGACCGAACACCTGTCAACCATGATATATCGACATTTGGTGTCCAAAGATACCTGATGCAGCAGGGTATCTTGGGCGGTCGACAGAGAACTCCCACACCTCAACGTCAATACCAGGGTGAAGTTTCGCCGCTTCCCTGATCGTGTACTGCACCTCGTCCCAGTGTAAGCCACCCACTGGCACCAATACGCGGCAGGGCGACAGTGTTCAGCCCCAGTTCCTCCATCTGCAAGAACATATTGTCCAGACCCTCCGCCAGCAGGTGTAGTTTCGCCTCCGCCCCTGGGAGCACCTGGGACGCTATGTTGGCGATAAGTCGCGGGTCATCACCATTGTGCTCGTCCGCCACGACGATAAGGCACTGACCACCGTACAGGGTGCCGTCGTCGCACGCCTGCTGGTACGCCTTGAACACGGATGGGTACATGATGCGTATTGTGCGGGCGATCCCATTCCCCGCGAGCCCTTGCGTGTTGACTCCGTGTCCAATGACTTGGGCCTGGGTAGTGAATATGTCGCCCTGCATGATGGTAACGCCCATGTGCACTCCTTTATGGTGTCGGGATATGTGACAGGAGAATGTGATGAATCTCCCTACCGTATCATGATCTGCCTTCTTACCGCAACATATAAACGGGTCATGAACCCATATGTTAAGTAACGAAACGGAATATCTTTAATGGTGCATTAAAGTATGCGATAGTGTGCTCACATTTTCTATTAAGAGGTTGACTTCTGCGCACTTGCGATATATAGATCGAGTACGACTGTAGGTCCCCAGTAGTGGACAACCGGCAGCACACCTAAGGAAAGGCGCATTTAGATGGCCCGCCGCGATTACACGGACAAGTACCTTCGTAACCTTCAGGGGTGGACCCAGAGACCTCACAGGACGACTTTGACTCAGGTGTCTACCACGATGGAGACTTCGACTATGGCGAGTCGAAGGGTGGTCCTCAGGCGTATTCACAGTGGGGAGCCTGGGAAGAGTATGACGAGGAAGAGGACTAACCTTTCCCCTACTCTCCTGTGATTGCAGCGGGAGTAATGCAGAAGAAGGCCCTGGACGCTGTGCTGATGCGTCCAGGGCCTTCGACTTTAGATACCAGAAGGTTCTAGAAGCAACCTGCCCTAGAACCCTCGCGCCAGGTCGAGGATGGCTGGTTGGAATATCCTCAGGGCCGCCTTGACTCCGTGAGACCTAGGGTGGACCCTTCATGGTGCAGTGAACCCACTGGCGCAACTCGTCATCAATGTCGCCATGATCGATGTCTGATCCGGTCTTTCTGGGGTGCTTGTTTTTCGCGCACTCGTTCGCCAGGGTAAGGGCGGTACCACTACAGGGCGAGCACTCTGGTACGAGGTCGGTGGTCCGCCAGGTCAGGTACGTGTGCTGCGCGTCCTCGCCCGTGTCCTGCTCCTCGATCAGGTCGTAGAAGCACCACACAGACTCCGGTACCGCCTTACGGTAGGTGTTGAACAGGGGTATGAGTTCCTTTGTGATGTAGTTTCAGAATCCGCCCACCCAGTTGTCAATCTCCTCCTGGCTGGTTCCGGTGATTGCGGACGCCTCGTCGATACTGAGCAGGTCACGTCCGTACCGAAACATGGGCATGACGCGCACCTGCTGACCGTGGTCGAACTTCACGAACAGGCACACGGCGTCAGCAGTGTCGTTGGAGAAGTACAGGATGGACCTGAGTACGTACCTGATGCTTCGAGTGAGTAGCGACTCGAAAGATGCGCGCGCGGACGGGGAGTCGTCGATGCTTATGATGTCCATGAGCCCATTCCAGTTGTGGGAGGTGTGGTTGTCTCTGTGCGTGCTTGCCCATTCAGATGCCTACCTCTGGTTTTTGACCTAGTAGTATTCACTTCGAGGGTGCGAGATGGTACTCGACGATCCTGTATCTGGGAGGGCGGTAGAGTTCATTGCTCGCTTCACATAGGTGCGGGCTTCCTTCTCAGAGGTGTAGGCGTGTACTGCGGGCCGGGAGGATGAGCCGCCGCCGGTCCTGATGTCCCCGTCCTCGTTGACGACGACATAGATGCTGCCTGGTGGCTGTTTGTTGGTCATTGGTGTCGGGTTCTTTCTTGGGTGTTTTGGTGTGGGTGTGGTTGCTCTAGTGGGCATTCTACTATATGCCTACACCAAAACACAGAATCAACACCTGTTGAACCAGTTTGTGGGGTGCCGGGTGATATAGGCAGGTAAAACCCGAAATGAAGACCAGGGGTTCAGGAATACTCCGCCTCAACGATGCTCAGCACCTTGATGGCGTGCTCCAGGGCGTCACGCAACGTCGTCGCTGGGTCTGCTTTCCCGCCGAACGGGGTCAGGAGAACGAAGTCGCCGCCTCAGTCAGGCACAGTTTCAGTTCCATCACCGCCCCGGCCAGCCTATTCGCACCACTTACTGGCACGAGTGCATCCGCTGGGGCGCGCCTGATGTCCTCCGCTAACTGGGCGCGCCCCATGGTGCAAAATGAGCGCAGCATGCCTTTGAACTGTTTCGGGTCGGTGTGTAACGGCCCGAACACAGTCTCATTCAGCTACAGTCAGCCGCGTCGCGGCCAGGGATCTCAGTAATGGAGACGCACTCGACCGCAATGAGTGCAGCAGGTTGTGTTCTTGTAGTCATCGACTGGTTCCTTCGGGAGATGTTCTGGCGTGTTGTAGGTATGAGATATAGTCAGGGGTATCCTAGTTCTCCTTAAGGTCATGTTTCATGATGTGTACTGCCGCGTCTGCTGGTAGCCACTTCCCTTGATCCTGTAGCATGCCTCTGCCGCCTCCAGGGCCGTGTCCGGCAGGTGGTGGTAGGGCTTCTCTCGCCGCTCCAACCAGAGTTGTTGACGCACATCGAACGACCGCTCATAGTTGGGGTCAGTGCCGACAATGAGCGGGCGGTCCTGGGTCATCTTCCTGCCCAGTTCCAGCAGGGCGATGGGTGTAGTGTTCGGCGGGAACCAGAACATGGTGACGGCTGCGCGTTCCAACATCTCCGTGCTCCCAGGCGATCTGTCGTGCCGCCCCGTCTCCGGTCTTCCAGCCCATGGGGGCGTCTGGGGTTGGCGATGTTGATGTCAAGGTGGGTCAGCACGTGTGCGACTCAACCTGACAGTCGGGGCAGTTGGTGATGCCGCCAGCGAGGAACAGGTCTACCTTGTGGTCAGTGCCGTCTTCTGGGGTGATGATTGTTGCCAATGTTGTTGGTCCTTTCATATGGGGGTAATTCACTATCGGTCTACGGGTGTTGAATAGCGTGCATTGCGGCAGACGTGGACGCTATGAGCACTTTGTGACGAGAACTTCCTGGATACTCTTCTTCCGGCGAGATCAACCTTAGGTGATACTTCGCCCTTGACCGACACAGTAGATGATGTACTGCACTGGGCGGGCTCATATGAGGGAATGTATGTGCCGATCCTTATCGCCCTTGGACCGGTTCTCTGAGACCTGACCAGTTGCAGGTTGTCCATGTCGTTGGCGATCTGGTGCCGCTCCTGTGCGCTGAGCGGATGCTCCGGGTCCTCAGACTGGACGGCCTCCTTCAGTGGCACACCATGATCCACGTCGGCGTCATGACTACTGCCCTTGACGATTGTGACAACCTTACCGGTGTAGGGGTCACGGAACGCTGATCCGTCCTCTGCTCCGACCGTCATCGCTGAAGCGAGGCGTTGTAGGTGACATCCTCTGCTCGACCGCAGCAACCGTCCCCTTGTCGAAGTCCCCGAACATCCCCTTGCGGTTGCAGCCGCTGGCGTCATTCTCGGGCGCGACCTTCAGTCTCGCTAGATCGTCCTTCGCCTGCGGATCTCCCTCGGCGGTCGGGGCCGCGACTTACCATGGAAGAAAACATCGTCGCGCCCTCCCTACTGCTGCCATTGATGCCACCAGAGCCTCCACCGTCCGTCTGGCTGGTAGCGTCCTTGAGGTCTTGACCTACCTTCCCGGCCTTCTCCTTAGCCTTGCCCACTCTGTCCTCTCGCGGCATCCTTGACCTTGCCGTACCCATCATTGGCCTTCTCCTGGTCCGCCTGCCCCTGAGCGCTCGGATCGTTGCGTCAATGGCTCCACTCCGGGGTCTCGTCCGTGTCGATGGTTCCACAGGCCGCCACCGAACACATGGACGCCAGAACTCCACCCACAGCAATGAACCGCTTCACTCGCAGACAGGCCAGAGTTGGTGCCAAGAGCGAAGAGGTTGTGTGCGTTCTGCAGCATAGGCAGCATACGCCTCCGCCTTCGACTGGTAGTGTTCACCGGGTGAGGCGCCGACAGGCAAGGCCGTTTAGTCGCGTCGCACTCTACGCGCCACCCCATCAGAGATATGGTACTTCACCATGCGCTTGCACCTGCCCCCTGTCGTGTGATTCGGTGTGCTGTATTCTGCTGCCAGGCACGTTTCAACCTTAGTGTGCTGCATCGTAGTTCAGAGGACACGGAAACACCAACGGCAGGGCTACTCGCCGCCATCGAGAACCGCCTCACTCAGGTCAGGTGCGAACATCCCTCAAGGTCACTCAGAGCATTCTGAACTCCTGTTCCTGTGTCGCCTGCCTCGTCGCCCTGTTCTGCTATCTCTCCCGGTACAGGTCGCTACAGGCTTCTCCTCACTGCTGCCTTGGGTGCCACTGTCCGCGCCCGGATCCTCCTCGTTTTGAGATGGCCCTGTCTCACTCCCGCTCTCCCCGTCAGTGGTGTCCTGGTGCCCGCTACCGTTGCTGGCGTGTTCCTGGTGGTCAGAGCGTCCGCTGCTCTCCTCAACCTTGTTATTCGCCTGAACAGTAGGTCCATCAAGAACGGCCTGTCTGCCTTTTCTGGCTCCTGTTTCAGATAGTCCTCAGGTGAAATCAGCGAAGTATTCAAGGCTGCCTCTTAAGCGCATCCTTCAGGCCCATGAAGTCACTACTGGTGGTGTACCCCTGAATGTAGTCGAGGGTACTTGTAGGCCCTACTCCCACGCTGCACCAAGATTGTCTGTGATACTCTTTGATCTGCGCCTGGTACCTGGGTGGGAAGTTCGTGACCTTGATGCCCTTCAGACTGTCCAGCAGATCCTTCCAGCGCTTAAGGTCGCTGAGGATAGTTCATGGCCCGCACGAACACCTCATCGTTGCTCTCCACAGGTCGTCATTGACGTTAAGGGCGGTGCTAACATTGTGGGCTGCGTCGATGAACGATGCAACATGAGGGTTATTCATCACCCCATGCCTATCCTTAACGTACAGGAGGGATGAAAGAATTTTCCCGATGTCTTCACGGATCTTCCCAGAGTCGTAGATGGTCAAAACAGGGCCCCTATTCTTCACTGGTGGGCGGACTCACTAATAGCACCAATACTAGCAGATCCACGCACCTGCGTCAACGGCACCCTCTCCAGCAGTTCAGGTCCAGCGAAACCTGGACGTGGGAGAGGTGGATACTGCCCTGCTGGCCGACAACACGCTCAGTGGGCGACAGCGGCATCAGCAACTAGCGGTGTGACCGTCAGGAGACCATGCCTGGCATCGACATATGACTACTCGGCACCTTGGGAATGTCCTCCCACTCTGGGCGGTGCTGCCCCATATCCGTGTCCAAGGCACACAGGATCATCAACAGGATCCCACCAATATAGGGGACAAACACCACGAAAATCCAGGGCCAGTCGCGGCCAGTGTCCCTCAATCGACGTACCGTCAAAGCGACCCGAGGGACGAGGGTGCCGAGCCAGTACGCGAACACACACAGGCCGATCAGCATCATCGGAACCATCGCATCGGGCGCGCCAGCCCGGATGGCGGCCTCGCTTGCCCGCTCCTCAAACTCCACAGAACCAAGAATCGGTATGGACGACAGGAGTAACAGGAACGCGAACGCAGTCCCAACAATACAGTCGAGCAGGTACACCCACCAGAACTCAGACCTGGAGGAGTAGCCCTTAAACCTGGCGTACCGGCTGAAGAACCGGACTACCGCCTGACTGAACGTGGCCCCGTAGAGCGGCTTGCTCATATCGTCAGGATCGTGCCCATAACCAGTGGCCGCCAGGACGGACGGCGTTGGCATGAGTGAGCGGGGAGCTGCATGACCCCTGAGGGTGCCCGTTCTGGCCCCATGTAACACCAGGGCGCGGCCCGACGGATGGGGGCCGGTGCTGTAGCGCTGTCCTGCTGCCAAGCCCCATAACTGGACCAGTTACCGCGGCTGATCGCTGGTATGGGGTTGCTGTATCTGCAATCGGATATGGTGCCCTGTCTGGACTGCTCACTGCGGGTATGACGGCGGTTCGAACAGAGTGCTGGTTGCTGATGGCGTGTATTTCACGGGGGTGTCGTGAAAACTGCTGTCGGTCTTCCCGAACGGCTCCACGCTCGGGTTTCCTGGTGTTTCTGGCACCGGATTGGGGTGGTTTCAGACGTATTGGTGTCGCTCATGAGATCATCTCCAGAATATGCGCGAAATGGCGGCTACCTTATGTATTTGCTGGAAAATATCTCAAACATGCCCCTTAGATGATTGATGACAGGTGAGATCGGTGACAAGTTCTTGTTGGTCACCGATCTCACCTGAAGTAAACACATCTCACGCCCACTAGCGGATATCGAGAAAAATCCCAGCAAGCATCAATGAGAACCCGGCACCCTATATCCAAGGTTGCTCTACTTCTAGTTCAGGTGGACCCTGTACTCGCGCATCTCCTCGTCGCGGGCGCTGCTATTGCCTTCGTTCAGCAGTGTTCGGCCGACATCACGGTAGGTTCTGGTAGTTGATCAGCCAGTCCTCGTTCAGTGTCAGTATCCTCACTGATCGCATCAGCCAGTTCCGCCATGGACATGAGTGTCAGTGGCCCGGTTCCTTAGTGCCTTCCTCTAGTAGGCTCTCCATTGACTCGACAGTCATAATGGAACGAACTAGGGTCCATGGCTTCAAATGGCCCTCCCACTCCCGCTCATTCAGGAGGTCTGAGTCCCTCACGGAAAGTCTTAGAGGGTCTCTATGAGTTCACTTCTCTGCGTGTCGCTCAGCGTCATATTCTGCTGTCCTCGATGGTTGTGTGGCGACATTGATCCTGTCGCCACTGGTTCTTGAGTGAACAGACTCAAAGGCGGTGGAACATGCAGGCTGTCTCTACAGCAACTATGACTGCTAGGGCCAGCAGAACCAGGACAACCGTTGTTATCACGTATCTGACGCTAGTTGTGGGTGTGATCCCGAAGTCTGTGTAGTCTTCCACCCTGATAAGGGCACACGGGTATTGGCGCCACTAAGTTTCCACCCTTTGTGGTCTTCGTGCCCTGTGTTCGCATTATCCTTCACCTCCGCTCATGTTGAATGACTGTTCTCTTATTGATGACACAGATCATAGCACAAATGAGGACGCAAAGGTCAACAGGTAAAAGGCGAACAAGTGGCAGGGGTAACTCCACACTATCGTCGCATAACTGGGCGTCGTAGCGATCAGACTCAGCCAGCATCTCTTCCATGCTACGACGATACTCGTCAATAGCCTCCTGGACGGCCGGGTCCGGGGTCCTCTCATCAGGGGCCGGGCCTCGCTTACCCGCGTTGATATCGGCGGGCCACTCAACGCGGGGGACATACTGCTCACTCGATCCCACGTCTGACAGTCATCGGTAGTGGCCCACTCGGGTGCCTGGGAAGTGCAGGCCGAACGCTGGGCGTCCCTCCGTCAAAGTCATCGAGGTGAGGACGATCTCAGTGCCGTCCTGGGCGACCGCTACGAGGGCTGCACCGCCCGGATAGATTCTGCCGTCAGCGGATTCCACCTGTAGTGAGATCGGGGTGTAGATGTGACTCATGGGTTTTCTCCTGAGTTGTGATTGGGGGTGCCAGCCAAAGGTGGTGTCCGGCGGCCTGGTGTGACTGATTCCCAGGAAAGGTGAAAAAGATAACTTCTGACGATCCCTTCACCCATGAACTCAACAACGAGTGTACACCCTAAGGTGTTGCCCCTGAGTAGGTGGCCTTCGTCACATAGCCAGAAGTTGGACCCATTTTAGTAAGTTGGCGTCTCTCGTGTCTATTCACTCCCCGATGGCGACCACCGAATACGGGGTGTTCTCGCCAGAACGCTCTTCGTCATACTGACCCGCCTTAGAGATGTAACACACCGGCAAGCAACCCCAGGTCTCACCTATTGCTGCAATACTCAGGTTACGGGCAGTCGAATCTCTCCCCACAGGATACCTGCCTCCAGTGCAGCCAGTATCCCCGCGTCACCACCCTGAACACACTATCGCCGCCAAAGAGTCCCAGGGTCTACGCTCATGACCCACTGGGCGACCCTACCATCACCCCACCTGGACATCCGCCACCCATTCATGTTCAGGGTCCCGAGAAGCGGGCCATCCTCATCCTCCATGAGGATCCTGACCTCACTTCCACGCCAGGGCGGTAGTAGGCGATCCTGGACTCTCCAGTACGCACCTCCCTGACCGCGACGATCCTTAATTCCTGTTGATCCTGCCCGCACGTCTTCACGACCCGGTACGCGACCTTACCCACACCTGGGATCGTAACAAGTGAGGCTTTATGCCTGAGGATCCCCAATGCCGCCTCGTTGATCTCGCCTTCTTGGATCGGGGTGCCGTCAGCGAGCGCAGCAACCATGTCAGCCACCCCACTACTCTTGCTCCTCACAGCGAAGAGTGCCTGAACCGCCCACATGACCCCCGCTAGAGGCAGTTCCTCCCCACGCACCGCCACAATGTCCTTGTCGATGTCGATACAGACCTCACCATCCGGGAACCTGAGTATACTGGTGGATTTCAGTCTAGGGTCCTGGCCGACATTGTGCTTGTGGAAGTAGTCAACCACGTCTCTCATGGTGATTGAGTCATCATCCGGGATTGACTTGGCTTCACGAATGAAGGTGTCGCGTGAAGACATGCCTTCAAGGGGCTTCGTGTCCTCTGGTGCCTGTGCGGTCACTCTCGTCTCCCTGATAGTGGTAGGCTCGCTGGGAGTGCTGCACACCTAACCTGTCGGTGGCAGTCGATCACCCATAGTTCTGCACCCAGATTACCTCCTTGACACTCGGCCCGTCCTCTCACCTGCTGTACCCTTAATGCTCCCTAGTTCCTTGAATGGCAACCAGGTGGCTCCGTCGTTCTCACAGACGATGATCAGGCCCGCCCGGCTGCGGCACCATTCACCCTAACTGCTGGTAGTTAACAGTGTTGGTCCGGTAATGTCTACCAGCCTGCTGATAGGGTGGGTCTACGAACCATGTTGTCTCACTGCCGTCAGGAGTGTGCACTTCGTCAGGTAGGTCCAGGTAGTCGCCGCAGCGTATCTCCCAGTGTCGGATCATAGGGGCCTGTCGGGCAAGCCGCTCACGCAGGCCTCACCCCAGTAGTTCGCGCCCACGTCCACGCCTGTTTTTAGGGCGTCACGCATCCACCTTGACGGAGACTTCGATGGCGACACAGTGCCTTTGTTCAGGTAGCCAGCCGATCAGCCACCTCTGCTCCTGACACAGGTCGGTCAGATCATCTACGGTCTCCCAGGTTCCGTCATACAGGGTAGTTGCATGATCTCTTCACTGGTTGCCCTAGTCAGATACGTCCAGGTTGCTGCGACACGCTCATCCAGATCATTGAGCACGACTCTCGTGGTTGGGTGATAGTTGCGCACCGAGTATCCTGCTGCACCAGCGAATGGCTCCACGATCACACTGCCCGGCTGGGGTTTCGGGTACCGGCTAGATGCGCGTACTTGCGCGTAGTAGGTGAAGAACGGTTTCAAGGTGCAGAGCCGAGTCTCGTGCGTGAGGTCTTGGTTGAGGGTGACATGGTGCGGTCGTTTATGCGTGCTGGTGCTTGTGTTTTCACTCTGACTCGTTCACTCAACCAGAGCAGGAAAGACACTCTGGTTGAGTGAACGAGGGCTAGGGGCGCAAAAAGGTGGGGTGGTTACGGGCGTTTCCGGAGAACCCGAAAAAGTTGGCCTCTGACACGGGGATACGTCTGGGGGTGATGCGACCGATCACACCGTCTTGCCTCGCACTGCTGGCGTCCCTCTCATGATCGCGGTGGGTGTCATCGTGTGATGCCTCATGTGCGGGCTCGCTGTCGGCTCCTGTTTTCTGTGGATCCGCATGATCACCCTCTTTGATGCCAGCAATCATGTTCGCCATCACCTGGGCGAGTTCCCTGATTGCTGCATCCAGATCAGTGCCCAGAATGTCACCATCCCCAGCGTCCCCCTCAAGTTCAGGCGTTACCTCAGAATCAGTGTTGTCAACACGTGTTGTTGTAGCCCCGTCCTGCTGCTCAGGGACGCTTCCGCTGGAGTCGCCGCAACAAGGATAGCCAGAAGGACACTGAGGGCCCATTGCTGGCCGGACGGGGCGTCAAGGTATCCTCCTGATCTGCCGCATAACGGGCCTGCTGATACCACGAAGGGGCATAAGACGCATACTGGTAGGTGCCAGTCGGAACCCTGTACTTGTGCTTGTCGTACAGTGACCGCCGCATGTGCTTTACACTCGGATGCGTGAACACCCATTCACGACTAGAGACTACAGGCCCTAGGTAGGAGTTCCAGGCATCGGCATAGGCGCGAGCCAAGTCCTCATGATCGCAGCGGTTGCCGTCCCTGGTGTGCCGGAACAAGGACATAACCTTATCTGATGTCACCACGTCGTCATCCGCTGGCTTCTGGGAGGTGAGCACCCCAATAATCTTGGAGACACGAGGATGACTGGCTGTGCTACGATGATCACGTAGTCGGATGTGGTGACCTTGACCTCTGGCCCGTCACTACTGCTGGTGATACTGTATTCTAGCATGCGTCTCCTTAAGGTATTTCCACTCTTGGCGTATTGTGTTTGCTATTGACTTGGTGGATTGAATATTGCCTAAAAGGGCTCTGTCAGGGGATGCCCCAGAAGAGGCCCACCCCCTGACACTACTGCCCCATTTTCGGTACTAGTCACCCAGTATCTCTATGCGCGACGTTTAAACGGTCACGTCCACACTGGCCGACTATGTCTCAACGCTGAGACGCTTCTCGATCTGACTGAGGGCAGCATTGAGACTCATCCGCCCGCCGGGCTCATACAGGATCGTCATGGCCCTCCTGAGTAGAGGATCCCACCCTCAGGACCTCACGTTGAAAGTCTACAGGCTCCTCGTAGTCGTCGCCGTCGTACACGGGGTAGAACCGCCTGTCCAGGCGCAAGCACTCAACCTGCTGGACCTGCATCGCGTCCTGCTCCCACTGTTCCGCATCTACTCCCGCCTCATAAAGGATCTCATAGAAGAGGCCATCATCACGAGTTTTGACGATTGCAGACATCCTGATTGCGTTACGGCGATCGTCAACCTGCTCATCCGTCACGCCAACCTGAACGACGTCCCCATCGAAGTCGCCAGAGGGTATAGTCTCCACCTCGCGTTTAGTGAAGTGTCTAGTTGCTAGCATGCGTATCCCCTTCCTCTGTGTCCCTAGATGGTTCGCCTGTTGTCGGACCTGTGAGAGCCTCGTTCGGGTAGTGAACAAAGACCTTCGTCAGCCCAGACTGAGCCCGTATCTTGTCAATGTTCTGCTGGCCCTCTTCAATGCTGTAAAAAATTGCCCCCGTCTTCATGTAAATGATGTTGTTCAGCCGGAACATTATCCCATTAGTGAAACTGATCATGTCATTCTTACAGCCCGAAAGCCCTCCTATAACGAAGTGAGTGCTTCCGTCAATAGCATACAATTCATAGAGTCTCATACTGGCTCCTCCTTGACTGGTCCTGTTCCTGAACATTCCATAGGGTATCAGGTGCTACCAGCAGGGGTCAACCGCCCTCGCCCTGTGATGTGGGGCACGTCGGGTTGAGAGCGGACAAGGGATCGGAGACCTCTACCCCATGGGTGCTACTACCTTCACTTCAAACAGGGCGCACTAGTGGCTTCACTCTTTACGCGTGCCGCCTGCCGGGCTTCGTTCGCCTGTGGGGTCGGGACGCGACCGGCACAATCAGCCCAGCCAGGACTCAGTGCCACAGCCAGAACCCCCATCGCCTTCATCATCCACGACAAGCCAGCCACCTCATGCGATACCCCAGGCTCAGTGGCGGCACCCTCAGCGTTGCTGGTACGTTCACCTGTCACCAGTAGTCGGTGCGTGTTCACGCCATATGGGGTGCAGGTCATCAGTGTCAGCAGGTCTTTACCGGGTACGGCGGTTAAGGCGTCAGACTGAGATGGTAGGACGGTGCGGATGTCAGTCACCTTGTAGGTTGACTTCTCTCCGTATGTTTCCACTACCATGATGTCTCCGACCTTGACGTCAGTGAGGTGGTCGAAGAGGGTCGCTGACTGCATCCCTGTGTGGGCCGTCAGAACTGTCCTGTTGCCCTCGCCACCAACAGGAAGAGCAGTCCCGTAGACGTGCCCCGCTCCGGTTGCGATAGATGAGTCATCTGTTCCGTGTCGTACAGGTAGGTCTATCCCGGCGGACTCGACACGGATCCTGGACATCACGTCAGAGTCGGCCAGAACAGCGAGATACTGCTGGTACTCGATGGAACTGCTCAACCTCATCCAGGAACGGGTCAGGATCGGGATCCCGTTCAGGGTGCCGTTGTAGTCTTTGGCCTTCTGGATGGCCGCCTTGTTTCGGGCTTTGCCTTCACTGGTGCTCTCGCGTCTGGCGATCTGCTGGCTGTACTCCTGGGACTGCTGGTGCTGCCTCAGGTTGTTAACTACCGTCGCTACGGGGCGTACCCCACACATTGCCAGCGATAATGAACACTAGGCAGGCCAGGGCGATCAGCATTTTCTGCTCTACCCCAGCCTGCCCTAGTGGTTTCGGTGCTTGTCACCCTAAAGTTTCCTCAGTTCTCTCGACGTCTCCAGCGACCAAGCATACACCAGTGCTGTACCGGCAGCAAGTACCAGAGCCCCAGTGGTTGTCCACACCTTCCACCAGTCCGTCAGAGGTGAACCAGTCAGGGGAGTTGGCCCTCAGTGTAGTTGACGACCGTAAAGTGGCTGTCGTCAGTCCTGTCCGGTCTGGCTGGCGTCAAACACGGCACCAGACTGCTTGGAGACCGCCTGCACACCATCAGGGCCGACGGTGACCTTCACTGGCTCGCTCAGGAGGTTGTAGCCCTCAGGGGCCTTGACCTCGGTGAGGTGTAGACGCGGTTGGTCTCCACATTGCTCACCTTGACGTTGCCCTTGCTGTCAGACTTCAGAGTCTTCTCATACGGGCACAGTCCTGGACACCAGTGCAGTCCTTGACCAGCCTGAACTCGGCGTCAGCAGGCGGGTTGCCAGCAGTGTTGACCTTCGTGAAACTGAAGGATGTCAACGCTGGTGAGTCCTTGACAACGACCTGGCCGTTAGCGTCCTCTGGTGTCACAGTCACAGGCTTCGGCTCAGGATTTAGCCTGTAGCCCTTTTGGTGCAGTGGTCTCAGTCACAGTGTAGGGATCCGAACTCCAGACCAGTGATACTGGAGATTCCTGTGGAGTCAGTTACAACAGACCTGACAACCTTACCATTGTGGTCCTTGATGTCGAAACCCAGCACCAGCCAGGGCCTTACCAGTGGTGGCGTCGATCTTGGAGACAGTGATGCGACCATGCTCCTTGAAGTTGTCCACAGGCACTTCGATAGTGCCCTTGAAGTCACTCCTAGCAGCGTAGTCAGCAGCCCGGAACGACTTGGAGCCATGTGCCCTGATCGAGTACCCGTATGGGCCTTCGTCTCAACAGCGGTGTAGGTCTCCTTCTCGTCCAGAACTGACGTGACCTCAGCAGTACCGTCCTGACCAGTAACCACGTGCTCAATCACTGTGCCACTGGAGTCCTTGATGTCGAACTCGGCACCAGGCAGCAGCAGTTCAGCACGGTAGGTGGAACCATCCTGTACGACCCGCCCAGGCTTACCAGACAGGCTCACCAGACGCTCAGCCTGAACCTGAGACAAACCGGTCCCAAGGGTCTCAGTCTTGACGACTCTTCGCCTTCACGGCACGGTCAGCGACCTCATGGAGAACGTCTTCGCCCTGTTGGGGTCGAGTTGTGATGACCTGGCTCCAGCCGTCGTTCAGGTATCCCTCAGCGGCCCTTGTCTCAGTGATCTTGTACTTGCTGCCAGTCAGACCAGTAAACGACACGGTACCATCCTGACCAGTCACAGCGGTACGCTCAGCAACCCACGCCCCAGTAGAGTCAAGACCGAAGAGAGTGAACTCTGGTGCCCTCAACCTTGGCCGTCTTGTCGCCATCCTTGTGCTGGTGATGACCACCTGAGACGGGACGCTCTTCAAAAAGGTTCGGAAACATACAGAGCAGACTGGATCTTCATCTTGGCCCCATCACCATCAAACAGATCACCTGTTGGTGAGACCTGGAACCTCATGTCACCAAGGAAGTTCTCGTACCTCGGGTTACTGGTCTTCTCCTTCAGCGTGTAGACGACACCAGTCTCCAGGTTCTTCAGTTCCAGAACACCATCGTTGCCACTCCACAGGGCACCCTGTGGTTCCAGAGGTGACGACCTTACCAGATGGGTCCAGTACGTCGAAGGTGATGCCAGGGACCCTGGAGCCGTCACTGGAGGTGTACTCACCGAGTTTCTTACCCGTGTTCTCCTCAGTGACACCAATCTTCACCAGCCGGACGTTCACCCTATCGTTGATGACACCAGAGGTGGGCATTCCGTCAGGAACAACAGCCCTTGTTGGCCTTCGTCAAAGCAACATCCCAAGTACGGTCAGCCTTCACGAAACGACCCGGAGCAGACACCTCACTAACCGAGTATCGACCCAGAGGAATGTTCTTGAAGGAGACCGTGCCCTACTGTTCGACACAGCAGTGAGGTCAGGCCACTGGTGGAACCAGATACACCCCTTCAACTGGAAGGTGGCCCCAGGAAGAGGGATCTCGCCCTTACCGATCTTCGTGAAACGAACTCACCAGTCATCGGCTTAATTGGAGCCCCAGATCTTAGAGTTGGACATCTCACCCAGGTCAATCACATAGGTCCGCCCAACCATGTTCGTGAACTTATCAGCACCAATAACGAGCGGCTTTAGAGGTGGCCTTGTACCCCTTTAGGGGCGTGAATCCAGTGATCGTGTAGCCTGGCTTGATTCGCTTGTTGACGAATTTCACCATGCTGTCCTTACCTGAGGTGGCAGAACCAATCGTCTTGCCCTTGTCGTCCTTGAGAACGAACTTGGCTCCAGCAAGAGGCCCGCCAGGGAAGTTTGACACCTTCTTGAACTTTATGTCGGCACCAGGGGCGTCCATTCTGTTGACGACACCAGCAGGCTCCAGCAGGAATGGGGACTGGTCATCATCATACATGAGTGTGTTTCGCGCCACCTTGTACAGGTTCTTGTATGGCAGCGGAGCGATACCGTCAACATGCTCCCTCAGGTGCCTTCATCGGAAGAATCACCTCAGCGGTAGTCCTCGCCTCAATAACAGGACCAGAGACCCTGATTCCCTTCGTGTTAGCGGCAGGAGTGTCCGACCAGTTCAGCGACTCCAGTACGGCCTCACGGTTACTCTGCGTCACAACAGGCGGGTTGCTGTCAGTGCTGAGGTACTGGATACGCCACCCGTCAGGTAGGACAGGCTGACGTGACAAGTCCCACGTGTTGGCGAACTCTGACAGCCTGGGGTCGCCAGTGACAGAGGTGTCCCCAACATGCGGGAAGAAGTCGTAGAACACGGGGTTGGTCCGGTTCGTGTTCGTCATGTTGGATGCAGCAAGCCGGTACTGAACTGCTCACCAGCATAGGTGGTGATGTCCTTGGACCAGGCCCCACCAAGGTTACGGATTTCCTTGACCGTGGACAGGTCCTCAGCAGCCAGCATGGGGTCGCTCACCTCAGCCTTGGACCAGGTTCCGTTACCGGCAGGAGGGTTGTCAACCTTGTTGCCGTAAACCATGTCCTCAGTGGTGGAGGTCAGGTACACGTCGTTGGTGATGCGCCCCGTGGCGGCCTCACCGGAGACCTTTAGCAGTGATAGCACCCACAGCCATCGTGTTGTTCGTCACAGCGGATGCTGGGATAGAGTCAGCGGTCCAGATGACAGCAGTACGACCAGTGCCATTGTAGTTGGATACTGCATCAACCCCTTGCGCCTGGTGACTGCTCGAAGGTGTTGGACATCTTGTAGTCCACCACGGACAGGCCAGCGGGGAGCAGGTCAACCATGCGGAAGTTCTCAATGGTCGCCCCTGAATCCCTCATCAGTCTTGAAACCAACGTTGTAGGAACCAGTGTCACCCAGTGACCGTCGGGGGAGGCGAACGAGGAGGTCTTGGTAGCAGTGATCTTCTTGGACTCAGGGATTACCCTCAGGTTGGCCTCACGGGTCACCTTGTAGCCACCATCTATCTCAGTGGTGACGCTGTTGCGCATGATCGCTGTTGTTGGGTCCTCCGTGACGACCTTGCTGGTCTTGTCACGCAACTCGGTGTGGACGATGACGGCGGCTGTGGAGTTCTTCATCTTCTTGTTCGCCTTGATGATGACGCTCACCCTGGCCGGTCGTGTACTCCTCAGGGATGTCCAGCCTTGAACCGGCGGCAGGCATCTTGGCTGTCCACAGGGTTGCGCCCTCCTGATCGACCACCATCACGTCAGCGCCGTCAAGGGTGTCGGGGTGTGACTTGCCCCTGTGGTTCCCGTGGGAAGAGATGTTGGTTAGAGCGGTGTAGCGCAGTCTCGGATCCAGGTCATGGTCAGTGAACCTTGGTGTGGACTCACCCTTGGAGTAGGCCACCAGGTTCCATTTCTGCTCCATGTTTCGTCCACGTGTCGTGTCGGAGAAGAAGCACTCGCGGGCGCGAACACACTCGGGTCCGCTGGCGTACTTGTCCGACCCGTAGTCGTCACCAACACCCTTGTACTCAGGGAACTTCACGAAAGAGTTGGTGATGCTGTTGTTGGCGTGCAGGTCCTTCTCAGCGGCACCCTTGTTGTGGGGTGTGAGCCGGATGTCAGCAGAGTTCTTGATGTTGGCACCATTGGCAGCGTCAGGGTAACGCAGCCTCAAAGTAACAGGGAAGCAACTTGGAGTCAGTGTCCAAGATAGCCTCGCTCCCATGGTAGACGGCTGTGGTACCGTCGTCAGAGAGCGACCACCCAGGGTTGAGAGCAGGATCGAAGACAGCCTTCGCCTCACTACCGTCAGCCTTCTTATAGGTGGGCAGAGTGTCAGTGACCTCCCACGCCCCAATGTTACGGTGCAGGTTAGTCACATAGAAGGTGTAGGTGAGGTAGTTCTTCGCCCTGATCACCAGAAGCAACAGAACCATCAGCATTAGCGGTGTAGTCATCAACAAGGTAACCATCCCACTTCATGTTCTCCTCGTTACCGTTCTCCACGGTCCCCTTCCGCATAACAGGGTTCTCATACCGGGGTAGATGTCAACAGTGTTACTCTGCCCCTGGCAGTGTTATCCGGGTACACCATGGTCGCGTTCATTGGGTAAGCGGTGTTGGCGGCAGTCTTGTATCGGTTGAACTTGAAACGAACTGGGACAGAGAAGTCAGTTCCCTTAGGAGAGCCTTCAAGGTCATGACAATCTCGTTACCAACAACCTTCGCTGACTTCACCCTGTCAGCCTGACCGATACCAGCTGAAGGTCATGGCGTCAGAGATGGGGATACGGATAGTCGTGTCCTCAGGGATGTCCTCAGCGTTGGCGCCACTGTTACCGATCTTGACTGTGACAGCAAGTTCCTCAGACCCAGCGTTCACGGTTGGGGCCGTGTCAGTGGTCACGCCAGTCTTTGAGTCGGTGTAGGTCTTGGAGATGCTGATACTGGTCTTCTGCTCCACAGGACCACTGCGCTTGTAGGTGAAGACGATCTCCTTCTCGTCAGCACTGGTGGAGACAGGAACAGTGTAGTCCCCTAGGGGTCTCGAAACCGTACACGCTGACAGGCTTAATCACGGTGCCACGAGGGTACATCTTCGTGCTGACGGCAGGACGGATGTCGTTCCCGTTCTCGTCAACGTAACGGACCTTGGCGAACGTTGGGCCAGCGAAGATGTTGTCCGTGTCAGCAGGCATGTTGTCCGGGAACGTGCCGTCAGCAGGGTACATGTACACCTTCTGGTTGGTGTCACCAGTGTATCCTCCCTCGCGCTTGGGGCGCTCACGAGACAGGAGAGCATCAGAGGCGGTCACAATCTGCGCGGACTTCTGGTTCTTGCTCCTGAGAGCCCACTCCTCGACCAGGCGGATACCAGACCAGTCGCTCGGGTAGGAGGACACTGCCGAGTTGATGGCGTAACTACGGATGACGTTCACCTTCCCCCATGAGGAGGGGAACCTGGTGATGGTGCCGTTGTTGGAGTTGCTGCCATCGGAGGTGTTCAGTGCCCCGTTACCAATCCAGGTAACCTCACCCCATGAGTCAGGGATCTCAGTGATCCTCGTCTTACTGAAGGCATAGTCGTCAATCTTGGTGACGTTACCCCACGACGAGGGGAATGGTTGTCAGGTCATAGACCTGGAGAAGAGGCCGTTCGGAATGGTCGTGAGGTTTCCCCAGTTGTCTGGGATTTAGCGACATGGGTCTCAGCGAACGCCCTCGTTTCCAAGTTTGTTCACCTTGCCCCATGATTCAGGCAGAGATGTGAGGTCAGAGCGGTAGAAGGCGTTTTGCTCAATGGCCTCAACGTCGCCCCAGTCAGTGATCTTGTCCTCAACACCCTTGGCGTACTCTGAACGCGGCCCATCCGATGGACTTGACCGTCTCGAAAGAGGCCGGAAGATCCATCTTCGCCCGGTTGGATGAGGTGTTGGCAAAGCCTGATCGCCGATACTGGTGACACCGGTCCAGTTCGGGACCTTGAACGTGTCATCAGCAGAAAGGTCCTGGTACCCGAAGGCGCCGTTACCAATGTCCTTGATGTCACCCCAGGAATCAGGAACGGACTTGATCTTGTTGCTCTTGAAAACATCCTTAGGGAGGTAGGTCATCCCAGCAGGCCACTGGTCAGGAATCTTGGTAAGTCCAGCACGATTGAAAGCACCGTCACCAAGAGATGTCACTTTACCCCATGTGTTAGGGATAGATGTCAGATTGCTGGCGCCCTCAAAAACGCTTTTGCCAATACTGGTGATGTTTCCCCAGGTCTCAGGAAGGTTCTCAAGGCGAGTCAGTTCGGAGAAGAAGCCCTTCTTGAGGCTGGTTGCGCTACCCCAGTCCTCAACAGCAGTGATACCGTTCGTCAAGTACTGGTATGACGGGGTGTCACCGCTACCGATAGACTCAACGGTACTGCCGTCCTTGGTGACGTTAGGGAAGCAGACCTTGGTGTTCCCAGAGCGAACCTTTGCCTGACCGGAACTGCTCAGACCGATGACTGCTGTTCCATCGAATGCGAAGTCCTTGACTTGCCAGCCGTTGCACTATCTCGATCTCACCGAAGTCAGTGCCAACAGCGACAACAATCTTCTTGATGGTCTGGTTGCCCTGAGCGTCGGTCGCGGTGTAGAAGACGTCCTTGGTTCCAGGAGTGCTGGTGTCCAGTGTCTCTGGCTCAACCGTGATGCTGGAGGTGATGTTCTGCCCGTTGACGTCGGTAGCGGAGACGTCCTTCAACAGGTCTGCCTTGGTGACCTGCTGGCCCTGCTTGAACGACTTCGGCTTACCAGACACCGTAATGACAGGGTTGCCGCCACCCTTGGTGTACGTCACATCAACATCGTAAGGGTCGCTGTCCGGGGCGAAGTCAACGAAAGCGTTGTTGGCCTTGTAGCCGTCAATCTCAGGTGCGGTGACCCTGGCCTGAGTGCCCTTACCGAAAAACCTGGCCTTGCGGTGAGATCCTGCCCCATCGTGACGACTGAAGCAATCTCCTGCCCTGTTGCGGCATCCTTCAAGTGGAGACGAACTGTGACAGGGGTTGATTACCCTGACCGAAACCGTCAGAGTACCCCTGAGTGGTGACGTTTGGGTTCTCGGTGACGACCTTGACGTAACGCCCGGCCCCGGAGAACACGTCAGAGCCCCATGAGGAGACGTTCGCGCCAACGGTGGCCTCCTGGATGGAGTTGCTGGAGAACGCCTTGTCACCAACCTCCTGCACGCTATCAGGCAGGGTGACGGAGGTCAGGGAGTTGCTGGAGAACGCCCCGGCCTTGATCGTGGTGACACCAGCCGGTAGGGACAGGAAGAGATCTTTGTTGTCCTTGAACGCTGACTCACCGATAACGGTTGCGGGAGCCTGAGCCAGATCCACGCTAGTTAAGGCGTTCTGGGCGAAAGCACTGTCACCAATCTCAGAGAGAGTCTTCGAGGAGAACGACTTCAAAGCATTCAACTGCAACGCATGAGCCTTGACGATTGTGACACCTGGCGCGGACAACTCACTGATGCCGTTCCCGTAGAAGGCGTACTCCCTAGAGTGGTCACACTATCAGGGCAGGGTTACCTTCTTGAACTTCATCGCCTTGAAAGCACTGTCACCAATGGCAGTCACCTTGACCCCTATGGATCTCGCCAGGAATACTCAGATCCTCGGCATCCTTGAACTGTGTCTTGCCTTCCTCAGTGAGGCCGTTGACTGTTCCTGTTGCCGGATCAAATAGCAGCAACTCGGTAAGGTCAGCAGCCCTCAAAGGGCCGACCACAAAGCCAGCGACAGCGACCAGGGCACTAACCACTGCTGTTGACAGTGCCTGCCCCGCCTTCATGCCTCCCTAGGCTCTTCAGGGTCTCAGTAATCCTGTTCAAGGTTCTTTCTCTCCCCAGAAAAAGTAAGGGTCAGTTGTTCTTGAAGTTCTTCTTATAGGCTCTCACCTGTGGTGCTGACAGGACAGGGCCAGGCAGTGTTTGACACAGGCTGAACCGTCCGTCAGCACCACAGGAAGGGCTCACGTCAGTCAGTAGCGACCTCGGCAGTCTTAGCCTTCTTGCGGCTGGAGATCACCAGACCAGCACCAACACCAGCGAGGATGATGGAGATGGTTGCCAGCAGAGCCACGCCTTGGGCACCAGTCAGAGGCAACTCGCCCTTCTTGACGTTAGTGATGTGGACGTTCCGGCCAGTTGAGATCCTCGGCGTCAGCGTCAACGCCGTCACCCAGTGTGGCAGACAGGGTCGGTCACAGAACCAGCGGCAGTCAGGGTCGAACTTGACTGGCTTAGCCAGAAGCGTGTATCCGTCTGGGGCGGTGGACTCAACCAGGCAGTAGGAGTGAAGGTTGGCCTGCTCGGCACCATCATAGAAGTTGGACAACTGGAGTCCGCTCAACTTGGTCAGGCCAGTAGCATCAGTCCGGACTGGAGGTAGCAACTGGGTCACCCTTAAGCGCCTCAACGTCACAGGTGGCCCCATTGGTGGCACGGAACACCTTGAACACAGCACCAGAAAGGTTGTCACCAGCCTTGTTGGTCTTGTGGATCACGATGTCACCGTACTTGGAGGTGACCTTGTTCGAGAAGATGCCCGGCTCAGGGTGACTGGTCTTCCACGTGTTGTTCGGCACGAAAGCGGCCTGGTTCTCAACGATACCGTTCGCTGGCATGGTAGCGACACGAGTCACAAGGTCAGTGGTCACACTACCGCCAGAGACCTTAGCCAACTTTCCGAGCCCCTGATCAGTCATGGACACAGTCACCTGGTTTCCAGCACTAGCCACGGTGTAGTCAGCACCCTTGGACAGCACCTCAGACACGCCAGCAACACTCGTCAAGGTGACCGTCTCGCTCTCAAAAGACAGGTTAGCGTCCAAGGTGTCAGTAATCTGGTAGACGCCCCCTAAAGTCAGCGCCATCAACCGTACCGTCACCGTTCTTGTCACCAACCAGGACAGTCGAGTTCAGGCTGTAGGTGATCTTCTCTCAACCCGGTAGCCGTCCTGGTCCTGTGTCCCGACCTTGCCGTCACTGACGCTCTTGGTGATTTCGTCAACCCTGGTTCTTCGGGTAGACATTCACACCATACATCCACTCAGAACGACCATTCGGGTTCGTCATCGGCAGAGAGACCAGGAACGGAGCACTCGGAGTAACCTTGTCCTTACCCACAGCAGCACCGTCAACGGTCGGGGTGGAGTTCGCCAGGTTCTCAGCCACAACATAGACACCCAGCCCATAGGTCCCCTGACCAGAGCCGTCCCCGCCAGTTGTCACCGACTGAGCCTCCTTAACCAGGGCATAGTCCTGACCATCAACAGAGATCTTTCCGGCCGCCACGTCAGCAGCAGTGACCTTGCGCTCATGGATCTTCTCAGCGACCTTCAGGCCCTCATTGGTCGAGACGTCAATACCAGACACCTGTACACGTCAAAAACGACCCCACCCATGGGCTTACCATACTTGGCAACCTCCTCAGGGGCGAGAGCCGTACCGTCAGCACGAGTAGTGGACTCAGTGCCACTCAACTTGTGGATGTCCAGAGTGGCCTGCCGTGAAGCATCCCGGGACAATAGCGTCATTGTCAGCAGCGACAGCCGGAACAGCACCACAGGCAGCCATTGTCAGTGCTCCTGCAAGACATGCCTTCCCTGAATGACCTCATCATATTGCGTATCTCCTAGGTAGAGTTATCGAAAAATGTCCCATACGTGTGGTGCTTTTGCTCTGCGGTCGCCACAAGCATGATACTCGGTGATGATTGTAGCCCAATATCTTGCATAACCGGTAACGCTAAGGAAACACTTCGATCACGAAAACGGCTTCATCTCAACAAAAACTACGGAAACACTTAATGAAAACGCGCCCGCAACCCCTTACATATATTTGCACGATTGGTTTAAGGCGGGGCTTCAAGCAGGCAAAATACACGGCAAACGCAAAATCAGAATCCAGGTCTGACCATACTTCCCTGAGTACAGAAAGTTAATCAGACCCTGATTCTGCGCTCGGTTGGTGCTAGAGACGATCAGATGGATGCGACGTACGTCACAATCATCTTGAGAACAAGGTCAAAGCCCTCATCCCAGACGAGTCCACAGAAGATCGGGACAGGAAGTGTTCTGTTCGCCACTTAGTTCAGAACTTCCTGAACTCCCTCAACCACGTCTCCTGAGTGAATAGGACCAGTGAATCCTTGTCCCTCAAAGGAGGAGGCTCCATCTTCATCTCTACCGCATCAACAAAGACGGAGAACTTACCCTCTTGACGGTGGTACATGAAGCCTTCAACTGGCATCCTTCCAGCGAACTGGTCAGCCAGCGGAGTGTCAATCGAGAAAGACGGGGCACCCTGCCTTCAGCGATCAACTCGTTCACTGCCTCGATCCACCAGTCATATGGGTACGGAACCACGTCCCTACCTCGACCGGAAGTCTTGTACCCCAGGAGAGTCACACGCCAACCAACTTCGTCAGCAGCACGCATGTACTCCTTGAACGACTCACGGTCCCCAAGGCCCATCACATAGTGCAGCGATGCCTTACCTGATGGAACGTCCCGCAGCAACTTGGCAGCAGAGCGAATCTGAGCGGGCGTCTCAGCGCTATAGGCGAATCCGCCAATCAGGCCCTTGATCTCAGGCCCAGAACTTGCGCACAGCGGCAGGCAACTTGGTCGTGAAGTTCGGAATCACGCCGTTGTCTCGGAAGATCTTGAGGATCCTCACGAACTCAGGATGCGAGGTGGTCTCACCACCACCCAGGGCGACCTCCCACACCTTAGCCCTCCCCATCTCACGAGCAACGACCTCAATGTTTTCTACAGACCCGTGCTTACCGAAAATAGTAGAGTCCATATAGCAAAAACTACACCCAATGGGGCAATAGTCACTAATTTTTACGTCGGCCAGTTCGGGCTTGCCAGCCTTCTCATACCTGCCGACAGCGAACCTGACCTTAGTGCCATCAGACCTGTCAAAGAACGAGACAGCGTTCCTGTCAAAACGAACACCATAACGCCTCATCAGGCATCCTCACCCAGGTTGACGTCGAGTTCGTACTCAATCCTCTCATCAGACCAGCCCTGCTCCCTGAGACCTTGAATCATCTCAGCCACCAGAGGGGAATTCGGGTCGCTACGCAGATCCTCTATATCTCCCCACTCAGGCTCGGTCTTGGTCCAGTCAACCAGGCCGCTGGAAACAACCTTGGCGCGCTCGTAACTATAACCGTCGTTATCGTTTCCGCCGAACACGACAGTAAACGGGTCGCGAGCAATCTCTGGGGTGACAACACCTACTGACCCGTGATCAACGTCGCTCTGGAGGCGGCCTGAACTCGATCGTCGTCAGCCTCAGGGAACTCATCGCGAACCGCCTGCTTCGTCCTCATCCATGGACTTCCACCCATGTACCTTCTGAGACATGACGTAAAACACTTTGTCCATGATAGATGAGAGTTTGAAGTCCTCCCACCCATAGTACTCTCCAGCAGGATCATAGTATGACTGCCTGTAGGTGTCCTCGGGGGTCTCCTTCAGGTAGACGAAGGAGTGTGAGGAGGAGGAGTTTGTGGCAAAGCCACGCCTGTAGTTCGCCAGCAGATGCTTCCTGACGAACCTCCATACTGTGCTCTTGATGGTGCTTGCGATCTTCTATGTGCACATGGTCTCATGAGTTCGTGCCGTTGTCAACCCAGCTGCAGAGTGGCGGTCAGCGACAACGGCACGAAGCGACACCTCGCCAGTCATCTGGATGCGGGTCAGTGCGAGATATGAACCGGGTAAACGTAGACAGGGGTATTCCTGTCCTTTTCCTTGTCCTGCTTTTCCTTGTACTCCTTGCAGTTGCCGCCAGCGTACAACTTGGAGTACTTCTCCCTATCATCCTTCTTCTGCGTCTTCAGACATCCGACCTGTCCATCCTTGAGGTCATCGCCACCGGCATAGGTGACAATCTCCTTGGGGATTTTGGAGTAGGTGCCAGCATCGGTTGTGAACGAGATGGCACCCTGTGAGTCCACGTGAATGGTTCCGTCATGGAAGGTCGGCTTCCCTATCATGGGGCCGAAAATTACCCCAAGTACTACGGCTAAGAGGAGGATCCCTAGGATCACTGGCATCTCCCAGTCGCCGCGGTCAAGGTGGGTGGGGTTGGTGATCTTCGTGTCATGGCTGGCCTTTCTTACTGGATGGTGCCGCTACCATGGTACCTATTTTTGCTGGTGACACTGGATCGGATGGTCTCTTCTGCCAGTTTCATCGCATCATCATAGTAGAATCGTGCGACACTATCATCCTTGCTGCCAATCGCTTCAAGTGGGCACAGGGTAAGATCTTGAGGGTGGGAAGAATGCTCTTGGTTCGACTCGCTTTCAAGGATGAACAAGGGCTTATGTCTTGCGGGGGTGACCTCACGGAGGATGGTTTCAAGATCCTGGAAGAACTCTACAACTTGAAGCCCCACCCCATGCCGTGGTGCTGGTGGTCACATCAATGCTGACGACGATCTCCTGGACCACCTCATCGTCATAGGTGATGTGACTGTTGACGTCGTACCCACCTCAATCATGGGAGTTAGCGATACGATCCACAATGTACTGAAACTCATTAGGAGATTCGGCATCGATGTGTCTCTTCTTCAGTGAGACCGACAAGATGTCTTTCACGTCACCATTATCCTGAGTGGCCTCTACAAGGTCAGTGTCAACAGAGAACCCGTAAACCAGGTCGTGACCATCACACGTTTGAGAAGAATCTCAGTCCGCCCATCATCGTGCGGGGAACCAACTAGCATCCCAACTGTAAGGCCAACGACTGCCATCAGCGGTGACCGCCCACATTGCGTACACCTTCGCCGCCAGCGAACAACGACGACGTGACAGCAGCATCAACATCACCCCTAGTCGGGTGCGACGCGGGACGGCTGGTCTCCAGCCGCCATATACACCAGATAGTTGCCCACTGGGAGGTAAAAGTGTCGGCTGGCATAACGGGTGACGTTGTTGCCTTCATCACTATTGTCATGCATGTTGAATGCGTCCACAAGAATCTTGCCATCAGAGATCCCGAACAGCATCCCTAGAGGCTCAATGTTGACATCACCTGAGACGGACCAGAAGGTAGGAGGCAGAGGACCAGCGATCCTCTGTGACACTTGGACAGAGCCCTGCACCTAGGACCGCCTGAACCATGTCCCTCGGGAGGCGTGCAGGTAGGTGATCCCCTTTGTCCTCAGGGGTGTACGATGACTTCTTGACTATTCGTGCCTTGAAAATGTCTCGTGCTTTAGTGGTGAGGTCGCTCATCTGCGGGTCCTGTCCGTGTTGCTTGTTGGCGTAGTTGACCTGTTTCCTACCGTCCAGCATCACTAGGCGGAAGTGTGAGGCAACCCAGTGGGGGTGAGGTGACGAGATTCAGTATGTGTGACATAGAGCACAATATGCTTGTTGACACATGTCACCTCCGTGTCGTAAAAGTATAGGTTGAGTTGTAAGTGGCCCTACCTGGGAGGTGTAGAGGATGATGAGGCATCTAATTGGGCGACTTCTTGGCGTGGACTTCAAGGAGGATGTGAGCACAAGGCCCTTAGAGAGTGTGCGTCTCTTTTCGTCTCGAACGTGGTACGCAATGTTGGTGGTGAGGTTGAGATTACGTATGCAGACGGTTTTACCTGTGCAGCACTGAAGAGGGTTGAACTCGATTAGAGCTTCTGCAGGGGGCTAGTGGAGTCAGTGTTTGAACGCTACCAGAACGTCCTGAGCGGAGACAGAGACTCAATAGATCTCATGGATCATCTCATTGGCAGTCTGTGCTCAAAGGTCTGGGAGATGGAACCCCAAGACATCCAAAATGGTGGCGACACTCCTGTTTCCTGCCATCTTGCTGGAGAGCGTGCGTGTTGCTGGTAGGAGTGGGCTGACCGCGGTGGACTCTCCTGCTATCGGGTGGGGTGAGAGCACTCTTCCTGGGGTACTTATCGACCTTCACAGTGGAGTGCTCGCTGTGGGGCAACCGAACCGCGAAGGGGACGCTCGACAGGGTGTGTCCGCTGTGCAGTGGGATCTTCACGACGCGAGTGCCCGCTACCAGGCGAGTGAGACTCTAGCGGAGATGGCGGGCGAGGCATCACCTACTGGCGGCCGGAAAAAGTCTGTTCCACTCTGAGGTAGGTTCAGATAGTGGCTGAGGTGCATATTTTCCTGACCCGTCAAACACGTGGCGGCAACAATGTCGTGTTGGCTCAGCGCCGATAAAAGACCCACACGTGTACATCCATATCGTGGTCTTTGTGACTATCGTGGCGACCTTGGCGACAAGGATGGGAATGAGTTCCGGTCACTGCTCGAAGACCTCTGCGATGGAGACATGACCGGCGTTGTTGAAGACAGACGAGCCGTTCCTGCTTCTCCTGGGAGTCACGCACTTCCCAAAGGTACCCTATTTTTGTGGTGACTGAGGTCCGAGATCGCGTCCCAGGTAAGGTGTTTGTTGAGTTCGCTCTAAACTTGGGTGGCCGAGGGCTGCAGTTCAACCAGGACAGCATGTTGCAGGTGCTAAAGAAGATGTGCCCAGAAGAACTATGCTCCCAGGCGGGCGATGCTACTCTAGATGTTAAGACACCTCATGTTTGCACTCTCTTCTGCACTGTGGTGTGAGGTAACAGGCAATGTGACTTCCGGGAACTGATGTTGGTGTGCTATAGTGATTCAGATAGCGCCACTGAAAAGCGAGACGAGAAAATGAGAGATAAGATGGGTGATTCTAAGATTTCCATGAGAAGGTACTTCCCAGAGAAGAACTACTACCGGTTTTCCAACGATCTAGATGAAATTTACGACCCTAGGATTCGTCTTGCTGTGGAGATGGCATTTGATGCCGGATGTCAACATAGTTCAGGCGGGCAACGAGCCTTGAAGATTCTACAATAACATGTACGTCTGCTATGACACGCCTGAATTCTCAATTCACGTTCAGTAACAGTTGGGTATTTAAGGTGTCAATGAAACTTTTTGATGGACGCACCTACTCCTCCAGTAAGCACGTGCTCAATGGTGACGACGAGGAGTTAAAGGCGATTTTCAAGGGCATGAGGGCGGAGGCTCAAGTGTCTCAGTACCTCATCTCATACCTATCTAGCAGCCCCTGGCCTTCATCTATCTATGTATACAGTTGGCGAGACCCTTGTCAAAGGTAAGGATGGAGATGTGGTGCGGATCAAGATACCGGCAATGACTCAAGTATGAGCATCAACCATGTTGAGGTGGAAGTGACTGGTCCTGACGGGTTTTCATTGACTTTGAGACCACCGACAACACCTTCTATCTAGATTTGTGGAGGACGATAACCAGACGCCTTCAGCGGGATCGGTGTTACTAGGACATGAACCAGGACCGCCCAGATCACCTGTTTGACGTGAACTACGGGCGCATCACCTTGTGGTGGGACCCAATGCTACTCACATCAGAGTCGCATATTGCCGCACTTGACAAGTTGGAGTCACATGCAACTGAGGGTGGCAGGCAGTAGCAGAGCCAGCAGAAAAACTAGCGTAAGGGAGAAGGAAGTATGACGAAACAGGTAAAGAAGAAGAGCGAATTCGAGATCGTTAACGCACTGAAGAAGGCAACAAGTGTCGAGAAGTTCTTCAGTGCTATTGAGGGTGTCCCTCTTGCTTTCGTATCCTATGCTGGGTTCGAGTCGCCCATAGTTCACCACGACTACACTGAGACGTACCGGAAGATCACTCTTGATGCGTCCACGTTCATCGTTGAGGACACCGAGAGTAGTGCAGAGGAAGAGAAGTACCAACTGGTCTACCTTGATAAGGAGAAAGGCTGGTGTCTCGACGGTTGTGAGGACAACTGGGAGGAAGGCTTCGATGTCAACCTCTTGAAGAAGGTTTCGACAGCCTGAGGAGGCTCACTGAGGAGTCCTGGATGCCTTATGTTGAGGATTTTGTCAACATTGAGGAGTTCTTTGACGAGGCGTACCACAACGCTGTCAAATCTCGAGGTCTCACTGGGGCGGAGCGAGCGTACAACATACTGTCTGATTTCCTGCTCAGTCGCGGCTTCAAGATCATTGGACAAGGGGGACACTGATTTTGAGCAGTGCTCGTTCGGTGTTATCACTGCCACTAGCGAAAAAGGTTCTAGGGTTTACAAGTTCGGGTTCCACCAGCCCAAGATGTATCGCAAGGATGACCGCAAGCGCACCTTCGGTTTGAAGTACTGAACCGGGATGGAAGAAGCGTCACAAGGAGGCACAGGAGTGATTTCGAGCATCAATGAGGTTTCAGAGCATGTCAAGTCTCTAAAGAGGGCTGATACTCCCGCAGAGTTTGTCAAAACACCCCAACAGCATTGAAGAGTGCGGAGGTAGAGCGTCAATGCTGGGCCTCCTGTCACCCAGAGTGGATCAGGCAGTTACCAGGGCTCTAAGGTTCATTCGGCAGAACCAGAACCTCTTCGTATTCGGGGACTCCAGCAACAAGGAGGATGACCTGTGGCTGATTTACTGGGAAGATATGTCCGAGTGGAACGATGAAGGCTGGACCGTTGACGATGCTCCTCTTGTCCCAGAGGCGGCGCCCGACACGTGGCAGCCATGATAGCACCTCATCTCGCTGGCTTCAGATCACGACAGTCAGGAGTGCCCGTATCTTCCTTGAAGAGTCCAACTCGATTGAAGACTTTCTGGGCAAGGTGTATCGGGCTGGAGTAACTATTGCCAGAGTGTCTGACGCCGAGCACGCATCCATCCTAGTGGAGCATTGCCTCGAACGATAACGGGTCTCACGCTCCCTTGACTTTGGGAGGCACTGAGGCCACTTCATTGGAGAAATGCGAGTCATTCACTCCTCAGGAGACATGTACACAATGAGAGTAGATAAGGATCTGTGATAGACGATGCCAGTGCCAGAAAATGTTGCATCAATCAGTGGTATAGTCCTCTTCAATGGAAACATGGAGGCCGCCCAGATCATGGCTAACGAAATCCGCAGCCGCGTCGAAAACATCTCGAGATGAAGACAATACTCAGTGTGACAGAAACCGAAGAGGAGGCCTCCAGTAACTCGTCTGTCCTCAAGTTTTGCGTAGTGGATGTTTCTGACTCGCCCTGTCTTTCTGTGGTGAGAGACTTATCTAAGAGCAAAACTCCTACTCAAAAAGGCGTCTCCCAAGGTGGAGAGGGTCATGTAGGAAGCGTCGTGGTTGCTCACACATCAATGATTGGTATGGCACACAAGGCCCACGAGTTGAGTGTGTTTCAAGTTGACTACAGGGAGATCTTTGGTCGCAGTTGCAGGTGACTGAAGATGGGGCATTGACTTCACAGAAACTCTGATGTGATGTGATCTGTGTCATGCTTAATCGGGTTGATAGTGTTGCTCTTGACGATGTACTATGGTGGCACTGACCTGAACATGACCTGCTAGTAGTAAGGATTGCCGTGCGCGTTTTTGTTCCTCTGCGCATGACTAGCATAGTGCTGATTCGGACATCCGTACATGACACACGAATGGTCTGACGCCCCATACGTATTCGTTGGTGGTACGGACACACTGCGGCGCATCCTGGACAGCACTGACGTTGTGGAGCGCCCTGATACTCCATCATCTTTCCGGATCTATAACGTATTCAACGAGGACGGGAACCTGACAGATGACCCTCGGTATCTGGTCTGAGTGGGATGACCCTGAACAGTAGCGCCCGAGAATCTGGAAACATCAGCACACGAAAGAATAAATCGAAAAATAAACCATGGGCAACAATACTTTACTACAGGTTCTCTAAAAAGAATCGAAAAGGACTAACCCCTATCAAGAATGCTTTAGTTGATTCGATTTTCAGGGTGTCAGACGCCTTCATGATTCAAGAGAATAGTTTTGGTGACATCGAGGTATCTGGCGGAAACTGGTACGGATGCTTCTCTATCGAGAACGATGACACGCTACTCAGTTACAGCATCACTGACAAATACGATGAGGTGACAACAGACGGGATCTATGGTGTGCGAACCATCTCATCAATCCATCCGTTGACGACGTTATCATGCTGATTAGATCGAGACATATTTCGCGTCAAGGTGATGGAGTACTTTATCACTTTGACATTGACGAATCTTTCATCCGAAAGAGCCTCAATTTCAGACCGATCTGTTGTTTGTCAGGGTCGAAGAAGGTGCATGAAGGTTGAGATTTTCGGAATCTCCAGGGTCATCGGGCATATCGAGTTCGATGATCATGACATCAGTAGCACACGTTGTTGTCAGCCCAGAAGGAGAACGTTCTCCTCGATGATGATGGCGAAGAAGGACGTCATCAACGGTACTGCAAGGAGTGTGCATTAATGCACAGCCATTGGCTAGTCGTGGATAATCTCTAAAAAGCGATGCAGATTCCATTCGTGTGACGTCGATGCAGGTGACTTAGACAAATGAGGCATGTGATATCGAGTTGACCACTAGAAGCGTCTGAATGAAATCTAGTAAGAGTGCTAGGATATGAAGATTGAGTTTCTGCAGAAGCGTCCCACATCGGGCGGTCGAAAGACTGACCGAGTAGTGAAAATGTCTCAGGAAGTTGCCGACCGGGTCGGCGGCTTGAAGTCGTGACGGCGGTACTGCACAATTCCAACACTGGAAGGGCCGATGCACAGGGTCGTCGGTGGCGTATCATCGTGAGGAGGCGCACGAGGTGAGTGCACCATTGCTGCCGCCGCGACATCTTCTACGAGACCTATGAGTGGGTTGAGTAAAACCTTGTGAGGTCTCGTGCGGCGTAAGCCACCAAGAATGTGTTTCACTCTGGCGTGTCCGGGAGTAAGTCAGGCACCCCTGTTCCGGTTTCTAAGTGGCACCTGCTGTTGCGTTGACACCCCCTGGAAGCCACCCAGGCTCGCCAACCCAGCTGAGTGAGGCGGCTGCGACATCGGATGGCGACATCACAACCCGCCGTCTTTGACCCCATCGTTTCCACTCATAGTATCATGGGTAGTTAACGATTGAGCACCAGACAGAAGGCAGTGTAATGGCGAAGACGCAAGAGGATACGTCTCACGATGAGGCGAAGTGTCTCGTTACAGGAGGGTTCAGACGTTTCTCATCATCACACGAGCATGGTAGCGACTTGCTTGTCATCAAAACCCCGGTGGGCAGTTGTCTGAAGATCTCCGCGAAGGGGATCACTCTGACCAAGCACTTCAGCGACTCCCTGCAAGGCATGTGTCGAAGAAAGTGTATTGAACCGCTTGATGCGACGTTTTGTCACTGAGGCAGAGTGAAGGTAGGATCCTGCTCCATGTTGAGTTTCAGGATGAGAACAGTGTTGCTGCCGAGTGTTTGTAGTGACGTGACTCAGCCCCTCGAATGCTCCTCCTCTACTGACAGTAGTGACGCGTCCTCTCATCGCTAAGTCACCCATTAAGGCGCTGCATTGGATATGGTGGACATGGGTGAGGATCACGATCGCCATCCATTTTGTTGATAGCAGCAGAGACATGGTGCCTTGACCATTACGGACGTCAACGATGGCATGAGCCTGTCGCCCAAGGTCGCGCCTCACAGTTATACCCAGGAGTGGATCATTATCCATGATGTGAGTATCGTCCAGCAGAGTTCTTGGGTGGCCCTACTGGGAGGAATCAGGAACCTGTATCCGAGGCTGTTGACGATCAGCGAGATCCTGTTGGCGGACGTCCGCCCGCTACGACTGCGGAAGGCAAGAAGCGTATGCCCCTGACCGTGATGCAGGAGAACCAGCCGTTTCCTCCAATCTAGTTTGTTGATGTGAAGGTCAACCTCAACTGCGATGTGGAGTTACCCATCTCACTTCCTCGCCTGCCGACCTCTGCACAGGTTCTGGCTTATACCGCTGGTTGAAGATCGGGACAGTAAGCTGAAGCGAGGACCCAATGGCGCTTACACACGACATGTGCAAACTGTTCTCGAAGTGAACTAGTTGGGCGTCAGTACTTTGCTAGTGGAGAAAGAGGGAAACCGGATCGCCACTCACATTTGCTCATCAAAACATAGCGACAGGTGGTCTGCCTCTGCTGACGTGCGCGGTCTGCCATCTCTCAACTTTTGATAGGGGCTGGAAGGTACGGTTGTCTCAGGCGTCACTAGACAGTAAAGGACGGGACATCAGTAGCGATCCGCGTTTTCGGCTTCAGTACGCATCTCGATCTCGCCTTGCGATGGCATGGAATCAGAGATCGACGATGTAATCTACCGGCCTGAATGCACTAGCAACCTACTGTCTCTCAACCCGCAAGATTCTGACATCAAGAAGATTGTCGAGTCACTGGAGCGGTCTATAAAGCCACTGGGATGACGTACACTGAGGATAGCGTCAAGATCACCCTTGATAATGGCGCTGAGTCGGTGACTATTGTTGACAATAAGTCGTCATGTCGCTACAGGGATGATACGTGGGTTTGTAACTACAAGTTTTTTCAGGAAGCCAAGATTCACGATGTCAGGATTCTGGTCAGAAGTCCAATCCAGTATCCAGTGATCATATGGTGGCTACTGTGGTTATTGAGGCGGTTGACAGTACGGGGAAGCCTGTCCTGGAGGTTACTCTAATGGTTGATACCTATGAGGATGAGCGACCTGAAGTATTCGTGACGACAGGAGATCAGGACTCGCAGTGATGCCATTCTTACTGGGAATGGAATACTGAAAGGATGTCAACAAGATTGCCCCCTAGAAAGGAGAACCTACAGTGCTGGGTTCCTCCCTTCTAGGGCAAGTCATTTCGAGTGTTCTGTTGCTCACCAGAAACCTCATGCTTTTTGGAGCCTGATTCAACCATGTATCCCTCTCAGCTCAGTGCCCCAATCACCCTGGCAGTGATGTCGTCAGCGAGCCATCCCGCGTGCGAGGGCCTGAATGAGGTGATAAGGAGAGAGACGGACCATGGGGCGGCTTTTCGCTATAACCCCTGACTTCAAGGGCACCCGCAACCGTCGTCTCCACCAACTGGAAGCATAGTGCTGCTCTTGCTGAAACCCGTGTAGGGGTGAATGAGATGGTTGATTACTTCTTTCAGCCTCATTCGTGTCGCTCCAAAAGCTAAAACATCTGTTGTCTTTTCGTGTTTCAGGTCAGGAAACTTCAGCCCCCACAGAGACCTCATAGTCACGCACAGCGAGGTCGAACGCATTGCCTCGCCCCGGGAGGCTTGCGGAACGGCAACAATCTGAACCTTCGCTTCATCATTAGAATCAAGGGAGGTCAGAGTGACATGATCTTCCAAACCAACCTTGTACGCTATGCTGATAGAGTCAGGACGTGCGAAGGCATGTGCAACTGAGGAGATGTTCAACACCTCAGTTGGAAGAACCAACTTAGTTGGCTGGCTTCACCATGTGCTTTTGAAGCGTAGAGTATGACAAGATCCTTCTTGATTGCCGACCCCACGTTATTGATCACAACCTTGTCGGTGACAACCTGAACAAAGTTGAACACCTCTCTCCCGCAAGTGGAGCAGCGATGCACTTGACGTAATTAATAAGGTCTCTTGTAGAAGTGTTAGCCATTTAAGGAGTCCTAAAACCGTTGGCGCTATCAGGAGACCATAAGTCGTTTCAACTTGTGGTCTCACAAAACGATTTTCACTTGGTGAATGCCATTCACTAAAAATTTCCATCTTCTATCATGTATGCTCTGGAACTTTCCCTGTCACATCGGTTTCCTTGGCGATCTCAAATAGGCTTAGGTAGAAAAGAGCCAGCATGCACGCCCTCTCCAGTTCTTATCCTCAGAACCAGCAGGAAGTACTGCCGTCATCACATTGGAACCATTCTCAAAGGGTTCTGTTTATGATCCTCAGCATTAAGGCAGATGGTTACAAGAAACTTGTACAGATGCGGGACCATGATTCATCTGCTCCATAGGACATACACCATCCTTACTGAGAACAGAGGTAGGTATTCTCCTCGCCGTCCTCGACGTCCAGCGGCGACTCTAACGGAATGGGGCATCTGGTGTCCATGTTGTTTCTCCTGTGTTCGGTTTCGTGGATTGTGAGATGAGGGCGGTTTGCTTTTAGTCGTTGTTCCACTTGCGACAGATGATCAATCCTGCCGCAATGAAAGCCACGATCATTGCAGCAGCTAGCAACCATCGTAGGTACTGACCAGACGCTTGCATTGCGTACCGCGATGAGCAAGCCGACAGCGGCCTCGATAATCAGTAGCACTGTGACAGCCGCGATAAAGCCAGGCTGACCTTGCTGTTTTGAGTGCTCTCTGCCCCATAACGCCTCCTTCTCCCTGTGTCATATTTTCCCAGTCAGTTTGCGAATTGTTGACTTCGTTACTCGCCGTCAATGAAGGCAACAATCTGCTTAGCGATGTGCTTGATCTCCTTGTCGTCAAGATCCTCGCATGGGAATGCGTCACGCCCACGGGTAGAAGGTCACACCTCAGTCCAGCGGCCAGTGACCTTGTCTTCAACGTCAATGATGAAGTTGTTGCCGCCTTCATCGAAACGAGACAACGTATCCCCCATGTCCAGGGCGTGTGATTCGGCGTCGTAACTAGCGATAGTGTTCATCTCATCGATAAGAGCGGAAACAAGGTGCTCAATCGCCTCGTTGAGGGTCATCTCTTGTGCCATTTTGAACATCCCTTTCACTGCTCAGTGGCTTCCGTGTTCAATGACAATACTAGCAGGGCACACTAGCGGGCGCAAGCCACCACCAAGTGAACCACATCACAAGGTATCAGGTTGCAGGCCGGTCCCATCATGCACTACACTGAGTACATACAGTCGTCAGGCGATTCAAGGAAAGAGAGTGGAACATGGCATCCCCTAAGACGTACCCTAGTGTCTTCACAGTGACATGGAAGCAGGAGTACCTGTCTCGCCGCCCTATTAGCACCTACACAGAGGGCGCGTGCAGATGTATGACCTGTTCCACTGTCACGTTAGTAGCCACATCCTCTCGGATGACACTTTGTGAGATCACCGCCATGCTGTCTCGGAGGGACTTTAATGTCGCCATCTCCTATCTTGAAGGGCAGTTTATCAGTCAGATGGCCGCCAGCATAGATGCCCACCAGGACACAGGCAGCGCCAGCAATAATTGAATCCACAACCAGCCTCTAGAAGGAGAAGGACATGATTGTCACCAGCAACCAGTTTGATGAGATCACAAGGATTCTGGATGAGCCGCTTGCGGACACGAGGCGGCTTGAGCGCCTGTTCTCCAGGCTTGACGACCCGTTTGGGAAGCGTATCGAGCTTTACCCAGGACGAACTGACATGTGACGACTCGGAGTAAGAGAACTAGGGTCTAGGTGCGCAACCTGTTTTGATGGCGCACCCATTTCTTTGGCGGTAGGATGACAGCGACCATAGGGTAGTTGCTACATGCGAGAGAAAGGGGTGTACCATGTCTGCTTCGACAGTGAATGTCGCAAGCGTTCAGGATTGGGAAGCCATCAACTGGGGTGACCCTGACTTAGAGAAGGTTGTTGTCACCAGTAGCATCATTGGGACGCTTGACGGGCTGCGAGGCGAGAGTCAGGCTCAAACGTTAAGGTGGTCATTAAGGCGAGTGTTGACACTCACCAACATGGATCATGCCAACATCTTCTCTGGATATAAAGGGAAAACTGTTGAGTTCTTTTCCATAAAGAACTGCCGTTACCTCAGGGTGGAAGGCGAAGCAAGGGTCCACAAAATCACTGACTCGATGGTGAGTCTTTTGACGGGGTTGAAGCGAAATCTCCAACAGTTGTGTCATTGAGATGGTGGACTCTCAGTGCTCTCATCCTTCATGACACAGAGGTTCTGAAGGTCAATGGCAGGGAGATATGCCTCACGGACGAGAGCAGTACTATCGTGGAGGTTGTTGGGGCGTCTTCCATCAATGAACTAAGATGCCACGTGGACTTCATGTCAGGAAACTCCCGTGTTACTCGCATGGTGGGTGAGGGCGCTGTTCTCAGGTCAGTCAAAGGCGATGTGACTATCAAGGAGGTGTCAGGCGGAGCGAAGGTGGAGGTCGTGAAGGGCAGGGCTGACATCACCTATACGCCAACTGGTGAACCTGCTGACATGTTCGCCCCGTCTGTGGTTGTTCGCGTGAAGGGCGAGACGCCGCCCCAGGCAGGGTTCGTCACGCATGGCGGTGTCTTGGTCCCCGACGTGGAATGCGCAAGCGTTGAGATGGATCTAATGTTTGCAGGATTCAGGAAGGATGAAGACGGCAGATGGGTTGGTTACTTCCCGCTGCATAACGTGAAATCTGAGGAAGATGCAGACAATTTTATCTCCACAAACTCATCCATCATGGAAGGTGTTCCCCTCTACACTCAAAGACCTTTCAGAAAAATCAATCGTACCATCACCCTGCTGAGAGTCACCAACATGTCTCTTTTCGGGCGAGGATGTAGAGTAGAGTGAAGTTCTATGTTCTGTGTGAAGAAGTTTTCTGCACAACAACTCACTCTTTCTCGATAAGACCATTGACCTGCAAAACTACCATATGTTCAGTGGAGAATAAGGAAGGTGAGGCCTGACCTGTATATCCTCAAAAAGGACGGGTGAAAACTGCGGGCGATAACAAGATCACGCTTCACCTTCAGTACCTCAGGTGACGACACCCCCGATGCAGTGAGGCATTTCACACAACCTGGATTTGATTCCCTGCAGGTAACAGGACATATGGTTGAGTTGTCAAGTTGAGGGAACAACGACGATTCCCACCACACAGCAGAAAGAGTAATGATGTCAAGCATCTTCCAGGTCGTGACAGGCAACTTCTCGTTGAAGGAGGTACCGTTCTACCTGAAGTGGTCAGGGCCCCGCTTTCACGGACACCCCTGAGGACGGAAAACTGGGGAGAGGGAGCGACGTGAGGTCACCATCATGGTGGAGGACGAGGACGGTGAGGTGGCCGCCCTGGGCGACATCTACCCGAACCTGGTGGGGCTGGACAGCGCGTCCTTCACTCCAGATGACGGGGATCCGAGTGAGGAGGTGATCTACCGGAACACGGAGGATCGTCTCACGGCCCGGTTCGGTGTGTCGCGGGAGGACGCTGGTCACATCGACTACGGCTGGTGACTAGATGTTGCTGAACTGGGTGGCGGGCTCAATCTGGAACGACAAGTCCGCCACCCAGTTCTCTATCTCCCTACCTCTGTATGCGCCGATCTTGTGTTTCTTCAGGATTCTCGTGACCTGGCGAGTGAACGCTTCTTTCTGACTGTCTGGCACGCTGGAGAACCGTTGCAGATCAAGGAACGGGTGCAGGTAAGGGATCCTGCTCCCTCAGTGAGGTCAGGTGACTGGATCGCGAGCCCTGTGCCGTCAGATGGTGGTGACATCGCTAGCGTCCAGAACGTCGAACTCGCGCCTCGTCCTGGTAGATGGTTTCAACACCGATGGTTTTCTCCACCTTGGGCGCTGATGATGTGCTTCACGAATCTCATCCCGTTGCCAGTGTCCATGTCGTCGTCCAGCAGGATGAACTCTGTCCTGATGTACTTGAAGGTGCTGGGTCTGGGAGGTACCCCATTTTCTGTAGGGTGTCTGACTGGAATAGTCGGTGTATGGGGAACCGGACCTGTGCTGGTATGTGTCGATCCGAGGATACTCGTGATCGCACCATCCTCTATTTCCTGAGAGTACTTGGATGCTGTCTGTTTGACCAGTTCTCGACTTGGTGTCCGGTAGTGGCCGACCTTCACCTGGTACCCGTATGAGGTGTACATGCCCTCTAGTGTGTTAATGAGTTCGTCGCGGGAACTTCCCTGTTGCGGTGTAGTAGTCGAGGTCGTCTTTATTATACATGACAGGCAAGTCGCTACTGTGGTTACCGCTTCACGGTGGTATGGACGACATGGACGCATACTTTCGCCCTCTCTGTCGCATATTAGGATGTTCTGGCCAGTATCCCTTGCACAGGGATTTCTTCTGGTGACTTGTTTCCACAACAACGGTACCGAAACCGGCCGGATCGTATGCTGCTGCCACTCAGCGAACAGGGCGTTGTCTGAACCAACCACGTTGAATACTACTGGGCTCACACCGTGCTGCTGCCACTTGTGCTGGATATGCGAGGAGGATGCTCGTGTAGTTCGGTCTCCCAGGGTGCCTCATGCAGTCCCTCATCGCACACGTACCTGAGCCCTGACGCTGGCGGCCCGCCCTCATTGCTCCCAGCCCCATAGGCCTGCATTCTCGCGTACACATGACCGTCAGGTACGACGTGAGTGTGAACAGCCTGGAACCCCAGCCCTCCAACCGCCTCCTGGCTATCTCCAGGGCCTCAGCATGACCCTTGTGCATCGGATCCATGGCACCAGTCATCACCAGCACAGCAGGCCGCCCAGAGACCTCACACGCCCGCACAGCACCCACAGGGACGGGAGTGATGGTGTGCCCCCAGTCTGGTGAAATCACACCGTCATCGTAGTATCCATAACGAACCAGATCCTTACCGGAGTGAGTATCCGCGAACGCCTGGAAACATTGGGTCACCAGAGCAACAGGTGACTCCAGGAGCCTCACCTCTTGTTGTCATAGTGCCTGTTTGCTTGTCAGGTGAGACGGAAGAATGTCTCCTAGGGTCTACAATGTTCTGCAGGACCACGACCCAGCACCCGCATACGGCATCACATCCATGTGGACGGCAGGTGAACCACCAAGGTACTTGTGCGTGTTGTACTGGTGAAGATCCTCAATGTTATCCACAATGCGCTTCCACTGGTCACTCACAGGAGAATCCACATACTTACCAATATGGACCGCGTAGAACAACTCAACGCAGTCATAGGTGCACCTGAAAAATCTGCTCATCCTTACCTCCATGGTACATGTCCCCTGAGGTGTAGCCTGGATGATAGATGCGGGATCTCTAGGTGAAAGTTGGCGACCCGGTACACTTCGCTCTTGTGCGAGGTCACTGATGGGCTGGATATCAACCATCCCGTCACTGGCCTTACCGAAGAAACCAATGTACGCCCCCTCATCCATGTTGGTCGTCCCCACCAAGAGGGTCCTGTCGCCCACACTCCAGCACTTGGTCACATAGGGTGTAAGCAACCGCCGTCCTCAGATAGGAGACAGCTGACCACACCCCACTGGCTCACCCCAGGTCGCACAGGCTACAACAGCCTCATCAACAACCCCATCAAAGGGAAGCACATCAAGTACCTCATCAAGACTGTCGGCCAGTTCTTGAGCCAGCACCACAGTCTCATCCTGTCTAGTCACACCCTGACTACTGGTTGCAGGGATGGTGACCATGTGAACCCCTGTACCGTACCTGATTGGAGACTTCTCAGCGACACCAGCCACGACAGCACTGTCAATCCCGCCTGAGATGCATGACAGTGAGCGAGTCGATACCATTATTCTTGCAGTAGTCGCCAAGTGCTCGTCTTAGCTCTCAACATAGGCAGCAGGGCTGAACGCACGCTTCCTCCTGTACCTCTAGTATGGCCCTACTGACCTCATCCAGGTCTAGCACATCTTTCAGATCAATCCTCATGCTCTCATTCCTTCACAATGTATTCTTGCCGTTTCTTCTTTATGCTCAGTGCAAGGCGCGAATCTTATCGTTCCGTGGACATATCTCAGAACGTGCCGCTCATTACCTCACCAGTAGATCCATCCTGCAAGGTGAGTGACGATTGTCTCCTGGAAGCAGCTACCCGGAACCTCCCCACCCCAATCGTACCGTGTTGTCCCGTCAGGAAGAAGATGAGATTCTGGCCGTGGCCTCAGTGTTGTGGTGCGTGTACTTCGTCAACGGCAGAGACATGAGGACACCCACCCCGTCAACATCGTACATGGTCCCAATTGCTGGCAAGTCACGCAACCTGTGCCCCACCTCATCCAGGTAGTCCCTGATACCCTCCTTGTCCTTGTCGGTCATCTTGTGCTTCTGGATCCAGGCGTGGGCGGTCCCCTCCGGTACTCGTCGTTCAGTGGGCGTAAGGTGACCTGGCCGACCTTGTTGCCCTGGCGAACTTCAGGAAGTCGGCCACCTGCTCTCTGGTGGACATCCACGCCTTGGTGCAGACGCAAGCCAGCCTAACCGTGTACCCGATGTTCCTGAGTTTAGCGATGAGCGCTGGCAGGTCGTAGTATGACCTGGAAAGCGGCATATAGTTCTGCCTGAGGATTTCCGGGTCGTTACTGACTACGCTGATGAGGATGGTAGTCAGACCCAGATCGTACCACTCCTTCAGGTAGTCATCATTTCTCGCCCCGGCCAGCAGAACCCCTGCTGGTCTGCAACCGATGAGCTGGAAACCCAGGACCAAGCACCCTTCAGATAGTCAGTGATCTGATCAGGAAGCAGGCTGGCTCACCCCTCGCCGGTGAGAACCACGGTGTCAACCTCTGCCGTTGTGGGCCAACTGGATCGCCTTCCAGGTTCCTCCAGTTCACTTTTCTGGTGCCGCACGGTTGCGTCGTCGCGTACTGCCCGAGACGCAGAACTGGCATCCTTGCGGGATGTGCTTGGCGACCTCGGTTGGTTCCAATGGGACAGTGCACCTGCTGGTCCCAGTTACCACACCTGAGTATAGAGTATTTCATGCCGTTTTCTTCCTTGGTGACTTTCAAGGGCAGGGCGACCCACAGTAAAAAGGTCACTTTGACCTTTACTATCGTCCTATTCTACCACAACAAAAAGGGAGTATGACAACCCCCTTATCAAGAAGAGTGCGGCCCCGGAAGTGATCCGCCCGACTATCAAGGAGGAAATCAACTCACCCAGATGGCGTCCTTGATGTCCTCCCCATTGGGACATTCCAAACTCAAACACCATGTTGTAGGCGCCACCACTCCCCTGGTAACCCTTGATACTCCAGCCCGTGTAACCATCCATGAGCATCACAACATAGTCAACACTCGTCACAGTGACACCAGCCAGAGGGATAGTCTTGGAGTCAAAACGAGCCCCAGAAACGTGAACACTGTGACTACCCTTACCGAAGGAGATGTTGCCATGTGTGTGGATGCTGCTGTCATCCATGACCTGCTCACCAAATGTGAACATGTCAATCTTCTGACCCACAAGGGCAGACTCAATCATCTGGCTGCTGCTGAACCTCGGCCTCGGTGCTCATCTTTTCTCCTTCCGTCTTGTTTAGGTCCTGTTGCCCTTGGCGTGACGACTTCACTCTAGCACCATGGGAAGGAGACCAGCAACCCTAGTGAGGTGAAACAGGTCACACCAGAGTGGACCTCAATAGGCGCGGAGACGATCGCTGAGTCGCCGGTACTGGTCGAGTCGCGCGTGCAAGAGAAGGGGTGGGGTAGTGACTAGATTTCAGCTCTGGACGCGAATCATTTTGACTCTTCTGCTGTGTGAGCTTTCTCGGCCTTCCTGTCGATCCAGTCGTCAACCACCCTCTCCCATGGCCGTTCGCCTTCATCTTCAGGTCACCCATCACTCTGCCTGACCAGGTGATCCAACCGGCCTCGCCATACTGATCATTACAAGTGACAATGGTCAGTCATGCTCTACACCTGTTGTCCAGCATGCTTTCAACTCTGCCCTCACCAGAGGCTCTATGTCAATCGAAGATGCGGCCCGTGCGTAAGGATCTATGGTACTGGGTGTCGTCACGAATAACCATAACATCGTTGGCCAGGGACCCGTACTTGTCTGCCGCCTCTCAACCACGGCCTCTTAGGAGGACGGCTAGGGCGTCCTCGTGGTTGCGAACATGACTGCTGCCAGATTCTCCATCTCATCCCTAGTGGCTTCGGGAAGATGGGCAGCAGGACCCAGGTGAGAGAAGAACGCTTCCTCGCTCATGGCGCTACCTAGGTCATGAATCATGTGTTCAAGATTGTAACTCTTCCTGAGGTTCTTCATGAAGTAGTGGCGTACAGGGAAGTTTGCCTTGTACTCGTCTATGATCTTGAAGTACTGCTCTTGCCCTGAGACAATGAAGTCACTGAGAGTCCCATAGAACTCCGGGTGAGTGAATGTCGTACTGCACCTGGGGGCGTAGACGAACATGTCTCCATGTAGTGTCATGCTACTTTCTCCATCTCCATTGTGTTTGGGCTGCTGACTGGCTGGATCGCTACTGTGGCAACAGTTAGGTCCATTACTGTCGCCCGCAGTCGCGCTAATCCCTTGACTTGTAGCATCGCTTGCTCTGTGTTACATACACCATGGGTGCTACTAGTCAATATGTCGAGAAGGGAGGTGAGCCTGTGAAGTACTATGACACTGTAACAAGGCATAGGTTCACCACAAAGAATGGCGTTGATGCAAAGCAGGCTGAAAGAGATCTGGCCCAGATGATTGCTTGATGGCTCAGGCGGTCGAGAGGTAATTGCCAGCCAGGAGTTCCACGATCTGGCGTTGAGGTCCTGCAAGGTGACAGGCCGATTGGTTCCTTGAACTTGGGGTCGTAAAATGCTTTAGTCGTTATGCGACTTCTCGTTCCAGAAGCACAACTACGAACGAGATACTGGTCTCAAAACGTAGTTGGCGCGCTGGAACTGTACGCCATGAGCGTTGGCCTGTTCCAAGTGATGAGCACTCCAAGTCATAGTAAAATCAGACCTATCCTTTCTCACCACAGGGTGCCCTATCATGATGCCCCACAGCCAAACCAGCGGCATAGTCCGTGCTCACCTGAGACGCTATCACCTCAAGGGTGAGCGGAAGCGTCGCTCCTGCGTGAGCGCCAAACTCAACTTGGCGGTGTGACACCCACTTCGCGCCTAAGGCATTCAGGGAAGATGTCGATTCGTTGAACGTCACCATTCAGGTGAAAACCCAAGTTATGGCCTCATCAGACTCTATCTCCGCTTTACCGGAGAACACTGATAGATTTGGTGAAGGTAAGGTCTGTCGCCCAACCATCCGCCCTAAAACAGTAAAGGTCGGGTTGTCTTTGACGTCGCCATTGAGCATGAGGTGCAGCAACGAGACACGAGGCTATAAGGTTGGTGACCTGTGTAGAGCCTTTCGTCGCTACCTCATTGATCCTAAAGGTGGCAGTCAGGTCTGCTCCGTATCATGTCAACTATAAGAGACGGCTTGGATCGCTAGTCAAGGCTGAGAAGAAACGCCGTGATCTATCTGCTCACCTATACCAGAGAGCAAGTCTCTGTGAAAAGTACAATCGAGATCAGCACGCTCAGTTTCTCAGAACCGAGGCGAAGCGCGTCAGCGCAAAAAGCGACCAGGACAGCACGAGATCAGTCAGTGTGGTCGCCGTCAGATCGTCTCTGTGGCTGATCAGAGTGATGCCCACTTGTCTCTGGAGAACCTGTCTGGCTTGACGCTGGCGGGCGGGCGTTGGCCTCATGCTGAGATCCAGAGCAGGGTAGAGAACACCGCCAAGCGCCACGGGTCTCAAAGTGACTAAGGTGAGCGCCAGGACACGTCTAGGACCCGCTCGCTGCGGCGGTAAGGTGTTCAACAACTCAAGCACCTGAGTTGGCACCTGCAGCGTCTGTGGTTTCTCACTGAACAGAGACGTCTCAGCGTCAAGAGAGATTGCTCTGCGTGCCGTCTCGAACGCGAGGAACCGTGAGAAAATGCGCTGCCTCGCTGAGACAGAGAGCGTTAGAGCGAAGTTCGTGTTACATCGGCAGTCGAAGCCGGTCACTGACTCTGGGTGGAATCCAGGACACACTGGTACCGGAAAGAAAACCGAGGCGACGCTGATGATGGTGAGAGAGAATCTGACCTAGAGATCCCCAACCTAGTCAGCGAGTGTCAACCCGGACGACATCAAAGAGATCATGGCCGAGAGGGGCATGATCCCGACCTTGCGTGGGCTCACACCATGGAGTGCTCCACACTTGCACCACGATGAAGCCTCACACATCTCAAGCATCACAGGACCGGGCTATCAGGGAGAAGAAAAACATCATCCTGACGGCACAATGTCGAAAACGCTCTCCATGGACTCCAGGGGTTGGTAGGTTCACGAAGGGCAGCTACAGCCTGAGGGCGGTGTCTGCTGACATCACCCAGAAACATCCACTAAAAGAGCCACATCCAGGTACAGGAGAGGCATGGACAAGTACACGGTATCTGGGGAGGGAACGGTGGCTGCATCCTCCTGCATCCGTCAACCAGAGCAACACGCCAGAGGATACGACACGGTCTCAGTTTCGCGCAGCGCAGAGAACCTGGCGGTCTGTACGAGGACGGCACTATCGAGACGTAGAACCGGTTGTGTTCAACAACGACGGTGACGCACCAAGACCAGTGCCATACAGCGACTTCATTACAGATCGGAAATAAGTGACCAGTATCATAGACAATGAAAGTTGTCCGCACCCATCAGGCATGCTACTAATACGACAGAGAACTGGGGTCAACCAGCATGAACCTTGCACCACTAGGAGATTGCAGGGCTCGCGCGGTACCTCAGTCATAAATCACCCAGGAGATGAATAGGGGAATCATGGCAGATACCATGGTTGACATCTACAATGACTACGGGGCGGTCACTCGTCCACGATTGTTGAGCGGCTACAGAACATCCCTGTTGAGGACATCTCAGGTTCGCTATGACGCGGACGGGGAGTTCTACGAGGGCGGAACAGTGATAAACACTGTCGCCGCTGTGAGCGCTGTCTACTTATGAACCATGACGACAGCCGCGTTCTTGATTAAGCCCTGGACCTGATTTCGAGCGTCCACCGAATGGGCAGCAGCAGAGCCTCCCTTCTGTGAGGATGCGCCTCTATTAGATGATAGTACAAAGCGAAACAGGACCGTATTTCATCCTGCTTTCCCGCTTGCGTTTATGCTACTTTACAGAAGTGCCCCCACCAATAGGGGCGACTACTTAGAGCGGGCACCGAACTCCATAGGCGTCATCGGCTCCGCTGAACCAATAACTCCAGCATCATAAAGAGCCTGAACAATCCTGTCCTTGTCTCGGCCGCTGATGAAAAAGGTCATCCTGGACGTGGATGACGGTGGTACAGGCGGCCCTGAACAGTAACAAGGTTTCCGAGAACCCCAACCTTCATCTTCTTGTCGGTGAGGGCACGAGGCATGCGAACACAGTGTCACGTATCTTCATTGCCTCCTGAATGCTGTCAACAATGCTGCGGGAGCAGAGTCTTCTTGGCGACCATCTCAGCGATCCCCGACCATCCACGACAAGAGGTGCAGTCACGACACACAGGCTCGGGTAGATGACCTTTAACCTGGTTGGCTATCGTCTTCGAACCAGATCATGAAGGGTGCCTCCTGGTGATCCTCACGTTCACCCGGAGGCAATAATATGGGTACTGAGGACCTTGGACACCTCGTTGATGTTCTTGATGTATCTCCGCAACTCCTCAGACATTTCATCTCTCCTTCCCCGTTTGGTGAGTGTGCGTTCAGCAGTACAGGAGGAAACTCTAGCGCGCAACTCTCGTGCGAGAGTGATGTACGCCACATGCATATCGCGCGCGTGGAATTTGGTTGCCGTGAAAATTATTCTGTGCTCAGCGGTGCCATTCATCACCCAAGCGACAACCTGTTGGTTTTGATGAAGTAACTGGACGTCCCATTGCGCTCATATCTTTGACATAGAATGTTTCACCAGAACACTTTTGACATCTTTTGGACGTGCTTCCCAGTAAAACTTTATCTGATCGTCAAGAACATGCGAATGACACCCAGTCATTCTCGTCTCTTGTCACTGCTTTCATATGGTTGTCTTTTGCGAAAGGTGTGTTACTTAGGTCCCAGCTTGCAGCAGTAAGAGCATCACAAGAAAGGATCGCGATTCCATCCTTCTGATAGCGTCCAAGAACCCATTTGATGCCAGCAGTTGGATGCATCTATTCAGTTTAGATGACACGCACACTCAGTGTATCGCCCATCCCGAAGTTCACGGACGCCTCTGATGTAAACGCGCCGTCAACGTCAGATCCGCGTCACTGTGCAGTAGACATCGAAGTGTCACTCGTCAGGCAAACCCAGCCGTTGAGATTTCAGGTTTTCAGTAATGTTTCCTGATGTCTCGATTCTCGGGCTACCAGTGACAATCATGGCGTCGTTCTTTCGGCATGCAGACATAAGCGTTGCGTTGCGAATGGCGACATTGCGACAAGAGCAGAACTGACGCCAGACTGCATGGAACGTACTTAAGGATGCACCCTATGATCACGTTTGCGACCATGATGAACCAGTCGGTGACGCTAATAGTGTTGATACCTGCAGCAAGATGATGAGAACCTGCAACCGAAACATCACAAAGTTGCAATAGTTTCTGCCCTGCGCACATGGGCTGGGGCAAACCTTAGGTTAGTTATGAATGTTACCAACACTGGATGCCTCGCTTGTGCAACACAGGAGGGTGCTTAGTGATAGACCGAAAGTAACATCCGCATGCACAAGTCAATGTTCCGCCAGATCTACTTAACTGATTCCAACACGCTGGTGATGGTTTTCCAGTTAGAGTACTACCTAGTTGACAACCTCGAAGTTGTAGTTCCTGAACTTAAACCATGAGGTATCCTAAGCGTTAGGGTTTGACACCTTCCTCCAGTAGCCTTAACCAGTCTCCAATGTGCAGCGATCAGAGCAGTATGCGAGATCTAACCGGAAGGCATCTATCATCGCCAGTACCGGTAATCGTCAAAAGTTGTAGATTTCTGGATACCTTCGCCGTTCTTTCTTGGCTGTAGCACCATCATGGCACCTACTGACGATTTAGGGTCAATGTTGTCAAACGCTTTAGCGACTCGCTCAATCTCGCTGCAAGCACTGACTGCCCTCATACATACCATCTGACGGATGACCTGCGGGTTGTACCTCATTGCGGCGCTTTGAATGAAGGTGCTGAGTGACCGTAGTAGTCTAATTCGTAGAACGTCAGGTTGTTTGCCATGCCCATAAATGACGAGCCTAGTATGAGACTAATCACCCCTCCAAGAGCAAACAGCAGCCATCGCTGTGGTGGCAGAGACGTCTTTACGTCCACTTCGTTGAGGTGACATTCTGTTTTGGAATTGTCTATAATCCTTACACACCTTCCTGATTTTGCTGACTACCACCACAGGTGGGGAAGATGGCCCGGGAGGATGTCGAAAATGATCCCGTCCAATACGCCGCAGTAGGCTGCCTGCAAAAGTGAGTGCACTGCTGTCAACTGCTACCTCAATAATGTTGCCGCCTGTGGAGTCGGTGTGGAGTTGCAGAATCATGTCATCCTCTGCCTTGTCAACCTTACCAGGCCGTCCAGGAGATCACTTCCATCAAACGTGCTCGGATCAGTTCACCAGCATGTGCGTCCAGAATGACACTGGCTTGGTGACACCATGGGATAGTGATCGTTTCGCGGCTCCCCCATCCTTGATAGCATCAACATCCAAAAGCATCCTGCAAGGGAAGGAATACGACCATGCGCTCAAAGATTGTCGCCCAAGAAGCGTCAGATCCAGGCTCCAAGTCTGACGCTCATCAAACCCGAACCGCCGCCTCTGACCCTCCCACATTTCGCCGATCATCAGAGAACGCATTGTGACGCCAGAAAGGGTCAATACCATAGAGGTCAGGTACTGCACCCAGGTAGCCTCCCGGCCAGTTGAGCCGCAGTGGCTCATCCAATTTTTATGTGGCATCATTGCGCATCCTCAAGAGATGCGCCTCAATAAGGCGCATCAACTGGTTGCGAATAGCATCATGACTGTCAATCACCATTGAAACTCCCCATAGCATTTCCGTCTTCTGGTTCTAGCGCGGCTCAGGCACTCAAGAGCAGCTCACCTTAATCAGTGCGAAGCCTCTCGCAACAGCCTCAACAGCAGAAGTAGAGGTCTGGTGTAACGGAGAGCACCACCTGAAGCACCGAACGACCAGGCACAGACACCAGGCAGTACAGACGTCTACGTCCCTTCTGCCACCAGTCACGGTAGCCACGAATAGACACAACTCGACCCAACCACAATGACTGCGGGAGTTGACCACATTGTAGGACTTTCTTGGCCCTTACCTCGATCGACTGGGTGCAGACGAGGGAAAAGTCCTCTCCTCTGGGATACGGTAGAAGTTGCGGGTCACGTTCTTGTAGGCATGTATCTCACTCCTGCTTGTAACCTGCATCTCACTGGGATACAGGTTCGATAGTTTCTTCCCAGAACCATAGGAGCGGCTTGGTTCCGAGCAGATTGTCCCACCCAAGGTGGCGTTCCAGCCGGGTCATGGGCGAGTGTGGAACTGCACATTATCCCAGTATTGCGAAAAGGGCCAGCAAGACGGCACACTTCCCTACCGCCTCTGCTAACAAACCTGACCCTCCCCACGCCACGACAGGGGCCTCGCGTATGTCATGGCTGGCAAGCAAGCGAGGTCAACCCTTTTATATGAGTGACAATCGTCACCGACATCGAGTGTATACAGGATGAAAGCTTCATCTCCCCGTCCGCCGTCGCAGCGGAGCATGGTAAGAGAAAGCCGTCGCACCTGCTCTAGTCTGTGAGGCAGGTAAGATGTGCTTGTAATCTCGTCGCTGCCCGAAATCAGCAGCTTTGCAGGCGGCCAGACAGACAGTGCGCTTATTTCTTCTCGGAATCTTGTGCTTACGGATGACACCCTCAGCGGTAAAGTTTGAACTGCTTGCCGCACTCAGGGCAGTCAACGTACGTCCGTTACCTTCATTGACAAAGCCGCCAGGAACCGACCTGTACTGTACTCGTCTCATTGTCATCTCGTCGTACTGCTGCTGCCGGAACCTGGGCACACACCTCAGGGACCTGCCTTCCCACCTCTTAGGTTCTGCCTTCACCACCGTTGGTCCAGTCCAGTGGTGTGTCCGCGATGCGCGTAGCAAGGCGCGCCTCGTGCTCTCTGGATGGCTTGCTGCCTGTTCAGCCTGCTCAGTTCAGGTAGCCACTCGAACTGCCCTTTGCCGTTGCGGTTGCAGGTGGAGCAATTCGCATGGATGAAATGAATGTGGACCGTTAGTGTTGCTGGTGAGGAGTTGTACTCGGCCACCCGCATACTGGCTGTCGTCTCCGGCACCGCCTCGTGGTGCCCGTCAACAGCGGCCCGTGCGGCTCCATCTTGTCAGCCATATCACCGTGTATCCGTTACGGTCATAACCCTTTCGGCGATCACTTGCTCATGCAGCGCCCTGAGGTCACTGACCATCTTCTTTAGTAGGGCATCTTTCTGCCAGTTTCTCTCTGCCCTCCAGGACTGTGCGGCCCCTTTCATAGAACCAGCCTGCACATGTCCTTTCGGTAGTACTCTTCACGATCCAGAGCCCATTGGCGGCCACATACGCTTTCATGGCAGGACGTCGTGAGCCCGCTGCCTCCAAGCAGTGGTACCGCTTCTCGGGGCCCGCGCCTTTCCTGGGTCTCCTGGTTCAAGGTCACCCACCTCCTTCATCATCATCTTGGCGACAATGGCGTCACACTCTGCCCAGGTGTGTCGCGTGCGGGGCGTCACCGAACTGGCAGCGGCCTGGCCTCAGCACAGGGCATCAGTACTCTTCTTCTCGCTCCAGGCATCCACATAGGTGACCCTGGGGGTGGGTGGCAGGGTTCTCTGTCGATAGTATCTCAACGCTAGAGGGTTGCCACAAACGTGCCTACACCATTGATCCCGGTTTTCGTAACTTCAGTGGCCCTCTGCGGGGTGCTCTGGTGGCTCTTCTAGTGTCGTTGGCTGGTGGTGGCGGGTGAGACCGCGTTTTGTGTGGTGCAGAACGCGCAAACAAGGCACGACTAGACTGCGTCAGCACCTTTGGAGTCGTCAACCTCAGGCCACTGTCCCAGCCGGTGCGCCTGTGTCCCATGCTCACATAAGCTTTCGTGGGTGATGTCTGACTGCGGGCGGTGGTGTGTAGAGTTAATGCCAGAAGTGAAACATGACAGTACAAACACAGGAGAAGTAGTGGACACTACGGCCAAGCGACTGAAGTGGATTAGCGGCAAGATCCGCTGCGGCGGCATCAGCGGCAATCGACGCAGTAACCGAATCGCGCACTTTCCTAACGTCACGCGATCCGGGACCAGGATGACCTCACTTCCACTGAAGTCTGAGGTGCGAGACGCCCTGGATACCCTTAAGAATGTGCTAAGCGGTTGTTGACCTGCACGAGATGAACTACAGCCCATCTTCCTGACCGTACGACATGGATCCGCATACAATTTCCGCGCGGACCTCATGGATGCTGCGTGGCATACGGGATGCTGCGGATCGACAGTCGCGGAATCGCAGACAACAAGCCGATCCTCTCAGAAGGCACCTTATCTGGAGAAGCGACAGAGCATGGTGAGGAAACCTCATGGACTGGCGTGGAGTCACTGGCGAATCCTTGCGGCGTGGACACCAGGTGGTGCGGTACAGGATCTCAGAGGACAAGGAAGGCGAAGTCAGATCGGTCGAACAGTAGCCCAGACGCACCAACCGGGTCAAAAGACGCCAGGGGAGCGTGGCGTGGTCGTCGAGTTCGGAAGATGGCTGCCGCATTGCGCTGAGCCGCTTCTTCTTCCTGCTGGACACGGAGCCCTTCTCCGTTCAGGAGGTTTCATCGACCATGGCTCAACTGGGCAGGTCGTCAGTGCGATGTTACGTGGACCATTGAGAGAGAGTTTCTATCATGATCGACTTCTCTGTGGCAGGTACGCGCCCATTATGAAAAGTGATCCTCTACTCTGCTGACAATGTCACATGACCTGGCACCCTTGTGGTCTCAGGAGCAGCATTCGTGTACACTAGCACCAGTTTGAGCATCGAAGCAGGAGGAGAAATGACGGACATGGTTCGTAGATGATCACACGGTCAGACAAGATCGTGGCAGGTCACCATCATTGACACGGAAAGGCGCGTCTCACACAGTGGTGAGAAGATCCTGCTCAACTGTATTGGTATCGCTCTTCTCCAGTAGAATGATTGCAGAGACCTACTGGTGAGCATCTAGACCTATCAACAAGCATTGAGAGGGGACAGAAGGTCACCAAGGATGATGTTGAGCTACCATCAGGCAAATGAAGGTTGTTCCCCAATCGAGTCATCCCCAGCATCCGTAACCATCGTCTCGCACTCATCCGTTGAACTTCATGCTGACTCAAGGACTTCTCTCCTCACGTTCATGTTGATAAGCAAGCAATGCCTCGTCATGTTCTTCCGGGCGTACAAGCATGACTTGAAGGAGGCGTGGCGGTTCCTGGGCCCAGTCTGCGTACCGAGGCATCAGCACAGTGCTCGCAACCTCGATAGTGCCTTGAGTGCAGTAAGAGAATAGGCCTATTATGTTCAGTAGGTTGCTGGCCGCACCACAAGAAGTATGATAGGGACGGAGATGACCGAGCTGACTACACATTGGCTCAATCCTGAAGAGCCCTCACATCGCTGCGGCATGGAGTTGGCTGATGTTACTGTTCTGGCAATGAGTCTCGCTAGCATGAGTGTCGCCGCAGCCATCTGAGTAGATCTGATAAAGGGAGAAAAAGGCTATGGACAATCAGGAGATCGTGGACCCTACCAGAACGCCAAGTGGATCGTGGGCTCAAAAAGGCAGTTATAGGTACTGGTTTGACATGATGAAGAGTGGTTTGACGCGGTGTGCGAGCAGGCTGCCAACCTTATGGAGGTGGTTGAGTACCCGAGTCGTAGGCGCGCTCATTGACGCATCATCAGATCTTTGACCTCCTTCCTGAAACCCTCCAAGGAGATCCCAGCAGTGAGGCAGACAGATGACGTTATGAAAGGGAGGAAGCCGTCAGCGGCGACACAGATAGCAAATCAGGTGAGGATACTGAAGCGAGGATCGGGCAGCCTGCAGAGGCTCCTTCATCTACTCGTGTTCCAGGTAAGTTTCCCCGAGCACTGGGAAGACTGAGCGCGCACAGTAGGATGATGCATGCCCTGGTTGCAATGGTGGCAATGACTAGTGCCGCACAGGACAAGCCTGTATAGCGAGGAGGCACTGGATATCATTTTCCCTGGTTCACGATCGATCCTCGAGATCCCGATCTGGCGGATATTCAAGCGATACTGGCGCTCTTCGTCCTGGTGCTCTGACCAAGCCGACATGGTTCTCCTCCTTGCCAGACATGATCGAGGGTGAGGAGTCTGCTGGGGCTTCCTGGCATGTCCTGTCCCTACTGAACTCAATTTCCCTGGTCCACAAGTTCGTTCCCGAGGTGTCCTGATGCCAGCAGTCACGCGAAAGCGGAGACAGGAGAGTTCTGAGTAGAAAATCCACCCTATGGTCTTCTTCCAGATGGCGCACCAGGGTTTGACGCTCTCATTATTTCTTTCAATATCGCACAGTCAATGTTTGTTACCCGGTTTTTCTGGGGCCTTTCTTCAAGGTTGAACCCTACGCTTGGCTGTAGGTTTTTGCGGGTTTTCGTCACTAATATTTGCAGTACTACTGTCGTAACATCGTGGACATTGGCTACTATCCACGGTATGGTACCTGTCTATAGGGAGCGAGGGTACTGGCCCATCTCTCTCTGTAACATTCCTGTAGAAACTGTTCAAGAACAAAGGCCACGGTTACCTTGTCTGAGCTTTAATGCAGCCTCTGTCTTTGCTGAGAGAATCGCTGGAACCAGTATAGCCACCACTGTGCACGATACGCAGTGGTCTGACCCAGATGCTTTCCAACCAGTTATTGAGAAGGTTCCGGAGTGTAGAGACCATGCGTGACGAGCATGTCGCGGCGGTTGCTGCTACTTGAAGAAGACACCCGGTCGGAGCGAGATAGTGAACCTGTCGTGCTCAGATCTACGATGCGGCTGAGTTTATCGAACAGGTCATTACCAAAAGGGCCGCCGTGATTATGAAGATCACATGACCAGTGAAGCAAAACCCACATGATCGACATGATTTTCAGTAGCTGCGGGAGAGGCAGACAAGATAACCTTGAGTCCTCGGCCGTAGAGTGGCATCTGGAAGAACAAGGAAACTGACAACAACTATGCTTCCATTGAAGCGTCAGTAGTTCCTAGAGTCATGTGCACAGCAGTAGAAGATGTCCGGTACAGAGCGCCCCTCGGTGGCAAGGACAACACCCCGTGCCAACGGCCGGGATGGCCGATAAGGTTGAACGTCGATCAAGAAGCACACTCAAGTAGCGAACACATGCGCGAACTAGGGCCTTGGTGTAGACAGCCGCTACTTGGTGTGGGTAGAGTCGAGCAAGAACACACGCACAGAGAGTAAACAAAGGAACATATTTCAGTGGACACTTCACAAGCGCGAACAGATCGAGAGCCTGCTGTCCGGTGGATTCTGTAAGGAAGGTAAGGTAATCCAATCTGAGATGACTCGACCGTGGAAGATGGTCAATCGCATTACACCGGCATCGTCAAGATGAACACGACGACGCAGTACTACGAGATCTACTGGGAGGAAGCCGCAGAGATGCAGTGAATGCGACCACCAGACGCCCAGGATGCTCCAGAGGTAAAAACCAGTCGGATCATGTCCATTAGAACCGTATTCGTAGAGAAGGGGGCTGGCGACAGGTGTCTTCCACCCATCGGACGCGACCTCTCCAGCGACAAGCCGAACGAGTGCCACCTACCGGAGAAGGCGATGCGGTTAGGGTGACAACTCAACTGATGTTAGAGGCTGAGGCCCCTGTGAGCGCCATTCCAGAACGTTCACAGGGCCTCGTTGCGTCGTCAAGAGTAGGTTGTCCCAGCGGGGTTGCCAGCTCATTGTAGCAGGATGGCGTGTCAGTGCAACCCCTACCAGGTGAGGGACGGGTTCTACTTGTTGGTGACTGGTAGTGTGTTCTGCCCTCACCACGCACACCCGCACCCTCGTTGAGCGAACAGTGCTGACAGAGCGAGTAGTTGACGTGGCAATCCTCATAGCATTGGCTTGATAGACTCAAAGAACCTGACTGGATTCAGACGACCGTCAGGTATTTAGCAAGATAGGGGATTTGAAGAGAGGATCCTCTGGGGGTGTTCCTCTTCGCCTCACAGCGTCCCCATAACCTGGGGTGATGGATTCTCCACTACGGGCTTCAGCCTTCTCGCCCTGATATGTAAGCATCGCACCATCCTGATCGGCCACTATGTAACAAGTGACCTTGTTGTCGTAGGAGACGATATACCCTAAATGGTCTCAATGCCCTGCAAATATCGCTCTGTTTGTTTTTGACAGGGATGGTTACGCATTACGTGCAGCTGGTCCCATGCGACCTGTCACTCAAATAGGCTAGACACTGCTGCATACCTGGAAGTGTCTGAAGAGCACCCACCATAGTATGTGATGGATGACCTGCCCAACGTGGTTGATTAAGCTTCATCCGACCGACAGAACTCCACTGTTGTGCACAGAATGGATACTGGCATGTTCACACATATCTGCAATGAAAACATCTGACCCTTTGACCAACCTTACGCGCCTCTATGCGCCTCAACATGTCCACGGAAGTTCGTCAACATCCCGATAACAGCGTTCTCACTGATGTTCTTCACTTCGCAAATCATAGGCGATCTCACCTACTACTCGTCGCATCGCCTGATGTCTCTTTGACACAGCAATCACCCAAGATGGTACCAACCTGGCATTCCTGTCGATGGATTCTGGATATCCACACCATAGATCTTGCGCACCTTGGCGTTCCAGAGATGCTGGAGAACTATGTCGAGGTGAGCGCCTTCGGCGGTCTCGATTGTGTGAACCTCCCCAGTACAACAATGGTATCTCCGTCGTGACTGGAGGGATTGTTGATGATGCCGCCAGTCTCCGTCAGACCAGATCTTGGACCGTCTGTCGCCATGGTTCAGCACTCTTCTACGTCATGTTCTCATTATGAGACATGTGGAGAATATCCCTAAACGACAAGCATGTCTTACAATGAGAGACATCCTTTTGCTTCACACGTCACTAAGAGGTGGAGGAGTAATCATAACATCTAGATTGAGTTCTAGATGTCAACCTCCCTACCGGTTCTCCCCTCCGGTGCTAACTCGCGTCAGAAGTCATCCTCGCCCCAGAGGGTGCCCGTGTCTGCACCAGAAGGACACTCGCCCATGGTGTCTCTCAGTGTCACCTCTACGCCGAATAGCAGGCTGAACACACCTAACGGCGTACGAACATCACGCATACGATCCTCCACTATCTTGTCAATGTCGTCAGCCATCTCACTGAGACTGTCGGCATAGTTTCTGAGGGTTGTCCTGATAATGTCAGAGGTTCACTAAGATGGGGCGTAGACTGCGACCCAGGTAGTGACGCAAACTCTTCTGTGTGCATTTTAGGATGCTTCTGCCTTCTTGAGCCACATCACTCATTATCTCGGAACAAGTCCCAACACATACATCTTACTGCCTTGCTGATTGACTTGTTAGCCTTCTTTGGTGGCCGCATAAACCTTTGCAACATGTCCTGCCAGCGCGAGAGGGTCGATTCTGGCCAAGATCAGCAGTCATCGAAATGTTAAGTCTCGGCACTTCAACTCATGTCGCTCTGGAAAATATAGTCCGACCCTAAACCGTCGCATTGAAAACGACATCATCCTCATCATCCATAATGCACAACACGAAATTGATGCCAAGACAAGCGGCAGAAATTATTGACAAGAAGACCATGACCTATCGACACTGAAAAGGCCAGGACGCCAGATTCTGGCGATTAGAAGAAGCAGTAGAAGCCTTGTTCTGATGGCGAACACTGCCCCCAGAGTACGCCCTCTCGTCACGCACAGAGACAATCTTACGTGGCGACATAAACATTCTATACAGAACCATTTTCTACCCTTTACCTCAGTGTTGGCATTGCGATTAGGGTGGCAATCCGTCTGAGTGGCCGCTCATGCGATTCATGGCATCATGCTTACTCGCCGCCATCATGTTTCACAACAACTCTGAGAATCCACACTCAGGATCCTCCGTGCTGAACTTGTAGGAAGTTATATAATGCCACCTGGCTGACAGCATATGTTGATACACTTCGTTAACCGATTACCCTCCTACTCAAGGCGTGTCGTCGCTGCTCTGTCGTCTAGATCTTCGGTAAAACCACTCCCACCCGCGATCCGTCAGCGTCCTGTTTGAACCCAGAGAAACGAAGATCTCGAAGGAGTCGCTATAGTAGGGCGCGCGAAGCTCCGTTGGCGACATACTTCTTTGCCATCATAGTGAGGATCCTCGAACCCGACTATCACAGACGGCGCAAGTTTATCCGCTGGCACTCCTGTGGGCGCGTAGTAGATGCAGGCTGCTAGTTCTGGAGGCCACTTCCACCTTTGAAACCAGTCTCTCACTTTACAAACGATGCGTCGGCACCTGGCTGTCTCAATGGTTGCAGCGTTTGTCATCTTCTCACACAAGCGCACTCTGTCAAGCATGAGTCACGTCCTTCACAGGCGATCTACTCTGTGACACGTCTTCCATCAACTTGATGCTAGGTATTCTTGTCTGCAAAACCATTAGTTAAGACTTGTCGATCAAGTGGAGTCCACTATAGAAGTCAATTACCCTTGTTGATTTGAGAATCACTCAGACATGGATGCGACTTCGCACCTTCACAGTAAACACCAGGATGCCACCCAGGAAGAGGGTAAGCAGTCAACGACTCTTGCTGACAATCGGCCCCATCATTAATGTCTCACGATAGCACAGTTCTTGATACGTGGTAGATTGTCGCTGTTGAATTTACCATCAGGGCGTGCTCTGGACAACAAGATGGCCCACATTCTCGCCACCCTGATCCCGGAGTCAACAACTTCGCGACACCAGTGTTCGTGTCGCATCTACCGGAGCCATCAATAACGTGTACGGCTGTCAATGTTGACAACCATCAGCAGATCTGGGTTACCCAGTCAACACGATCCCAGCTCAGCGACACTGCGTAACATCCATGTGTACCATTGGCAACCTTTCTTCCACTACTCGTTATCAGCGAAAGAGACCCGTCAAACGGAGACCTCGTTCAAACGTATGGTGCGTCGCCCCATCTGCTGCCTGCCAGGTTTTCTTAATGCCCTGTGTTCTATGATGCTTTCAGGATCGCGGTCTGCACCCTCTGTGACTCAGCGATCCGTTCCAGCAGGTCAATGACTCGATCCACCCTATCCTGAACGACTACTGAATCCTCGTGCGCCACCATCGATGACAAAGCGGCAGTTCTCAAACTGGGAACGAACAGGTCCCCGTAAGTGCATAATCTCTTGAATGTACTGACTCATACCCAGATCTTCTCTCTCTCTCTGTGGAAAATTCAGTGGCGCGATGAGCGGTTTCGGCTGCTGCTCCCGCTGTCGCTGCTGGACTTTGCGTCATGGATTTCACTCATCATGAGCGACACCCATAGCGCGTCCATGCCGGTAACCTCGGTGTCGGCCTTCTTCGTGATGGTGAGGTCGGATGTGAGGAGAAGAACGCGATCTCATCTTTCCAGCCGGCAACATCATTGTTGTCCTTGATGTCAGTGTTGAAGGTGAGGCCGAACTTCTGCTGAGACACCCTTTACCTCGTGTCACCTACGGTAGACTTGGACCTTTGCCAGGAAATGTCAGAATCTCCGCATCCAGGTGTCCAGTCTCACGGTTGTTCCAGTCGTAGATGCCAGCTCAGGGAGATGATCTGGTGGGTCTCCGACTCTGGACTGCTGGGTTCCCATTGGCTGCGCATAGGGAGTAGGTGTCCCCAGGACAGGCCAGTGGGTCTTCACCCCTGACTCTCTCCCCACCCTCATTGCCGTCAGCGTAGACTGTCCACTCCGTCACCCCAGGTGAACCAGGACTTGGCATGCCCGGATCCTCCTTTGCTTTATTGATGGTCCTGACTACCGCCCGTGAGTCATGGCTGCGTCCTTAGTAGTCTCTCCTGTGGGCTTGTTGTCGCAAGATCCGCACGCACGAGAACGCGAGCGCGAGCACAACAAGAATGATGGCACCAATCTCACGCTGATTCATGTCCACTTCACTCCTACTCCTACCTGCTCTTTGACTGTGTGACCAGATTCTGACCTTGGATCTAGGGCTGGTCTCTCACTACAAGTGTGATCTTGTGCGTGTGTCCTCTGGTGTGAGACCAACACAACGTCACCAGTGCGAGCAAGAGCGCCTTGATGTGAGTGACTGCGAGCGACAGTACAGGCGCTCGTTGCTAACGCTTGGAACAGTGTCCCTACTAGCGCGCAGATTGCTGCGCACTGTAGTCAGAGCCCCGTCAATACGGTGCACTAAGGTGAGGGTAGAGTCAATACCGGTGGGGGTGTGACTTGAGGGATAAGAGAAGAGAGAGAAACAAATTCCCCGCTCCGCTCTCTTCTACGCGATCAGAAGCCGACCTGGTTCTCTCCTTCGCCACCCAAGTAGGATGCTATCTCCTTGAAGAAGTTGGTGTTCATGGTCCTAGAAAACAACTCACTCGGACCACCATTGAGGATGATGTCTCGGTCGGCGAGCAGAACCTCAGACCGGAAAGCATTATCACCTTTGCCTCATCGGTCATCGCCATGATAGTGGTATACCTCATCTCGAAGATCCTGGATCTGCCGCACATTTTCCCAATTCTGCCCACATCTGCCAGTTCAATGATCGCATCATCCTTCAAGGTGTGGATAGTGAAGTTGAGGGCACTGCACAACGGGTCTCACCGACCGACCACATGTACTCATACAGTGACGACTTCCCGTCGATGATGATGTATAAATGGCAGGCGAGTCAATAACGACAATAGGGCACCTGTCGTCGTGTCAGTGCAATGTTGCTGCTGAGGCTGCTCCACTCCTCCTGAGTGTGGACGACAAAATCTGGTTCCACACCATAATCACAAGTCATCATTCTATTGCCTCTCAGTGGTGTTCTCTCACAAAGTTTAGCGTTCTATTGCTAGTGGCTTTGTATCTTGAGTGTGCTGCCACTCAAGTCGTAAAACCCAAACAAATCCAGTTCGGGACGTTCCACAATGACATCATCAACACTGTCGGTCGCCATGAGATGAAGTAGTAGAAGAAGACTGGGCGTCAAACCTAGTAACGGGCGTCTAGTTGATCCTTCGTGCGTACAAGAGAGGCCGCCTGCCTGTCTCTACCAAAAGCAATCTCCTGACACGCACCCCTGTACGTCTACAGCCTCAGGAGCCAGGAATACAGAAGGATACTGCCTGCTATGGCGCCCGGGCGGCCCCCTTTGTACAACTATAGGGTCGTTGAAGATGATGGAGACAATAAAGGCAATAGCACATAAGTGAAGCATTGCTCAACGCCCTGCCACACGTCCGCGCTACTATACAGAGGGTCCTTCAACTCCGGTTCTGCGGGCTCATGGTTGACTTCACTCTCGCTGCTCTCAGTCATTCCTGATGCCATCCTTGTAGGCAAATGCTTCGATTCTGTTACCTAAAGTTATATCCTGATCGTGACTATCACCCAAACCATGCACTCAAACAAATCCAGGTCGGATCGATTCACAATAGCGTCATCTATGCTGTCAGAATCATTTCCTGAAAATGAGTCAATGATAGCAGGTACTCCCTTTAACCCCAGTGGCACTGATGGGCACTTCTGAATTTCTGGTTGTGGGAGATATGTCTGTCTTAGACTCCATCCAATAGTCTCAAAAAGTATCAGAGAAGACTTAATATAGGGAGCAGTATTATTAGTGTCCAAATGCCGATAGCATGTAGCAACGTCTCCAGAGATCATGAGAGGACAAAACTGCCAAGAACAGCAACGGCAGCAAAAGGCTATTTGACCAATGCGCGCATCCCGTACTGAAGGTTCGTCTGCACCACCTTCCTGTGACTTCCTGACCAGTTTTCCTCTGTGTGTTTTTAGTCATTATTTCCCTGCCCTTTATGGGTGGCTGTTTGATTTAACTTGGCTACTGCAAGAGTCTGAGACAATCTTGCAGGCTCGACATTTCTCGTTCTCCTGTTTCGATTTTGCGGACTGCCCAGAACTCATCTAAAATCAGTGTGGCTATGTCCCGCTCCCGTCTCCTGTGTTCTATTACGATTGACTCCTAATCATACCACACCTAACCACTGAAGTCAACAGAAACTGTGCGCACTCTGCTGCATGTCAAGGTCTCATCTTAAACATTGTTGGATCCCCCAAACGACCATGCAATAGACCTTTGCTCTGCTACCGTCGAGCAAAGGTGCAACGAGGCGCTGCCACTACCTGACCCTTCCAGAGGTAGGTGTAATGGCAGCGCAAGTAGATACGGTCAAGGAGATTCGCTGTCATCCATATTGAAGTTCTCGCCCAGGCGAGCCAGGTCCTCCACAGAGTGCGACACCCACTCACCCTTAGGGACCCTCATAACAACCTTGCCGTCCTCGCTGTCTGTCGCCTTGTAGGGGTGGTAGGTGGTATCAGAGGTGAAGTGGAATGTCCGCGTCTCAGGGTCGTAGAGGGTAGAACACCGTCCTGACAGGCCATGTTCTGCAATGAAACGCTTCGCCTCGCCCAGGCCGCTCACCTTGCGACGCTGCTGGAAGGTGTTGTCAGAGAATCCTCCGTCCACACCCACAATGATGTCCTTCCCGTCCTGCTCACCCACCTTGACGCTAAGCCCATCCACAATGCTGGCGTACTTCCAGTACCGGCCAGTATCAACATACAGGTCAATGCAGCCCATATGATCAAAACCTGGCACCTAACGAACACATCGATCAGCGAATCCTTGCCCCTCATCGTCCAGGTGGTTGAGTCCGTAAGCGAGAGGTAATGTAGAAGCCCACTGGACCGTCGCAGTATTCAGAACCTTTCTCTCCCTTGTCGTTGGTGCTGATGTCATGAAAACAGCGCACACCCATGTCGTGTTCCTCCTCCGGGATTGTTTACGGCTTTCGCTGCCCTAACTATACACCACTAGAGCCCACGTGCAGCAGGGCTGGTGACACACGCCACACCTGCCTGCTGGGCTGAGTGGGGGTGGCCGTCAGTTCAGAGGGCGCTATGTTTGGAGGAAGCGGTCACTCGTGATCATCTTCCACTCGTACTTGTCCGCGTCGTCACAGGAGTTGGAGAGCACGATGGCGTACTTGTCGCCCTCGAACTCCATCACAAACCCATCCGCGATGTCAACGTCAACATTGTAGGGGTTGTTGATCTGCATCAGTGTCGGGTCACTCGGCCTCGACAGCCAGGCGCCTTGGAGTACAGGGTGGAGAAGTCGAAGAACGCTGGCCCAGCAGCATGACGCCACTATCCTTCACCTCATTCAGGAGTTCAACCATGTCCAGGTGCAGCCTCAGTCGCCCAGCCGTTCCAGTAACTCTCAAGCCGTCCATGGAACTTCGGGCCAACCTCGTAAACGATGTCGTTGAACTCGACAATGCCACCGTTAGAGACCCACTCCCACGAGACGTTGTAGGAGTTGTGGTTGATGTTGAAGTCGTGCTCGGTTCCGATGAACGCTTCACGCCCGAGCACATGGCGGGCGATCTGGGTGATGATCTTGGCCGTCCCGTACACGTTGGGAACCTTCGTATCGACCGAGTTGAGAAGCACCCAGAGGGCCTGATCTCGTTATGGGTCAGGTACTTGCTGTCTCTTCTTCAGGGCAATGTTCCGCTTAATCGAGATCTGCGCATCAACGGCACAAGCGAACGCCTCATCAGGTGGTAGTCGTCACTGCCTGTGCTGATGCTCCAACTGTACACCTCCATGAGGACAGGGTGCTGCCTGAGTCAGGGTGTAAAGGGATGACTTGTGGTTCTCCTCTGTGCGACCGAACAAACACCACTGAGGGAGGCAGCCTGGTTCAATCTTAGTGGACTCAGCGTCAAAGTTTGGGACGCATGCTGCCTTAGACACAATTTCCTTGACGAAGTTCCGACCTGGGGTGTTCTCTCGGATCACAGAATCGGAGATCCTAGAGAGATAGCAAGCGCCTCATAGACACTATCTCCCCAGAGATTGCGTGTGTTCTTCCGGTCGTTACGGTTCTTCGCCGCCATGGTGCGTACCCTTTCGCCTGTTGCTGTCTACTTGTTGGTTGACTTGCATCCAGGTTACACCAGTTGCGAGTGACGGCTCAACCTTAGAAAGTAGTGACACTGATCATACAGCCCACGCCAGTGAGGTACAGCATGGACTTCCCAATTCTGAGGGTCGCCCCCTAGTTGTGGTTGCTGGGGGCAAGTATCACCAAGATCCCCACGATAACGCTCTCACAGATGATAATGTTTTACCCTCTACTGGCACTCTCTTGTAAGTTATAGGTCACATGCTTAGGCTGGATTGACGGACGAAGCATGTGATAGGGTAAAGAGCAACCTGCATCCAACAGTCTCACAGAAAGCGTGGTGCGATATGGGGTACTATTCAGCATTGATGACGTCTCATTTCACTTCTGATTTCAGTGGTCGGCTGATCTCACTGAAGGACTGGAATGAACTGATTGAGAATCGACTAAAAGATTCATTCCTGACGTATGTTATTGAGTTCCGTCCTGAACTGACCTTCACTGGCGATCATATCAAGGGGCTTGATTACGAGGTCTCATACGAAGATGGGAAGGCATATGAACTGGCGTCAGAACTTCAGACGTTCAAGAAGTCTCATGGACGATCATGGCATACTCTTCTTTTCTTGAGTTCACCCCTGCTCGGTGAGGAGAACCTAGATGTCTCCAAGTACTCTGTATCCAGCAGTGATCCTCACGTCATGATTGCTGAAGGAGTAGTGACTTTCTCTGACTTCAAGCCAGCAAAAATACCCACTAGTTCACATACCGCTGACTTTTTGATAGATAAGTCAAGATCTGATCAAGAGAGGCAGTAAGGGTGCGCAGAGTAGAAACTCTATGCGCGCACTCTTGCCGTCTAAGCGTCAATCAGCGTCACTCGCCACCAAAGCGGGATGTCCTGTCTTCCGTATTCGGTGGAACGCAGTCGCCAACCTCGACTCTTGAAACCTTCTAGATACTCTTATCGCTCAGGGGTCCATGATCTCCAGAATAGTTGACCGTCATCAATCAAAGTGCACATAGGTGGTCTTGTCGCTAAGATCGCTCTCATAACGAACCCGGCTACGGCATGACCTGCGTGTTCTCTCAACGATCTTGCGAACAGATTCAATGTCGCTCAGGTCACTACAGAACCAGGATATGTGAGTAGATGTCCTGCCAGTCCAAAAATCGATGCCACTTTCGAGCATGACACCCCACTGTTGGCGATGTCATTCAGGAGGTCTAGCGCCTTCGTCATACGAATACCCTTGGCGTCGTCGATCCACTTCTCTATGATCCCGCCAGTGTACTCCGGGTCCGACGCGGAACCTCTGGTAGGCGTAACTGGTAGGCCTGAGAAGGATGAGTCACCGAACCCCGAGAATGCCACCATCTTGCAGCCACAAAGCCCCGTCGCGTACATGACTCGTGGAACATTTCGGTCAGTCAGTTCCCGTCCGATGTTCTCACGGTCAGCGACCATAAGATGCGTTCCTTGTCCACCTTGGCCTCACCACGTGGACAAGGAGCACACTGAACAGTCATCCGATTGATGATACTGGGACATCCTCTTCAAGCGTATACTCGTCCACCTCAAGAATCTCAGCAATCTGGTGGCAAATGGACCAAACCTGCTGAGCCAACTGGTACAGGTCCCACTTGTCTGATTCGCGTGGCAGGTTGAGTCGTTTGCGGCGAAGGTCGTCAAGGTTGCTGCACGCATCCCACACCTTGATCGTCTTCTCGTAATCGTCATCCCAAAGAACTTGAACCCCCAGACCTTTACGCAACCTCCTGGAAGAGCGTCAATAACTACCTCGACAGGGTAAAGGCAGTAAACGTTCCGTCAAGGTTTGCACAATAAACGTGGCAACATGATCAGGGAAATGAGCCACATGGGATTCAGGTGAACCCTGACCAAATCTCCAGTTGAATCAGGATGCTGGTCATACCTGGGTCGCAGCATCAAACATCTCCAGGTCAGTGACGCTACTGCTCTGCCTTGAAAAACTCATCCTCAACTATCTCTCTAGAGGACAGCAAGGTTTTGTGGTGCTGTAGAGTTCTGGGATGTCATGATTTCTCCTTTATGCATCCGTATTGTGTTCAGGTTCTTCCGATTTCTGCTGGTATCCCCATGGCTGAGTGCTATACGGGGTCTACTCAAATGTCAGTATGATCGCTATCTTCGTTTTAATCTGTTCCAGTCAAGCACTGGTAGTAAAACAAAACACGTGCCATATTTCAATGAGCACCCACCCACGCAACCATTAAATGAGCACGCGAGTCAAAACAACAGTCAAACAAAAGGGTAGGTGGGCCTCAGTATCAACAGATGGGTTGAACTCGTCGCTATCTTCGCCATCACCAATGCTTTTCTTGCGTTTCACCTGAATGTCAGCAACAATGGCGCACCCCTACAGCAACAATCATCAACACGACGAGTGCACAATACCACTGAAACAGCAGCAGAAAGCATGTCATCCAGGTGAAACACGCAGAAAAGCATGACCCCTGGCAACAACAATCGGACATTTCAGCCACACTGTTACAAACCTGAAAAACTTGCTTTACCAAGACCGCCATTCATCTGACACTCTCCTCTGTCCTAGGAGAATAAATTCCTCTGCATCTTTAAGAAAAAGAACCCACACTCATCCCCCAGCAATCAAGGCAACAATCCATGCTGTTGCAGCCAGAATGATAGCACCCACACTCTTCCCCATGAACACAATCAGGGTAGCAGCAATACCGCTGCCAGTAGCCAAAACGACCAGAATGGCTATGGTACACATGACCTTCAACATTGAACGCTGAACAGAGGCCGCCGCGTCAAACTCATCACTCATTGCATCCTCTTCCGTACCTCACTCTGATATCAGGTTCACTACCATAAGCAATGATACACCATCATATGTGCTAAGTCAAGTACCAACAGGAGCCCCTGTCGCACTGAATTAGAAGAGTAACAGCAATCGAAATGCACTACCTCACTTCAACTACTGCCACCAAACCAGAGAGCAAGAGCCGAGGTCAGTCAACGTCACACGTAATACGGCAGCAACCCTAATATTAGTGAAGTGGATCACATCCACCAAAGGTAAGATGTGACCCACTGTCGACAAAGGCGGGCGCCCTAGTTGTTGTCTCCCTTGCTGCAGGTAATCTCGATGTCCATCGCGTCCTCGAAAGCCTTCTTGATGCCCGCAACGCCTCCGTCTGTAGTGTCAACACTGTGCCAGTCCCGCCCATAGCGGCTGACACAAACACGGACAAGCGGCCCATTGAGACAATGCACCAGACCTGTGTCCAGAGATCTCTGTAGTCTCACTCAGAGTAGTAAGCGGACTCGAACAAACAGGTCGTTTAACTCAGGAAGGTGTCCAGATTGCTTCAATGGCGTTTTTTGCTCCACTGTGGTAGTGGGATGAGTCGTCCGCCATAAGGCGAATAGCGGAGGGAATACCATCACGCCGGTTGATGTGAGTGACGTTATCGTTGTCCTTGGCGGCGAACTTTGATAGAGCAAGCAAGCCACAAGATAGCGAATGGCGTCAGCGGTAGCGTCATCCTCCGCCTTGAAAGTCTTCTGAGCCTCGAGACTTACCATAACCATGGGTTGACCTTAGCGATAATCTTCACGCCACCATTGCCGGTGGGGTTAAGGTGTACTCGTAGCCCTCCTTGAAGTTGGAGACTAGAATAGACCCATCCTCTGCCATGTCGGCATAGGCGTATTCGGCGACATGGCACTCTTTATAGAGAGCATACGCCGCTCGCTCGATCATGTCTCCGCTTGGAGTGGGGTTTGTTGGGGAACCATCCTCGTTCGAAGTTGTAGTGACGGATGTTTCGACGCCAATTGTACTTTTATTGGATCGCATTTCTTGTTCCCTCTTTCAGGTACGCCATGAACCTTGTGTCCTCTGGCTGATAGTTCTAGTGTAGGTTACTCGCCAGATGCGGGTCAAGTCAGCAACGTGTGATCTGAGTCACCTGCTCTTATGGAGCGGGGGAAGAAGGAAGTCAATAACTACGAGTCATGCTTACTGAGTGTTATCAACATACTTCCAGTCAGAGGTGTGACTCTTCTCCCATTCAGTGGCAGATCTCAAACGCCTCGATAAGAACAGAGATCTGATACTTTCTCTTATCCTCGCCATCAGCATACCCGACATGTGCCTTGACGGCAAATTTTCCTCAACTTCTACCTCAACGTAATTGAAGTCCTCGATCCATTTGCAAGAAACTCCCCAGCCATGAACCTCAATACTAATCATCCCATTCGGCTGATCATTTTGAATAATGAACAAATCATCCACATCTGGCATGATGTCCCAGATCGCTGAAACTACATTATCCTGAACATCGTCAAAGTGTTCAAATCCCTGAGTCCGAGAGATAAGAGCGTAGAGGTTCCCATAATCACACCTCTCACGCTCCTTGATCCTAGTTAGCATCCTGGACTTCCAGATGAGGTATCGAACACTATCAGTTGTCACCTCATCACAGAGCCGAACACCTGGCGCACTGGAGTGCGGTGCTCTAGCAATAAAATACCGCGCTGTAACACGAATCTTTGTTGTTCTTGGTAGAAGAGATGATTACCTGAATGTCCTCATCCTTCACGTTGGCTACAAGAACTGAATTGTCAGCAGAGTAGAGCAGGATCGTCTCAGGGAACACTGACTCGCGCGCAATCGCATCAATAACACGATCAATCACGTTCGACCTGTCTAGGGCGACGCTTCCAAAATATGTCTCTAGTTGAGTCCTTAAACTGCTTGGGAAGATTGATGGCTGACACTGTTTCTCCCAAAGGCTAGGTGCCTGTTCTTCTGATTTTGTTGCCGAGACACTACTCGCTGGCGGTCTTCTCAGCCTTGACGTAAACCAGAGCCCCACCCAGAGCAAGCAACCCAGTCATAAAAAGGTTGGAGTGACTGCCAACGATGGCGGCAACCCCAAACACTGTAGCCATAG
>BNJU01005668.1_pt1 | contig 176820 bp, 183 predicted proteins | sample 8539281 | NCBI WGS metagenome assembly BNJU01 (sample SAMD00202456, study PRJDB9452) | human saliva metagenome | isolation source: human saliva | place: Japan
ACGACGATGAATTGATATAACCAATGGCAAAAGACTTGTCAAAGCTCTGTTCCAGATAACATTCAGTAATACAAACCGAAACTTTATCAACCTCTTCGTTCTATTCCACCGGTGACTCCTGTGCTTCTATTGACGAGCTGCTTCACCTCCTGTCAATGATGTACCCTCAATATGTTGGCGAGCGGTTTCACGCAGATAATCGATCTTCATTACATCAACAGCCTGCAAACCAATAGCTGTCTGCCACGCACCAACCTTTCTCACGTTATGCGGCTCGCTCTATCGTCGCCCTCTTCAAAAGTCAGTTACATATATTTATGAATTTCGATCAGATCGATTTCTTACACTGTACTCTTTATGTTCTTCCATAAACGGTTCTTAGTCCTGCTTTTGATGGTGTCTTCAAGGTAGCAAAAAAATCTATAAAGAATAAGAACAAGGTGTTTTATAAGGACATGTTTCATGCCTGAATATCAATAGCTAATGTAGTTTTGTTTTAAGTTGCTGTCACTTTTTAACACTTCACGCAACCAACAGATTATAAACGACTTATAACGTGTAAAAGATGTGACAGCGAGGATGACAGCAACTTTGAAAGTTTATTCGGATAACAACTAACGATTTAAGATGGGAAGGCAGACGGCCAAGGCTGCTGCGTACCTGCCACCAAAATACTCTGTGCCATGCGAAAGAATGTTTACTGTGGGAGGTTCTGAGATATTTGGCGAGAACACGACCGAAATGGGAGAGACTTGTCAGGTGCCAGCTGACTGCCATGTCCTTTCGCGGAGCGGACTGGAAGATGGAGCGGCTGCCATCGCCGCCAGGCACCTTTGCACCGGTCCGTAGGGATGAAGCACTCAAAGAGGGCCTCCAGCAGGTGTGCGTATTGTTGCATTGTTTGCCATAATCTCCGCCGATTGTCGCCTCATCCGAGCCGTCGCGTCTCACCAGCGCTCAAGTTCGACACCGCCTGCGCATGAAGCTGCTCATGGTCTGTGTGGTCGGCGAGACGGATGGGACCTGTCGGCTGCGTAACCGCTATAAAACGACGCAGCTTCGCTGGGATCGCTAAAAGGCATCGAGATATTTGCTGTGGCAGTGAAAGAGCTACACGTGCAACGTTACTTGCACTGTTGGCGAAGTGAGCTGACGGAGTTTTACGCTTTGAGCTGCGCGACGTTGTTCAAAAGCCGTCTCGCGCGTCTTGGCTCCGAGCAGTAGTAAACAATCGTCGATGTTAATAAAAGCGTCGGCAATACGTTGCCACTCTTGTAAGCTATTCATGTTTCTCACTGATGACAAGATTCATCATTATAGCACTGCAACGCTTCGGGCAGTAAAGCGTTTACAGAAGGTCGACTTCCGGTAGCCCTGTCGTGAGATGGTGGCGGTGCCACGCTGTTGCGTGTGCCGTTATCTAAGCGTCGTTGTGCCGCGGTGGCAAGAAACGCATTATTGAAACCGGTCTGCCCACCGTGCGTGTCGTGGGTACTGAGTCAGCCAAAAGCGGTGATGGTCCTTTCAGGTCCTCTCCCTCCGCGGACTGTTGCGAAGTCGTCCACAGGATTAAAAGCCTTGACAAAGATCCGACTCACAATAACTGTCGTGGTTGTATGCACACATCTCAGTACGTGCATGCGCGCAGTGGCGATAATGTGCGCATGCGTTCATCCGCTGGCACAGAGGTTCATGCTTCTGACTTTCGGATTCCACGTACAACCCAGGCAGTGTTATACGCATTTCATACTTCACATCAAGATAGTCGGGCAGACGACGGTAATATCATTTTAAGTCTATCCGACTGTCGTTTTCGCTTCGTCCCGCTTTAGTGTTCTTACAGATTCTTATACTGCATATGCGATAGTTTTAAGTTGACAAGTTGACAAGTTGACAAGTTGACAAAGTTGACAAAGTTGACGAGTTAACAAGTTGCTTGTGAGAGTGGAAAAGGTTAATCTGTTATTATGTCTTTCCGTACATCTGTCCTTATCGTCATTGGCTATGTGAGACATGAAAGAGTTAAACTGTTACTATAGCTTTCATCTCGTCTAGCACCACGTGCGGAGCATTAACACAAAGATGTGCATGTAACACCAAAAGAAAGCGAGACTAACTAACTAGTTAACTAGCCCAGTTCCTTTACACCAAGAAGAACTACCCCACTCTACCAAACACGCTAGTGTCTTAACTCCTCTCACTCCCCTTTCACTCCTGCACTCTTCTAATACTCCCAGCTCGTTTTGATAATTGTCACAAACACGATGGGCAGCATAGCCATAACGTTGGAAAGGTCATTAATCCATTGCTGCTCTTCCTCGCTCATCTTTGTTGATCGATGGTAACGATAATACACAAAACGACTTCAGAAATGCTCTCCTCCATTTGCGACGCGAGAGGCAGTAGTCAACGTGCTTACATCGTCAGTGCGGGGAATCCCCATGCCGCAGCCGTTCTGTCTTCATTGTGCGAAACTCCTTTGCAGCTATTGCCAGAACGAGGCAGAGGGAAAGAAACGGTCAACATCGAATGTTGGCTAATAGAGAGTGTCTTAGCCTGCATGATAGCGCAGGCACTGCCTCTTTCGAAATACAATGTATAAAAGCACACTGCGAGTCTTTGGGCATGTTGAGAAAATCTGTACACATAATATGAAGATGTTACGAACTAAAAGCAAAAGGAAGGTGCCATTTAGTTTGTAAGAAATTCACGCCTTGCGCGCAAAGTTGCTCTTCTAATATCTGCGTTACCAGATACAACACAGAATACCCACTTGTCATCAGTCGAGATTATTTTTATTTTGCTGTCACTCCTGCTCACCCACTCCACGACTTATAACACTTTATAAATCAGCTTTCTACTACCAAATGTTAAAATGACAACAACTGTTTTCAAACTTAGTGTAGTATATAGGGCAACGTACTTGCGAGATATGCCTCTCTCTAATATGTCCGTAAACGCTCAGTCAATTAAAAGAAATAAAAGAGCATCAATGCTGTCAAATTCTACTACACCTGCTACTACTACACTATATACTATAAGCTAAAATAATAGTGCTTTAATTTTGCTGCCATCAACTTTCTTCTTGCAACTATTGAGGATAATTGGAATAATCCATATCTATAATTTGACTTGGTATGCAGTTTTTCTGCCATGTCAGCAATTTATATCAGCTATATTTCCATGAAGCGAACTACACGTTTTCACGAGTGCTACATGCGCATGAGAGTATACATTCGGTGCATCATCAAGAAATTTCTTGTTCACTTGTGTATCCAGAATGTGAGTGAAGTTGGCAGTTTGAATTATACTGCTTAGTTCTCTCGTTGAAACCGTTATTACGCGAGATACTGTTTTGGGGAAGACATGATTGCACTTCACGATTAGTAGCGATTAAATATCACTTTTGTGCATTACTAAACAAAGCAGTGTACCTTGTACATCACACATCATGCACAGCAGGAGACACATTGAAAGAAAGGACTGTTTAACACTTCGTTTCGGTTGTTGTACCAATCTGACGTTCAAAATGTATCGCAGGTTAGCTTCTTCTACTTCTTGAAAGAATGCTAAAAACCTTTTTCACGAATACCTGGCATATCAAAATCCATTGTGACTCAGGAGCCTGCACCTCTGTAGTATGTTGACACAACAAACTTCACTGCTACATGATGCTTTGTCTGACTTTTTCTGTTGTAGTATCATTGTGTAACAAATATAATGTATAGGCAAAAGTCCATCGTCATTTGAGGGAATTTATCAACTTATGAGAGATAGATCGCAGCCTTCATTCCAAGAATGAAGTTTGAGAATAGCATATTGATTCATAAAATCGATAACACCTTCACTTATTTAGCAAAAGACTCGTCTGCTGGCTGGCCTTTTATATTCCTCATTGACTCAAAGAATCACGCCCTCAAGAAGACTAACAAGATCCTTTAACTTTTGCGACCGAGCTTATACATGGAAGCGTAGAATGCGCAGAATATCGTTATAATCGGGATCATGAGACTCCACAGATTATCTTTTAGCTCCATTTCAATTTACTCGCCGTATAGAGTTTCATAAAGTGCGCGTATCTTTAACGCATTTCGGTATACCAGTCTGGCTCTACTGCTAAATGTGCGAAGCCAATCGATAAGCTTTGCGTATGTGCGTTACCGCGCCATATTCTATGTTGGCATGCATATCTTCGCATATGGCAAAATCTAGCTTGAGTTCAGTTTGGCACCTTGACTGTCTGCGGTATCATGTTGTCTGTGTACCTCATCAGCTAAATCTTTATCAAGTGTGATAACTCCAATTTGACGATTCTTTGTATCCACATTACGCGTGTCTTATTCCATCTGCGATCCGTTTACTTCTGCATTCTGCTGACAATATTCATTCGCACATACTGTTGGTCGAAGTCTGCTTAAATAACTCCGGCAATATCCAGCTATCCATTTCTTATCTTTCAGGTGCACGTATCTTGAACTTTAAAATTTCCTTTGTGCTTTCTTCTGATGCTTGGCTGTGGATTAAAAGCAGTAGTCTACGTACATCACTGGGTTTAATACTGCCGGTCACTGCAATAGCCGTCATCAATAGCCATGTAACGCTGCTGTCCATGTATCGTATCTTTTTACCTAACGATGAGGTTCCATCTTTTAATTTCATATCTGGGACTTTGAGAGTACCTCAAATATCCAGTGGGATAACCCCTCACTGAAAGTCTATGAATCTCTAACTGCCCGGGGTTTCCAAAACAAGGACGTTTGAATTTCTGGTATAGCAATTTCTTCAGAGCTTTATGTGTTAAATTTCGTCAAGAGAAATGTTTCGATGCATTATATTTTTCAGTGCGCCTGTTTCTTAGTCAAAATTGATTTATAGAATCATGGAAATAATATTAAAGTTGCATCAAATAATCATACTCTTTCTTGCCCATCGTTCCAGCTCGTCGTAATCCTTCCGTGTCGGATTAGGAAGACGAAGAAAGATCCGCTATTGTGGTGGGTCGTGCATCTTTCTGCTTTTGCCAAAGGCGTTACATTTAGTACGTTGAGTATGTTTCCCTATGAGCGAGGTGATGATTGAAGCAGTCAGTAAAGCCACTGTCAACTCTTCCTATCACGCGATCTGATAATGGACTTTCTAATTTTTCATCATAGCCGGTTAAGCACGCCTCCAACTGAATTCGGAGTATCTTCGCCACGTGCATCGTGCAGATGACTGTCAACCTGCTCTTGCCAAGTGCTTCCATTTGTCAGCAGTTGTAGATGACCTGTGAGTAATCAACTCCCAGCTTTATCCACCTGCCCTTTGTGTGGCTGCCATAGCTTCCGTTCAGCTGCTGCACATTTGGCACGATGTTCTTTTCTTGGTATCTAACATTACTAATGTGGAGTTTCATATGTAAACAAAATCTTTCTAAGCCTACTCTGGGTGAGCTCTATCCTTAGTACAAAAGATGCTTCTTTTTGAAACACTTCTAACTCTTTCGTCCTCCTAATTTTGCATAGTACTCTGCCAAAAACAAATCGTACAGTGACACTATCGGATTGCACGTGTCGATTATGGTGTATTATTTTGCGCTACTTCCTCGAAAATAATTCGTGAATATCAGTAAGTTATAAACTATCGTGGCACGAGCCAGATTTTGGAGATTCTTCTCATACTCTAACTGTGCAGGTATACGCGCTGGTGACTATTCTTTAGTGACATGTTTACTACTGGCTTCGTTGCGAGTCTCTTGCATCAATGCTTTCCCAATGCTTCCATCTCTACCTCCTACTCTCTTAATCTTCTTATAGGTGCAGCTCATCTATATCACGTAAGACCAGTTCTCCTATTCACTTTTAAGAGGGTACCAGCAATCTCATCGACTGTATCATTTCCTGTTACAGGAAACCAATGCGAGAATGGCCTCATATCTTTTGAGTGACATCTTCAAGTGACATTTTCTTTTCGGACAGTTGTTTCCCTCGGCCAGACGACAACTCTTCTCTGCTCGTTCTCACTGCTCTTATCTCTACATCGTGTCCATGAGTTAGAATTGGGCAGGACGGTAGAAGTATGTGCATCGGAGCGGAACGATAGCTTCTTGTCTGGGAACATAACCATGTTTCGCTTGCCCATAATCCCTTATGATTTTCCATAGCCACTCACGGCGATCAGTCAGATTCATACCCTGCTGAATATGTCCGGCGATTACTGGATTACGCCATGGAACTCAAACATTCATCAAGTCTAAGTTCTGTACCAGCGTACCGTCAAACATGCCTCGAGAATGCTTCAATCCGATCATCATAAATATCCACATGCACTTTCACTTCCATACTCCAGGTAGCGATGAATGAGACTATTGACACTGTTTCGAGAAGAGCCCTATCCGGATAATCAGGCATTTCGATTCGCCCATCCTTGGTTTTCATCCATGCCTTGTGGTTGTTTCGATTGATAAAGCTCATCATGTCCTGAAGAAGTATCAGAAGACTTCCGGAGTATTCAGCATCATCAGGGCATCCACAACTCCACCAGCTTTGTCAAAGCCCATTCCAACGAGTACAAAACACGAGAGTAGTGAATTGGGCACTATCTGCCAATAGAGCACCTGTCATTGGTGAGGACACCGTCAGATGTAATTCCCACGATTCATAGTCGGTGTCCAGAAACTCATTATGAGTACGCTGGAGCAGATGGATCTCAGCTTTGTGAAAGCCATTTGGTTGAATTTGTATTCTGAAGGCATACTGTCAAAACTACGTTTGTACCCTTTCAATACTAAACGCTTTAGCATCATGCTATCGGCAGGCACACTCTCGTTACCGATTCTAACAAATGCAGTGTCGATTGCCGTCAGCAAAATAGAAAATAGGGCGTTTCGTCCCCTGGTCTTACCCTTGAGAACAATCAGTTCCTTTCCATCGTCAGATTTTATGAGTGCCAAGATTCACTTCCGGCACTGGATCCATCTTTGTTTTTATCTGCTCACTGATAATTTCCGCATCATGCTGAGCCTCTTGCAAACTACGACTTCTCCATCGTCAGCAATGCCGAAAATCGAAAGCACCACCTTCGCCATTGGCAAAGGCACTCGCGTCAACCAACTCTCTGGCTTACGTTCTTCAAGCATCTGCTTCTTGTCGTAGGCCGTTGTTTCTGCCTATCAGCGATTTATGTCTCAACATCTGATCATGTTTCCTCTCTTTACTGTTATAACATGATATACCATTTTTAGTTAAAAATATCATAGGGTTATCAATATTATATCTTGAGAATTGGAACGTGCAAACTCAGCTCTTATATTCAACTCATACCTTCTGGTGTTGCCATGGTTATCCGATATCGTGACAGGAATACGATTATCCCATCTTCCAAGTGTAATTCATAAGTAAACGTATATGGAGATGTGTGTGGTTAAGTCGATTCTTTTAACGTCTTTTTGAAACCATTTTACTAGACTTCCTGTCTGCTATGAACGTTGCTACAGATGCATCTCCATCAAAAATGTACCATAGTACAATTACAACTTAATCCGTTCCATCCCAATGGATAACAGAAACATCTCGTTCCAAAAATCTGTGGCTTATTTGAAGGTAGAATAGCCTTTATACTATGAGAAAAGGTTGAAGAACCGACACTGCTACTTTGACTTGGGGGAGTTATCAGCAGCCACCCAACCTAAAGGCTGGACTTTGTAGCTCAATCCTCTTAATTCCTATAAAAGATTATTTGTACCCACTATTATTATTGCCATAACAGATCATCGAACTCGAGGTCTAGAACATTGCCTAAAATCATTTGAAACTATATTTTCAACGAATTTGTCTATTTCAGAAAGAAGATGTACAGGCATATAAACATATGTTAACTCTTCAAATTTGACTTTACAGAATACCTATTGACAGAAATATTATGGACAACAGGCATCGTGCTATTGGTTTATATATTCAACTGTTTTGTTATGGAGACAATTGGTTTTGCCAACCCAAAAAGAATATCTATTTGGTCAAATTAGGTGCTCTTCTGAATAGCCATCTTTTTAGATTTACCTTGTTTGATGGGTTTGAAAAGCTTTGTGACACTAATGGAGCGCAATTACCTGAAATGGAAAATGATGTCTCATCCTCAAAAAGGGCAATTTATAATTAGCAATTGTGTCTATCTCTTCATCAATTTTAATATTAACAGGAATTGTATTTTGTGTTCTAATGCATGAGAGCTAAATCATTCTTATTCAGCATTTTGACTAAATCTCGAGAATCGCCATTGATGTACTTCTAGAGCCTTGCTGAGACACTAACATTTTCATCTTGGATGGACATAGAAACGCTATAGAACCACCTGAGGTAGAAGTTATAAAAGATGGAATCCAGGTGTGACTTCAACAATCGGTTTGTCTTTAAAAGGCAGAACAGATTCTCATGTTGTTGCCAAGATGAAGAGTCTAGACCTGCAAGACAAACTAAGAACAAGCACCTTATATTCATGTTGACTTTATGCATTTTCAAGCGTAGATTTTAAACTCTTAAAAATTATGGTTTCTTGAAATTCCTTCAAAGAGATTAGAGTGAGTCCCAATCCTTTTTGACTTCAATTGCAATCCATTATCAGATGTAAGAATAATAGGATTTGTCTATCAGTCTTTATAATCCGACCGACAAATCGATTATCTGGTGACTTTAGATTAAAATCTCAGGGCAACAAAGTAATATCAGCTAGTTCCATTTTAAGATTTCTTTGATCATAGCAACTATTGATATTCCTTATTGCTATTGTACCCTTTTTGACCTGCTGGTTTCAATGTAATTTTTAATTTATCTAGTTCATCTATAACCTTAGCAGAAAGAACTACATGATATTGTTTATCTGCCTGAGAGATTATATCTGGGCAATCGACAAATACATTGGTGTCAATAATATAAATATTTGTTTTGTCTGGTTTTAATTTCTACCTTTTCCTTTGAATTTTTGACAAATCAATATGCCTACAGTACCTTTTAGATCATCGGCTTTCGTCGTTTTGTTTATCATTAATAGTCAAAATCTTCACATTGAACTGATGCGGAAAAGAGTCTCGATTGGCAAAGCAACATTTCCAAATATGATTTAACACGTTTGTCTGCGGCCTGGTATATACGGTCTCGCAATAGTTATTGTGTTACAGTAGCTCGACTCGTAGCAACATTAAATAAAAGATTTATTCAATGACATTTTGGGTCAATACATTAGGAATATAATAAATACGTAAAATCACAAGTCATACCTTGGATACGTTCGACTGATCAATTAAGACATTGTCCTTAGCTCCGAACTTCGAAATAAAAACAATTTTGCAACATACGTACTGAAGATCTAAATTTCGCGAGGACAGCGATAGAAACCTTTTTGTTTTCAGCAAAATCTCCGACACCAAATCTATTACATATTGTCCACTCTTTAAATCCGCCTTTTCACTGCGTCAGGCATCGATAGCAGTCGAATGCTAGTGCCACCCTTTTTATTAATATAAGGCGAATTTAGACTCATAGTGCGACTCATTGTTTACAGAAATAGAGGGTTCACTATATATACTCAGTTAGAGCAGCCGAGTTTGGCAGTAATCGATATGTCTTAGTAAGCAAATATGTGAAAATTAAACTTATCGCAAAGGGTATTGAAACCATTTGCAAGCATATTATAGTCATTTCTAATCATAGTGTCTTCGTTTAGAGAAATAATTGGAGGCAATTGATTTTGATCACCAATCCATACAACTTTTTCCCCTAAGATTTTACAAGAAGCAATCATAGCGAATAAAGCCTGACTTGCTTCGTCCATTACTAACGTAGTCGAAAGGAGGATTTTACATTATGGAATCCTTTGCCCAAGAACTAGCTGTATAGAAAAGTTATGAGTTAGTTTCCCTTTACACTGACAATATCCTTGCTTTCTAATGAAACGATATTCTTACATAAGCACATTTCATCAGAAGACACATTCGTTTTCATTATATCCTTATGATCGCGATGTGTATCAAGCTTTATCCTCACATGCTAACTCAATCAAAGCACGATTTGTCAAAGCTGTAACCAAGACACTCTTTTGGGCGTCTAACAACTGACTTATTATACTTGCCATCATGTATGTTTTCCCTGTACCAGGAGGGCCTTGTACAATAATTTCATTAATTTCTCTTATCTTTTCGCCAATGAACTCGAGACGGTTCTACGTCATCCAATAGGTACTGGCAAATGAGTGCTAACTTCATCATCAAAGTCTAGAATTTGAGAGGCAGAAACCTCACTAGGTGAATTGGATACAATGGAGATAAGATTTTTGATAATACTCCATGGGGGCTTTGAGGGGCCAAGAACGATTACACACCCTGCAAGTTGATTCTCTTTTAAATATTTAGCCATGTCCATTGACATTCCGTTAAAGCCACACAGCAAAAAACCATTATCATCTGTCTTGCCCTGCCAAACGCAATGAACCTCAGAAAACTCAATCTGATATCTGCGTAATTCTGCTCTACGAAAGACCTCCCCAATTACGTGGAAGACATTTATCACCATCTAGAAAGAATTGCTGTAAAATATTCATTCTTCCTAGGAATTCCTTTATCTTTTTAATTTTAACACAACTTGTCCAGAACCCACGAAGTTATCTTCGCTATCTGTATCTTTTTCGAGATCTACTTTCATAAACTGAGCTACATAAACCTCATTCTCTGTTAACAAAGCAGTGGCTTTAGTATTCAAAACCCGTATATAATTCTCACTAATTGCTTCAAGTTCCTTATCTAGAAACCGTCTATGCTGTTCTCTTGTATAATACATAATTTATCAAAAATTAAAAATATCACTATCAGAAAGATTAACGCTGACCCAACCATCTTTTTTTCTTCTCATTAAGTCCAAAAGACTGAATTGTTTCCGATGCTGAATATTTGGGATTCTCAATAACGAAACAGGTTCGCTTTGATCCCATGTATCTATTTGCTAATTCAGCAATCTCACCTGGGCTAATAACATCTGTATCAAATATCAGATTCACATCAGGGTTATCCATAAACACATCTTCAGAAAGTGGATGGATCTTTCTTATCTATCCCATAGTTAAGAAGCAGATTGTCTGGATTACACATTAATTCAGCAAAAACACGCGGATGCAAATATAACTTTCTACGTTGCGAGCTTGTTACAGCAAGTGTTATAGGTTTTCCTTTATATTTCACAACATTCTGTATCAAATGAGTATCATCATTCGGATCCCAGCCTTCGCAATCATAATCAGACAAGTTATCAAGGTATTCTTTTGCAGCTATTCTAGCTTTCCGATTAATTTCATACCTTGAGGTTTCGTCGGTAGAATCTTTTTCCGTAAATTTACCATGGCCCTCAACTCCCACATCTGAACTTTGATTATGTCGAAGTTCTTCTATTTTTGTTGGAGTTCTGCTATAATTTCATCCTTTTCCTTTACCAAATCTGCAGAGACTAAAAATATCTTATTCCAGTCTTCTTTTTGAAAGGATATATACCCGAAGAATAGACATCTGCTAGAATAGAAGCATGGGTTCTCGATCTGATGATATATAGAACCGATGTGATGTTTGAAAATATGTAAACTCACCCGTTTTGCCTTTAAAAAGATAAGTATTATCATAATAACCCCTATACAGGGAGTTTTTCCATCAACAATAAAAATTGAACTCGTCACATTAGACTTCCACTTTAGATAAAGTTCATTTCCCCATTCTGATGATTGAGAAAGTCATCTTCGTAGTAGGATGTAGAAATTCGTAATATTCTAAATAAATCATTTAGAATCTCAACTTGATTATCATTAACAATGGGAAGGAGAAAGTTTCTTTAACCCAACTTATGAAAGATCTGATTACTATGAATCTGTCAAATTCCATATATTTTCCTTCTTGCCATCCCTAAAAAGATTTCCTCCTTTCCATTTCTTTACTTTGAATATTATGAACGCCCAAAATCAAGCAAAAACTTTTTCTATCATCGGTATTAGCCCATACTTTAATAAAAATAGGGACCCTTTCAGTTGGCAACGTTAGTTCATCGCAGTCTATGTAAGTTCCATTTAGTTTTTCCACATGGATATATGACTGTTGATTCTTTTATAAAAATCTCCCAATATAGTTCCAACATTAAGTTCCATACAACGATCCATAATACGTGTAAAACAACTCTGTGTTGTTACCATATATAAGGACGTAAAAGTATTATCAAAAGTAAGATAGCCGCAGCTTCCTATACATCATTAAGAAGCAATATTGTTCAACACTTAATAGCCCTGTATAATTTATCAAATAATTATATAGTTTATTTCTAACATCAACAGGAGTGGCTTCTTTTTGCAAATATTTTATCAACAGATGCTATATCTCTAAATTTAGTAGCCCAAGACTTAAAGTAGACGAATTAGAATATGCAGGTAATATCTTAGACAATGAAAAACATATTGATTGTTATTAACCGATAATGTAAAATCATCCTTTAATGTAATCTCACTTAATTTGATACCATCTATAGTCATAACAGAACGCATATATCCAACCATAGTGTCGTTTGATGCTACCATTTTTAAGAGTCCTATATTCATAAGAATTAGTATCGTAAGTAGCAGTACTAACAAGATTAAAAGCTTTTAATCCCTTTAATATATAATGTCTTAGTAGTATCATCTGATTGTTCAACTAAAAAGAGTAAACTCTTTTTGCGGAATTGCAGTCATACTCATTAATTTAGTAGTAAGGGACTGATTCCAATATTGACGGAAAACATTATATATTAAAGTAACATCAGTATTGCTTACAAGAGTATCTATCTTTTGGTTCAACGATTTCAGAATAGATAGCAGAAGACTCAATTAAATATTTGTCAAGCTGTTGTGTATTTTTCTTCTTTTTAATAGCATAAAAGAGGACAACCATGAAGGGCAATTAGGGTTATATTTAAATAACAATGACAATGGAGTAAAATCGCCATGACAATTCTTAAAAATAGCCCACTTTCTTAATGCTTCACGACCTATTTTCGTCAAATTCCGCAATATTTTCGAATAATAACAGTCGTTGAGAGAATGAAAGACCAGAGATATCAGAACTAGAAATATATGCAAAAAGAGTTTTTCATCTTGTTTTTATATGTTCCGAAAGGACATGCTCTTCTAAGATATCGTCAGAACAAGAAAAAAACCTAACTGGATAAGAATATTTTTGATTGGGGTTATTTTTCTCTGTTATCAAAATCGTCTTATTTTTGCAAGCTGACTTCAGATACAGACTTCATGTATCACCGTATTTAAAGAGTTTTTAATTGTGAAATGAGAGAAATCGTTTTTGTCTTTTGAAATCCACGAATAGAAACTCATTCTTACATCCGGTGAAGATGTAACTATCCAATTATTCACATTTTGTATATTACGAGATAAGATATTAAATGCGTATCCACACTAACACAGTCAACTCCGAACAGTCCTTTGAGTAAGAATATCTGAATTAATTTCCATGCTCGGTAATCTTTTATTAATCCCCAGCAATTTATAGAACTCTTCATTTCCTATGCTCAGAGAAAGTCCAGAGGTGTCAATCACGATGGAATCCAATTTTACCTTTTTCATTCTCATCATTTATAATTAAGGGTGTCTTTTGCAAGGTTTCTTTTATAACCTTTTATTAAATGAATCAACGAGCATGCTAGTATCCTGACTAGTAGAAACAAATTCACGGATAGGTAATAATTTCAAATATTCAGGTTCATCAACTGAAGCAATACTTTTCTACCATTTTTTACGATAGACTTACCAATTGAATAGAAAAAGAAAATAGTTCCATGGATTATCACTTTGTACACCTTCACGGTCTGACTTTGAATGAAATCGGCATTTACATAAAATGGAAATTTAAATCTATGCTCATTCATTGGCAAATAAGCATAAAAAGACAATTCATCTTCTCCTATTAAAGTCGAATATGTCCATTAGCATCCAAACTCAAAGCGAAAGAAATAGTAGTTTCTAGTAGTTGAAGCAATTCTATCTGGTATTCCAGACACTTCGCCTAGAGAATTCCCATTAGGATCAGTCTTAATGAAGAAGTTCTCTTTCTCTCCACGATTATTAGTTCTTTCACCTCTTTTATATGGACACCAGCTTCTGAAAAAGCGTCATCGTTTACAATGATGTTATCAAATGGTATAATGCTATAATTTTTCAAATTTATCATCGGAGAAAAGAATTTACTAACGAAACGATGCTTTTTCTCTGTTAACATTTTTCTGTATTGTTAGACATTCATTTCCATTAATAAGTTGAATTCGATGAGTATTTCTAAGGAACAACATAAAACGTGGTTCATCAAAGACTTCCTTTACAGCCTCACTATATTCAGCCAAAGTATCAAAAATCCATTTTGAGAGCTATAGCGACATTTTCGTTTTTGTTAAATATAGAACTTTCAATAGGGAGTTTTAAATCATCAGACCAAATAGGTAAAAGTTGCCACGGAATATCCTTTACACCATTAAATTCTCTATATTCCTTTTCATATTTATGAAGGAATTCTATTTGTTTTCCTGATCATCTACAATATCATTAACGTGGAAATAGAAATCCTTAAAAATTGAATATTCAGATAAATGCTTATCAAAAGAGAATGTATAGCCACCGCTCTTGATAGACACTATAGTCGAATTCGTAAACACAGATTTAAAACCTATACCTTTATAACCTGTTTTCTTTTTACTTGCGCTCTTGGTACTTTTAGCAGCTGAAATGATAGAATCAAAATCATGCTTATTAAAAGAATAGCCATCATGGGTTAAAACCGAAAAACCATCACGTAACTGAAGTTTTATCTTTACTCCATCCAATGAGGCCGCATCGTCTGCATTTTGAAGGAGTTCAAAGAACATACGTTTTTTACTTGTATAAAGGTTTTGTCCCACTTCTTCGAGAAGATTCGCTAGGGAAGTGTTAGAACTAGGACTCGTCTGTTTCTTAAAAGATAATATTACAGAATCCTTATATGGATTATCCCTTCTCAAAATATTGTTAGACATGACACTAAACATATAGGAGTTCCTTGTTTTAAGCGGTACTCCTTAGATGCCAAGGTTATATCTACTTCATAAAAATTACCTTCTTCTACGAAATTTCTCAAAGCGATTGTCAATAACCACAATCAAATTCTTTCCATTAACTGGATCAATAAAGCAATTTACCGTTATCTTCGCTTCCTCCTTAGCTATAGACATTAGATTAGACACTGAAATAGGAACCATGAATTGAAATAACCTTTCCCACGAACCTATATGTATTTATATCCATTGTCTTTAGTAATTCCTCCAAAGATAGGTCATAAAGCTTTTCGTCATATTTATCTTCCACTAAATACTTCCGAGTAAAGGACATTTTGCCATTGATTTCACCCAGATAAACAATTTGTATTTGTTCTCCGACAAAGACTTCGTCTGTTGCACGTATAATTTTATTGGGGGACAATTCTTCTCTTGGAATGAAAAGAGAAACTTCAGTATCGGTAATATTTACGAGAGCTCCTTTATCATCAACTCTAATAACAGTAGCTGCGCATATACTTCCCCTTTCCAACTGAGACTTTAGCCAGTCTTCATGAGCTTTTTCTTTTCTTGTTCTATTGGTCTCATATCCAATACAACAGTATGAAGACGTTCATTATATTTTATGTATTCCAGTTCCAACTCAGTCCCTTCTACTAGAAGAATCTTCTGTTAACTTTGTTTTAAAGGGTTCTGCAAAGTCTCTTTAATGGAACTAGAAATAGAATATTGTCATAGAAGCCAATACAGAAATTGCATTTTCATTATGAATAGTCTTGATGTATTTACATAGGATATGCTCGCCTTCTTCATGATTTTTTGCAAAATTGTCATATATAGGCGTTAAGCTAAGTAAAATCTTATAACGATGTTTCTCTCGTCATAAACATTTTCAACTACTATGGATGTAATATCATCACCTTCATTATATGGTATATTATACAAACCTTGCCTTAAAGCGAGAGCAGTAAAATCTCCAAGATGTACAATCAAGCCAAAATCCCTAGTTGATTCAACAACTCCAGAAATTATAGTTCCGACTTCTAAAGTCCTTGGATTGGGAAGTAATTCTCTCCTGCTTAGGTTCAGTTTCCCATCTGGTAGTTCTTTTATGACTTTCGCCATAAAAACTTCGCCAACAGATAATTGACCTAGTATTTTAGCTTGATTTTGCCAAGAAATATCGTTTAATCTAATTAACCCATCTCTACCATTAGGCATTCTGACAAAGACACCATAAGACTGTTTGGCTGTAATACGAACTTAGAGGTATCACCAACTAGAAGGATTATTATTAACGTACATAATATCTATCCACTTAGTTTAATTATTATTTAAAATCTTATAATTCCGTTGAAAACTATCATAATACGCTCTGGTCTCCCTAAAGGTAATGACAGAGCCAAGCTATCAAGTTTTTTCCTTGTTACATATCTCTACGAGAGGCAAGTCATCAGATAACTCTGAATTAAGCCATGAGTTATTCCATAATTGCACATTCTCACCCATAACTAGGCGACAAAGAGGTTGTGAATAATGAAACTCATCTTTTAACTTATCCGAATTATAAGTCATATTTTTGAAGCCAAACTTCGAGATAAGTTGTATTATGTTGGTTTCGTAACTTGCTATAGACCTTGCAATGATGTCTTTCTTTTCCGAATCATCATCTTCAAAAGGTGTTAACAAGACGACTTATCACCCGCAAAGCATAATGCGCTGCCGTTATATTCTCAATAGCGATTTGTGTCGCTATTGCTGCCATTGGACGAATGTCTCACGAATCGGACGATAGTGACGAGTCTTCAGATTGCCGAATACGTTTCCATCTGATCTCATAATTAGCATTGTTCTTTAAATCACCTGACTTCGTGACATAATTATCACCTAAATCAACGTCTTCCCAAACAAAAGTACTTTGAGTATCCTTGTTTGTGTCAATAATTTTGGTTAAACGAGCATCAAACTCATTCAATTGTGTTCGAATCTGACCGCTATTGGGATATTTACGACCGAAAAGCAGGATAAAAAGAAGATTTTTTTGGAGACCGTTGAAATCACAGTCTTTCTCAATAGACGACACTATATTATCATTACCATCCATATCCTTTTCAATTTTGAATATACGACGACGCTTGTATATCGGAGTATTGAAGATATAAAACTGCTTATCTTGTTTGATAGAATCGGTAATAATGCTATCGCTTACCATAGTCTTCTTGCTATTCATCTGAAAGTTTAAGTCTCTCAGAATCCTCTGAAGTATGTAAGATATGCGCTCCAGTTCATCCTTATCATCACTAAAGATGCGGTAGTCATCACGATAGCGGAGTACTTCGTATGAGTGAGTTATTTCAGCATCTTTATCAATTTCTTCTGCAAGGAGTAAATCTGCATAACCGAGAATAATCTCTGCTAGTAAATTAAAGATCTCGCTACCTTGAGGTATACCAACATTACGGCCGCCTTGGAAAGCCTGAAGATAGCCAACGATTTGAGCAGCGAGTCCATGCCGTCTCAGAAGAGGCAGACTTTGTCCCTTTCATGGTCAATGCACGGTCTATGTCCAGAGGATTGATACTACCATAGCAATTAGTAATATCAGAGACAAACATATATCGGTATTCTAACGACAACTCAACAGACCGTTGCTCCATCGAATTCCACCAGTTCAATATTGTGGTTGAACTATGAAAGGATTCTTTCTCGGCTGGAATTACTGGAATAGCACACGCAGATATATGAGGATTATTAAACTTGTTAAAACAAGATTGAATAATTGACCAGTTGTGCTCGAGAGTTATGTCACGAACCAAAAAATAATATAGATATGGATTTACAATAGCCAAAGGACGGATTGCATACTTTCCGTCCTTGTTTAATAAGATGTCTAGATTTACGCCCGCAGTATCACAAGGATCAGATGCTATACTGGCATCATAATCTGCACTACCAACGCGTTCTTTAACAAAAATCCAGTACCGGCTGAAAATCGAAGTATTCAGGAAGTTCAAAACGTATAGTAGCGTTCTGCCTTCATAAAGAAATCAAACGCTTCATTGGCGTTTAAGGATAGAATGTTTTTTGCTTTATCCATTTTCTTCTGTCAATTGTGGTTTTATTGTCATTATAACTTTCTGTTCATCGGTCGGAACTATAAGTTCGCGGACATCAACGCTCAAGACTTTTGGCGACATCTATCAGGGTCTCTAATGATGGTTGGGCGATGTTGGTACATCCATTTTGATACCGTTGCCGGTCTTTACCTAACTGTTCCGCTAGCCATTTTATTTGTTTTCTGCTTTTTCTACTAAAACGACTTTTTATTCTATTGATGTTTTTGCCATATTCTTGTCTATTTATAGCTCTATGCTGCAAAAGGTAATCATAAAAACGATTAAAAGCGTGATTTCACGAAAAAGATACAAAATTCAGAGCAAAGATTGCGTTTTTAGCAACTTTTGCTCAGAAATGAGTGGCTCTAATATGAGATTCCTCCAGAAAGACCAATCTGTTCTCCGTTTTTAATTTTATTGAGGTCATCCAGAGTATGTTCTTTCCAAGCATCAATAGCGTTGATACGTCCTTCGGCGATATTCCAAAAGTTCATTCAGAGCCTCTGATTTGGATTTGCCTGAATCCTGTATATATGCCAGTATAGCATTGTATTGAGGTAGGGTGAAATGTTGGGCACTTGGATTCTCTGTACGAGCGACTATGGCATCTACCGCATCATCGCGAAGTTTTACATTGACATGTTGCCATGTGCCTTCCGCTATCTGGTCAACTTCCTTTGGGATGTTCACCCATTTCTCGAATTCTCTAAGAGGATGCGAGCAGCCTTGACAAGGTTTCTGCCGTATGATTTTTCTGGCATCGGTTGTCTGCTCATAATTCAGAACTGCGTCAATCGTTTCCTTTTGCTCGACCGTGAATCTGTCCGCATTGGTCCTTTCAATTATAGTCATTATAGCTTTCTGCGAATTCAAACTATACGTTCCGAGCATCCCATCCTTCAAAAATTCTGAGTCGTTTTTAGCTTACTATTTTTCTTCGACTAACTTACTGGCATTGCCTAACTGTCGTTCAGCCTTATCAGCCCTTGTCTTTTGTTCATCACGCTGACGAATTGCTTCTTTTGTCTTGGACTGCTCATTTGCGACAGCATTCTTGTCAAGGCTTCTGTTTTCCTTCTTCAGTCTCTCATTCTCCTTGGTCAGGATGGCATCAGCGACCTTTTGCTTGGCATCCTTATACATGCTCTGCTTGACCTTGGCAATACTCTGTTTTTGAAGATTGCCAATAGCTTTTAATTTCTTCTGTAGCTCACGTAGTATTTGCCTAATTTCCTTCAGGAGATTCTCACGCCATTCCTTCTGTCCAAAAATAGGAATGGGCTTTGCCAACTCTTCATCTATGGCATTCTGGGTATTGATGAACAGGTCATTAATTGTCAGAGGCTTCTTTTCCTTATCATCCACTTTTGTAAAAGGAGTACTTATCAATGGTAAGCACCTCCATATCTTCTTCTGGTATAGTCGTCGCCTTAACCAAATCGTTTATCTCGCTTTGTTTCTCTGCCAGTACCTTATCCATCCTTTCTGCTCGCTCCTCCTGTTTGAAGGCTCGTTCTTCAGCCGATTTTCTATGCTTACGACCAGTCTCCCAAGCATAATAACTCGTTCCATACCAGTAGCATTGGCAAGGATGTCTTGCATGTGAGATAGTTTGTCACGCCCACTTCTTATGGCTTTGCCTGTTGCATGATCAACACAGTCATACAAACAATGAACATGCACATTCTGTTTTGAAGTTGGTATCGCCCTCAATATATTTTTGAGTGAACATAACCCTCATCCAAGTGAAGCCAAAGGCCGATACATCTCCAACCTGTTTCTTTCTCAGAATCTTCCTTAAACTTCAAAAATTTGTTTGTTAGTAACATCAGCTTTCACCACCAATACTGCTTCGCGAAAGGGTGCGAATGAAGCCTGACATTTCTGTCCGGTCTTCTCAGAATACTCCACTTCCGCTTTCTTCATCAGGGGGTATATTGACTTTCGTCCTTTAATCATCTCATCTTCATAGATGGTTCGATTTTTGTGAAGTAAGATGGGGATTGATGTAAGTGGGCAGACAACCTTCTTTATAGTCTCTGCGTGCATGTTGCAGACAGTTTGCCCTTGGCTTTTAGATGTATGGCTGCTACATGCTCCTTTCTTTGATTCTCTTGGCATATTATTTATATTTAATGAAGTTTTCAGGGAATATCCCCAAACAGTTGGCTTCGCCAGTTCTTGTCTGCGTTTCAGCGATGTTCGAACATGCTGGGGATGTTCGACTTACACAAGCATTCTTAGGCGCAACCCTAAGTGGTAGGTCGAGGGAGAGTCACTCCCCGTCGGGTTCCATAGGGGCAGACAGCCCTTGGTTTGGGTGTCGAGAGGACGGACAGTCCTTCGCAGGGTCTCGGGATAGCATCCTGAGCGGGTCCAGGGCAGCGTCCGGCACACAGCACTTTAGTGAAAAAAATCAGCTTGAAAAGCTAATTTTTTAACTAAGGTGCTCGTGTGCGTTTTTCTCTGTTCTTCTGCTTCGCGGAGACAGACAAAAACCAACCGCGCAAATTTTCCGATAGTATCTTTCGGGACAACGAATGATGGTGTTGGAAAATGTAAGCGGAGCGGGGGTGTTGGGGGCAGCATGCCCCTGACTGGGTTCTTAGGGCAAAGCCTCTAAGCGGAGAGTCCAGAGAGAGGGTCACTCTATGGTCAGGGGCTTCGGGGGCTGAAAGCCATCGAATAATAACCACAGGGAAAGAAAAGATGGCAATATCATTTTCCGCAATCACCTTTGCCATATTCTACATACCTTTTAAGTTGATTACAATACGTCCCATTGATACCTTCATGGGAGAAGTCGCACTTGTGGCATGTTGGATTGTGCCCATGCCATCTTTCTTCGGTAATACGCCTATGTTCTTTTGTATAAGATTCTTCATTTCCTCCTTTTTTGTTAGATGAAAGTGGGGACTTTGGGGACGGAGAAGGCATCACTCCTTCATCAGCTTTTGCAGATGGTACTTTCAGGTTGGGCATTTGCCGTAGAAGGAAATCTGCGATGTCCAGTCCTGCCACTTTATCCTCATCAGTGGCATTCCGTTCGAGATAGTCATATACATTGGCATCTATGCCATGTCGGATTAGAGCGATACTCTTCTGGTGCCAATTATCGAGCATACCCAGATCCGGAAAAAGAATAACTTTGTGTCCTTTGAGCACATTATAATCAGCCCGACTGAACATGCCATCTTTTTCCGCCAGTGGCTATCCAGATGAACTGAGGCATAAACATTGATGCAATGATGGCCGTTTTTTTCGCTCTCTACTATAGCTATCGGTTTGTCCTTATTCTCAACCATTGAAATAAGATGTTCACCAAAGAAGCATTGCTGAATGCAAGCCTTGTCTATTTTTCATCAATGAATGAAGCCAGTTGACTAGCTGCTGTGGATCCTGGAACGATGTCCTGTTTCTGCATCATAAACCATGACTTTACAATCTCTTATTCGTCCTTCGATGTCCACTTGCCAATAAGCAACAGCACCTGACTTTGTTGTGCCTGCATGGAACAACTTCATCTGGTCAGCTATACGATTCATCCCGAATAGCTTTAGCCAAAAAACAGGGCAAGATGATTATGACCTACGTCTCGCTCTGTTCGGGTCATTAGATACGGATCAAAGAAATAAGGATCTGCTAGGTTTCTCAATGTGTGGCACTATTGGCACTTTGGCATTTTGCCCATTGTCGAAAAAGGAGCCTCTTTGCTTCCGGATTGTCGTGAAATACTGCTTAGGAGTATAGTGGTAGCCACAGTTGTTCTCATGGTCGCATCTGCCAACAGTGTCTGGGAAACTTATTTTTGCCTTCGGTATCAATATAGCGAGTGAAGCATCGTGAACGATGGCATGATGGACACTCGTACCTTGTTGTCCTGCCTTTTGTATGGTTGTAGTATAAATCTATTGTCGCTCATAAGTCTTCTGATAGTGTGTGGCATTTTTGGCACGATGACACTTTGATTTGAACAGAAGGTGATGAAAATGCCATAGTGTCGATAGTGCCACATAGTTAGTTATTCCATTTTTTCGAATAGATACCGTGCCGGTCTTTCTTCAGGTAACTGTTCTGGCCATTACTCAGAAAAACGCTTCACTGTACGCTCGGATAGTCTGAGAGCGTTGCCTTTGGCAACAGCCTCAGAGGTGGTGAAACTATCTGGGAGAGAGTCAAAGAGCTGCTGGTGAGCTACATCAACTGGCACGGCTCTGATGATGTTGTGAACACGTTTATCCATTTCAAGAAAATAGTCAGCAAGTAAGCAAGCCGATTTAGCAATATCTTCATTGATAACATCATCATTAGTTTCTTTTACAGACAAGTCGCATAACATGAATGATAAGACAAAATCGCACAATGTAGGGTTTTGAGCCTTCCACACACGCCTTGCATATAGTCGTCTGTATTTTTCCCATTCAGAACAGATATGTTCTTCCCACTTGAAGAGCACATTCATTGCATTTTTAGAAAAATGGAGTATCTGCGGAATGATCTCACCATTTGCATCGTACTCGCAGTGCGTGTGCAGCACTTCCGAAATGATTGCCGCCCATTCCTCTTCAACACCTACAGGCATCGGTTCGCGTCCCCATTTTGGCATGCTTGTAATGTCCGGGAAGATTTTAAGGAAACGGCTGGTAAAAGCCACTGCTTCTTTTGTCACCGCCAAACATTTTTGCGAGAGCCCCGGTTGGGTTCCACCCACAACAGAAACATACGGACGGAAAATGTTAATATAGTCACTCGTGCTCTTACGCTCGTATTTCACTTGGTTTCCATCGAAGAATTCAATCCAATAAGCTTCGTCAGAGCCTTTACCGTAACGGTTGAGGTTACTTATGTTTATTAAGTTCGTTCACAAACATCAGAATACCATGAGGGTTCTCACTAAGGATGCCGAAGAGCTTTTCAATAGTAGAGTCGATAACAAGAAGTTCTTTATGGATGGGTTTGTCGGGATTCTCTGGCAATCCTTGCACCATTCGTTCATTTTTCGACATATTCATCTGGCTGTTGTACTCCTGCATAAGGCGGTGATATTCAATATCAGACTCACGATCGGCATTCTGGAGTGGCTTCTCTGCTTCACGCAAAGGAGGAGTCTTCCCTGAGCTTGGTGGCCCCTATAAGCACCACATAGATAATAGGTGAAACACGCATGGTTGTTGTAAAAGCGTGCTTCATAAAGGTTACCCATAGATGCGGCAAAGACCGTGAAGAATGATCCGCACAGGAAATCACTGTTGAAGCCTTCATGCCGCAGATAAGTGAGAATGATATTCTGAATCTGTTGTGGGAAGATCTCCAAGGGGAAAGAAGACAACGACTTACTCATGGTTGTTTCCTCATGTGAAGACGTTGCCATTTTACAGGCTGCTTCGATAATACTTGATGGATCCAATGCGGAACGTGTAAAACTACTATTTCCCATAGCTCAGACTCTTTTATGTTTCCTATTTACAAACTCTTCGGCCTCATGCTGCAAATCCAGCAGAGACTTCTTCTTCCCTTAGCATAGCCACTCGTCAATTTCTGATTTGAGAAAAGGAGATGCTTTTGCCTTGCTTGTGGAAGGAATAAAAGTGGGAACTCGTCCACCCTATAGATTGTTTGTTCTGCAGGGTGGCTTTGGGAGATAATCCCGAAGTCCATGAACATTGAACCAAACATCTTTCTCCTCATGAGATTGGGGCTGAGACAGATGATCAACCTTGGTCTCAATGACCTCCAGTCTTTTTGCGATAGTTGCCAACATTTCCGGCATGGCATCAAATGAGATTTTATTTTCAGTCATAATAATTGGATTTTGATTTTCTGACTGCAAAGTTCTCGTAAAAAGCTGGTGGGGATAGGTAACGGTTGGTAACTTACTAGAAATCAGCAATCCGTATAATGCTATAAATCAGCATTATGCGGATTGCTAAATATAAAAGAACTTAAAGTCGGTAACTGGCTGTAATTATTGGTACAAGATTATCATAAGTTGATGATGTCTGCCAACTTTATAGCCTCCTGAATGCGTTCTGCAAATTTTTTATTCGATTTAGATGTTCCCTAACGAATTGGGCTTGATAAGGTGATGATGTTGATAAGTTTCATTATCTATACCCAACGCGACTAACATGTGTTCAATCCATTGATTCGTAAGTCCTGGGATTGAATGGCATAGTGAAAGCTCATACAGAACATGGCACATCTTCCCGGCCCGTCTATCTTTTATTATGGGTATTGGGGCTTTCTTGTGGAGATTAATGAAGGCAATGAAATCAGAACTTCTTATATGCTCAAACACAACATCATCACAAGCCTTCCAAACGAAATGACAAATTCCAGGATTAACCAAGTCTATCCCAATGGCCTCTACTGTATCTTGTAAGTACTGCGTCATACACTACCTCCCTTTTTAATCCTGTCTATATCGCGTATGATATTCTCCGCCATACAATGCAGTCTTATTGCTATTATGTTGATAAGGGCAATGTCGAAAATAATTCAATCCTGCTATCCTTTTCCAATTCTGCTTTATAAACGGCATACAGTTCTTCGTATTCCTTTTTCTTGGTATTATAGTTGGCACGTAGAGCATCACACTCTTTATCAAGGGCCTGAAATTTGTGGTCGCTATAATCCATATAGTCGAGTCAGTTACTAATAGCTGAAGATTCTCGCCATAACTTGTTGGCTTCATCACTAACCGACCGCCAAGCCTTGTCAAAAGGTTGCAGGTGCTGGTTACAGATAGTTTTGAAGTCAATTTGAGAGAGTCTCTCTTCCGAGTCCTCAAAAATCTGCATTGTAGTTGCAGAGGCTAAGAGTAGTTCTTGCGCACTGCTATACAAGCAATCAATGTTCTGATGCGCTAACTCCTCGGCATTGTTAACGAGAGAGGGTGTATCTATGTACGAACGATACGCTACTAAAAATTCCCATGCTTCATCAAAGGTCAATAAGTTGCCGTTAATGAACTTTGCCATACTTGCGTTTATGTTTTGCAAGCTTTCTGCCGCCAGTTTAGTTTTTATTCTCCATCGTTTGATTGCTTTATTGGGTTAAGGTTCAGCTTTATCGCATTAGCTGCTTGCTCTTTCTTCTCATCAATCACTTTCGCATAGATCTGTGTGGTACGCACATTGGTATGTCCCAGCATCTTGCTAACAGTATAGATGTCTGTGCCGTTGGCCAACAGCAGCGTTGCGTTGGTATGACGAGCACAATGGAAAGTAATATGTTTGGTAATACCTGCGGCTGCTATCCATTTCTTCAAGGGACGGTTAATCCATGAAGGGTCGGTAAGACCCTCAAAAACAAGATTGTCAGAATCCCGGCGTTCTCACATAACTCGTATGCCTGATTTGAGATAGGCATATATTCCACACCTTTCGTTTTTCTGTTGCGTGAAATTTATGCGCCACGAATCACCGACATGCTCCAGCTGTTTCCATTTCAGTTGTTGAATATCACAATGCCGCATACCTGTAAGAACGGAAAAGAGGAAAGCTCTACGCAAGACATCGTCTTCGCAGGGAGTTTCTATCAGCTTATTCACTTCTTCCGTGGTGAGTGCTACACGACGGCTCTCCTGTGAGGGGATGCCCTTCACTCGATCGCTAATATCCACTGTCAAATATTCATCAACAAATGCTTGCTTCAAGCCTGCTTTCACAATGGAAAAGTAAGTGGATGCCGTGTTCTGTGAAATAGTTCCGCCCTTACCACCGCCTTGCGGAGCCGTCAAAAAGAATAACTTCAAATCTTCAAGTAACTTCGTCGTGATGTTGGCGAAAGGAGGGTTTACCTGACACGAAAAATGCTTAGGGAGTTCTCAACTCTTCGCCAGTTGACGATAATGGAATCAGATGACTTTGGATGATGAGTATATGTAATCTCCTTGAAGTAGGCAATAAAGTCCTGCTGTGAGCGTTCCGCCTTTGCCTTTGCATCCTTTTCATCGGCAGTGAGCGTGATGGCCGTGTCGTACTCATGTTGTCTGAGTTTACGAATGTTGTCGGCATAGATGCACGATTCCTGATCCAGGCAGACCTACACTGGATTATCCCATTGATGTCACGCTTCGGAATGTAGCCCTCGTAGCGAGTCTTCTTTGATTTATCCCAGATGGGTGTGGTTATGGTTCGGGAAGGTAGATTTCCGAACACGCTTGGGCTTCGTAGCCCCAGGTTCAAAGCACTGGATAAGCTTCGATAGTAAGCTGCCAACGCTTTATCATACTCCGATTTACGGAGTTTCACAACAACCTTAGTATGGTGTATGGTCTTTTTCATAGGCTTTGATAGAGTTTGTCGATTTCTGATTTAGGTGCATACACGTAATTTCCTATCTGTCGGGTAGGAATGGAACTTTTGCGAATATGAGAAGCTACGGTGGATTCATCAACATGATACTTCCTGGCAATTTCACCAATCGTATAGCAGTCCTTAGGCTCTAGTGAATAGAGCTTGGGCTCCTGCTTGATAATCTCTTGCGCTTGAACTTCTGGGAACATCTGCTCAATATCACTTCGTTTTATTTTAGTCATGTGAAGCCCTATGTTGATAGATGGTAGTTTGCGAGACCGTACAAGTCGGTACAAGGTAGCCTTTTTCAATCCATATATTGCCGTAGCTTCCATTACGGAAATATAATCTGCATCATCAGCAACCCTCCGGCAATAGCTTCAAGTTTACTCCGACGCTTTTCCTCGTCTTTCTTTCGCTTCCATGCAATCTTGGAGCATTTTGGAGAGCAATACCAAGACTCTATGGTCTTTGCAGTAAACACACTGCCGCAGACCTTGCATTTCTTAATATTTCGAATTTTGCTTTCGGCATTATCTACCTCCTTGTTTAACTTGTGCGATTTTATCTACTAATTTGACTCGTGCCAAACCTGTGGCAAATTTAGTAATAAAAATCCGAATAAGCAAACAAATAAACAAGGATTAACAAAAATAAAATAGCGTGTAACTTGTTGGGTCATACGCTCATTTATATAGATGTTCTTATTGTTGTCTATCTGTCCTTATTTCACTTCCTCAAAGTCTGCATCCTGGATGGTATCATCCTGCTTTGGCTGCTCCTGCTGACCAGCGTCTGCGCCTGGCTGAGGACCACCCTGTGCACCTGCTTGGCTGTACATCTGCTGTGATGCTGCCTGCATAACGGTGTTGAGGTTGTTGATAGCTGTGTCGATAGCTGCAACGTCACCAGACTTGTGAGCATCCTTGAGCTGTTGGAGAGCAGACTCGATGCCTGACTTCTGGTCGGCTGGAACCTTATCACCATTGTCCTTCAAGAAGTTCTCGGTGGTGAAGATCATTGAGTCAGCCTGATTCAGCTTGTCAATCTTCTCACGTTCCTTCTTGTCGTTCTCAGCGTTCTGCTCAGCCTCAGCCTTCATACGGTTGATTTCTCCTCGCTCAAAACCACTTGAAGCCCTCGATGCGGATGCTCTGCTCCTTACCTGTTGCCTTGTCCTTAGCTGATACGTTAAGGATACCGTTGGCATCGATATCGAATGTCACCTCAATCTGTGGAACACCACGACGAGTTGGAGCACACCTGTCAGGTTGAAACCGACCGATAGACTTATTCTGTGCTGCCATTGGACGCTCACCCTGCAGAACGTGGATAGTAACCTCTGTCTGGTTATCAGCTGCAGTGAGAATACCCTCACTCTTCTTGCAAGGGATGGTAGAGTTAGCATCGATGAGCTTAGTCATCACACCACCCATTGTCTCAATACCGAGGGTAAGAGGAGTTACGTCGAGCAATACGATATCACCCACACCGCTCTCCTTGTTGAGGATAGCACCCTGAATAGCTGCACCAACAGCAACCACCTCATCAGGGTTAACACCCTTTGAAGGCTCCTTACCAAAGTAATTCTTTACCAATGTCTGCACAGCAGGGATACGGCTTGAACCACCTACGAGGATAACCTCATCAATATCTGATGTCTGCAACTTAGCATCACGGATAGCGTTCTGGCAAGGAACGAGACAAGCCTGAATGAGGTTGTGTGCCAACTGCTCGAACTGTGAACGAGTCAAGGTCTTTACCAAGTGCTTTGGTACACCACCCTCAGCAGTGATGTATGGCAAGTTAATCTCAGTAGAAGAAGAGCTTGACAACTCAATCTTAGCCTTCTCAGCAGCCTCCTTCAAACGCTGCATTGCCATTGGGTCCTTTCTCAAGTCGATACCCTCCTCAGACTTGAAACCATCAGCAAGCCAGTCGATGATTACCTGATCGAAGTCGTCACCACCAAGGTGAGTATCACCATTCGTAGAAAGTACCTCGAACACACCACCACCAAACTCAAGGATAGAGATATCGAAAGTACCACCACCAAGGTCGAACACGGCAATCTTCATATCCTTATTAGCCTTGTCAACACCATAAGCAAGCGCTGCGGCAGTAGGCTCATTCACGATACGCTGTACGTTAAGACCAGCAATCTGACCAGCTTCCTTGGTTGCCTGACGCTGTGAATCAGAGAAGTATGCTGGTACGGTGATAACTGCATCTGTCACTTCCTGACCGAGGTAATCCTCAGCGGTCTTCTTCATCTTCTGCAATACCATTGCAGAAATCTCCTGTGGAGTATATTTACGGTCGTCAATCTGTACGCGTGGATAACCACCCTCATTAACAACCTTGAATGGAACACGCTCTGCCTCTTTCTGGCACTGCTCGTAGGTCTCACCCATGAAACGCTTGATAGAGTAAATCGTCTTCTCTGGGTTTGTGATAGCCTGACGCTTAGCAGGGTCACCTACCTTACGCTCGCCGCCTTCAACGAAGCCCACAATAGAAGGTGTAGTACGCTTACCCTCACTGTTAGCGATTACCACTGGCTCATTACCTTCAAATACAGCAACACAAGAGTTTGTTGTTCCTAAGTCAATTCCAATAATCTTTCCCATAATTGTATATTCTATTATTCGTATTCAGTTATTAACAACTGTCCATCACAGTATCATCAGACTTATATCGTCTGTAACTCGTTATTGACAGCGTCATTCGCCAATAATTAGACAAATGACGTGCCAACAGGAAAGACTGACAGAATGGCAGAATTAGCAACAACATATATAATTATTCTCATAATTATATCCTTTAAGTATGATAATTCCTACTTAATCAAGAAATAAAAAGCTGTGCCAACACCCCTCATAAGAATGTTGACACAGCCACATTATATCCAAATACAACAGCCTTATTTTTACACTGAAGGTTGTTATTTTCATATCATTCTTTTTCATTTCGTTTTGTCAGGATCACCCAAAAGAGATACCATACTCACCTGGTTTTAGATTCTCAATAACGATATAGTAAGAACTTTGTCCATATTTCTTGGCCTTAAAAGAAATCTGTCCAAGAGAGTTTGTTTTAGTAGCAGACAACGTTCCAGCTTCAGCCAATTGTGCTCTACGTTCCTTGCCCTTTTACCTCAAATGGGAAGATATTAATAAAGGACTCTGGGTCGGTTGAATTATTCGCAGCCTTAATAATAAGGCGGACATCCTTACCGGCAGGTACAGTTACAGAAAAGTTGGACCACTCAAAGTAATACGTGTTTTTACTTTTTCCAATACCAACAAGATACAACGAAGCACCAGCCTTTGTCTTGACAACACCTGATTCGCGTGGTAACTTCTGATACTCTGTGTCGGAAGTAAGCAGGTAAGTCTGGTCTGCAAACCTGGTTCTGGAACAGATACTTTTTGTGCAAAAAGATGTTGTCATACCTAACAGCAGAAACAACATTGTAAAATAGACTTTCTCATATGAATAAATGATTAGTTAGTTTTTCAAATTTATAAATTAAAGCTGATAAAACATAAAACATACCTTAATTTTTATTATAAATTAACGCTAATTATTCCGAAGCCCAGAGAAACTAAAAATAAACTTCCCTGGGCTTTGATTTATTCTATTATAACAACCTTTATTTCTATACTCTTGGTGTAGAGTAAATAAGGAAAGTATTCAGTGGGACTTATAGCTGAATCATCGCGTACACCATCAACATACACAAGTATTCCTTTTATTCGACATACAAAAGTCTTTGATTCCGTATCGTACCCACCATAAGTGAAGCTCGGATCAAATCGAAAATGAATACTTATATCGTGAAGCTGACCTTTTATATGTCATCTTACCTAAGTTCAGAGAGAATGGAGCGACATAGAAAAAGGATAGGCTTCACACTGACACACCAATAATGGCACACTTAATTTCCTGGTCTGGTAAAGCAGCTATTGCCTTTCTCAAAACAGAATCATTAACATTAGCAGCTAACATTCTACTTGGGAAATTACGTATAACAAGTGTGGTGTCATCTTTGATTTCCCAGCTGCTATTAACAGAGTCTTTTCTTTTCTGATTTGCCAGTCTTATCGTTAATACCATACTGATAAATTCTCCTTGATAAGAGCCTTTGAATCAACTTACTTGCTGCTTTCAATTCTTCTACTGATGGCAGTTTAGCCTTGCTCTCATAGTCGTCGTTAAGACAAGAGACTAATGAGAATGTTGCAAAAGAATGCAATTACTACAAATAAATTCTTTTCTTTTTCATTATAGTGCGGTTTTTATTATTATATTTAAGTTTATTGGTCACAAAATACACATTATCAACTTATTTCCAACACAAATACTGTTAAAAGACTGATAAGAAGTTTGTATGATTATTTTTGTAGTCCACATTATATCCAAATCGAGGCATTATACCCTAATACTCATAGTTCTATTATTGCTTTGTTTCCTTTTAGCAAATAAAAACAAAGCACTTTTTGACATCGTATAATACACTATATAACTGACAAGGAGGGAAACTAAAGACAGCACGTCTATAGCTATCAACTATTTACTTTCACGATAATAAATATTTTTCTTCATGAAAAGAAATATTTTTCTCGTGAAAATAAATATTCTTTTCATGAAAATAATTCACCAACGTTGGAAATGAAGGAATGCTAAAAAGCCATTAGAACGTATCAATGTAGATAGAACTATAACCCAAACTCAGGCTTTTTACCTACCTTAGTTTTCCTTCCAGAAAGCTGGGGAAAAGAGTACTAAGACCGTAAAAAGCTCCAAACGACCTACGAGCATGAGGAAGGAACAAATCCACTTTGCAAAGTCTGGTAACTGTGCCCAAGACATTGTGGGACCAATCTCCATACCCAAAGTCGGACCGACATTACCCAAACAACTCAACGTAATCGTAATAGCATTTGTATTATCAATACCAAAGGCAATCATCGTGAAGGCACAGAAGAGTGTCAAAATAAGATAAAGTCCTATGAAGCCCAAAAGTGTTACACGTTTTGATTGCGGAATATTCACACCATCTACCTTCATTGGCAGAGACAGCATTAGGATGCAATATCTGACGAAACTCATTTCGCACGACTTTCAACAGCATTACTCCACGAATACTCTTAATACCACCACTCGTAGAACCAGAGCAACCTCCAAAGAACATACAAGCAGCTAAGACAACCCAAGTTACATGAGGCCACTTGGCAGCATCATCACTGAAAAGTCCTGTTGTCGTTATGAAGGAAACTACCTGGAAAAGAGAACTACGGAAAGCATGCTCTATCTCATAATGATTGCGGTAAACAAGTTCAAAGGAGATAAAAATAGTAAACGAGAGTACCATTATAGTATAGAAACGGAACTCGCTATTCTTTAATAACTTCTTGATATCTAATCCTACAGCCGAAGCATACAACAAAGTAAAGTTGACACCTGAAAGAAAAGCAGAACAATGCACAGACATATTCTTCCGCAGAGGAATGAAAGGTTGTAATAGAACCGCTCTCCGTTGAGAATCCACCCGTTGCCGTAGTGGTCATAGAATAGTTAAAAGCATCAAACCATCCCATACCACAGACCTTATAAGAAAGGATACAAGAAATGGTAAGTACTAAATAAACCACCCATATCCACTTAGCGCTTGTACTTAGTCGTGGGTGTAGTTTACTTTTAATAGGGCCAGTTGCTTCGGCTGCAAACACCTTTTACCGAACCGCCCACCATAGAAGGAAGGATGGCTATGGTAAAGAATACAATACCCAATCCACCAATCCATTGTGTCAGTGAACGCCAGAAAAGGAGTCCCTTTGGTAGATATTCAGGATAGTCTATAATCGTTGCACCAGTAGTTGTGAAGCCTGACATAGCCTCAAAGAATGCATCTGTGAAACTCCCGATATAGCCACTAAGCATAAACGGAAGTGTACCAAAGAGCGTAAAGAGTATCCAAGATATCGTTACTACGAAATAGGCATCACGACGTCCCAAAAGATTGTCTGCATTTCGACCAAACAATCGAAAGGCTGTCCCAGCAACTATTGTGATAAGAATACTCCAGATAAGGGGTATTATATCAATGCCATGATAAAATAATGCGACAAACAGACAACTGAGCATCAGTACGCCTTCTATCCATAACAAGGAACCAAGAATCTTGGAAATGAGTTTCAGATTGAGCATAGTTAAATAAACAATTTCTCCACCTTTTTCATATCAACATTATAACAGAACACCACAACGGAGTCGCCAGCTTCAATCAGTGTATTACCAGAAACGAGCATACCTTCTCCATTCCTTACAAGTCCTCCAATAGTCATTCCCTTCGGAAGGTTTAGTTCTCTTACAACCTTTCGCGTAATCTTTGAATCAGGACTTGGCACAAACTCTGCCACATCAGAATTAATAGACATAAGAAACTTAACATTTGCTACATTTGCATCAAGCATCATCTGATAGATATGACTGGCTGCAAGAGCTTTCTTATTGATAATCGTACCAATGTCAAGTCCATCAGCTGTATTCACGTAATCAAAGTTCTCTACCGATGCAACAGTTTTGCGAACACCAAGTCGTTTAGCCGTAAGACAGGCAAGAATATTCGTTTCTGCATTTGAAGTCAATGCCACGAAAGCTTGTGTATGACGGATTCCCTCCTCTTGTAACAAACCAATATCACGTCCATCACCATTAATAACCAGCCTATCTTCGCTAAAAACATCGTTCAAACCTCGCAACGAGCAGGATTCTGTTCGATAATCTTCGCATTCATATATTCTGGCAACATCTTTACAGCACGTGCAGCAGTCTTACCACCACCCATAAAGATAACATTCTGTACATCGACATATTGTTCCTTACCGACAATCTTACGAATATACGGAATATACTGCTTTGTGGTCATAAAATAAGCCAGGTCATATAACTGCAATGTATCATTACCACCAGGGATAATTGTCTCATCATTACGCTTAATAGCAACTACGTGATAAGGGTCTTCTGGGCCACTAATATCCTTCAACGGACGGTCGAGAATCTCAACACGTCTCACGCAGTTTAATTCCTAACATCACCAAAGCACCATCATGCACATCCCAACGTTGGCGTACCCATGACATCTTCAAACCATTGATGATATCTTTTGCAGCAAGTATCTCTGGATAAATAATATCACTAATACCCATCTGACGGAACAATTCCTTATTCTGTTCTTCAACATACTCAGGATTATCCACACGCGCAACTGTCTTCTTTGCACCTAACTGATGAGCCATAACGCAAGCAGCAATATTACCCGACTCACTTGGAGTTACAGCAATAAAGAGGTCGGCATGTTCCACACCAGCCTCTTTCAATCCCCCTTAATATTTGTAGCTGAACATTCCATAGTTAGCAAGTCGTACTCACTACTGATTTTCTCCAGATTCTCTGGATTCTCATCCATAAGTACGATATCTTGCATATTACGAGAAAGTAGCTTTGCCAAATAGGTTCCTATGGCGTATGCTCCTGCTATAATGATTTTCATTTCTTCTTCTTTTTCGTTTGAACAATGATGAGTGGTAAGTGATAAAATATCAGTTAACCTTAGTTAGCTCTTTCTTGATACTCTCAATATCTATTCCACAGATTTCACGCAGCTGTTGTACCGTTCCCTGCTCAACAAAATAATCAGGAAGACCCATACGAGTAATCTTTGGTGAATAGCCATGATCGATCATCCATTCTGTAACAGCTGAGCCTAATCCACCATTACGTACACCATCCTCTATCGTTATGATACGTGAGAAACGGCTTGCAACCTCCTCAAGAAGTTTTCTCATCCAATGGCTTTCAAGAAACGCATATCATAGTGTGCGATTGATGGACATGGGCCTTCTGCTCTTGGAGCCTCAGCTCCCTCTATCAGTTTAATAGCCTTTTCAACATCATTACCAATAGGTCCGATACTCAATACGGCTACATCCCAACCATCATGAAGACGACGTCCCGTTCCCACTTCTACCTCTTTCAATGGGCATTCCCAATCGGTTAAAACACCATTCCCACGTGGATAACGAATCACAAAAGTACCCTTATCAGGCAACTGTGCTGTGTACATCAATCTACGAAGTTCACGCTCATCCATCGGAGAGGCTATCGTAAGATTAGGGATTGGGCGCAAGAATGCCATATCAAAAGCACCATGATGCGTCGCACCATCTTCACCTACCAATCCTGCACGGTCCAAACAAAGGACAACAGGAAGGTTAAGTATAGCTGCATCATGGATAATACTATCATATGCACGCTGTGAGAAGGCACTATAAATATTGCAGAAAGGCTGCAAACCATCCTTTGCCATACCAGCTGAGAAAGTGACTGCATGTGCCTCCGCAATACCAACATCAAAGGTACGGTCAGGCATAGCCTTCATCATTATATTCATAGAACAACCCGTTGGCATAGCTGGTGTGACACCTACAATGCGAGGATTCTTCTTTGCAAGTTCTAACAATGTCTTTCCAAATACATCTTGAAACTTAGGTGGTTCATTGCTGCAATCTTGCACTATACGCTTACCTGTCTCTGGATCAAACTTACCAGGAGCATGCCATACCGTAGCACTCTTCTCAGCTGGTTCGTATCCCTTACCCTTCTTGGTATGTAAATGAAGTAACTTTGGTCCCTTCATATCCTTTAACTGACGAAGGATACGAACCAATTCACCAACATTATTACCATCAAAAGGTCCGAAATAACGAATATTCATACCTTCAAACATATTCTGCTGATGCGCTAAGGCTGACTTAAGAGCATTATTAAAACGTAATAAGCCTTTACGACGATCGTCATTTAACAACCCCTTATCATGCAACCATTGTGCAGCTTTGAAACGCAAACGGTTATATGTTTCGTTAGTATCAAGCTTCAACAAGTATTGTTCCATACCGCCCACTGCCCTATCAATAGACATATCATTATCATTAAGAATGATAAGTAGATCGTTAGGTTGGCTGGATACATTATTCAGACCCTCAAATGCTAAGCCACCACTCATTGCACCATCGCCAATAATAGCTACAACATGACGACGTTGCTTCGTAAGGTTAGAAGCAACAGCCATACCCAAAGCAGCCGAGATAGAGTTAGAAGCATGTCCGCAAGTAAATGTGTCATACTCGCTTTCAAAAGGAGGAAGGAAATGGCATCAAACCATTTAACTTACGATTATTACAAAAAGCTCTCACGACGACCCGTTAGAATCTTATGGCCGTATGCTTGATGACCGACATCCCACACGATACGATCTTCTGGAGTATTAAAAACATAGTGGCATGCCACAGTTATCTCTGTCGCACCTAAGCTCGAGCCAAGATGACCAGGATTTACGGCAACCTCTTCTATGATATCCTCCCGCAACTGCTGGCACAGCATTGGCAAGTCCTCCAAAGAAAGCTTACGCAAGTCTGCAGGTGACTGTATTCTATTTAAAAAGGTCGAATCTATTTTTCCTTTGACATTATCGAATAACATGAAAAACAATGCAAAGGTACGCTAAATAGATTAAAAGGCAAAAATAAAACAGAGAGGTATTCTATTATTTAAGGTCGAATTAGTAAATGAGCCTCTAAATTAGACTATACAATAATTCTTTTCCTAATACAAACAAAAACAAAGTTTTAGCTGACAAGCACCCAATCAACGAATGAATGAATACTGTGTGATGAAATAAAAGACAACGCCTGACAAATAAGAACAAACAAATAAGAACATAAAAAAACAGGGACGAACCTAAAGATTCATCCCTGTTTGTTATTTCAGTCAACCAACCCTATGAAGGTTAGCTAATTGATAGCTTAATTTACTTTAACGTAAACGATAGCAAGACGGTTAGATGTTACACCCTGTACACCCTTACCAGTAGCCTCGTCAACGATAACGCCACGACCCTGGAGGTACTTAGCAACAACGTTTGCACGGTTCTGAGAGAGACGCTCGTTGAATTCCTTTGAACCCTCTGGAGAAGCAGTACCAACGATCTGTACGCGACGACCAGACTTAACACCATCGAGAGCAGCCTTAGCCTCCTTAGAGAGGTAGTACTGACCCTGCGCGAATGTTACGAATACCAAGTTATCAAAGCAGATATTCTGTGGTTCAGCAGCGGAACTTCCTTAACAACCTCCTTAACAACTTCCTTAACAACCTCCTTTGGCTTTAGCGTTAAGCTGATCACGGAGAGAGTTAATCTCATCGTTCAACTCGCCAACGTTCCAAACCTTGAAGTTGTGAGTACCATTAGAAGTCTTGAACTTGTAGTTAAGACCTACAAAGAGACCAAGCTGAGCTGCATTCTTACCGAACTGAACTGCATCGCCAGGACCATGTGTAAGGTTCAGAGGATAGCTGGCTCTACATAAAGCTGCCATGCTCTCTTCTCACCAAGATTGTAAGCGAAAGTAAGACCAGTCTTAGCTGTCAACTCTGTATCATCACCAGTGTTAGAACTCTGAATGATATGCTTGTCACCGTAAGTAATCCAGTAACCGATACCAGCCTCAGCACCTACCTCAAAAACGACGATCAGGGTTGTACTGCAGAAAAGGTTTGTAAAGTTAATAGTACCATTCAAACCAAGGTTAAGACCACGAACTACAGTATGACTGTTAGAAAAGCCTAAAGAACCTGTCTCCCAACGGTTATCACCGAAGAATGCAAGACCTTCAAGGTTTGCACCATAAACTGGGCTGAACTGCTTACCAAGCTTTAAGACCAGCTGCAGCGTTAATCTGGAGCAAAAATGTTTAAAAATTAAGAGGACCAGTACACCACCCTCAACACCGAGGTAAATGTTGTCAAATGCTTTACAGCCTTCTCGTAAGCTACCTGAGCCTGTGTACTTGTGATACCCATAGCGAGCATCGAAAGTGCAATCAAAAAACTTTTTCATAAATGCTTAATATTAATTCTGTTAATTTTTAGCGACTTAATTATATTCGGTGTGCAAAGATAGCACTTTTTGAATAGACTACATTATTTCATAGAAAAATCTAATTTTTAGGCAAAAAGTGGTTTTTCAACATCTTTTTAACTATTTTGGGCAATAAAACATCCCAAAAGAGGTAAAATTGCATTTTAACATTTACTACAAAATACACCCTCTTAAAGAATAGAAGAATTAAACCATTTTTGCCTTTTATGGATGGAAATTTATAGAAGTATTATTTCCACCTTATTATATATATGAGCTAACGACATACTATCTACATCATTTTTCTATGCGATTCAAGCATGAAATCTTTAAGTTTTCAGTGAGTGTCATTATTTAATCAGAAATAAGCAACCATAATATTTATATTCAAAAGAGGATTACAGTCATAATAAGAATGATTTATGTACATAAGAAGGAAATTGTTATCCTTTGTCTTTACAGCAAAAACAAATTTACATAAGAAGTTCCATCTCCCTACTATACACTTCACTCCTTAATAGTTATGCTTTCCGAAGACGCCTAAAAAGATAGAAGATAAACATCATTCCACGGAGTGAAAGTTCAACTGCCATTGCAAACCACACACCTTGAAGACCGTATTGTGATGCAAGTGCGTAAGCTAACGTTAAACGGATAAGCCACATACTACCCAAGTTTATCAATGAAGGTTTCAGCGTATCGCCAGCTCCTACACATACACTATAAGCAACAATAGCTGCTGCAAAGAATGGTTCGGCAAAAGCTTCAATACGAAGAACAGAAGTCCCTAAAACCTGAATTTCAGACACAGGAGATAAAAGACCTATCATTTCGGGAGCAAAGATATACATCACAACACCCATAAATGCCATGACTACCATACCAAGCAACACTGTCATCCATGCAAAACTACGATGAAGATCACGCCTATCTGCCCCAACACTCTGCCCCACCAATGTAGTGGCAGCCTCACTAATACCATGCCCTGGCATATAGCAGAGACTCTCTGCGGTAATAGCAAACGAATGCGCTGCAATAGCGATATTACCCAAAGGGGCTACAATCATTGTAGAAACCAATTGTGCGCCATTCATCAAAAGATATTGTAACGCCATCGGTGCACCTATCTTCATTGCGTTCCATATATATTGCCAACGCCAAACAAAACGTTCGACGTCCTGTTTCCAAGCTAAAATAGGACTGCGAAAAATTGCATAATAAGCCAGCGGAAGTGCTACACAAACAAAGGATAAAAGACTTCCGAGAGCCGCACCAGCCACTCCTTCGCCCAAACCTGGCATCGTCATCTCTACTCCTAAAAGAGAAACTGTGCGTGTAGGGAAAATAAAGAAGTAATTGAAAATCACATCCAACACACACATTAATATCGCCATGAGACTCGGACGACGCATATCACCTGACACCTTCAGCATAGCTGCTGACATATACTCGATAAGGTGGAAAAGGAATTATGAGGGAGAAGATAAGGAAATAAACAGTTGCATCATGCTGAATATCAGCACCACCTCCCAACCATACAGGAAGGCGAGAACCAACAAGAAAAAGTGATAAGTAACAAAAACAACGCAAAGCATAGTCCAAAGGCATAACCATGACGCATAACCGCACGCGCCTTTGGAAAGTCGTTTGCACCAATAAAGTGAGCAACTTGAACAGAAAAACCCATTGTCACTGCACTCACCAAGAGAAAAAGAGCCATGTTGCTGGCTCAACAAGTCCGATAGCTGCTGACGGTTCAGCTCCCAACGAACCCACCATTCCCGCATCAATATAAAACATCAGAACCGTTGTTACCTGCGCTAAAATAGATGGGATACTGAGTTGGATAATGAGATTAAACTTCTCATTCCTGCTCATCATCTCACCGCTACGAATCTTAGCAAGAAGACTTTCGGCAACAGACTTACTAAAGGATATACGCACGAGAAACTATAATTTGTGAATAATAAAAACCTAAATAATAAATAATAGAGACCTTAAAGAGGAAAAGTAAAAACCTCTTAAATAAGAACACCCAACTATTAAAAGTAAAATAGGGACCTTGCTCCCGTCTGTCCACTGCTATAATTGAGTCGAAACTACACGGGAACTTGTGCCCCTACCTATAAGACTAAAGGTCATCCAGACCTTTCGAAAAAGGCTATGACAACACACCTTAAATTATGAATCCTTCAACTTCGTACCTGAATGAGAGAAGTCAACCAATCGCAAGTCAAAGATAAGCGTTGAGTAAGCTGGCACCGCACCCGAAGCACTCGCACCATAACCCAACTGATGAGGAATGTACACAGTCCAATGATCACCACGATGCATTGACATCAAAGCAGTCGTAAAACCATCTACAAGACTTATCGGTTTCCCCTGAGAATCATAACTAAGACCTATGTAACTATGATTCGGACGAGATGTTGTTGCATTAAAAGTATCGCTTGACCATGACTTATCAAAGATAAGCCCTGACGTATAAGTCGTAGATGGAATCAGTCGACCCATATAGTGCATAGACACAGAATCAGAATACAACGGACTTGTTGTACCAGTTCCAGCCTGCTCTACATGTGCAATAATATAATCCTCTGGACTATAAGTCAATGCAGAACCTGAGGTCTGTTTCTGATTTTGGAAAGTATAATTAAGTATTATCTTCCAAGAGGTATCGCCGCTCTTAATTTTCTGCTGTGTTGCAGTATAAAGCTTATTCCAATAAGTCTCATTCTTCGACTGCCAATTAGCAAACTCCTCTACAGTGTTATCATTCTCTGTACAAGAGGTAAAGAGACCTGCTGAAAGCATCATTCCACCCAAGCAGAGAGCACCTGTAGCACGACGAATAAGCATCTTTATTTTTCTTTGTCATAGTCTTTTATTTAAATCAGAAAGGGATAGCGGAGTGGGATTATTAGAAACGAGAGAGAGCCTTGATACTCTATTAGATTCTAAAAAGCCAACTCTGCTATCCTTCTTTTAATTAGTCAATATCAATCTTCTTCAACAGAGCAGTGATAGATACGCGATCTTCAATAATCTCACGCAGTTTCTCAACTGGTACACGCTCCTGCTTCATAGAGTCACGATAACGCAATGTAACTGTATTGTCTGTCAAAGTATCGCCATCTACTGTCACACAGAAAGGAGTACCAATAGCATCCTGACGACGGTAACGCTTACCGATAGAATCCTTAGCCTCCATGTGGGTATTGAAATGGAATTTCAGACTATTCACAATCTCCTGTGCCTTCTCTGGCAGACCATCCTTGTTAACCAAAGGAAGAACTGCACACTTAACAGGTGCCAATGGCTCTGGCAACTTCAAGACAACACGACTTGAACCATTCTCCAAAGCCTCCTCGGTATAGCTGTGACACATAACTGAAAGGAACATACGGTCAACACCAATAGATGTCTCTACTACGTATGGAGTATAGTTCTCATTGCGCTCTGGATCAAAGTACTTCACCTGACGGCCAGAGTACTTCTCATGTTGAGAAAGGTCAAAGTCAGTACGAGAGTGAATACCCTCAACCTCCTTGAATCCAAATGGCATGTGGAACTCGATATCAGTTGCCGCATTAGCATAGTGAGCCAACTTCTCGTGGTCATGGAAACGATAGTTCTCATCACCCATACCAAGACCCTCGTGCCATGCCAAACGATGCTTCTTCCAGTACTCAAACCACTTCATCTCGGTTCCAGGCTGGCAGAAGAACTGCATCTCCATCTGTTCGAACTCACGCATACGGAAGACAAACTGACGTGCAACAATCTCGTTACGGAAGGCCTTACCAATCTGACAGATACCGAATGGCAACTTCATACGACCTGTCTTCTGAACGTTGAGGAAGTTTACGAAGATACCCTGTGCTGTCTCTGGGCGCAGATAAATCTTGTTAGTAGCATCAGCAGATGCACCCATCTCCGTAGAGAACATAAGATTGAATTGACGAACATCTGTCCAGTTAGTTGTACCACTGATTGGATCTACAATACCCTCGTCGAGAATAATCTGTTTCAAAGCCTCCAAGTCTGGTCCTTGCATAGCCTCAGTATAACGTGCATGAAGGTCGTCACGCTTCTTCTGATTTTCAAGAACACGTGGGTTTGTCTCACGGAACTTAGCCTCATCGAAAGCCTCACCGAACTTCTTGGCAGCCTTAGCTACTTCCTTCTCTATCTTCTCCTCGTATTTACCAATCTGATCCTCGATAAGGTTATCAGCACGATAACGCTTCTTTGAATCGCGATTATCAATCAATGGGTCGTTGAAAGCATCAACGTGACCGCTCGCTTTCCATACTGTCGGGTGCATAAAGATAGAGGCATCGATACCAACAATATTGCTATGCAGCAATACCATTGACTGCCACCAATACTGCTTGATATTGTTTTTCAACTCAACACCATTCTGACCGTAGTCATAAACAGCTGCTAAACCATCATAAATATCACTACTTGGGAAGACGAAACCATACTCTTTACAGTGGCTTACAATCTTCTTGAAAACATCCTCTTGTGCCATAATAATCTATTTATACCTTAATTTTTACCGCAAAGTTACGCTTTTTTAGCCGAATAAGGATAGGTTTACTGCGAAACTTTATCCTAAATCGATTATTCATGAGCAAGACTTTTGTTTTGCTTGAAGTTATGCTATCTCGTAAACAACGCCTTACAATATATTATTATGCTGATAAATCATGAAACTTTCTTATCTTTTCAACAGATTTATTGATGCTCAAAACGAATGGTGTTAAGCCTCCGCACCATGCGTAAGTAACGCCCTCGCACCATTGGTGCGGAGGCTTAGCTCAATCATTGAGAGGGGTTATCTATTCAGATGATAACAACCCATTTGGATTGAAAAAAGGGCTATGACGCGAGTGAAACAAGAGTAGCCTGCAAACAGAAAACCAAATCCAACACTTGAATAAGCTATAATTTGCCTATTTACTTTTTTTTTCGTACATTTGCAGTCTTATGAAGCTCACTTCTTTAAGTGATAAAACAAGAACTATATGGATGACGAAATAAAAGACTTGGATGGACAGACTCCTGAGGAAGAGACTCAGGAACAGGATTCCCATTCTGATTATAAACCAGCCGATAGGTTTGATGCCTCAGCCGTACATCATCTCTCTGGCATGTACAAAAACTGGTTCTTAGATTACGCCAGCTACGTAATCTTGGAACGTGCCGTACCTCATATCGAGGACGGCTTGAAGCCTGTACAACGCCGTATTCTCCATTCTATGAAACGAATGGATGATGGACGATACAATAAGGTAGCAAACATCGTTGGTCATACGATGCAATTTCACCCACATGGTGATGCCTCTATCGGTGATGCCTTGGTGCAGTTGGGACAGAAAGACCTGCTCATTGACATGCAGGGTAACTGGGGAAATATCCTCACTGGTGACCGTGCAGCTGCGCCACGATACATTGAGGCACGTCTGTCTAAGTTTGTCTTAGAGACTGTCTTCAATCCGAAGACAACAGAATGGCAACTTTCTTACGACGGCAGAAACAAAGAGCCTATTACGCTTCCTGTGAAATTCCCACTGCTTTTAGCGCAAGGTGCTGAGGGCATTGCGGTTGGCTTGTCATCCAAGATTCTTCCACATAACCTCAACGATATCTGCGATGCAGCTATCAGCTACCTGCGTGGTGAGGAGTTTAACCTCTATCCAGACTTCCCAACAGGTGGTAGCATTGATGTATCGAAGTATAATGATGGTCAGCGTGGTGGTGTATTGAAGGTGCGTGCAAAGGTAGAGAAACTCGACAACAAAACCCTCGTCATCCGTGAGGTTCCTTTCACTAAGACTGCCAACACGCTCCAAGAGTCTATCACCAAGGCGGTAGAGAAAGGTAAGTTGAAGATTCGCAGAGTAGAGGACATGACTGCTTCGGAGGTGGAGATTCAGCTTCATCTTACCCCAGGAACGTCAAGCGACAAGACTATTGATGCCCTCTATGCTTTTTACTGATTGCGAGATAAACATTTCGCCGAACTGCTGTGTCATCCGAGACAACAAACCGGAGTTCTTGACTATATCAGATGTATTGCGCAATTCTACCGAACATACGAAGGCTTTATTAAAGTTAGAGTTGGAGATTCGCAAACATGAATTAGAGGAACAGTTGTTCTACAACTCGCTTGAACGTATCTTCATCGAGGACCGTATCTATAAGGAGCGTAAGTTCGAGACAGCTAAGGATATTGATGAAGTTGTAAGTTTCGTCGACTCAAAGCTTGAACCATATAAGAAGACGTTTATCCGTGAGGTAACACGTGACGACATCATCCGCCTTTTTGGAAATCAAGATGCAACGTATTCTGAAATTCAATAAGGATAAGGCTGACGAATTGATTCAGAAGATTAAGGCAGAGATTGCTGAGATTGACAAGGATCTTAGCGAGATGGTTCGTGTCACAATCGAATGGTTCACACACCTAAAAGAGAAGTACGGAAGCGACCATCCACGTCGTACAGAGATAAAAAGAGTTTCGACACGATTGTTGCTGCTAAGGTGGTTGATGCCAATGAGAAATTATATATCGACCGTCAGGAAGGTTTCATTGGTACAGGGTTTGAAGAAGGCAGAGTTCGTCCAGAACTGCTCTGACCTCGATGACGTGATTATCTTCTACCGCGATGGTAAGTATAAGGTTATCCGAATTGCCGACAAGGTGTTTGTGGGTAAGGGAGTACTTCACGTACAGGTGTTTAAGAAGAACGATAAGCGTACGATTTATAACGTCGTTTATCGTGACGGAAAGACTGGACCTTATTATATCAAACGTTTCAACGTAACTTCTATCACACGTGATAAGGAATACGACGTAACCCTTGGTACGCCTGGGCTCAAAGATTAATTACTTCACAGCCAATCCTAATGGTGAGGCTGAGTTGATAAAGATTACACTCGACCCGAACCCTGACAAGAAGAAGCAAAATATCTTCATGGAACGTGACTTTGCAAGTATTCTCATCAAGGGGCGTGCTGCAAAGGGTAATCTGCTGACTAAGGAGAGTATTCACCGCATCTCATTGAAGAGCCACGGACACTCCACATTGGGTGGACGTAAGGTGTGGTTCGACCCAGATGTCAACCGTATCAACTACGAAGACCATGGTCATTTTCTTGGAGAATTCTCTGATCAAGATAGTATTCTTGTTGTACTTAAAAACGGAGAGTTCTATATCACCAACTTCGATTCATCCAACCATTACGAAGATAACATTCTCCGCATAGAGAAGTTTGATGCCGACAAGCCTTGGACAGCTGTCATCTACGATGCAGACAATCAGGGTTATCCATACTTAAAGCGATTCCAGATGGAAGCAAGTAAGCGCCATCAGAACTTCATCGGAGATAATCCTGATTCGCAGATGGTACTGCTGACTGATGTTGCCTTCCCTCGCATACAGATTACTTATGGAGGTGCTGATGCGTCACGCGGCACAGAGGAGATTGATGCAGAGCAGTTTGTTGGCGTGAAGGGATTCAAGGCAAAGGGCAAACGCCTAACAACTTGGACGGTTGACAAGATTGAAGAGTTGGAACCAACACGCTTCCCTGAGGAGGAGAAAGCAGATGACGAGAACAATGAAGATGACGTACAGGAGGAGAACTCTACAGCTGTAACGAATGAGGAGAACCTCGATCCAGATGCAGGTAAGTCTCAACAGCAGGTCATTGATGAGATTACTGGTCAGCTAAACCTCTTCGACAACGAATAAACAATACGATAAACAATGAATTGAAAAAGGGGACGTACACACCATACGTCCCCCACTCAAAGAACTATTTATAAACGCTTGGAGGCCTTATCACCCAAAGGTTGACACCAACATCTATTTGACTTACGCTTTTATTGACACTTTTCAAATACGCCTATGAACCCTAAAAAAGTCCTTATTTCGCTGTTTGTCCCTTTTCAGCAATCATCCTTTTCACAACATCAACACCCACACTTGCGCAGGACACGTTGCGTAGTAACAAGATTATCACCAATACACAGATGTTGGGAATGGGTGCTGTTAACGCCCTTGACACCTACCTCTCACCCGAGGAATATACTGGGACAGAGTTTCGTTATATCTCTCATTCGGTGCGTGAGAATGGAACCAAGCTATCAAGGGAACTCACACCAAGCACAGCTACTGTCTGTCCATAATAGAAAAGAGAATAACAATGAGTTGGGTGGCTTCTATAACTTCCAATACAACTGGCAATATGCCTTAGAAAACAATGGAAAATTGGAGAAGGAGAACTACACTTAAAAGTGGGTGGAGGTGTTGATACACGACTCGGATTCCTCTATAATATGCGTAATTCTAACAATCCTGCTCAGGCTTACGCACAGGTGAATATTGCTCCGAATGCCGTTGCTGCTTATCGTTTCCACCTACGAAAGATACCTTTTCTGCTGCGATATGAAGTGCAAGTACCAATTCTCGGACTAACCTTCTCACCCAATTACGGACAGAGTTATTACGAAATTTTTACTCGTGACAACTATGATCATAACCTTATTGTCACAACTCCTATATCTGCCCCATCGCTCCGCCAGATGCTGACTCTCGATTTTACGGTTCGTCATACGACACTTCGTGTTGGCTATCTTGGCGACTATCAGCAAGCAAAGATTAACCAACTGCGCCAACATGTATGGAGTAATCTCTTTGTATTCGGTATTGTTCGTAAGTTTCTCAATCAATAAGTTCATCCCATGAGAAAGCTATATCATTCCTTCCTATACCTACTGATTCCAGTACTGACGATACTCAGTACTGCGACAAGCTGTGTCACCAACGACCAGCTATCAGATAGTCCACAAGGTAACTTTGAGGCTTTGTGGCGAATTATTGACGAGCATTACTGTTTCTTTCTCACAAAAAGGGATAGACTGGCAGGAGGTGCACAGCCGCTATGCACGCCAGTTTGACAACTCTATGACAGCCAAGCAACAGTTTGAGGTAATGACCAATATGTTATCTGAACTAAAAGATGGACACGTCAATTTGTACACCTCTTTCAACGTAGGTCGCTATTGGTCGTGGCATGAAGACTATCCAAAAAATTACTCTGATTCGCTTCAACGTCTTTATCTTAAGACTGATTATCTCATTGCAAGCGGCTTAGACTATACTGTCCTTGATGATAACATCGGTTATGTACGCTGTGAAACCTTCCAAAATGCTATTGGAGCAGGTAATCTTGACGATATCTTCCTTCATCTTCAACCTTGTAACGGACTGATTATCGACGTGCGCAACAACGGAGGTGGTAATCTTACAAACGCCGAAGCATTTGCTGCACGTTTTACAAACAAGGAACTACTCGTTGGCTACATACAGCATAAAACAGGAAAAGGTCATAACGACTTCTCTGCGTTACAACCAGAATATCTCAAACCAGGAAAGGGTATCCGTTGGCAAAAGCCAGTCATCGTACTGACCAACCGTAGCGTCTTCTCTGCTGCCAACGAGTTTGTAAAGTATATGAAATGCTGCCCAAATGTTATTGTAGTAGGGCGACCGCACAGGCGGCGGAGCTGGTATGCCCTTCTCTTCCGAACTACCTAATGGATGGTCAGTGCGCTTCTCTGCTTGTCCGATGTACGATCGTGATAAACAGATGACCGAGTTTGGTATTGACCCGGATTACAAGGTATCGCTCGCTTCTGAGGACTTCACACGAGGCAAGGACTCTATTATAGAGTTTGCAAGAAAGATGATAAAGACCTTTCCCAAGCCCCAATCCCTCTAAAAGGAGGGAGTGGGAAGTTCTGAAAGGTATTTATGTTTTATATTTTACCTTGCTCTATCTCGTCAAACATCAGTTTGTTACCAACCTTGATAACCTTTACCTTATTGGTACATTTAAAGCCCATATCTAAGAAAGTGTACTGATACCAGTTGTTACCAAGGCTCACAACACGCAGCACCTTATGTGCATTAGATAGTCCATCTTGGACACCAGAGCGGAACAACCATCCTGCATAACCATTTGGTTGTGAATCATATCCATTAATATACGCTGCCTTCAACTCCTTCAGTAACTTCTTTGTGCAATGACTTTTTAGGTATGTACCATTCTCAAAGCCTTTTGTGTTATACATAGACGTAATGAGTGAAACAGCTGCACGCTCATCCTTACTCAAAAGCCTTCTTAGTAGGAGTGCCCTTAACGGACACCGCATTCTGATTCATCACCACACCGGTCTCCCCAGCACCATTGTAAAGTACAGAAGCTGATGCATACAAAGCTCCCATACATAAAACTGTCAATAATGTCTTTCTCATTGTCAATCGTTAGTTAGTTAAAGAAATAATATTGTTAACATACGCGAGTTCGGGATAAGAAAAGGCTTGAAAAAGTTGGTAACCTCGTCAAAAATTCGTATCTTGATAGTTGATAATCAATAGATTACAAGATTTTTGAACGATGATTACCAAGGACAAAGTTACTGAAATTTTCTGTATAATCGACGAGTTTGATAAGAATTTGAGTGCCGAATTAGCGAAAAACCTGCGTTCTACCGTCCCATAACAGTGACGGCAAACGCTACCGAAACCGCAAGGGCAGACTCTCGGAAAGTGAGATTATGACCATTTTGGTATGCTATCATTTCGGCGCATATCGCAATTTCAAGGAGTATTATTTGAATTGGGTCAAAGGGGTGATGCGTCAGGATTTTCCCGACGCGGTTTCCTATAACCGCTTCGTTGAACTCATGCCAAGAGTGTTCTTTAAGATGATGCTGTTCATGAAGCTCTATGCCTTCGGCAAGTGTACAGGTATAACATTCGTTGACAGCACAATGATACCCGTATGTCACAATGTACGACGATATTACAACAAGGTCTTTGCCAGCCTCGCCAAGGACGGAAAGGGTACCATGGGCTGGTGCCATGGATTCAAGCTGCACCTGCTATGCAATGATTCTGGTGAAGTGATAACGTTCTGTCTTACAGGAGCAAATGTGGATGACAGGGATAGAAGGGTATGGACGGTGTTTTCAAAGGTCTTGTTTGGGAAGGTCTTCGCTGATAGAGGATACATCAAGCAGGAACTCTTTGAGAGCCTGTTCGGTCAAGGTATCCAACTCGTTCATGGGCTCAAGGCTAAGATGAAGAACAAACTGATGCCTATGTGGGACAAGATCATGCTGAGGAAAAGATACATCATCGAGTGCATTAACGAACTGCTCAAGAACAAAGCCAACCTTGTTCACTCAAGACACCGCTCGATACACAACTTTTATCATGAACTTGTGTTCTGCCCTTACAGCATACTGCTTCTTTGAGAACAAGCCAGAGGCACTGCCAGTGTATGTGGAAAAATCAAGGCAGTTGGAACTTTTCTCATGCTAAACTTATCCCGAACTCAAGTATATGTGGAAAAGATTTACTGGACAGCAATAATATGCATTGTATATATCGAGTATCGCTGAATAGTCACTTTTAGATATTAATTTTATAAAAATGTTAATGAATTATGTGTTATTAATATAAATCATATCTTTGTTTTCAAATGAAACAAATAGTCTTCGCTGTATAAGCGAATAACTTTCAAATTATTCCGAAATGAAAACCAATAATGCTATGAGACAAGAAATTGTCTACCTTAAAAACAATACTTGGTAAAACCAAATAAAGCGAATGGCCTCAAAGAACAATGGCTGATGAGTAGGAAATGCATTGTCGAAGGAATAACAAATCTTCCTAAAATGTCGTCGGCTAAATAAAAGCATCATCATTAAAGTTTAGAACAAAATATAATAAAACCAAATACAATAACAATCGATTATGTGGAAACTGATTAACCCCACCGGCCTATAAAAGCAGAACAGACAGGCCCTGAAGCCGACGCAAGATACAAGAAAGCTGCGTTGGCAAGTCTTTTTAGGTATATTCATTGGATATGCTGGATTTCTACATTGTTCGCAAGAACTTTTCAATGGCAATCCCAATGCTAGCCAACTTTGGATTTGACAAAGGAGAGCTTGGTATCGTGCTTTCGATGAATGCCATCGCCTATGGTTTTTCTCGAAAAGTTTATTATGGCGAGTATCTCCGATCGCAGTAATGCACGCACATTCCTGCCATTAGGGTTTGATCGCGGCTGCAATCTCGATGCTCTTTATGATTGTACCAATTCAGTGGATAGGTGCCGATCATAAGTCGTTTGCTATCTTGCTGATGGCAGCGTTGAACTTCCTTGTCGGGGTTGGTTCAATGGTATGGGTGGCCTCCTGCGGACGCGTAATGACTCACTGGTTCTCGATTAAAGAACGCGGCACCTGGATGTCGTTTTGGAACTGTGCCCATAACGTGGCGGTGCATTTCGGTGCATGATGGCCGTTTATGGTGCACTCTGGTTCGGTTCGTGCTTTTATGGTGCCGACCAAGAGCGTTATTTCCTTTATCGGAACTTATGCATTCCCCAGCCGCTGTGGCTATTCTGATAGCGTTTGTTAGCTTATAGTATGATTCGTGATACACCACAGTCTTGCGGTCTGCCTTCAATTGAGAAAATGGAGTGGTTCGGCTTTCAAAGAACTATTCTGAGAAAAGCAGAAGAGGTGCTCTCACGAAGGAAATCTTCAAGATTGTATTGAGCAAACAAGTTTCCTTTTGGTATATAGCCTTTGCCAATGCTTTTCGTTTATATGGTGCGCTATGGTTGTTTAGACTGGGCACCAACTATTCTTACCGAGCGTGGTATTGATATCAAGAGTGCCGGTTGGGCATACTTTGCTTATGAGATGGCAGCTATTCCCGGGAACCATCATTTGTGGTTGGCTTTTCAGATAAAGTGTTCCATGGTCGCCGCGCTGCCCTACGATTTTTTTCATGATACTCGTGGCATGCTAATCGTTGTCTATTGGCAGAATATTGACAATGTGAATGTAGTTATAGGCTGTCTGATAGCCATTGGCTTCTGATTTATGGTCCTGTGATGCTTATTGGTGTACAGGCGCTTGACCTCGCTCCCCAAGAATGCAGCTGGAACAGCAGCCGGACTGACCGGTTTTCATGGGTTATGTGCTCGGAACTGCACTGTTGGCTAACATTGTTATTGGCTATGTAGCTGAAGCTGCTGGATGGAACTGGACTTTCATCCTTCTGATATTTGCTTGCCTGTTCTCTATCCTTTTTCATGGGCTTTTAACCTATCGTGAGGAGCAGTATTTGGCAAAGAAAAGCACAAGAAGAAAAGTAAGAGATATTAAACATAAACAATAAAACAACTAAAAACCAAAAAGAAAGATGAAGACTCTTTACAGATTAGGACTCTTGGGAGTTAGCAGCCGTATCAGTCCTGTCCTCTTGTTCTGATGAGCAGGAGTTCACCAACGAGAACACAGATGCAAAGCGTATTGCAGTGCAGCAGATTTCTCAGAGATGGCTAAAGTTCGTGACTATGTGCCTTTGTATGCTTGCATGGCACACCGTGGTTCAACCTATTGGGCTCCAGAAGAGACCGAAGCTGCATGGCGATGGGCACGAAACATGGGCGCAGACTATTTGGAAAGTGACCTGCAGGTAACAAAAGGATGATGGTATTGGCCAACCATGATGAAAATCTGAAGCGCACAACAAATATCGAAGATGTATTCTCTGATGAAGTTCCAACTGTACGTAAGGATTTTATCGCAGTTTTCCGTAATGCCGATGGCAGCCAGCATTTCTCTGAGGCTGATATTGAAGAGCAATATGACCGCGACAAAGAAAAGATTTCGTTCAAATTACACCTTGTCTTATTACTATGCAGAGTTGTTGATGCTTGATGCTGGTAAGTGGTTTCAATGATGCTACACCAGAACAGGGAACGTGCTTCTTTTGCGGCAAGACATAACGGCAAAAGTAGTATATGAGTGCCAGTGGGGTGCCTTCTATTCAATATTCAGATGGCTTGTATGTTTCTGCCTCTGCAGGATCAGATTAACTATGCTATGGGTAAGATGCTCAATCGCGATGCTAATGGCCGCCGTGTTCTTACCTACAAGATTAAGCCTGAATATCAGAACATGACTTTGGCTGAAATCTACAAGGCTGCAAAGGCTGCAGTAAAATGTGACGAGCCAAGTGTAGTAGGAGCAAGGCAGCTAAATACATGGACTTTCGTTGAATATAGCTTCATGACAAGAATGGTTCTACGGCTTATCGTCAACGACCCAGCCGACAATGGCAACCGTCCTGGTATTTATCCAGAATTTAGGAGTCATGGTTGAACCCGAAAGACATCGAGATTCGCGTTTATAACATTCTTGATGAATGGGGCTGGAACATTATTACAAAAGCCAGAGAGTGCAAGCAGTCCTTTCTATAAGAATGGTAAGGTGAACGTGGGTAACACCAATGGTAAGGTTGTACTCAAACCTTCTCTTTGATGCTTTGCATCGTGCTTATGGTGTGTTGAGGGCAAGGTGCCAATGTGCTACTTGCTGTGGATTACTAAACCTACACCTTATGCTACTGATATTGCTTTCGATACTCCTATCTGGTTAGTGCAGAGCTTATCAAATATGCACAAGACAATGGTGCACATATCATTGGTCCATCTATCTCGGTGCACCAAACAACTATCCTGAAATGAACAAAGCCCTTGGCAAGCTTTATATGATTCGCAAGGCGGGCATGCTAACCATCCATATTCATTCGATTCGGATGCTCAGATGAAGAGCAAACATGGGTTACTATGTAAACTTCTGGGGACAGAACCCAACAGAGTTTGATGATGTGCTCAATGTAACTGTACAGCCCACTGCTTACACAACATTCAAGGAACCCGAAACGCATCCTGTTTACATGGATGGATATTTCACCAATCGTTCTGAGATTTCACTCCATTATATGATTGAAAACGGATTCCGTTGCAATGCTAAGCTCGCTAATCCTTTCCATCCCGGACAGCTCTATGATAACTCTCAGGCACCTTCTAAGGTACCTAATGCCGACGCTGTTCTCGATGCTTTAGGTTATTAATCAGGAACAAAAATACCATCAAACAATCAAAGTAAGAAACGAATATGAAGAAATATATTGATGCCTCTGCTGGCTCTACTGCATTGTCAGCAAACGCACAGGACTTCGACTCTAAACCGACCGTAACTATCGACAACAAGGCCGAAGACCTTCATTTCACCGTAGGAGCTCGCTTCATGGCTGATGCAGCCTACTATCATACAGACTTCACTCCGATGCAGAGTGGTGCAGCAATTTCAGATGCACGTATCCGTACCTCATTGACCTATCAGAATTGGTATTTCTATGCTGATTTCGGCTTCGGTGGCGGTAAGTTCAGTCAAAAGAACATCTTCTTGCAGTATGCTCAGGAAGACATAGGGTGGCCGTCATGCTATCAAAAGGTGGCTATTATAACGATGCCCGCTGGTTCTATGGCATCGCAACACCTCATTGGTAGCTATCACTTTCATCTCACGTGCAGGTGCTGCAAACGCCCTCGGTGAAGGTCGTGAGTTGGGTATTACCTATAAAGTATACCAATGATCACTTCTTGGCTTATCAGGGTGTATTCACCGAAAATCAATACAACAAGATTGAGGCTGCTACAATGGTCTTGTATTCTCAGGACGTTATCTCTATCGCCCGATCATCGATGAAACCAAACATTTAGCTATTGGTGGAAACGTACGCTTCCAGCATGTTGGTGGCGGTGTTACTGAAAGACAATGTGTTGAAGAAGACGGTGAAACTCGATCAGAGCATGGAAACCTTTCGTGGATGAAGACGAACAGTTTGTATCTTGCGAACTCCCTTGGGCTGAAAATGTGTTTGACGTTGGTGCAGAAGCGCTCTATCACAACCAGAAGATGTTTGTTCGTGGTGAATATCTTTTACAAACATGTCACCAAGAAACGCGACTCAAAAACTCTCTTTGATGCCAGCAACAACAACATCGATACCTGGGGTACACTTGATGCATGGATTGCTGCCAATCCATTGCGCTCAAACAATTTCCATGGAGGATATATTGAAGCAGGTTATATGATTTTCGGTAATCCCTATACTACGACAAGAACGAAGGTGTACTTCGTGGTTTATGGTCGGTCATTGAAATCGTTGGCCGTTCTCAACTACACTGGTTTGAACGACATCGTGAAGGGAGAATACTTCTCTAGGCTCGTAATCAGTACTATCCTGATGGCTACATGGCTGACTGGCCTTACAAATCAACAAGTGTTGGCGGTGGTGTCGTTCGTTCTTATACACTCGGTTTGAACTCATAGCTTCAACAAGTTTGCACAAGTGATGGTTGATTATACTTATCACCATCTGACAAGGACTCTTGCCTTACGACAAGAACTTCCATGAGGTCCAGGCTCGTTTGCAGTTCGTATTCTGAAAAGTTCTATCTCTATAGATTAGCCTCCTCTAAACTTGCGTCTTGATGACGAAAGCAGAGTAGAGGCTTTTCCTCAACTCTCTAAAAACCATAGGTGTCAGACATTCATTTGTCTGGCACATTTTCTATTTATATGAAGAGGGAATATAATAGGGGGCTATTCGTAAAACCAACCCTTTTCCCATTCTCGATAATATCAGCAATTACATTAGAACTCAAAAGATATTTATGCTTTTAGCCTATACCAGACTTTTGTCAACAGATATATAGGTGAAAAGGTTTCATCAAAAGCAAAAATTTCCCACAACATTTGGCTATATCCAGAAAGCATTGTGTATCTTTGCGAGATCATGTTGTATGCGCCTGTGGCGGAATTGGTAGACGCTCAGACTTAGGATCTAGTAACTTACGTTGTGCAGGTTCGAGGTCCTGTTAGGCGCATTGCTAAAACAAGAGCCGAATAATTGAAATCAATTATCCGGCTCTTTCTTTTATAAGCCTTTCAATTCTATTAAGGAATGTATATAAACGAAAATCGGTTCATTAGAAAATTACCAAGAACTTTTCTAACGAACTGATTTATTTTCATGCAGATAAGTCCCTAAAACTATCTATCAAACTCAACCAAACAGCTGATGACTGACATAGACTTTTTAGGACCTACCTTATATATTTAGAACTTGTAAGCTACACCTACACCAAGTAGCAACATGGTTGTAGTTGCTAATAATCTGATACTTCAACTCAGCGTTTACCAAGTCCTTAGTGTAAGTCTCATACTCTGCACCACCACCGAGGTTAATAGCAAGACGACCGTCTGAACCCTCAATTACAGCAACATCTGGAAATTCATACTTGTATGACCAGTTTTGTATAGCCAAGACCAGCAACTGGATATACCTTAAACTTGTCTGCTACGTCGAAGAGATAGTGAACATTTTGCATTGATATCCCACATTGAGATACCCCTGATTTTTGAGGAAGTAGTCAAAAGCCTCACCTCTAATCTGATCTGTGTAGTGAAATGACCCTTAACACCAAGACCGATGTTGTTTGTCTTTGAACCAAATAAGAACTGTGCACCGAGGTGCTTGTCTCCTGCCTGCAGCTGAAGCTGAAAGACTCATAACTGCAGCACATACTAAAACTAAAAAGTTTTTCATTTCTAGTATTGTTATGTTAAAAATAAGTTTATTTAGATTGAGGACATCTTACAAAAAGAATGGTTATAAACACCTATCAGCTTATTATGTTTGATTAAGAATAACGAAAAACCATAATTTATCCTTAATATAAAAAGGATTTTTAGAGTATTATCCCTAATAGTTTTAAATTTCTTATTATATCCGCAATAAACAATTCCTAACCTCATACACGTTCTATTTCAATCCGTATGAATAGAGGATGCATTGTATTACTGAGTGCAAATATACATAAAAATACTTTTAACATCAAAGAAAAACAGTACAAATCTTACAAAATGAGAATAATAAAGCATACATTAAGCATTTTAGGGACAAATAAACAAAAATCCCATTTAGTCCTTTTTACGCCCATCTTATGAATAAGTCCAAAATACAAAACAGCTCTAAAAAGCCTCAAACCTATTCAAAATTCATAAGAAAACAAAACTCCTGACGCTATATATTGGGTCAGGAGAAAAGTATAAAAATGCAATTTAACCCCAAGATTCGACAAAAGAGAAAATTAATCATCCTCTTCGTCATCATACTCCCAGGCTCTGCCCACTCCACACGTGCACCATAAGCAAGGGTCTGATTTTTCTTTCCTGTACAGAGCATTTCGTGTACTGGTAGGAACGAAGCGACACTTTACATTCTTAATATGTTTCTTGATATCGAAGTCGTCAGGATTGTCAACAGGGTCACTCTCTACTGTCAGATGAAACCTCCCTAACCCCTCAAGTGCTACCGTTTTCGCCCCTGACGAAGACGATAAGAGATTTCGTCAATCAAAGCTATAACAAGTCCTCGCACGTCACCACGTGAGAACGAGGTATTTCTCCTGAATAGAATCAACAAGGTCATCGGTCGTTGCAACTCCAGTACTAACAGTACGAGCATACCATTTACCAGCTCCTTTTTATCCTTAAACTTGCTTTGTTCCAATCTTATTTCTACAGACATAATCTTCTACTTTATCGTTCCTAATTATATAAAACGATGAAATATAATCAAAATAAACAATTCATGCAAAACAAAATAAACTATTTTTACGAAAACGAACTACTCCATCTACTAACAAAGCAAACAATCATATTATAAGTAGAAATTGATTCTTCCGTTAAATGTATGGATGCTTTTGGTTCTTCCGGAATTTGGAGTGATAAAGATTTGTCCAAACTTAGTTCTCTGACGAAAGGTCACATCGGAGAAAATGAGAGGACAGAGGATTATTAAAAAGCAATGGAAGTCACGAGGCACCGTCGGTGCATGAGAGCGACGGAGCTTGTTTGCCAATTCTATTAGCATTTATATACAAAGCGTTTATCCCAAAATAGTTATCAAGAATCTGTACGCTACACCTCCGTCGCTCTTTGTGCCGTCGGCACCTCCGTGACATTACGTTTACCTCCGTTCCCTCCGTGACTCCGTGTGCCTATTATATAAGGGTTTTAGTCTATCACTCCATATTTCGGAAGAACTTGCTTTTGTAGTTCTTAATAGAGACCACTCTTTAAAGAAATCATAACTAAGGCTATCAAACTACCTATTTTATTATCACCTTCTGACATAGAAAATCCTTTTTATTTTTAATACCTTAATTACATAGACAAGAGTTTGAAAATTATTACATAATTTCAAACAAGACATCTATAAATAAGGACAAAAAACACGTATAAAGAATAGGTCTGCAACCAACAGGGAATCAAGTAGTTATAAGACAGAAAATAAAAAGGTGCTTAATTGACCTTCAAAAGGGCGTTAGTTGGACCTCAAAAAGGGCACCTTTGTGCAAGTCAATTAGGCGTCTTTAGAAGCCAAAAGAGCATGTATAGGTTTTGAATAGCATAAAAATAATTTACAAACATCAATCTAATGAGAAAAAGAAACGTTTGTGAAGACGAATATACATAACATCAATTTGCATTCATCTTGTTGTTTCTCTTTGTAAGCCCATCTAATTTGGAATAATCATACTATGCAAGTGTATAAGTCTTTATTTTATTTCCAGTCTATACATCTAATGGAAGAAGTTAAAAAAGGAGATAAACAGCTCACTCATTCATAAGAAAATCTACCTATTTATAAGGTACATTACCGAGACAACAAGCCATCACCATCAAACTATTTCCAGCAAAATAATTCGTAAGAGATAAGTGAACTGAAGAAGAAAGGCTCATAACAGCAAGCTAAAACAAGATTTTCAACTAAATTATTTGCTATTTGTTTGCGAGAATAAAAACTTTCCTTACTCTTTGCACCCGCCTTACAAAAAGTAAGGGCGTTTAGCTCAACTGGTTTAGAGCATCTGCCTTACAAGCAGAGGGTCGGCGGTTCGAATCGTCAACGCTCACGCAGAGGGTGTTTCCCTGTAACTCTTTGGGTTTGCAGGAATTTTTAGAGAGCGTTTAGCTCAGCTGGTTTAGAGCATCTGCCTTACAAGCAGAGGGTCGGCGGTTCGAACTCGTCAACGCCCACCTTTAAGACACTAAGATGATGACTTTGCAACATTGTTGTGAAGTCTTTGTATTTATTCAGCTTTAATCTGCAACCTTTTTGACATTATTATTATTATTATTTGCGCTATTACTGATTTTTAGTTATTAAATTTGCACCATATTAATAAATAACATTATGACCCTTGACGCATTAACAGCCGTATCACCTATTGACGGACGATATAGAGGCAAAACGGAATGTCTTGCTGACTATTTTTCAGAGTATGCACTTATCCGTTATCGTGTTCGTGTAGAGATTGAGTATTTTATCACACTTTGTGAGTTACCATTACCACAATTAGAAAGCTTTAACAGCGATCTCTTTGAACAGTTACGTGACATCTATCGCAACTTCGATGAGGCTTCAGCAGCACGTGTAAAGGAGATCGAGAGCATTACCAATCACGACGTAAAGGCGGTTGAATACTTCATCAAAGAGGAGTTTGATAAAATTGGCGGACTCGATGACTACAAGGAGTTCATCCATTTTGGACTGACATCACAAGACATCAACAACATAAGTGTACCTTTTGTCAGTTAAGGAAGCTCTCGAAGAAGTATTCTATCCACAGATTGAGGAGCTGATTGCTCAATTGAAGGAATACGCTGAAGAATGGAAGGACGTACCAATGTTGGCAAAGACACACGGTCAGCCAGCCTCTCCTACCCGATTGGGCAAGGAGATTGAGGGTTTATGTTTATCGACTCAGCGAGCAACTCGCGACTTTACGTAACCGCAAGATGACAGCTAAGTTCGGTGGTGCAACTGGAAACTTTAATGCATCACGTAGCTTATCCACAACATGATTATGTGCCTTTGGCAATCGCTTTTGTCAGTGAGAAATTAGGGATTAGAGCGTGAACAGTGGACAACACAAATTAGCAACTGATGACCACTTAGGCAGCGTGTTTGATGCGATTCGCCGAATCAATACCATCATCATCGATCTCGACCGTGACTTCTGGATGTATATCTCAATGGAATATTTCAAGCAGAAGATTAAGGCAGGAGAGGTTGGTTCAGAGCAATGCCACACAGCAAAACCCAATTGACTTCGAGAATAGTGAAGGTAACCTCGGTATAGCAAACGCAATCCACAGTTCTTGGCACAGGGAGAGTTGCCCGTAAGTCGTCTATAGCGTGACCTTACAGACTCAACGGTTTTTACGTAATGTTGGCGTCCCTGTTGGACACAGCATCATCGCTATACAAAGCACATTGAAGGGTCTTCGCAAACTCATTCTCAACGAAGAGAAGTTGAAAGAGGACCTTGAAAACACATGGGCAGTTGTAGCAGAAGCGATTCAGACTATTTTGCGTCGTGAAGCTTACCCCATCCACACTGAGGCATTAAAGGCTCTCACGTCACAAATAAGAAGATGACAGAGAAACAATACACGCTTTCATTCAGACACCAATGTCAGTGACGGCGTGAAAGCCGAACTGATGGCTATCAACCCACACAACTATACGGGTATTTAATTCGTCTTATAGAGTACAAGAAAGAATAAAGAAAAGATGAACTGAGTCTCTCCGTCTCACCGGAGTTTGATTTTTAATAAGTAATAATACTTGGATTGGCCGTGAGGCCAGTAGTATCAAATTTTAAGTTAAAACAATTATGGTGAAGAATTCGAGAACAAAGAAGTTCAGTCTGAGCAGAATGAGAACAGCCGCGACGGCTATTCAGCAGCCGAACAAGGCGGCTATCAAAAGAGAGTACCAGGCACAGGACGCACAGCGTCCACGTATTCACAGCCAACGTGCTTACAGCAGCGACAGGGCTAATAGTAGCAACGACGAAGGCGGATTCCGTCCTGAGGGTTTCGGATCTGGCTTACAGAGTGCAGGTCGACCACAGCAGGGTGGCTATCGTCCACGTCAGAACAGCTATGGTGGTGGCTACAACAACAGCCGTGGTGGTTATCAGAGCCGTCCACAGCAGGGTGGTTATCGTCCACGTTACAACAATAACGGTGAGGAAGGCGGTTACCAGCCACGCCAGCAGGGTGGATACAATCGTGGTGGATACCAAAGTCGTCCGCAACAGGGTGGCTATCGTCCACGTTACAATAATGATGAGAATGGCTATCAGCCACAGGCTTATCGTCCACGTTACAACGCCAACAATGGTGCTGAGGGCGAGGAGAGAAGCATGTTATCAGGCAAATCAGGGCGGTTACCAGCCACGTCAGGGTGGATACCAGCCTCGTCAGCAGGGTGGTTATCAGAGCCGTGGTGGATACAACAATAACCGTGGTGGATATAATAACAATCGCGGTGGATACCAAAACCGTGGTGGATACAACAATAACCGCGGTGGTTATAACAGCCGTGGCGGATACAACCAGGGTGGTTATCGTCAGCACAGTGCTGATTACGATCCAAATGCAAAGCATTCACTCAAGAAACGTATCGAATATAAGGAGGAGAACTTCGATCCTAATGAGCCAATCCGCTTGAACAAGTACCTTGCTAACGCTGGTGTTTGCTCACGTCGTGAGGCTGACGAGTTCATCCTTTCAGGTGCAGTGACCGTAAATGGAGAGGTTGTAAAAGAGCTCGGTAGCAAGGTTATGCGTACTGATGAGGTGTACTTCCAAGATAAGTTGGTTTCATTGGAGAAGAAGGTTTACGTTCTTCTGAACAAACCAAAGGATTATGTTACCACAAGCGACGACCCACAGCAGCGTAAGACTGTTATGGACCTCGTAAAGGTGCTTGTCCAGAGCGTATCTCATCCAGTTCGGTCGTCTCGACCGTAACACAACTGGTGTGTTGCTCCTTACTAACGATGGTGACCTGCTTCAAAAGCTTACTCATCCTAAGTTCTTGAAGAAGAAGGTTTATCACGTATTCCTCGATAAGGCTGTTACAGCTAATGACTTGCGAAGATTTCTGACGGTATTGAGTTGGAAGATGGCGAAACTAAAGGCTGACGCAATCGAATATGCTGACCCACAGGATCAGACTCAGGTTGGTGTTGAAGATTCATAGCGGCAAAAACCGTATCGTACGTCGTATCTTCGAGAGTCTTAGCTATCGCGTCGTAAAAACCTCGACCGTGTACAGGTTTGCTGGTTTGACTAAGAAGAATGTACGTCGTGGCGATTGGCGCCTCACTGAAAAGGAAGTCGATGCTGCGATGGGTGCGTTTGAACAAATAGAAAACCTCCCTTAGAAGCTCTCAAAAGAAGAGAATATGAGCAAACCAAACAATGCTACTATCAAAGCATTAAAAAGATTGGTAAACAACATCCTCTCCTTTTGAAAGACTTGTAGAGTACCTAATACAATATAGCAAATGAAAAGAACAAAAATCGTCGATGCACTTGCTTTGCACCGATTTTGGTAAAAGATATCAACGTAAAAGGGATGGGTTCGTTCATCAGAAGCAAGGCTGTTGACTTCATCGCCTTGGAATGATGGTTCTACTATTAAGAACATCCAGGTTGTTGTTGATCCTTCGACTATCGATGAAGACAAACGAAAAGCATCACAACTGGTGCTTGTATCAGCGTTATTGGTACCCTCGTAGAAAGCCAGGGTGCTGGTCAGACCTCAGAGATTCAGTGCAAGGAGATTGAAATCTACGGTCTCTGCCCAAGCGACTACCCTATGCAGAAGAAGGGACAGAGTTTTGAGTACATGCGCAAGTATGTCACATGCGTTCGTACCAACACCTCTCGGTGCTGTATTCCGTATTCGTCACAATATGGCTATCGCTATTCATCAGTATTTCCACGAGCATGGCTTTTTATTATTTCATACTCCACTGATTACAGGTAGTGATGCTGAGGTTGGTACATGCTCCAGGTGACAACACTCGACCTTGACCGCGTTGCAAAAGGGTGGTGAGGTTGATTATAGTGCTGACTTCTTCGGAAAACGCACTAACCTTACTGTGTCAGGACAGTTGGAGGGTGAGTTAGGTGCTACTGCACTCGGTGCAATCTACACCTTCGGTCCTACTTTCCGTGCTGAGAATTCAAATACCCACGCCACTTGGCAGACTCTGGATGGTTGAGTCTGAGGTAGCTTTTCATCGACAAGGATGAACTCATCGGGACCTTGAGGAAGACTTCATCAAGTATTGTGTTCAAGGGCATTGAGCACTGTAAGGATGACCTTGAGTTCCTCAATAAGATGATTGACAAGGAACTTATCGCTCGTTTGGAGGGTGTATTGAAGGAAGACTTCGCTCGTCTTACTTACACAGAAGGTTTCGAGATTCTTCCAGAAAGCTGCTGCTGACGGTGAAGTTTGAGTTCTCTATCACCTATTGGGGTATGGACCTCAGCAGTGAACACGAGCGTTACCTCGTTGAGGAGCACTTCGCTGTCCTGTAATCACGACCGATTATCCAAGCGAAATCAAGTCGTTCTATATGAAGAAGAATGAGGACGGCAAGACCATGCAGGGTACTGACGTACTCTTCCCACGTATCGGTGAGATTATCGGTGGTTCTGTCCGCGAAGAAAGCTACGAGAAACTGCTTGAGGAAATTGATAATCGTGGTATGAAACGAGACATTTACGACTGGTACCTGACACTGTAAATACGGAACTTGCCCACATGGTGGTTTCTGGCCTTGGTTTTCGAGCGTCTCATCCTCTCGTTACTGGTATGCAAAAACATCCGTGACGTAATCCCATTCGCACGTAGTCTCAAAAGAACGCAGAGTTCTAAACATAAGAACAAAAAGCGACTATCCCCACAGATAGTCGCTTTATCTACCATAAGAACACTCCCGCGACGAAACTTAAACATAACACATACATAAAAAGTATCTATATTAGTTGATTATCAGTATTATACGCTCTAAACGATAGTAGCAATATGGATTCTGTTTAGATACAAAAAGGTGAAGATTTAACGTATTTAACCTCCATTTACATCTTATTTACAGGTGTCTGAGCATAGTATTTCTATCATTTCGTTGGCTATTTTGTGGTCAGCGATTCGCATAACATTGTTTGTCCCGAATTGTAACCAAGAAGTTTATGTTCCCATACCAGACAATAGATTTGTCTATGATGGCGCATTGCAGAGTTTGTTCCTTTGTTGCACACACATCCATTCCTGTTGCTAAGTTCTATCTCATTAGCCCCTTCCTCTTTGATATGTACAGCCACAGTAACACCATTATGAATAATGTTTACAAGTGTTGACATTATAACGGGCTTGTATTTAAACTTTATTTTTGGGACAGCGATGATAACAGAGTACTCGCTTTTTGCCAAATCATTCCGAAACGTCGCTTCTGTAATTGTTTGTCCATATATCAGTTCTTGAGGATTTTTGTCAAGTGTGGATGGTGTCACATACTTTCCGTATCCTGCTCTTAAATACCCTTTCAGCCGTTTACGATACATAGAGTCACAAAGTGGGACATGAACGTCCACATAATCATAAATACGCACTTCGTTCTTTCCTGCGTATTCCTATGCAAACGCTCCAGCATTGCTCCACGTTCTTCCAAGTTTATAGGCATAGTAAGGAAACAGTGTATCAAGGCGAGGATAATCAAAACCTTCTCCGACATACTTTCCTATGTGCCAATCGCAAGTGATTCGATGTGGGCATTGACTGTAGATTTTGTAATGCAAGACGCTTTTCTTTAGCAGAATCAGTTCCAATGAGTTGAATGACATGGTCTGTAAATGGAATAAGCATTTGTGCCAACGCCTTGACATGAGCAGTGCGAGTGGTTAATACCAATGGGGTACGACCTTCTTGAATGGCAATTCTTACATCTTCTACAATGAGCTCATTCCAACTCCATTCTTCTGGACAAGTCTTGTGTAACCTGAACGTAAGTCTTGCTATCTGACGAAATGTTTCGAATGATGTAAACCTTTGAATCAACAAACGTTTAAATGTTTGATTTTCCATTTGGCTCTTGGCATCAGCTGTGAATCTGATCTTTCCGCATTGCATGAAAATAATAGGTTGATGCCCATCCTTTCTGATAGGAGTTGCTGTCAAACCATATACGTATGTAGCTGTTACTTGTCGAAGCACTTGCTCGAAGCTGACAGAGGATACATGATGACATTCATCTACTATCACCATACCGTAATCCTTGACAAAAGGCTTCGCTTCACCATCGCTCAAACAAGATTGTATCAAAGCTATATCAATGATGCCATGCAACGTGTTCTGCTCGCATATAAACAACCAATGACCGAAGAATTCTTTTTCCTTCCTCGTTTGGCTGTTGGTTCTTCGATGGTCTCATCTATCTTGAGGAAAGTTTCCAACCGTTCTTTCCATTGTTCCAGCAATGCCTTGTTATGAACAAGAATTAAGGTGTTCACCTTTCTCTTTGCAAGCATTCCGATGGCAAACACTGTCTTTCCAAAAGCAGTTGTTGCTGATAATGTTCTATATTATGCCCAGCAAAGCTTCCATCGCATTTTTGCTGTTCTCCTCGAAGATATCCTCTGAATGTAACATTGATATTATGCCCATGATTTGTTTTGTCTGGAGATCACTACCTTTACTCCATGTTGGGTTAGAATATCACAAACAGCATCTTTCACACCCACGAGGAAGGGCAAGATTATCATCTGTCATTTCCGAACATGAAATGATGCGAGGGATATTATGAGAAAGGCGTCATACCTAGCTTTTCATAAAACTCTGATTACGGAAAGCTGCTATGCGCTTAAAAACATTCTACACATTTGGCAGATAGACTTATGAAGGAACATAAAGCATATTCTGCTCTTGTCAGAACGATTTGTTTTGGATAGTTTCAGATTGCGCAGCATCCATACGAGGAGTCTCCGCAATTTCTCCTCACAGGTCTTTGATAGTTCTCCTAATGTTGATACTGCATGCAGCTGTAATAACAAATCAAGTTCTACCTCTGATAGCTTATGGACTTGCGACAACACTTTCCCATTGGTCGGCATACGCATTGAAGTCTTCATCAACGAACACACTGTTTCCCTTTGCGTCGAGCAATCCCCTGCAAATGGCAAGGCTATAAAGATTGCCTAGTCCTCCTTCTGGCAAGGTATCTTGGTTTGGAAAGAAACGGTCTATATGACTTGAAAGACAGTGAGCGTCACAATTCATCGCCTCTGTAAGAATGGCATTTCAACTTAGCGTGCCTTGAAAGCAGTTACTATGTATCAAGAAAAATCCATACGTGAGCACCATTGCCAGAACGTGAGCGTTCGATATAGCAAGGTATATTCCAAGTTTTTGCAAACATTTACAAAGGCAAGTACATCATTCTTGTAGCCATGCTCGCAACTCTGTCATCAAAGTCTGTACAAAGGAAACTGCAAGTGTTGTCCTTTCGTATTGATAAAGTCCTATAACATCACGTCCCCATACATCCTTTCCTGCAAGATGATTAAAAAAGTCGTTGTATGCCAAAGGAGCGAATTGCCTGTTGGGACAATCCGCACATTTGTACTTTCTAAAGCTTGTCGCAAAAATTCACGATCTCCATTCCCTCGTGCATACAGGTTGGTAGCCTGACTTTGAGTCGTACCACTGTACCAACGCTTGGCAAACACATCATCACGACCTTGGAACAGGCTTTGAAACAAGGCAACCTTTTCCTGTAAAGTGAATTGACATGTAGGAACGGCAGTGGCTTCTCTATGATTAGTTTCGTAAGTCTTTGTACCCAAGCTTACATATTCTATCCCTTTCTTGTCAAGTATTGCTTTAAGTCTGACGTTTTCCTTTTCCAATTCTTGAATTCTTTGAGAAAGAGCACTTACACTTGTTGTGTCCATAACGGTTCGCTCTCCCCATCCATTTGGAAATCCAAGAGTTGCCAGATCTATCTCTGGATAATTGGAAAATAGCGTGTGCATCTTTCCCAACATATCATTGTTGGGTGATATGATGTCAAGGAAATACTTGATGATGCAGATTGTGAAATACACTCTTTGAGGGTTTGTCGGCAGATAGTCCAAGGATTAGCAATTCTTCTTGGAGAAACAGGCATGATGCAACTTACCTTGTTCCAAACCCTTGAATGGTGGCAACATGTATTTCTCAACAAGGTCAAAGATGTTATCCAAGATTCCAACACAATGGGTTGCAAACCGAAATAATGAGAGATGCGCTTGCGTATCTTGTCAGCTTTCAGATTACGGTAAACCATGTTCACATTGCCCATCGTCAGCAACTCGCCCAAAATCCAAGATGGAGGATATGAGTCACAATAACTGTTTTTGAAAATGTTTGATGAACTCTTCGTTGATTTAGCGTATTCTCTGTCAATGGTGTTCTTTGTCTCTTGAAAAGTTTGTTGGCTGGCGAAGTGAATGGATTTGGTTAGCTATCATGTCTCCTGTCATCTGCACAGGAATATTCATAATGGCACGACGAATATTATCTCTACCTTCTCAATCTCATTGAGAAGAAGCATACGCAACTTTTGTCGAATCGATACAGGTTCAACACTTGTTGGAAAGTTGTATCATCTTTATATTGATGAGTTTCCTTTGGAACTTTCAAGAATGGGTACATATAAGCAGAAAGACGATAGTACCCGATGCTCTCAAATACTGTACCGCTTTTGGCTTCATCGAAAATGATAAGCCCACGACTTTTCAACAGAACCACCAACTGCCTCTGTCATGTAGTGTTTCGTGAAGTGCGGTAATCTTTCCATTAGCGTATTTTGAGAGTAAAACGTATATATACAAAAGCCCCATCGCATTTGAGCATCGTTGAGAGTTTTGTGGGAACTGACACTGTAAAGATACGAATAATCATTGATAATATAAACTTTGGCAAGAAAAATTATACCAAAGTGGCGGAATCTTTTGACATACTTACTTTTTAATAATGTTAAATCAGATCTTGAAGTCACACTTTGCCAGCCAGATAAAGTGGTTGAGGTGAAAAGTATTACTTTTGTAACGTCTAAACCCACCTGAATCGATGGGCAGAGGTTGGGCAGACATATATACACATAAGGCGTAACTGTACGCTTTGGTTTTGACAGTAGAGGAGAACCCGAACCAACCTTAGACAACTGTCTCGTGACAAAGTCGTAAAAGTATTTTACTGAATCCAAACCCATCTGCAAAAATAAATTATTCGTTGGAGGGTTGTTCGTTATACCACATATCATCAAAGAGTTAAGCTTAACCCAATATAGATATTTCATTTGCTGTCATTTTTAACATTTTTCGTTAAATTCCTATATATTAAGTATTTAAGAACTCACAAAGAGTGACAGGAATGACAGCAAATTAAATCACATACAAACCCATCTAATCTCACGTATCACTTACTCGATCTCAACTATCGAACTTCATTAAAAGAAACTTTCAAGCTATATCTCCAAAAGACTTGACATGAAACATTATCTATTTTGTAACGAGTGTTAATTATTTAATTAAAACCTGTTACAATGAGAGAATTACTTACGTAGAGTTTCTTGTTTCAAAAACGAGACAAGACTTATTCTTCTTTTCCTATTACTAATTCCAATAGCAGCATTTCCTCACAGAAAGGGACATTTAGGACCCATGCATGGTTCAAGGTTCAGCATTTCCAAAACAGTTTAAGCCTACGAACTTTAGTTGCGATTTAGGGTTATAATATTACCGATAACCCATATGCAGACCTTAGGTGATGAGAACGCTATCGCCTCTTTAAAGAAAATGGTGTTAAAGACCATACTCATAGTCACATTGTAGGCTTTCATCTTTGGCTACGTAGTCTATCACCAGAGAATTGTAATATTAGCACAAATTGGATATGGCAGCACATATGAAACGAAAAAACAGCGATTGGAAATATGATCACTATGAGGCAATGGCGTTCACCGACTTAGGAACATGCAAAAATTAGTCAAGATTCGGATAGGGCGTCCGCCACTACAACTCACGAACAAATCTCTACAAAGACAGAACTGTCGTCTTGCAAGTATCGGATTTGGAATTAATTGGTACAATATACCTTATAATTATCCTATAATTTCACTGAAAAACGCAGGTTATTCTACAAGTTACTCCCCTCACTGCAAAGAGCCATTTGCATAGGAGTTTACCCTCCGCACCATTGGTAAGTACATCCGCACAATATGTGTTAGGCATAAATGCCACAAGTGCTAAGCAACAACACTAACCTATAAGTTTGTATTATAGCCTCATTCCATCGGCATACAGCGTTTTTATTAACATTTTCATTATTTTGCCAAACAAAAATATGTTTAGGCTCCAATGACCAACTTGGTTAAACGATGAGTATTAGGTAGTTTGCTGTCATTCCTGTCACTCTATTATTAGACATAAAGTACTGATAATAAACACAGTACAAGAGTGTTAAAATGACATGCAACTAAATTAAAACAAACAACCTAACTTTGTTAAGTTGTATCTCTATACCAATTTTTACGAAAATACTACTTATCCGCTAGCCTTCTCTAGCCTTTGAGGTGTTTATGTTCTCCAGCATCTTTGCAGCACGCTCATGAGGCGATACGAGCAGGCCTCGCTTGCAGCCCTCATCTCCAGGACGAGATACGCATAGGTCTGGGTCAAGACTGACAAGATCCTTTCACAGCTTCTCCACCTGCAATAAGTCCCAGCTACAGCTGGTACCCACGCATTAGAGTTTGGTATAGTATGCCGGTCAGTACACTTACGCATATCTTTATCAGGACAGATGCAGTGGAAACGGCGAAGATATTTACGGTTTGTTCGATACTCTCGACTGGTTCTTCAGGACTGTATACTACCTTTAAGATGCTTAATCTTTGTCTTACGAAGTTTCTTACGAATCACCTTCGCTAGTGGGTCGTTAATCGTCTTGAAGATGCCAGTCACACGGAACGTGTGGCATCAAGTTTATAAGCACCCATACAAGAAAGCAATGGGATGTTTCATCTCATGACAACGATAGATAAGATCGAGCTTAGCTGTGACAGTATCAATACAATCAATGACATAATCACAATGAGAGAAAGTCGAACTGATCGGCATTATCGGCGCAAATAGAATGTCTGATGTTTACGCACGATACATCGTGGATTGATTGAATGAATGCGCTCTTCCGCAACATCTACTTTTGTGCTTCCCACCGTTTCGAGTGGTAGCAAGAGTTGTCGGTTGACATTTGTTGAGACAAACACGGTCGTCATCAATAACATCAATAGCTCCCACGCCACTGCGTGCCAATACTTCTACTGCATATCCGCCAACACCTCCAACACCAAAGACAGCGACACGACTACTATTAAGCGTGTCGATAGCGGGCTCATGAGAAGAAGTTGGGTTCTTGAAAATTGATTCTGCATTGTTTTATTATTATCCTTTTATTTAGCTGCAAAAGATAGTGCACCGAAACAAAAGAGAGTTTGTTCTCATTTTGGTGAGTGCCTACTATTATGCAAAAGTACGAGTAAAATTAAGAAAAAGGCAATTTATTTTACTAAACGTATTGATCAGCGGTTCAACCGTAATCAGATGACGTTTATGCAGGTCGCCAACGAGCTCGTTTTACAGCCTTTAGACACCTGAAAACGACGTTTAATATCCTCGTAGCTTCACTCTATCACCAAGATCACATACTCCCCATTATCTTTCAGATATTGAGCAGAACCTCTGCAAAGCCTTCGCATGCTGTTGTCCTGTTGGTTTGAAGTGTACAATCAATCTTACCATCACGACAGAACTGTAGAGATGTAACCCTTCAAAGCGGTCCACCAGTATGAACATATTGGAACACTTGATCCTCATAGATAAGGCCTGGATACTGATTGTCGACAATAACTTTGGAAAGCCAAGATCGAGTCTTCTGCCATATCAACAAGTCAACTTCCTGTCCATGCTTATACCCGTGGCTGCTCGCCAAGATAGTGTTCAACCCTTTGCAGAGCAACAAGAGCGATAGCTCTCTTCGTCAAGATGAACATAAACGATATAGCTGTACCAACGAGCATGCGCTTCTTCTGTTCACGGGAAAGGACAGAAGAGGTCTTTCATCACACCCCAAAGAGAGGAACGCACCACTACATTCACCCATGAACACTCCAAGTAAGCGAAGTCACTCTACCTGCGTCCAAAAGGTTCCTCAGTATTAGCAATCGGGCGTTCATCCTGGTCAAGATAGACAAACACTTCAATTCATCACCCAATCTCTGTGCCCCTCAGGACATATTTCTAGAGGCATGAGTATCTCACCAGCTGGTCCACCATCAAGGTAGACTCTGAACGATCACCATTGCCTCTACGTAAGGCAATCTTCAGTACTGATGAGCGTATTGTATGCTCCAAGTTTTATTTTAGACATAATAACCCTTTATTGTTGAAGACAAGATAATTTCTTATAAAGACAAAGTAACATAAGAACAACATCTTCTCAAGTAATCGACTTGTCAACCTAAGAATCTATTCATTCTCTATCTCGATAGTAGCACTCCCCTCCTTTCGGAGGGCTGGGAGAGTCTTATCAGGCCATCTTTAAGATGTATCGTTCTATCTGTAATCTGTGAAAGCCCCTCATCGTGTGTAACGATGACAAAGGTCTGACCGAACTTATCACGGAGATCGAAGAAGAGTTGATGCAGTTCCTGCTTGCCTGCTGAATCCAAACTACCCGAAGGCTCATCGGCAAGGATAACAGCAGGGTTGTTTACCAACGCACAGAGCTACTGCCACCGCTGCTTTCTCACCACCAGAAAGTTCGTTTGGGCTTATAGATTAGCTACGGTCGCTCAAGCCCATAAACTCCAACAGTTCTTCTGGCACGCTGACGTGCATCCTGAGTCTTTCTGCCAGCAATATAAGCCGGAATCTATAATGTTCCTCAAAAGCTGTAAACTCTGAAGAAGCTGATGAAACTGGAACACAGAAACCTAAGTGCTGGGTTTGCGAAATCACTCAACTTACCAGCAGACAGGGCTGCCAACATCAATACCATCCCACAACAACAGAACCACTATCTGGCTTATCCAGCGTTCCAAGAATCTGCAACAAGGTGGTTTTACCAGCTCCAGATGGACCAACAATACTGACAACCTCTCCCTTCTCAATACGAAGATCAATCCCTTCAACACTTGAAGCGAGCCAAAGCTTTTAGTTATGTTCTTAATATCTATCATATTCTATTATTTTATTGAGGCTATTGGGCTTATTAGCCATAGTTTGCTTAATTGGTCTTATTAACCTAATAACCACTTACGCTTATTATGAATCCACTCTCTACAGCCTCATAAGCACTGCGTTCCTCCGTATGCTATGGCTGAGCAAAAGGTCATGTCATCCATCTCACTACCATACTGATCTGGGAAGATAATCATGATTGTCTTGCCTTTAATAAATTATTCAGTTCTTCAGGAAGTCTTTCCATTGCCGTCTTATAAGATATCGTACCCTTACGTGCTGTCACTATGACAAAGAGGTGGTCCTCTCGAACCTTCGAACCAAGCGTTGGTAATTCCTTCCAATGCTCCATCTCCTCATATTCAGCCCTAACACTTGGGAAGCGATTACGAATAAATTCATTAACAAGTTGCAGCGTTTCCTTACGTCCATGAAAAGCGATACGACACTCCAAGTTGCCTGCCATACGTGCCAATCGTTCCAACCAACGATAAAAGCCGGGTTCAAACTCAGCCCGAGAAGGGATTGCCACTTGTATTCTACGAATTGTATTCAGTGGTTGCAAAATTCGTGTCACGATAATCTGACGGCTCAAATCCATTGTATAGACTTCGTGTAAATTCTCCCCAGAAGCTACGATTAATCTCCTTATGAAAGTGTAATCCCATCAGAATCTCTGATGCCTGAAACTCCTTAAAAGCATGTTTAATACCATTGGCAATATTCGCAGCGACACGTACCTGCGTCACCATCGGAACATCAGACACTCGCCAAATGGCAGAGATGGTCCAACAAACGCTGTCCCTCCGCCTGATTATGGCGCATATTCACGTCATCATATACCACATTCAATGCCACTAACTCTCGTTTCAAACGTGGATTACGCATCAATGTAGCCATGGTTACAAGGTTATCAGAATACTCTGGATACTTCACCGGAATCAGAATCTTCTCATCATCAAGGTTCTTCATCATATCCTGATCTTCTTTCTCCTGCAAACGAAGGCGTTGTGCAGCACGTTCTGTAATGACGGTTGAGATAATACAGGTAAAGAGTATCATGATTACTATTCCATTCAGTACCTCATCACCAAAGAGATATTCACCCGGTGCCACCTCTAATCTACGCCCTACCATCACCATTGCAATGGCACCAGCTGCATGGGCACTGGTCAAACCAAACATCATGTGACCTGACAACCATGACATACGGAAGAAACGAGCTGCCAAGTAAGCTGCTATAGCCTTACCCAAAGTACCGAAAAATACGATACAGAACACAACCAAAGTATCTTACTTCCTTCAAATAGTAGGCGTACATTAATCAGCATACCCACACCGATAAGGAAATAAGGAATAAAGAGTGCAGTACCTGTAAACTCTATGCGGTTCATCAATGGGGATACCTTTGGCACAAATCGGTTCAATATCAAGCCTGACATGAAACGCTCCAAAGATTCCTTCTAAACCCACAGCATCCGACAAAGCTGCCGAAAGGAAGACAATAGCAAGAATAAAGATAAACTGCATCACGGCATCTGAATATCGACGAAGGAAACCAACGCGTTACGTGGTATCACCCATAATCAAGCCCACACAATGAAGCCCAAACTTCAAAATGAATAGTAGCCAAAAGACGATACCGCCATTACCATGAAACGAATTGACGATGGAAGCCATGACTATCAAAGCCATGAAGAGAGCCATCATAGATGAACCCACACTCAGCGTCGAACTCGTATGTCGTGTTAATCCGTATCGTCCCACTATCGGATAGGCTATCAACGTATTAGAAGCCATGATAGCTGCAAGCAGAAGTGATGCCAAAGGAATATAGCCTAAAAGGCTGACACCCATAAAATAGGTCATTGCAAAAGGGATAAGAAGGTCAACAGACCGAAAGACCATCACCCCTATTGCGATTTTTCTTCAGTCCTTCCATATCCATTTCCAGACCTGCAAGGAACATGATATAAAACAGTCCGACACGCCCGAAAAGTTCAAACGAGGCATCACGACCAAGGATATTCAGTCCATATTTTCCAACAAGAACACCCGACAATACCATACCGATGATATGTGGAATGCGCAGTCGTCCCATGATGATTGGCGAAAGCAATATCATCAACAGAACAACAAAGAAAAATCAATGTCGGGTCAGTTATCGGGAAATATTGAGATAAATTCAGCATGCGTATCTATAAAATTACTGTCTGCAAAGATACAAAAAAACTTTGGCCGTACCTAGCATTAACTATGTATTAAGCTCTATAATTCCTGATACTCTACAAGGCAATAATAAAAAACCTACCTCCAACAAGAAATCAATTCTCGTATAGAGGTAGGAAAATGATATTAAAGAAACGGATAAAATCGGTAACAACTCTTGCAACATCAAGTTACATACAAGAAACGACCTACTCCACTCCTACAGAGAGCAAAAGAGAAGCCCAATATTCAAGCCCGCTTACCCACTCTCTGCTTTTTCTACAAAACACATACTGTTTACCTTACTTACCTTGCCTCTCCACACAGGAAGGCAAGATGTCTAAGATTTCAGATAACCCATTTGCGACAACACTCGAAAAAGGACTACCTCCAACAAGTCAAATCATTCTAAGACCGGGCGGACTGAGTGTCCGTACTGGCGATCGAGTTTATGCAGCGGCTTAATCTCGCTTCCAGAGAATTCCATAAAGCAACCGTTTTCCGCATCGGAAGGAATTGCTAACCAGTAGCAACCGATATCCAATATGTTCAGAAGTGCGTTGAACTTCTCGCGTAATCCCGTAACAGGAAAGTAGATAGTAGCGTTCCTTTTGGTTGTTTGTCCAGAAATTATGACCATAATTATTTGAGAAGGTCTCCCCGTCATCCGTTCCGTCAACGTTCACTATCACCACCGTTCTTACCATTTCCCGTAAAGCCTGTAAAGGCATTTGATGCAGGCATCTTGAAGCCTGCGGGACACGGATCATAAACCGTCTTAACTACAACATTATCATTAAAGCCAGTACCGGTATTATTTATTGACCAGAGGTTATAATATGAATAATTATTTGTAGGCCTTTCAGACAGCTTATCATTAGCAGGATAGAACACCCCTGGATTCTGAATGCCATTTTTGATGGTCATTTCATCATTCTGAGCTTGCGGTAATACCACCTTCCTTAATACTCAGCATTTGAGACACCAGGAAAGGCATCTTTACGCCCGAACTGATAAAAAGGTAGCAGAACCCAGCCTTGCACAACCAGCCTTCCGGGTGAGGTTAATGACAGCAAATTGCTTTATTCCATTGTTAGCAACAGTCTGCTCTATTCCCACCTTCACCATACGGTCCTTATCATAGGAAGAACCTTCCCACACTGTTGGGGTCCAACCCAAGGTCTCCTTGGTGAAGTTGTAAACCTTACCTTGCTTGTTGGTAACAGGTATCGTACTGAGTACATCCTCAGGTGCGAACCAGAGATGCCAAGACCAAACAACGGTGTCACCTTTCTTAACAGCAACGACAGCATTACCACTCTGAATATTGTCTGCTGGAACAGTGAAGTCAAGATAGGCATTACCCGCAGCATCACGAACAATAGGGAGTAGAAGAAAGATGAACAAGCCCAGCAGCATCAGCCCAGACAACTTCAGCACCATCAACACCTCTGTTTGACCCACCGTTGGTCTTTTCTATCCACGGGTCGGTAATGTCCTGACCAGCATGATCCTGAAAATTCCGTAGGATATAAGTCCCTCTATTATTAGTCTTGTAAGACCCAGGATTATTCTCGCCGTTCTTAATGGCATTTCCATAGACCAGAGGAATACGATAATGACCGGGAGCAGAAATAAGATAAGCGTTGGCGGTATTACGGGCTACGCTTCCCCTTGGTTGAAAGGTCATAAGGAGTAACAGTGCCTAAGGCCTGTGCCTCCTTGAGTTCCTATTACGATTGTCAAAAAGTCGGTAACAGCTGGCTCAAAAGAAGCAGTACCCTGATCTGCAGCAGTACCACCCTCCCCTTCTGTCAGGCTGAGCGTAGTTAGCCAGTCTGGTTTTTCTTCCATTGAGAATTTACCATCGTCATTGGCATCATAACCAACAACCTTCCAAGGTACAGCCTGCATCTGAGAAGGAGAACCAGGAGAATAGCGGTAACTTGCAATACCAAAAAGCTGTGACTCATTCTCGTCATAGTTATGCACGCGACGGGTCGGTTGGAGTAAGCACGTAGGTCCAGGTTGACTTTTATCTGACTTAACTTGTATGTGCGTGTTGTACCCAGCCTTCCACTCTCCCTTCAAAGGTACGTTAATGGTTGTGCCATCGGTGCAATGAACATAGACTTCAACGTTACTTCCTGTAAGCTTCTGCGGAATCATATAGAAGGTGTAGTTATCACCAGCATCACCCATAATGGTGACGTTAGGGTTACGATTAGTGCTGACCCTGACACCTGAGAGGAATGCAGTACCACGACTGTCTTTTGAATGATCCCAGTCTGCACCAGTACCATCAAATTGTTTCGAAAGAACATACCTGCTCTTCATCACAGCATTACGCAACTCCACCCTGTCGATGGTTTTGTTCCAGGAAAGATTCTGCCCCACAGCAAAGCGAATAGCTGTAAGAGCATGACGAAAGTCGAGACTTGTTGTAGGCTGAACACCCTGCTCAGCATACTCTATATCGCCAGAACAGGCAGTCATCAAATCGACCTGCTTCGTTACATCAGCTTCTACAGTAAAGTCAACACTTGGGCTACCACCAGCAGCAGTTTCGTTGATGACCATCTTTGAGTAACTCTCAATGTTAGGATGAACCGCAAAGAAACGGGCCTTAGGCTGTGAGAATGACCAGTAAATAGGCGTATAAAGCTCACCGTTACTCTTAGTTCTCTTAGCATGGAACCACTCAGGACTGGTGAATAATGCCAGAGGCTGGTTCCGCGAATACCAGAGGAAGAGAAATCGCCAAGCGTGGAAGTCGTAACTATCCTAGCACGTGTAGAAACATCTGACTTTACCGGATTGATACCCTCAACGGTAGTCTCTATCAGGCACACATCTATATTGGCATTGCTATATGCACTCAAAACTTCTGACCTGCCAGGTCACTGTCACGCAAACCAGATGTAATGGCACCACGGCTCATCACACCACGGCTCAAAGCCTCTTCCTGTACATCATTAACTCTGAAACGGACAAGCTCACCCTTGCCGTGCACTCTGTCATTGTTCTCTAAATCTCCGTCGGCACACGACACTGCTGTCATTGCTGATCCAACAGCTAAAAATGCTGTGAACGCATAATAAAAAGTTTGTTCATAAATTCTAAAAGAAAAACTTCACCCGAGCTTCTCCACCTTCAGAGAGGAGAGTGAACTGTCAGATAACCCTAAAAGCTTTGATGGACGTCACTCTTACTACTCGAGAATACAGGGTCCGTTAATTATTTTTACACTTATTCCCTTTAATACGTAAAGGAAGTATAAGAGTGAAAGACAACTGCATAAAAGCTATTCTCCTACCACTTCTAATACAGTAGAAAAGTGCTTTACTTTAACTCATATAAAAATCAACTCTCATCCTTCCAAGTTATCATCATCGCCTCCATCTTCTTCTTTGGCTAATAACTTGAACCGTACCTTGCTGAGCAGGAGTACCGCCACCACCTGGACGGACATCAGGACTTCACTGCAAAGAGTTCACTCTCTCAGTTTCACTTCGATCACTTCAACAGTAGGATGCACATAAAGTTCTCTTACACCCTTTCTGGTTTTTCTCATAAATAATTAGGTTTTATAAATATATTAGTATGTTTTTGATTTTTCGATGTAATTAATCAAAGATAAGTAAATACTGAAACAAGCAGAGACTATAAATAATCGTAGTTACAGGATAATGTGAACCATATTTCAGAAATCTACAGGGAGTAAAAACTTGGCTGTCAGGAAAACTTTCAAGACCATAACGATTAAACATATACCATCTGTCCAGCCTGAACATTCTCTTCCACCATCCTTTACTCCTTGCTCAAGCCAGAAACAGCTAGTCTTATCAAACTCAAGGCACTGGAAAGAAGCAACAAGATTTAATCCGACAGTTACACCCGTCCTGGCCGGACCAAGAGAGATTAAACCTGGTTACCGAAAACTGTTTTCCAAAAACGGTGTATACTTCATCTCACTTATGATTTAACACTATAAAGAGCTTCTTTACGTCAAACAACCACAGAATATGACATTCCTAAATAGCCGTATATAAAATAGTTGTAGATTGCGGGAGAATTCTTACTTATATGCTTAATAGAAGAAGCAAAAATTAATAATAAAAATTAAATAAAAAGAAGAAAATAGATAAAAATTTAGATCGATTAATAGCTAAAAATTGCAGGGAAAAACTGTAAATTTGCAACTACTATAAACATAGGTAAAGTAAACTAAATAAAGATAAAAAGATATGAAAGTAGCAATTGTTGGTGCCAGTGGTGCCGTAGGTCAGAAGTTCCTGCGCATCTTAGCTGAGAGAAACTTCCCAATGGACGACCTCGTTCTCTTTGGTTCAAAGCGTTCAGCAGGTAAGAAAACACATTCAAAGGTAAGGAATATGAGGTGAAAACTGCTTCAGCACAACGATGATTTCAAGGATGTAGACATCGCCTTCACAAGTGCTGGCGGTGGTACATCAGCTGAGTTTGCAGAAACCATCACCAAGTATGGTGCTGTGATGATTGACAACTCAGCCAGTTCCAGTCAGGACGACGACGTGCCCTTGGTTGTTCCTGAAATCAATGCTGAGGATGCATTGAACCGTCCACGTGGCATCATTGCCAACCCTAAACTGTACTACCATTATGAGTGGTTGTCGTATTGAATCCTATCGACAAGCTCAGCCATATCAAGAAGATACATGTCAGCAGCTACCAGAGTGCTTTCGGTGCAGGTGCTGCCGCCATGGCAGAGTTGCAGCAACAGTATAAGGAACTTGTTGAGACGGGCGGTGAAGACCATTGAGAAGTTCCCACATCAGTTGGCTTACAATGTTATTCCACAAATCGACAAGATGACGAGAGAACGACTATACGAAGGAAGAAGTGAAGATGTTTAACGAGACGCGTAAGATTATGCACTCTGATGTTCGCACTTCCAGCACCTGCGTTCGTGTGTCTTCTCTCCATAGCCATTCAGAGGCTGCATGGTTTTGAGACCGAGCGTCCACTCTCTGTTGAGGAGATTCGTGAGGCATTGAAGACGGCTCCCGGTGTTACGGTTGTTGATGACCCGCAGAACTATGTCTACCCAATGCCACTCGAGAGTGCTGGTCACGATGACGTCTATGGGACGTATCCGTAAAGACCTTGCCGATGACAATGGCAATACACTCTGGCTCACAGGCGACCAGATTCGTAAGGGTGCTGCACTGAATGCGGTACAGATTGCGGAGTATTTGATTAAGGTGGGGATGTAAGAAGAAGAAAGAAAGAAAAAGAAAAAGAAAAGAAAAGAAAAAGAGCTGGCCCTCTCAGCGCCCTCCCCCGTAGGGAGGGAGTAATTACCGAAAAAGGATAAGGGTTTGCTAAATATAAAAGTAAGAGCGTATCGAGAAGACTGAAACTTCTTGACACGCTCTTTTTCTTCTTTGCATTAATAAACGCCACTTGATGATAGAGCTATATCAAAAAGACATATGCTTCACCATAGTAAACATAGTCTCTTGACCAAATAAAAACGCTATTTAGCTATCATATAACTATCGTTTCTACATGGGAGAAACGTGCTTAGTGAATTTTCTTCACGTAAATAAATATTTCTTTTCACGTAAATAATTATCTTTTTCACGTAAATAAATATTTTTCTTCATGAAAATAAATATTTATTATCATGAAAAGAATTCACCGAAGTCGCTATATCATAGTCTAATAAACTATGTATCAACAGAATAAATACGTGAGAATAACGCTACGAAAAAGCACGTCTAATAAGGAGAAAACAGTGTATCTACTTATTCCTCTTATAATAAGCCACAGCAACACGACATTCCTCCTCACAATCCCTGTCCGACTTAATTCTTTTATTTGAACTTTCACCTTAATTGATAATCACATACTAATGATAGGATCTATCCTACTACCTAATACCAAAAGACTTTTCTGAAAAGAAAGAGATGATAATTATATTTATATAAAAGAGGTGTGTCAAAATTGATACCTCTCTTTTATCCCCTATTTCGTCTGTCATGCAATTACTTACTGCTACTTATCTTGCTAATTTCATCTATAAAATGATTTGTTGGGCTCACAGCTTTAGTGAACTTCTATATAACATCTAAAGACTAAAAGTACCTCCATAAGGGCTTTTAGTTCCTTAAGATTGGTTTTTTTGCACATTTTTCCTATGTTAAATGCAATGGCAAAGAAGGCAAAGTCCATATTGACCTTGTCTTTTCCAAAATGCCCTAAACCTCTTGTAGGCTTTGTTATATTTTGTTTGTCCAAAAACAGCTTCTGGTTCTATGCTCCTTTGTCCTCGATGCTTGATACCTTCTTTAGAGGTCAGTAGTTCTCGTGCCTTTTGTTTATATTGCTGTAGCTGGTGGTTTACTTCTATGATTCTGTTTCCTCTTGCCTTGAAGCATGAGCCTCTCAGCGGACAGCCCTCACAGCGTTCTGCCTGATAACGTCACACTGTAGTCAACGAGACCCATTGGAGGTGATAGAACGTTTCGTACCAATACGCCTCATGTGCTGTCCCATCGGACAGACGTAGAAAATCCTGTTCCTTTGTTATAATAAAGACTTGCAGTGACTAGGTAGAGGTGTGTAACGTGGACGCTGCTCTTTTACGGAAGTAATTGTACTTCACATAGGCTTCAATATATATGTGTGTCCATGACACGATAGTTCTCCTCAGACACCACCCCGAATCAGCTACGACAGTCTTGGCATAACGATGGTAACGTGAGAGTTAAAAAGACTCTAAGAATGAAGGTAGTGTGAGTGTATCGGTACGATTGGCATAGTGCAAAGTCAGTGATGAACTGGTTCTCCGTTGCTATCTGCAGATTATATCCCGGCTTTGGGTTTGTCCGTTCCGCATAGCATCCTCCTTCATGTGCATAAAACGTGGCATCAGAGTCGATGTACTGTAAGAATTTCTTTCTACCCATAATCTCAAAGTGTGGTCATACTCTTTGGAGTTTATTACGTTTCTTCCAAGCTCCTTTAAAGCTGTTTCTTCTTGGTTCTTATAGCCTGCTTTTTCTTCTTTCGTCTTAGGCTCTGGGACTGATTTCAAAGACTTGTTAACTCCTCGGATATCTCACTGAGCAAATCTGCGGTGAACTCAACACCTTCTTTCTCATTGTCCTGCGCAATAACATCGTCAACCTGGAAAGCAGCAGTGTGCGTATTTGTTCCTGCAACTTGGCACGGTTCTTCTCTACGGTTCTTTCTCCAGACGAAAGTATCTTGTTGGCTTTCGATTCTATCTGTGCCATCAATATATTCAACGTCAAGACTTATCAAACCTTTGGCTGAGTATCAATACCACCTGTGTGAAGATATTGTATTTCCTTTTTACAGTTGCGAAAAGCGGTTGATAGTTATGAGTCGAGCTGTTCATATCTAGCCAGATAGATGAAATGAATATCTCTTGAGAGAAGCGACTCTATACGCCGGCAGGAATAGATGTTGTTCATATAGGGCATAAAGAATGACCTTAAGCATCATTTGTGGATGATATGGTTTGACCCACTGGACTTGTAGAGCTTGTAAACATTATCCAACATGAGATTATCCACCAAAGCATCCAAAAGACGAACAGGGTCATCTTCTGCAATATCCTTATCAATTCTTTGAGGAAAAAGAATCATTTTCTTGTGTATGTAAGAACGAAAGTGTACCTTTGCCATAATGATGATGCCTAGTGCAAAAACTTTAGGAAATAACAAAGCCCTCAAAGCTTGAGAAAAGTCGGCTGTGCAGGATGTATCAATTTTGACACACCCTCTTACATTTGAAAAAGGTCTTGATTCGACTTATCTTATTCAGTAATCTGAACCGTTGCACGGCGGTTGAAAGAGATTGGAGACAAGGTCTCTACTCCACCCTTACCAACAGTCGTAATCTTATTGTTCTCAATACCCATCTTAACAAGCTCATTAGCAACAACTGTTGCGCGACGCTCTAGATAACTTTTGGTTGTAATGTAGCAGAACCCTGTTGCGCTATCTGCATAACCCTGTCACAAGAGGTTGTTATCATTATCATAGCATAGCCAACTGCCTGCTACGTTTACGAGGTCTTTCTGAGGAAGCGATTGTAGCCTTATTGATGTCGAAGAAGACTGAAACAGGAGTTGTCACTAACTGCTTCACTGACTCTGAAACAGTCTCAACAGGCTTCTGGTTGCCAATTCATTACGAGACGTGCATTCTCTTCCTCTGCATCCTGAAGGCGTGCATTCAGTGCATCAGAAGCCGCCCTGATGCTGATGTATTGATAGCTTCCATATCTGGTGTCTTGTTCAGAGTACCCTTACCAATATTGAGTTCAAACCAACTTCCCGCATAAAGGTTGTTGTCGTGACTCCCATCACGACGCTCATTATTGGCGTATGCAGCTCCATCGAGGTCGCCCTCATAACGGTTCCAGCCTGCTTCAGAGATGAGACACGCATTCCCTTGCTCACCTTCCAAGAAGATTGAGACCTGCGCTCAATCCCATCGCATAGCGATTAGCTGACATAGAACGGCCAACACCAGCTACCAGCAAAAGGAATAAGATTGCAAACACGGTTCTCATTGTAACCGCAAAGGGAGGTTGCTCAGATTGAACATTACCTGCTCCTGCGCAATCCAATACTTATTACTGTTATCGAGCTGAGAAGCAGGATTACTGTCAGCACCTACACGCTTTCCCCAGATACCTGTATCTTTGTACGAAGACCGATACCGGGTGTGAACCACTTACCATGTGAAAAGCGGCAGCGGTTTGAACGGAGTCCTTCAACGGACTAATAGCAGCATCACGCCCATGCTCTTGGTTAGAATACCATGCGTTTCCAGTCTGCACAGGTTGTACAAACCAGTTGCTCCAAAAGACGAGTTTGTAGCAACGCTATAACTCTCAGTGAGCACCTCATCTTGGGCAAAACTGGTCATGGACACACCAGTCAATGCCAAAACTATCAATAACTTTTTCATAATCTTGTTATTTAACGATCTTAACCTATTCTTCTCCTTGATTACTAACAGTGTTTATCAGCAATCCTAAGTCTGTTCGCAAAGATAGTAATTAAAATCTATCAGGGTCGCTTTTTTTCTAAAAATACAATTTATTTAACGTTGAACATCAATATAAGTTACTGCTGTATTATAAATACTCAGCCGCTCTTTTTAAAGAAAGAATATCGTAATGACTTATAAAAACGACCAACAAGTAGACTCCATTTCAGCTACATTTTGAAGTGATTATCAACAACACCATTGGTGTTTACCAACAACGACATGTGCTAAGTACCAGCACACCATGTGCGGGGCATCAACACAGGATAAAGATAGGGAAGAGAGGGCATTACACTCATCATTATGAAGAGAGTAAAATACTAATGACTAAACGGTTTTATCTATTAACACAAACTATAAGCCCTATTAGTCCGATTGGACTAATAGGGCTTATAAGACAAACTGTTATAAAAGAGACTATCAACTATCGAAAAGATGTTCAATATCCTGCTGCTTCATTATCGCAATTACTGGTTCACCAGAAGGCGTGTAGTTGACATTACTACAAGCAAAGAGTTCGTTGACAATATTATCCATCTCAACACTACTCAATACCTGACCATGTGGTATGGCTGCATTGCGCGCAAGACTCAATGCCAAAGCTTGGTCGATTTCTTCCTTCGCACTCGTTCCGCTCTCCATTGCCGAAGCTACCATGTCATTGATAAGGGCAACGACATTCAGTCCTTCTATACCTGCAGGAACTCCATTGACAGCATAGCTACCACCACCAAGGCTATCAAGTTGGAAGCCCATCTCTGCCATTTCTGGCAGAATCTGGTCGATAACAACTTGATCAGAAACGGAGAATTGAACCATCTCAGGAAAGAGTACCTTCTGAGAATGTACCTTATGTTCTGACAACTGGCGCAGATACTCCTCATAAAGGATACGGATATGCGCACGGTGCTGGTCGATAATCATAAGTCCCGACTTCACCGCTGTCATAATATAACAGCCCTTATACTGATAATGAGAAGGTGCCTTGTCTTCTATCAACGACTCTGCTACTGGTTGTGTAGCCGCAGAAGGGATGATTGCTCCATCCTCCAAACTACTGTTCATAGTACCCATACTACTGCTTATCACCTCTCCCTCACTTTGTTCAAAGAGCTTTGACTGACGAATTTCACCACCAGAACCTAAGTCTGCGTAGAGTTCTTCCCACTCGTTTGGCACAGAAGGCTTAACAGGTTGGCTTGTTTGTTTGAAAGGATTATAGGATGGATTAAAGTCGACCTTTGGAACAGACGTTCCTACATTAGGGTTGAACACAGGGATATCAGGTTTTCCCTCCGTATCAAAGTCGATAGCAGGAATATCATTAAAGCGACCAACCGCCTCCTTGACTGCTGCCAGTAGAATCTGCCAAATGGCTTGTTCGTTCTCAAACTTTATCTCGGTCTTGGTAGGGTGAATATTCACATCAATATTCTCTGCTGGTACATCAAAGTAAAGAAAATAGGGAACCTGTTCTCCCTGAGGTATCAATCGATCGAAAAGCCGTCATGACAGCCTTATGAAAATATGGGATGTTTCATATAGCGATCGTTGACGAAGAAGTACTGATGAGCTGTTTTTCTTTCGTGCCGCCTCACGGCTTACCAACAAAGCCATGAACATGACAAAGACTCGTATCAACGTCTATTGGTAGAAGGTTTTGATTGAGACGCTTGCCAAAGACCTCCACGATACGCTGACGATAGTTGCAAGCTCGAAGACTAAACAGCTCCGTTCCATTACTATGCAACGTAAAAGAAATCTGTGGATAGACCAATACGATGCGCTCAAAGGCAGTGATGATATTATTGAGTTCGGTAGTATTCGACTTTAAAAACTTACGTCGAGCAGGGACGTTGAAGAAGAGGTTTTCTACCGTAAAGTTACTTCCAACAGGACAAGAACAAGGCTCCTGACCAGTAAAACGGCTACCTGCAATAGACAGATGCGTACCCAACTCCTCACCTTCCATGCGAGTCTTTAACTCTATCTGAGCCACAGCAGCAATAGAAGCCAATGCCTCTCCACGGAAACCCATCGTACGAAGAGAGAAGAGATCGTCAGCCTTACGAATCTTCGAAGTGGCATGACGTTCGAAAGAAAGGCGTGCATCCGTTTCCGACATACCCTTTCCATCATCGATTACCTGAATAGAAGTGCGGCCAGCATCAACCACCAACACATCAATATGCGTTGCTCCTGCATCAATGGCATTCTCCACCAACTCCTTAATAACCGAAGCCGGACGCTGGATAACCTCACCAGCTGCAATCTGGTTGGCTACACTATCTGGTAAAAGTTGTATAATATCACTCATGAATGATCCTATAAACCAATGAATAAAAATAAGATAAGAAGAGCTATGACACCTGCCGAAAGAATCAACGACACCCACATTGCCGTAAAACGATTGCCTCTATGGCGCAACACCTCAGGCTTCAAAGAGCCACTGATTTTGCGCTGTAGTTCCTCTCGATACTTACTTTCAGGCACCTCTTCACCATTCAACTCATGCCGAGCACGCTGCTCTATATCATTGAGCAGTTCCTTACGTTCGTCCACGTACATATATTCATGATGGAAACGACGAGGACGTGATGATTGGAAGAATAGCATTATTATTGTAGGATGTTACTTAACAAAAAGCCTGACGGGACAATATATGACACCAGCCAACGTCACTCTATTTGTTGACGTGGTGGTAATGATACTCGCGAATTACGTATGGTTGCACTCGTCTTACGTGGTGCAAGGCGGAATATATCATTCTTATCCTTAGGTCGTGTATCATCGAAAAGTTCAAAGCGAGGCAGTGTCAACTTGTCGGGCGGTATCTGTGTCATCGGACTAATAACGCCATTCGACTTCGACATCCATATCTTCTGTAGCTTTCGAACAGGTGAGATAAACATTCGAAGCGTATCTGTTTCTGTATAATTATGTCCCAATGAGCGTACTATCCTTATCGGTATGGTAGAAGACCACTTCCACATTTCCCCAAGCATCAACACGACGAATAGCACCATTGACAAAGTCGGCACGCATATCCTTAGAGGATATCTGGTTATAGTATTTGGGTTCAGGAAGCTTTTCAATAGAAAGCATTGCCATACACAAACGCCTGACGGATAGTTGAGTCATTCATATATGCCTTAATAGAATCGCCCACCAACTGACGTGTACCACTCCATACGATAGGATAATCATACATCGTCAGGCAGGAGTCCTTGCTATTAGCTACCATAAAACCACATACTGCCTGCACATCTGTACGATAAGCGCGAACATTGTTCACACCATATACCTCACGATACATCTGTGGAGTATTCATGTGGAAACCCTTCATACTAATAGTATCAGCATGAACAAAGAGCGTATCACCTTGTGAGAAATCCTTTGCTACAGGGCCCAGGATTACCCCCAAAGGCTATCGCAGCAGAATCAGTATAATGGAGGTAGTCTCCATAGAAAGCGTGCTTACCTTTGTAATCAATGTAATAAACGTTACCCTCACCAGTTCCCTCGTGTGTATTACTGTTGTAAGTGAGGTCACGACCTGTTATGGTGCGTTGTTTCAACTTGTCCACAATCTTAACATTGCCACGTCCTGCACTATAACCACTCTTAGCATTGTAAGTCACTTCGTCACCTGTAATAACACGCTGTACCTTACGGTCATCTATCTTAACATTGCCACGTGCGTTACTATGACCAGTCTTTTCGTTATAGAACACATCCTGACCAATGATAGTACGATTGTTAGCCTTGTCGACAATCTTCACATTACCATGACCTTCTGCCTCACCAGTTGAACTGTTATAGATAATATTATCTCCTTCAACATCCTGCTTTGGAGAGGTAATAGTGGAACGTCCATTAAGTTCCATCTGGTCGGTCTTGCTATTATAAGTACCATCATTTGTATGCACCACTTCACCCTTGGCTGTCTTAATAACCGACTTTCCAACAACATGAACAAGGCCAGTCTCAGTATTACCATGCGCCTCTGGTGTTGTAATACGATACTTCGGCGTAAACATCACAACGTCACCAAAGAAGTTGGCATCATGAGTTTCCGTGTTGTAATCACCTTGATCGGCAATAACCGTATTACCATTGTAAACCAATGTACCACGTCCACCAAAAGTAATTAGCAACCTTAGAGGCTGTGTTATAGTCCAAACTATCACAACGGAGAGACCTACCAGGTTCTCTTACTACAACTTTACCGCGTGCATGAACCAATTGACCAAAGCCATCATAATGTAAGCGTTGACAGTCAAGAGTCACTCCACCAGGGCGAGTGATATGTACACGGCTGAATGCTTTGAACCAATTCGATTTCTCATTGAAATAAGCACTATCGCACTTAAGTGTCATTCCCTTGTATCGGAAACGTACATCTCCTTTTGCAATCATCATCAGGGCATTTCCAACTGGTTATGACGCAGATTATCAGCATGGTCAATATAGAACTTATCTCCCTTTTTCTCCGTTGCTTTCTGTGCCCAAAGCGACTGGGATTGCCATAGCCCAAACAGGCATAGAATCATAGTAATCAAGATTCTATGCCCGCAAAATGTATCTTTATACTTTTTGTTTATTGTCATTTAAGCCAACCTTCGTATTGGAATTTACAACTTCTATAACGAGGATTAATCCTCACATAGGTCTCCTTTACCTTCTTTACAACCCAATCATGCAGTACTTCCTTTCTGCGTTTAGCTGTTACAATATCGCGCATTGTCTGAAAGTCTTCTGTTATCGTTGCTCGATGTTCTGGTATGCGTGCTTTCAACTTCACAATAGCACAAACAACCTTACCACGAGCATTAACCATCTGGAATGGCATTGAGACTTCATCAACCTTCATTGTATCAACGACACGAGCCACCTCTGTTGGCAGATCTTTCATTTTAAAGCGTGAAGTACGAGTATTCTCAGTAGAGTTTACCATCAGGCCATGGTTATTCTTTGTATCTTTATCATCTGAGAGATAAGCCGTAGCATCTTCAAATGTAAACTTACCTTTTCTGATATCCCTACCAATAGAATCCAAACGCTCCTTAGCAGCATCAATAGAAGCCATTGACACGTTTGGTTTCAAAAGAATATGACGAACATTCACCTTATCGCCACGACGGTCAATAAGCTGAATAATATGATAACCAAATTCACTCTCTACAACCTTTGAGACCTTCTTTGGATCAGTGAGATTAAAAGCTGCAGCTGCAAAAGCTGGATCAAGCATACCACGTCCCATATAACCTAACTCACCACCCTGACGAGCAGAACCTGGGTCTTCTGAATAAAGACGAGCTAATGTTGCAAAAGAAGTCTCGCCCTTCGTCACGCGATCAGTATAGTCACGCAGTTGATTCTTAATACGATTTACTTCTTCAGCTTCAACCTTTGGAGTCTGCGTAAGAATCTCAACCTCAACCGTTGTAGGAACCATTGGAATACTATCCACAGGCAGTTTCTTGAAGTATTCACGTACCTCTGCTGGTGAAACCTTAACGTCGCTCACCAACTTCTCCTGCATTTTCTGCACAAGCTGACGGTTCTTATAATCGTCATGTAAGTCTTGGCGGATCTGTGCCATACTCTTATTCTGAAATTCCTCCAGCTTCTCTTTTGAACCAATCTGTGGCAAAGAAATCCAGTAGTTAATCTGTTGATCAACACCTTGTGCTATCTCAGACTCCGTTACCTCAATACTATCGAGAGCAGCCTGATGGAGGAAAAGCTTTTGAACAGCAATCTGTTCAGGCAGAATACATTCAGGATCACCATTCCATTTCATGCCTTCCGCTTCGCTTTGTAGTCTCATTATCTCTACTTCCGACTTCAAAATAGGTTCATCACCGACTACCCATATAACCTCATCAACAACACTGTTTGGCTTATCTACTGTTGCAGTCTCAGTCTTTACAGAGTCCGACAGAGCAACAGGACCGCTTGCGCGGAATGCACCAGCATGCAAGCCCATTGCTGTAAGAACAGTTCCTGCAAGCAGAACTATCGTCTTTCCTTTATTTATCTTCATTGAAAATGCTGTATTATCTTAATGCTTATTGACTGTTGCAAGAACTTTCTTGTCAACAACTACTTTATATTTCTTGCGCAATGCTTCTACCCATGCCTTTTCAAGTTCCTCCTGATAGTTAGAAACAACGAGGTCGCGCACATCCTCCATACTCTCAGGAGCTTTTATCTTCTTACCGAATACGGCATCAATAGGATATCCATTAACTGGTTTTTACAGTCGTCTTCTCACCGAAAAACTATCACGGTCTACTAATGCATTATCACCCTTTTGGAAGATACCCTTCTCCACACGAATACGGATGGTATTGTCAGCATTGAACTTATCACGCAGTTTCTCTGCCCACTGATTGAAAGGTACATTCTTCACACATGCCTTCACAGCCTCAACATCTTCCTTTGTCTTCACGTGATAGGCAATACCCTTAAAACGTGGTTCAGTCCATTTATATTGTTTCTTATGCTTGCGAAAATAAGTTTCAAGTGCATTTTCGTCCTTAGCTGCCTTATCCCAAACCTCACGATTACTCATTTCAATCATTAGCAGGCCGTCATGATACTCACGGATAAGATTCTTCATGTTTGCATCTTTCTCCTCCAAAGAAGCGAGTTTTCTGTCAAGCAGTTGCTCCTGTGTAATAGTCTTTCCTTCACTCTCTACGATTGAGTCGAGTTTCTGATCAATAATTTGATCACGCATACCACGCATCTCGATATACTTCATTATATCTGAACGAAGCGTTTCGTAAGTAGGGAAACTCTCACGACCACCCATCTTGATAATATGATAACCAAAAGGAGAAAGTACAGGAGCACTTATCTCACCTGGCTTCAAAGCAAACAGTGCCTTCTCGAACTCTGGTACCGTCTGTCCTTTCTGAAGATGTAGCAACTGACCACCATTCATGGCAGAGTTAACATCTGTAGAATATTTCTTAGCAAGTTCAGCAAAATCTGCTCCACCACGAAGAGCATTGTAAAGAGAGTCTGCCAACTGCTTTGCTTCCTCTTGGGCCTCCTTATCAGCATTCTGATACAAACCGATGAGGATATGTGCGCAGTTCCACATACCACCATTAGCCTCTACCTGCTGCTGTGCTTCACGATAAAGTTTATGTCCTTCCGCCTCAACGTCTGCATCTGTGATGAAGGTTGGGCGCACCTGCTAGTTACGATAACTGAAATTCCTTTTTGAAAAGAGCTAGCGTATCAAGATGCGCATCGAGTGCAGCTTGTACCTTCAGTTTGTAATTGATAAAGAGGTCAACATACTCATCCACTCTTCTTATCAATCACACCCTCAGCGTTATTTTTATTATACGAATACTCAAATTCGAACGGCTCACAGGGCTGTCCGTTAATAGTCATTATCGTTGGGTCCAGTCTGCCCATATGCCATTGTCGACGAAAGCAGAGAGAGCAGACAGAAATTTGCTTTGAAATTTCATTGTTATTCTTTTTAACGCAGGGGACCCTCTCCCTGAAAAACAGGGAAAGAGGGCGAATGTTTTATCGTCTTTTATATTATTCTGGACGTGAATAGTTTGGCGCCTCACTGGTAATAGAAATATCATGTGGATGACTCTCCAATACACCAGCGTTGGTGATACGAGTAAACTTCGCATTATGCAAGTCTTCAATAGAAGCTGCACCGCAATATCCCATACCTGAACGAAGACCACCGACAAGCTGATAGATAACCTCCTGAACGGTTCCCTTGTAAAGGAACACGACCAGCGATTCCCTCTGGAACGAGGTTTCTTAACATCACCTACATCGTTCTGGAAATAACGGTCACGTGAACCATTTTTCTGTTCCATAGCCTCCAATGAGCCCATACCACGATAGCTCTTGAACTTACGTCCGTTGAAGATAATTGTATCACCAGGTGACTCTTCTGTACCAGCAACCAATGAACCTACCATCACACTGCTGCACCAGCTGCCAATGCCTTAACAACATCGCCTGAGTAACGCAAACCACCATCAGCAATCAATGGCACACCTGTACCTTCCAATGCCTTGCAAACATCATAGATTGCACTCAACTGTGGCACCAACACCTGCAACAACACGTGTTGTACAAATAGAACCAGGACCGATACCAACCTTAACAGCGTCAGCACCATTTTCAACCAAGAACTTTGCAGCCTCACCAGTTGCAATGTTACCCACTACGACATCAAGGTTAGGGAAGGCAGACTTTACATCATGCAGCTTTACCGATTACACCAGCAGAGTGTCCGTGAGCGAGTATCAATAACGATAGCATCCACACCTGCTGCAACAAGTGCCTGTGCGCGCTCCATTGTATCAGCAGTCACACCAACACCAGCGGCAACACGAAGACGACCCTTCTCGTCCTTACATGCCATAGGCTTATCCTTGGCTTTGGTAATATCTTTGTAAGTAATCAAACCAACGAGATGGTTCTCACGGTCGACTACTGGCAATTTCTCAATCTTATTTTTCCTGCAAAATGTGCGCAGCTGCAGTGAGGTCTGTCTGCTGATGCGTTGTTACAAGGTTTCTCCTTGGTCATCACATCATCGATGAGTTTATCCAAATGACGCTCGAAACGAAGGTCACGATTGGTAACAATACCCACGAGATGATTCTCCTCATCTATTACAGGAATACCACCGATATGGTAGTCTGCCATCATCTTAAGCGCATCTTTCACTGTACGCCCCTTACGGATAGTAACTGGATCATAAATCATACCATTCTCAGCTCGCTTCACAATAGCCACCTGACGTGCCTGGTCTTCGATGCTCATATTCTTATGAGATCACACCGATACCACCTTCACGTGCAATCGCTATCGCCATAGAACTCTCCGTAACAGTGTCCATAGCTGCTGTAACAAAAGGTACATTAAGATCAATGTTACGTGAAAACTTGGTTTTCAAGACTACCTCTTTAGGGCAGTACCTCTGAATAAGCCGGAATTAAAAAGGACGTCATCGTAGGTTAAGCCGTCCATCGTGATTTTGTCTGCAACAAATGATGACATAATTGTATTTTAGAAATTTATTGCATGCAAATTTAGCAATTTAAAAATCAAACAGACTGGCTTTTTCCAGTTTTCTCACACCTTATTAAAAAGTATTTAATATTTGTTCCTCAACATACTCCCTACTTTTCGTAATGACTATAAAATAACAAGCACAAAATCATACTTTACAAAAAGCTAACACATCGATAATAACAACCTTATTATCAGCTAATAATAAGCATATATAGATTATATCAATGAGTGAATAGAAATTTATCTGTTGTGGTAGTTTGATAAACCCACTAACTTTGCAAACGAAAACAAGAAACAACAACTTAAAAACATATTCAAGATGAAAAGATTAGAAGTATTAGGATTAAATGAAAAGAAAGTAGAAAACGTAGTAAATGAACTTTCAGTTTTACTGGCAGATTTTTCAGGTATTCTACAGCAACCTCCGTAATTTCCACTGGAACGTAAAGGGACGTGGTTTCTTTGTATTGCATAGCAAGTATGAGGAACTTTACAACGATGCAGCAGAGAAGGTTGATGAGGTAGCAGAACGTATCCTTCAGTTGGGTAGTACTCCTGAGAGCCGTTTCAGTGTATATTTGCAGACTTCAGAAATCAAAGAAGCTGACGTCGTTAGCTGTAGCAAAAGAGGCTATTGACTTGCTTCTCAATTACTACAAGACACTGATTGCTCGCGAGCGTAGAATTATCGAGCTTGCTACTGAGGCACACGATGACACAACTGTTTCATTGATGAGCGACTTCCTCGATGAGCCAGGAAAAAGACAGTTTGGATGCTCGTTGCTGTTAGCTCACAGAATTGCGCAGAATAATACAAAAACATTGAATAAATAGCCAAGAGGCTGAATCAAAGTAAGAAATGCACATATGTGCATTTGTCAGAAGGACTTAATTGAAGAATTTGACTAAATACCTGCAATTCCATTGATTAACCACTGATTACGTTTCTGACTCAGCCTCTTTCTTAATTTATTTACATAAAAGGAAGAGTCTTTTTATAACTTTCCCTATAAACAACAGTTCCTACTCCTATCCAACTGGCACCAAAAGATCCACAAATACCACCTACGGCACCTCCTATGATTACTCCAGGAATAGCACCAACACCTCCAAACCATGCTCCTATCGCCGTATCAACCTTTGCTCCCAATGTCGAACCAGATACACCAGATACGAATACACTGGTTAAGTTAAGTTCATTTCATGTCTGATTATATCTGCGGGATATCCTCCATAGAGTCTACGGAAGGAATATGGCAAATTTCTGAATCATCTACCTTCCAAAAATCTAATTCATAGAGCGTATCATTAGAATCTATTAAAAGATAAACCGCTACTTCAACATTATCAACATCATGAAACTTGCAACATGAAAGAACTCTACTTTGTCTTCGAGTATATTTCTGGTTATTTTTAAAAAGCCCAATACTGCCTATTTTCTCTTTTGTGAGAGGATAAGCGATAAATTTATTTTCCCAATTACTTTCTAATTGGAATTGAGCTTTGGACGCTAGAAAGGCAATAAGAGCTACTTCCTCAGGAAAAATTTTTCTTTTATATTCCATGAATCCGACCTATATTATAAATATATTCACCATTCTCCAACCTTTTGAATACAGTATATTGAAGTTTGTCACCTGACACATTTATTATTCTATTCACTGGTTTACCTACAGGAATATTACTTATACGTTTCAAATCATTTATAACGGAGCTTTGTATAAACACTTCCTATATTAGTTAACCCTCTTCAGCTTACAGTATTCCTTATTATAACCATAACGACTCTAACTTTCCACCTTTAATAAACATATGATTAGTCCGCACACATCGTGCTGATACTCCGCACATAACGTGTTGTTGGTAAACACCAATGGTGCTAAGCATTAAATACCCTGCAAAATACGACTAAAACAAAGCCAACTTATTACTTTTCACCTGTGTAACTATCCTACCACCAAAGGCAAAACGAGAGTCCTAAAAGCATTCGCTATCTGCATAAAAGTAGAAAGTTGCATATCACAGTTTCCGCGCTCTATATTCGAGATGTACTCTCGCTTCTTACCTATCTTATCAGCCAACTGTTGCTGGGTCATCTTCTGCTGCTTGCGCTGTTCCTTAAGCAGTTCTGCATAATAGTAAGCCTTAGCACGCGCTTCAAACTCGGTACGCTCTGGAGAATCCTCACTCCCATACTTTCTTCATTAAGAATATCATCGAATGAGTTTAAACTTTGCTCACTTTTCTTCATTAATCTTCTTCATACTCAATTCTCCATTCTTCTAACAGTCTTTACAGCTTTACTTGTTTCACTTCTATATTGCTTCGTATCTTTCTTTAGAAAAAGAATTTATAGAAGCACCTTTGTCAGCAGAGATTATATTTACTGCATCAATTGCAAAACACAATAGTTCTATACTCATTTGATGAAAGAAAAACCCTCACTTTCATATAAGTTCGTATTCTCTAAATGCTTGATAAACTTTTTCACTAACAACTGATTCTGTTTTGAGAACCTGTATCACATATAGATACTTTTTTCTAACTTTCGGCTCTGAGGTTTAAGAAACTCAATAAAGTTTCCGTCATCTTATATCACGATTAACTTCCATAAGCAAAAGGTAATAAATAGATTACATATATCCAAATAAATGGAACAGATTAATTACATTATTAAGATTTACAACAGGAGTTACGGTTAACAATAAATAGATTAAGACTCAGAGGTTTGTATTCAGATTATAGGTTAAAAGATTTTCTGTTATATGCTGTAGGGATACACAAACCGTGTATCCCTACAGATAAAGAGCTATACACCCATTAATAATGATGTATTGTATTAGTTAGCCATCTCTGACAAGAACTTAATGCGTACAAGACGAATTTCCTCTTCGCTATAGTCGCTATCTAATTCTTCCATTGCGACATCGAGACTATCTGTCTCGCTATCCATAAAGTAGTCATAGATATCATCTATCTGGTCCTCATCATACACATCCTCAAGGAAGTAGTCTATATTGAGTTTTGTTCCACTATAAACAATCTCTTCTATCTTTGTCAGTAGGTCATCAAAATCAAGTCCCTCTGCTGTGGCAATATCATCAAGCGGTAACTTTCGATCGATACTCTGAATTATCTTTACCTTCTGCATAGACTTCTTTGCAACAGTTCTAACGCGTAGTTCTTCTGGTCGCTCAATGTTATTTTCTTCGCAATGTTGCTTTATCAACTCACAAAACTCTTTACCATAACGCTTCGCTTTACCAGCACCAACGCCTTGAATATTCTGTAATTCTTGTTCATTGATAGGATACATCATTGCCATCTGCTCCAAAGAAACATCTTGGAAGATAACATAAGGGGGAATCTCTAACTTATGCGCAATCTTCTTACGAAGGTTCTTTAGCATGGAGAAGAGTTCTGGATCAAGGACCGCTGTACCCATCATTGGCTCATCTTCCTCGTCCTCCTCCTTAAATTCGGTATCCATGACTATCATAAACGATTCTGGCGACTTTAAGAAACGTTTACCAGCAGCGGTCAGCTTTAAAGCAAACCGTAGTTCTCTACATCTTTCTTAAGATAACCAGCTAAGAGTGCCTGACGCACGACTGGATTCCAAATCTTTGGATTCTCATCCTCACCTTCTCCGAATTCGTCTAACTCATCATGCTTATGATCTTTCTGATCGTCGGTAGCTCTGCCACGTACAAAGTCGATAACATACTCTTGACGGAAATTCTCCTTCAATGTTTTTCACTGCTTGGAGAATAATAAGGAGTTGCTTCTGTGCTTCATATCTTCGTCTTTGGATGCAGACAGTTATCACACATAGCACAGTTACACTTTGGATAGTCCTCACCAAAGTAATGTAACAACATCTTCCGACGGCAGACAGATGATTCTGCATAAGCTTCTGTCTCTTGCAACAACTGACGCCCGATATCTTGTTCTGCAACAGGCTTTCCCTCCATAAACTTCTCCAGTTTATTAAGGTCTTTCTTAGAATAGAACACAACACAGATACCTTCCTCACCATCACGTCCCTGCTCGTCCTGTTTCTTGATAATAGCCTTCAAGACTCTTTCGGGATATCATAGTGGATGACAAAACGTACGTCTGGTTTGTCAATACCCATACCGAAGGCTATCGTTGCCACAATGATATCTAACTCTTCCATAAGGAAGTCGTCCTGCGTCTTAGAGCGTGTCTCAGAATCAAGTCCTGCATGATAAGGAGCTGCCTTGATATCATTAGCTTGCAAGATAGCCGCCAACTCCTCCACCTTCTTACGCGAAAGACAATAGATAATACCGCTCTTACCAGTATGCTGTTTGATAAACTTGATAATCTGCTTATTCGTATCGTCATCACTCTTCTTCGGACGTACCTCATAATAAAGATTAGGACGATTGAAAGAGCTTTTGAACTCGGCACAATCCTCAATGCCTAAGCTACGTACAATATCTGTACGCACCTTATCAGTAGCCGTTGCTGTGAGTGCAATAACAGGAGCAGTGCCAATCGTTTCGATAGCACAACGAATCTTACGATACTCTGGTCGGAAATCATGTCCCCATTCTGAGATACAATGTGCCTCATCAATGGCGTAGAAACTAATCTTGACTGACTTCAAGAACTCCATATTCTCTTCCTTATTCAAGGACTCTGGAGCAACATAGAGCAGTTTTGTACGACCAGAAACAATGTCTGCACGTACTTGATCGATTTCAGCTTTTTTCAAGGAAGAGTTGAGATAATGTGCTACACCATCCTCCTCACTGATTCCATTGATGACATCCACTTGGTTCTTCATCAATGCAATAAGCGGAGAAACGACAATCGCCGTTCCCTCCATAATCAATGAAGGAAGCTGATAGCAAAGACTCTTTCCACCCCCCGTTGGCATCAGTACGAAAGTATCATGTCCGTCAAGAAGATTACGGATAATAGCCTCTTGGTCGCCTTTGAACTTATCAAAGCCAAAATAGTGTTTTAGTTTTTCGGTAAGATTGACTTCTTGTGTCATGTTAATAGCTGGGTATATTCCAATCCTTTACGGTTCTGTAGAAATACACAGCCTACTGATGCGAAACTATCTTCACATCAGTAGGCCGTATATATAGGTTTTATGAGACTGTATTCGATTTCTGAATATGAGCCTTATCAAGTTGTTGACGAACGTATTCTTCCGTCACCTCAAATGACTTTATGCGTCGTGAAGGTACGTCGAACATAGCATCCATCATCACAGCCTCAACGATTGAACGTAATCCACGGGCTCCAAGCTTATACTCTACACCCTTGTCTACGATGTAATCAAGTGCGGCTTCGGTAAAAGTTAGCTCAATCCCATCCATCTTAAACAACTTAATATACTGCTTCACGATAGAGTTCTTTGGCTCAACAAGAATCTTACGTAATGCCTCACGGTCAAGCGGATTAAGATAGGTAAGCACTGGTAAACGTCCAATAATCTCAGGAATAAGACCAAATGACTTCAAGTCTTGAGGAAGAACATACTTCATCAAGTCGTTCTTATCTATCTTCGCAACGTTCTGCACAGAGTTGTAACCAACCGTGTGTGTATTCATTCGCTGTGCTATCTTACGCTCGATACCATCAAATGCACCACCGCAAATAAAGAGGATGTTACGAGTATCAACGTGAATGTAATCCTGATCAGGATGCTTACGACCACCCTTTGGCGGTACGTTAACCATTGTTCCCTCCAAGAGCTTCAGCAAGCCCTGCTGTACACCCTCACCGCTTACGTCACGGGTGATACTTGGATTATCGCTCTTACGCGCAATCTTATCAATCTCATCGATAAAGACAATACCACGCTCAGCCGCTGCAACGTCATAATTAGCAACCTGCAAAAGACGTGAGAGAATACTCTCAACGTCCTCACCTACGTATCCTGCTTCCGTGAATACGGTTGCATCAACAATCGTGAAAGGCACATCAAGGAGTTTAGCTATGGTGCGAGCAAGCAATGTCTTACCCGTACCCGTAGAGCCAACCATGATGATATTGCTCTTCTCAATCTCTACACCATCATCGTCCTTTGGCTGTTGTAAACGCTTATAATGGTTATAAACAGCCACAGCAAGATAGCGTTTCGCCTCATCCTGACCAATGATATATTCATCAAGATACTGCTTGATTTCCTTTGGTTTAGGAACCTTCTTGAGTTTGAAAGCCTCACCATCGCCATTCTGTTCCTGTGCCAATGCACCTGTTTGCATGACGATATTATAAGCCTGCTGTGCACATTCCTCACAGATATAGCCGTTCAAGCCTGTGATAAGGAGTTTTACTTCCTTCTCACCCCGACCACAAAAACTACATTTCTTTTGGGGCATTATTATCCTTTACTTTACTTCTTCCGAAGCGTTATTTACTGGTTTTCTCATCAAAACCTCATCAATCATACCATACTCCTTAGCCTCTTCTGAAGTCATCCAGTAGTTACGATCACTGTCATTCCAAACCTTTTCGAATGGTTGATGAGAATGTTCGCTGATGATGTTATAGAGTTCTTTCTTGAACTTCTGAATCTCGCGTGCCTCAATCTCAATATCAGATGCCTGACCTTGTACACCACCCAATGGCTGGTGAATCATCACACGACTATGTTTCAAGGCAGAACGCTTACCCTCCTTACCTGCAACGAGCAATACGGCAGCCATAGATGCAGCCATACCTGTACAGAGTGTAGCAACGTCACTGGAGATAAATTGCATAGTATCATAGATACCTAAGCCCGCAGTAACACTTCCACCAGGAGAGTTAATATAAATAGATATATCCTTACCTGGGTCAACAGAATCCAAGTAAAGCAGCTGTGCCTGAATTGTATTGGCTGAATAGTCATCTACCTGAGTACCGAGGAAGATGATTCTCTCCATCATCAAACGTGAGAAGACATCCATCTGAGTCACATTCAGCTGACGCTCCTCAAGGATATATGGGTTAAGATACTGTGCCTGTGCTCTCATTACGTCATCAAGCACCATACCATTCATCCCAAGATGCCCTGTAGCATACCTTCTAAAATCGTTCATTGTTTTCCTTTCTTATAATTTATATATGACAAAAAAATAGAGGTTATCGACCTCCCTTATCATTGTCATCTATACAAACACCATGCCACTCAGTGCGACATTCGCCTGCATATCTAAAAGCAAAGATAAGCAAAAAAATCGATAACCCTCTATATATAAAGGAAGATTTTTCTAAAAAAATATTACTCGCTTACAAGTTTGTTGAATTCCTCAAGACTTACTGTCTTTAACGTTCAATTTAACAACCTCCTTGATAGCCTCAGCAAGCTTACGATCGAGCTGCCTCAACGAATGAATCTACATTCTCACGCTTCTTCAGCATCTCATCAGCATAACCATTCAAGTAATCCTCTGGTACGTTGGTCATACCATACTGAGCAAACTGTGCACGTGCCATCTGACGAGCGCTCTCACGAACATCATTATCATCAACCTTTGATGTTGTGATCCTTAACCAACTGCTCCTTAATCAGGTGCCATGTCAACTCCTTGATGCTCTGTGCGTAGTTCTTCTCTACGAACTCCTCACCCTTATCCTGGTTGTTTGCCAACATGATGCGCTTCAAAATAGCGTCTGGGATAAGTCAGATCGCCTACCTTCTTCTCGCAGTAAGCGCGGAGGTCCTGAATGAACTTGTAGTTAGAATCGCCCTTCAACTGCTCTGTCAAAGCCATCAGCGATAGCCTTACGAAAGCTGCCTCATCCTTGATATCAGCATCCTCACCATAAACACTCTTCCAAAGCTCTGCATTGTTCTCAGCCTTAACGAAGCGTGAAATCTCTGTAATCTGATAAGAGAAGTTACCCTTATGCTCAGCAACCTCCTCCTTCTTAATCTTCAAGAGTGAAGAAACCTCGATATCGTTATCAGGATAAGCTGCTGTTGGGTTAAAGATAATGATGTCACCAAGCTTAGCACCATCGAAGAGCTTCTTCTGATCCTCAACCTTGATGTACTGTGGCATCAATGATGCACCCTCAACGGTGATACCACCCTCGAGTGTATTTCCATTCTCATCCAACTCACGGAGGTCACCCTTCAACATATCACGCTGCTCTGGATCGAACACCTCAGCCTTGTCATAGTGACCAGAACGGCTCTGGAACATCTCAACCTGCTGATCGATCAACTTGTCATCAACAGCAATCTCGTAGTAGTCAATCTTGTTCTTGCCATTCAACTCAATCTTGAACTCTGGAGCAACAGCAATATCAAACTTGAACTCGTAAGGAGCTGGTTTCTCCAAGTCTACTGCCTCTTGAGACTCAGAACCCATTGGCTGACCCAACATCTGAATCTTGTTATCAGCGATATATTTCTGGAGGTTCTCACCAAGAATCTTATTGATAGCATCCATCTTTACCTGTGGACCATACTGACGCTTAATCAGACCCATAGGCACCTGACCCTGACGGAAACCAGGAACGTTGGCACGCTTGCGATAATCCTTTGAGAGTTTTCTCTACCTCATCCTTGTAATCAGCTTCCTCAACGGTGATGGTCATCAAGCCATTCACTTTGTCAGGGATTCTCAAATGAAATTTTCATCTTTGATGTTATATATTTATGTTTATTATTATTTATCAAAAGTATAAGTTCACAAGAGGCGCAATTACCCCTTATAGACTTTGAAGTGCAAAGATACTTAAAAAAATCGCATAACCTTATAATATATAAGTGGAAATTTGTTTTTTTAACCAAGATAATTGGCTACAGAAGGCTATAATTGGGTTTTATTTTTAATCAACAAAGCTGCTTACAGCCAACTCTTATATTGAGTTTTTACTGTAAGCAGCTTTTTATTTTTCAACTTTCTCTTTTATATCAGAAAAGCTCTTTGTTCTCGAATTATTTTTCATGAAAATAAATATTTATGGTCGTGAAGAAAAATATTTCTTTTCATGAAAAAAATATTTTTCTTCATGAAAATAATTCTCAACTTACTTACTCTTGCATAAACAAAGGCGCAAAGAATAGCTTTTATCTTTGCGCCTTTCTGACGGCTAATATAGCCTATCTAAAAGAGAGGATATATTCCTCTTATAAACCATTCGCCTCTTCCTGTGCACGCTTACGTTGGTCGAGCAATTGGAAGTCTTTCTTCTGAAGAACGAAGTCTGTACCGAGATATTTCTCCTTCACTATCTTATTGGCTGCCAATTCCTCTGGAGTACCCTTAAACAGGATGCGTCCCTCAAAAAGAAGATAGGCGCGATCGGTAATATTCAGTGTCTCGTGTACGTTGTGGTCGGTGATAAGAATACCGATATTACGGAACTTCAATCGCCAAACAATGTGCTGAATATCCTCAACAGCGATAGGGTCGACACCTGCAAAAGGCTCATCAAGCATGATAAACTTTGGGTCGATAGCCAAACAACGAGCAATCTCACAACGACGACGCTCACCACCAGAAAGACGGTCACCGAGGTTCTTACGCACCTTTTCCAATCGGAATTCGCGAATCAGGCTCTCCATCTTGTCGATACGTTCCTGCTTTGATAGCTTTGTCATCTCCAAGACACTCATAATATTATCTTCCACACTCATCTTTCGGAAGACACTTGCCTCCTGTGGGAGATAACCAATACCAGCACGAGCACGCTTATAAACAGGGAAGTTGGTAATCTCCTGATCATCAATATATACATGACCTTCATTTGGAACAACCAATCCCGTTGTCATATAGAACGATGTGGTCTTTCCCGCACCATTTGGTCCGAGCAAACCCACAATCTCACCCTGCTTCACATTGATGCTCACACCATTGGCAACAGTACGCTTTCCATATCGCTTCACCAGCTTCTCTGTACGAAGAATACTTCCCTCGCCTTCTGGGCGCACAACAATATTATCTAACTCTGCGTTATCTTTCTCTTTTTCCAATTCTGTCATAATGATAATCTTTACAGAAACCACATAGAAGAAGAAAAGGCCCTGACATTCTCTTCTGTCCTCGCCTGTTTTCATTTCCACTATCGCTGCAAATTTACGAAATAAAAAGCAGATAGCTGTCAGTAAGAGGCTAAATACTCTACAAAGACACGAAAATATCATTAAACGAAAACAGCAGGATGCCCCCATCCTGCTGTCTGTATTTATCTAAGAGGCAATTGTAGTCGTCAGCTTATCGCTTCACTTTCACATAATCACCTGATTCTGAACGTACAACATACATACCACGCTCCAGCTCTACCGTAGTAGGAACCTGACCCGTCCAGACCGTCTTGCCGTCAAGGCTGTAGACCGTTACCCTCTGAGGTGTAGATGCATCAATGCGGCAGCCTGTCTCTGTAGCAGAAACACCGAATATAGATGTATTGTCCTTCACCGTTGAAATACTAGTAGGATTCTTTTCCAGCTTAATCATATAAGTGCTGATAGTGTTCTTGCCTTTCACAGCAATGCCTGGATAGCCACCGTTAGTCATCGTACAGTAGACACGTACAAGGTTGTCCTCAGAAAGACTGGCATCAAAAGTAAACTTGCCTGACTCACTTGTCATCATACTAGCAGGAACAGGCTGGTAAGAAGCTGTTTCATTCGCCTTATATTTCCAGACAAACTCCGTCTTCTCACGTGCCGTAGAGATACCGCGAGCAAGGTAGAGGTCGGACAAATCGACCGTCAACCCCTTTGACCTTAGTCTTTGAAACGAGATAAGACCCCTGTGATGAATATCTGAAATCCTCCAGCGGTGCATCTACAACGTAACGGTCGGGTATCTGGTCAAAGGCAAGTGCATTGCCACGGACGTCAAGCATCGTCAGTTCCTTAAGCATCTTAGCACCCTTAATACCACGGAGTCCCTTGTTCTTTGCAGGCAAGGAGCACACAAGCGAGGTCAGGCGCGTGTTATTTCTCACGTCCAACGTGTCAATTGAGGCACCCACGAAACCAATCTGTGACAGGTTCGGTGCGTCCCAGTTGTTCACCTTCTTCAGTGATCCCAGTCCCAGATGTGGGCGAAGCCTGCACAGACTTCATCATATCACTCTTTGGCAAGACTATCTCCTCTACGCCAGTAAAGGTCAGAGTGAGCACTTCCAGGTTAGGACACTGCGCCACGTCTACCTTGTTATGCTTCAGCAAGTCCACGTAATCAACATTCAGATTCTTCAGTGCATCAGACTTTACCTCCAACACACCATTGACCTGCTTCTTCTGCACGATACGCAAAGTCACCAGCTTATCAGCCGCTACCTCTATAGTTCTCTCACTTGTTGAGGGATGCACAAAGGTGTATTCGACCATCGTCAGGTTGCCATCTGTAGCCGCCGTGTAAGTCTTGACAGCCTCATTTGCTCCGAAATTGCAGACCAGAGGAGCATTGGCATCCGTACGGACGGCAAAAGAGACGTCAGTGGCATTCGGTGCAATACTTAAAACAACACGCTCATCAGGGATGGTCTGAGCTGATACCATTGTCACATAGCTTAGAAACAAAGCCGAAACGAGTAGTTTTTTCATCATACGCTTTTGTAAGTTAGACTCCCCTTGTACAGGGAAAGAAGTTATTTAAATTATATATTAAATGTTAACAAACGACTCCAGATTTTCCAGCTTACCTCCGGACTGCAGAATGTCATCATAATATTACACATTAAGTGATTTGACTGCAATATTAATAAAATCCTGAAACTTACACAAACAAAAAGCTATCAAATCAACAACAAACATTAAAGATTTATATTATATTCGCTCACAACCGTCCGATATCTTTTATTTTTGCAAGAAATAACCAGCCTGACACTTGCAGAATAACAGTCGGATTATGCCGATTCACACCAAATCTCTATCAGAATAACAAAGAACAGGAAAGCTGGAAGGCTGACTAGCAAAACATGGAAGGCTGCACTGTACAGGAACAACACCTCTGTCTAAAACAAAAAGATAAGCTATAGACATCAAAAATCAGCAATCTATCGTCCATAACAGACCATTCACCATAGCAGAGAATGAGAAAGATTTTATTAATTAATGTGTTTCTTTCCGCTTTCTGTGATATTTTGGTTAAATTTGCACTTTCAACATCAAATAGAAAGAGCATGCTTTTTTTCAAATGGCTGACCACATTCGGTAATTATCTTATATTAATGGGACGATCATTCAGTCGTCCGGAACGAATGAGAATGTTCCTAAAACGATATGTTAAAGAGATGTCCCAGTTGGGTGTTGACTCAATTGGTATCGTATTACTCATCTCTTTCTTCATTGGAGCAGTTATATGTATACAGATTAAACTTAACGTGCAAAGCCCTTGGATGCCACATTGGGTATCAGGGTTATGTGACAAGAGAGATTATGCTTTTGGGTTCTCCAGCAGTATCATGTGTCTGATTCTATCAGGGTAAAGGTGGGGTCAAACATTTAGCTTCAGAGTTAGGAACCATGCGTGTGACACAGCAGATAGATGCCTTAGAGATTATGGGTATCAACTCTGCCAGCTACCTCATCCTACCAAAGATTATGGGACTCATCACAATCATGCCATTCCTTGTTATCTTCTCTGCAGCAACAGGTATCATTGGAGCATACGCCACAGCCTACCTTGCACATATCATCACACCAGTAGATTTAACTGCTGGTTTGCAACATGATTTCAATCCGTGGTTTATGTGGATGAGTATCATCAAAGATTCTTCTTTGCCTTTATCATTTCAAGTGTATCATCTTACATGGGCTACACGGTGAAGGGCGGAAGTGTTGAAGTCGGCAAAAGCATCTACAGACGCAGTAGTCTGCTCAAGCGTACTGATTCTCTTCAGTGACGTTTTTCCTCACACAGATGTTGAGTTAAACCTCCCCAACCCCTCCAAAGGAGGGAGATGAGAAAGAATAAATCAACTCTTGAAAGTTTATACTAACTAATTAATAGCCCATCTTCCCCACAAGTAAGCAGATTGGGCTCCCCTCCCTTCGGAGGGGTCGGGAGAGCTCTATGATTGAAGTAAAACATCTATTCAAATCATTTCGGCGACAAGGAAGTGCTGAAAGGATATAAACATCGTTTTTTGAAGACGGAAAAACAAACCTCATCATCGGACAGAGTGGTGCTGGTAAGACCGTTCTCATGCGTTCGCTCACTGGGACTTCTCGACCCAACTAAAGGGTGAAGTACTTTATGACGGACGTAACTTTGTCAACATGACAAAGAAAGACAAGATTCTCATGCGTCGTGAGATGGGTATGATTTTCCAAGGTGCTGCGCTCTTTGACTCGCTCACTGTACTGGAAAATGTTCGTTTCCCATTGGATATGTTCTCGGATATGACCGCACAGGAACGTGACAAAAGAGCCATGGAATGTCTTGACCGTGTGAACCTGACAGGAGCTGAACAGAAGTTTCCTGGTGAGATTTCGGGTGGTATGCAGAAGCGTGTCGCCATTGCTCGCGCCATCGTTATGAACCCAAAATATCTTTTCTGCGATGAGCCAAACTCTGGACTCGACCCTAAGACTTCACTGGTCATTGACGAACTCCTGACAAGTATCACACGTGAATTCAATATGACAACCATCATCAACACCCATGACATGAACTCTGTGTTGGGTATTGGTGAGAATATCGTCTTCATTGCAGATGGTAGAAAAGAATGGCAAGGTGACAAAGAGACTGTCATTACATCACAGAACCAGAAGCTTAACGACCTCGTCTTTGCTTCTGATCTCTTTAAGAAGGTGAAGGATATAGAAAATAAGGGGACGCTGTAAATAGGCTATCTCTCACTGTAAGTTGTGACAAAAAAGCTTTGATAACACTTCTCCAACACTATCTTACTTAATAGAAAAGTCCTCCCACTTATTGGTTTTATCCCATTTTAGGGCAAAACTAATAAGCGGGAGGACTTTTTTCAAGGGCATATTGTAATGTCATCAGTACTTAGCACCACATGTGCTAAGCATCAGCACCACACGTGCGGAGCATCAACACAACGGTTGAAGAGGATAAAAAGGGAGATAATGCGTAACGATATCTTATCTCATCATCCAAACCCCATGCTTCTTTAACATTGATACAACAACCTGCTCGGTCGTCTTATCGCCATAATGAAACAGCAGAAAAGCACTGGCTGTACTATCCTTTTCAGAGAAAACAGATGAGGCCAAAGATACAGAATCAATCCCTTCATGCTCTTTCTTCTGCTGCTCAATAAACTGACGGAGGTTTGCTAAGAGTTGTTTTCGATAACTATCAGGCAACTTCTCTGAACGATTCTCACCTCCTAAAAAGGCTTCATACTGACCTTTCAACAGTTGTTCGTAGTAGAGTTTGGCTGCACGACCAGCCAACTCTCCTTGGTCTACCTCTTTTTTCTTACTGCAAGCCATCAATAAAAATGGCAAAGCAAAAAGAAGAGGAAACATTATTCTCTTCATAGGCATACCTCCTACGACTACTTCTGACGAATGAATATATTGATTGGACAGCCATGCAGGTTCCAGTTCTCACGTATCTTGTTCTCCAAGAAACGACGATACTGCTCCTTAACATACTGTGGCAGGTTCGCATAGAACACGAAAGAAGGAATCTGTGTGTTTGGAAGTTGTGAGCAATACTTAATCTTGATATACTTACCCTTCACTGACTGTGGTGGCGTTGCCTCAATAATAGGGAGCATCACCTCATTCAACTTCGTTGTACCGATATGCATTGTGCGGTTCTGATATACCTCTTTCGCTGTTTCCAAAACCTTAAAGATACGCTGCTTTGTCAGTGCTGAAGCAAAGATGATTGGGAAGTCAACGAACGGAGCCATACGCTTACGAATAGCATTCTCGAAGGTATCAATAACCTTTTGGTTCTTATCTTCAACCAAATCCCACTTATTCACAACGACAACAAGACTCTTATTATTACGCTGTATGAGCTGGAAGATATTCATATCCTGCGCCTCGATACCACGTGTTGCATCCAACATCAGAATACAAACATCAGAGTTCTCAATGCTTCGGATAGAACGCATAACGCTATAGAACTCCAAGTCTTCACTCACCTTGTTCTTACGACGGATACCGGCAGTATCAACAAGATAGAAATCAAAACCAAACTTCGTATAGCGAGTATAGATACTATCGCGCGTTGTACCTGCAATCTCGGTCACAATATTACGATCCTCACCAATGAAGGCATTGATAATACTTGACTTACCAGCGTTAGGACGACCTACGACTGCAAAACGAGGGATATCCTGATCAACTGCTTCCTCTGGTACATCCTTCAAGTTCCCAAGCAGAATATCAAGCAAAGTCACCTGTTCCACCACCAGTAGCAGCACTAATACAGATAGGCTCTCCCAAACCGAGTTTATAGAAACTCTGCTGCCTGATAATACTCACCGCTGTTGTCAACCTTATTTCGCAACAAAGGGTACAGGGGAGCTTAGTGCGACGAAGAATCAATGCTACATCCTCATCCCAGTCGGTAATACCCGTTTCAGTATCAACAACAAAGAGGACGAGGTCGAGCCTCTTCCGTTGCCACAAGCACCTGCTTGCGGATTGCATCTTCAAAAATATCGTCTGATTTAACAACCCATCCACCAGTGTCAACAATAGAAAATTCGCGTCCGTTCCACTGACACTTACCATACTGACGGTCGCGTGTTGTACCAGCAGTATCGCTCACAATCGCATGACGTGTCTGAGTTAATCGATTGAAAAGTGTGGACTTACCTACGTTTGGGCGTCCCACAATAGCTACTAAATTTGCCATTAATATTGGTCTTTTCCCTCCTCATAATTCAGTGCTAACACTGTTGAAAAGATTATGAAAAGGCGCCGGATGTGGTCAGGCATCCGATGAATATTTGCCGAGGATGACCATTCCCCAGCCCTCGCATTGTGCGAGTGTGCCCTACTAAGCAGTCAGGGCGATTTGTTTTCTTATTATCAAGGAAGCTATTAGCCGTATTTGCCCAATGAGCCTTATCAGCCCAATAAGGCTACTAAAATCTCCCCAGCCTATCCCGTTAGGCTCTCCCCTCCTTCGGAGGGGCTGGGGGAGGTCCCCCTTACTCTGGACTATAGCCAAAGTGTTTCAATTCTTTCTGTGAGTTGCGCCAGTCCTTATCCACTTTCACGAAAGTCTCAAGGAATATCTTCTTATCGAAAGAAACGTTCCAAGACTCTTACGTGCTTCGGTAGACACCTTCTTAAGTGCCATACCCTGATGGCCAATAATAATTCCTTTCTGGCTGCTACGTTCCACATAAATGATAGCACTGATGTGAATCTGGCGGTCATCTTCCTTGAAACATTCAATAACAACCTCAACAGAATAAGGGATTTCCTTATCATAATAGCGCAGAATCTTCTCACGAATAATCTCTGATACGAAAGAACTTAGCTGGCTTATCTGTCAACTGGTCTTTATCAAAGAAAGCTGGGACTCTCTGGTAACAGTTCGTGAACACGCTTCAAAAGAATGTCTACTCCAAACTTATTCTTAGCAGAAATAGGGAGTATCTCTGCATTAGGCAACAATCCATGCCACTTTGTTACGAGATTACCAAGTGTCTTCTGGTCGCTCTCATCAATCTTATTAATAAGAAGGATGACAGGAATTGACATCTTAGAAACCTTCTCCAAGAAGTCCATATTCTTCTCTGGATCTTCAACAACGTCTGTTACATAAAGTAAGATATCGGCATCTGCCAAAAGCTGACTCAGAGAACTGGAGCATCATCTCCTGCATCTTATAGTTTGGTTTCAGCACACCGGTGTGTCTGAAAATACTATCTGGGTGTCCTCTGTGTTGACAATTCCCATAATACGATGGCGCGTTGTCTGTGCCTTAAACGTGGCAATACTGAGCTTCTCACCGACGAGTTGATTCATCAGCGTACTCTTTCCGACATTCGGATTACCAACGATATTTACAAATCCAGCTTTATGCATATAATCTATTCACCCACTATTTCCTTCCCACAGGAAGGAATGTTTGAAAAGTTCTGTTATAATTATAAGAGGAGAAAGGAGAGGTCGAAAAGTCCTACCATGCCACTCTCCTAATCCCTTTAACGAAAAAACGCACCTATCTTATAAGAAAAGAAAGATGCGCTTTTTTATATGATAACTTAAAGTCTTTATTTCTTAACCGCAGCAGCGTCACCGTCATAAGCCCACTTAAAGTAAGATGCGCCATTAACGAAACCTGCACCAAAGCCGGTGAAAATAATATTATCACCCTTCTTTCAGCTGTGACTCAAAATCCCAAAGAACAAGTGGCATACAAGCAGCACTGGTATTACCATAACGCTGAATGTTAACCAATACCTTCTCCATTGGAACTCCAATGCGTTTTGCAACAGCCTCGATGATACGAAGGTTTGCCTGATGACAAACTACATAATCAACATCATCTTGGGTCAAGCCATTGCGCTCCAAAAGTGTAGCACAGTCGTCACCCATCGCTGTAACAGCATAACGGAAGACGGTGCGTCCCTCTTGGTAAGTGTAATGCAAACGATGATCAATTGTAAAGCTTGAAGAAGGACATACAGAACCACCAGCCTTGATATGGAGGAATGGAAGTCCCTTACCGTCTGTGCGATGATAAGAATCAATCATACCAACGCCTTCCTCGGTTGTACCCTCTAACATCACAGCACCTGCACCATCACCGAAAAGTGGACAAGTTGCGCGATCACGATAATCAGTAATAGCTGACATCTTATCAGCACCGATAACAATGATACGCTTGTGACGACCACTTTGGATCATATTGCAGGCAACATCGAGTGCATACATGAAGCCACAACATGCAGCAGCTAAGTCAAATGCGAAGGCATTCTTCAATCCCAGCTTTCCTAATACGATAGAAGCTGTTGAAGGATGCGGATAGTCAGGAGTCGATGTAGCAACAACAACAGCATCAATACTGTCTGGATCAGCACCTGTCTTTGTCATCAGGAGCTTTGCTGCCTTGCGGGCCATATAGGATGTACCGAGTCCCTCTTCGGTGAGGATTCGGCGTTCCTTGATACCTGTACGAGTGGTAATCCACTCATCATTAGTATCAACCATGCGAGACAATTCCTCATTGTTGAGGACATAGTCTGGCACGTAACCTGCGACACCTGTTATAATCGCATTAATCTTACTCATGTTTACTCAGCTGTTTCCTTTACGACAGCAACCTTACCACGATAGTTACCACAAGTTGGGCAAACTGTGTGATAAACATAATAAGCACCACAGTTAGGGGCATAAAAGCCAATGTAGGAGCTACTGCCTTATCGTGAGTTCTTCTCTTGAGTGTACGAGTCTTTGACTGTCTTCTTTTTGGATGTGCCATAATTCTTTAAACGTTTAATATTTTATTTTTTCAATTTTAATAGAGCTTCCCAGCGCGGATCCATCGCCTGCTCGTCTTCCTCACCGCTTCGGGCGGCAGAATACTCCTCAAGAGCTCGTACCATAGCAGGGTTGCATTTTTCCAGGTGCATGCACATGCTTGATAGGGATTGCGAGAGCTATGAATTCGTAGAGGTACCATGCAACATCAGTATTCCTTCGTCCTCGGCCACCGTCACAAGGTCGTCCTCTTCTGAGTTTTCTTTTCCTAACTAACTTCGAGACGTTGTGTTGTCTCTATTGGCTGCTCTACTGGGTCGAGACATATATCGCACGGAACCATTACCGTACCCTGCCTCATGGAAATCAAGGGTAAAGAAATCATCTCCTGTGCGCACAATATCAAGAGATACATGCACACGTCCTTGACTCACTTCAGGAGCGTCAACTGCCTTAAAGTAAGCGTCATCCAGGTCGAACTCAAGGTGATTTACACCTTCTTCCAGACCCTTCAAATCTATTTTTAAGGGTTTCTAAGTCCATAATTGGGTTGCAAAGTTACGAATATTTTTTTCTGATTATAAGCAAATTATAAGTAAAAAAAAGTAAGGACACCCTTTGTTAGATGATTTATGCTCTATTTCTTCTACATAATATGAAATGGGGTCTTGCATTGCACTATCATTAGAAAATTAAGGCATTTTCTAAATGTATCGAGCATATAAACAACTTTGTATTTCTTCAACTCATCTGATGCTCTATTAGTAATAAAATCAGAAATATATGATTATAAAAAGTCTAAATTATTTTTCACGTAAATAAATATTTTTTTCTTTCATGAACGGAAATATTTATTTTCATGAAAAAAAAATAATTATTCTCATGAAAAAAAAATCCATCATATTGACCTTCACGCTTTTGCGAAGTTCTATGCGAAAAGTTGTCCCCTTCCCTACTTCCGAGCTTTTCACATATATCTTACCATGATGATATTCCTCAACAATACGCTTTGCAAGACTCAAACCTAATCCCCAACCTCGTTCCTTAGTAGTAAAACCTGGACGAAAATACATTTCTTATGTCTTTCTTTTTTTAATGCCCTTTTCCTGTATCGCTCACCTCTACAATAGCACGCTTGTCTGTCTCTTCTAAACGAAGTGTAATACTACCTATCTTTCCTCCCATCGCATCAACAGCATTCTTACAGAGGTTCTCAATCACCCACTCAAAGAGTGAGGCATTCATATTAATAATTATATCATCTGTTGGCAACTCCGTCTTCATCTCTATCTTCTTTGATGTACGACGATCCATATAGTCGACAACATGATTGAGAACTTCATTAAGACTGGACGGAACTAACTCTGGAACGGAACCTATCTTTGAGAAACGATCAGCAATAAGCTGTAAACGTTTCACGTCTTTATCCATCTCTGGTAGGAGTTCATCTTCAGGATATGTTTCCTTCAAAACTGTTGTCCATGCCATTAGAGAGGAGATAGGAGTACCTAACTGGTGTGCCGTTTCCTTACTTAATCCAACCCATACTTTGTTTTGTTCTGCACGCTTTGATGTCAATAAGGCAAAAATAGCTACAATAACAAATAGCATAACAACACCTAATTGTACATAGGGATAAAGCGCAATACGCTTTAACATCAATGAATCATCATAGCATACATCTATATAATCATTATGATTCTTACTCAAAGAGATACGAATAACCTGACCTGAGGGCTTTCAGCTGTTGACCCAAAGAGTAACGTAATTAACGCTATCCTTTGCATTACGTGCTTTAATAACAATATTACGGTATTCTGTTACAACCCCGTCATTATCCAAAACAACAACAGGTATAGTGTGATTCTCATCTAACACCTTTAAAACAAGACTAAGATCGGTGTTCTCATCCGCAGCACTAAGCGATTTCATTGCTTCCGCCCAAACTTGCATCTTACTCCTTTCCTGCTCTGACAAATCATGAGTCAAAGAGCGAGATACAAGCAAAGAAGCCACAGCAATAAGAATTGCTGCAACCACCAGAAATATCTTTACCTGACGAATTCTATCAGTCCACTGCATATAAAGATATAACGAAAACGAAATAAAAAATATTGTAAAGTATCAGCCTATATTAGCTAATCAGACCTATCAGCCCTAATAAAGCTATTAGCCTTTAGCCCTATGAGCCCTATCCTTATAAACCCAATTAGCCTAATTAGCCCTATTAGCCCCAATTAGCCCAATATAATATCTCCCATTCTCACTCCTCTCAACACTTCATCAACACCTAACATTCAACACCCATCACCCTAACAACAAAAAAAAGAGCCTTGAAGATTTCTCTTCAAGGCTCTCGTAAAAGAAGGCGACCACCTACTCTCCCGCATTGCATTGCAGTACCATCGGCGCAAACGGGCAACTTCTCTGTTCGGAATGGGAAGAGGTGGGACCCCGCCGCAATAACCACCTGATATTTCTTTCGGATGACTACTTCACAGTTGACAAGTTAAATAGTTATTTGTCTTTATCCTTGTCTTCTTTCTGTCTTCTTATCAGTAGATTCGTTGTTAAACATGTCATAGAACTAATAACTTGTTTACTCGTTATCTTGTCAACTCGTCTACTGACTTGTCAGCCGTATAAGGTGACGTATTTCCACAAGCAAAACATATAGAACTTTTCTTCTTCCCTTAGAAGAATACACAGCTCAAAGTCTGAGTCACTGGTCCCCGCACTCCAAACTCTGGAGGCGGGAGACCCGAAGAAAGTTTCGGGCAATTAGTAGTGCTCGGCTTTGACGTCACCGTCTTTACACCTACACCCTATCAACGTCATCGTCTATGACGACCCTTATGAGGAGTTCTCATCTTGCGGCTGGCTTCGCACTTAGATGCTTTCAGCGCTTATCCAATCCAGACTCAGATACCCAGCGGTGCACCTGGCGGCACAACTGGTAAACCGGAGGTCTGTCCAACACGGTCCTCTCGTACTAGTGTCAGCACCACGCAAAACTCCAACGCCCACGATAGATAGAGACCGAACTGTCTCACGACGTTCTGAACCCAGCTCGCGTGCCACTTTAATGGGCGAACAGCCCAACCCTTGGGACCTTCTCCAGCCCCAGGATGTGACGAGCCGACATCGAGGTGCCAAACCACCCCGTCGATATGAGCTCTTGGGGGGGATCAGCCTGTTATCCCCGGAGTACCTTTTATCCTTTGAGCGACGGAGTTTCCATACACGTCCGCCGGATCACTATGCCCCAGTTTCCTGCCTGCTCGGCATGTCTGCCTCCCAGTCAAGCGCCCTTATGCCATTGCACTCTATAAGGCCGGTTACCAATCGGCCCGAGGGCACCTTTGGAAGCCTCCGTTACGCTTTTGGAGGCGACCACCCCAGTCAAACTACCCACCAAGCAGTGTCCGCGCAAACTGCGCGTTAGACCTCAGACAGCCAAAGGGCCGTATTTCAAGGATGGCTCCACGAATGCTGGCGCACCCGCTTCAAAGCCTCCGGCCTATCCTACACATCGGATGACCAAGGTCAATGCTAAGCTGTAGTAAAGGTTCACGGGGTCTTTTCGTCCCATCGCGGGTAATCGGCATCTTCACCGATACTACAATTTCACTGAGCTCATGGTTGAGACAGCGTCCAGATCATTACACCATTCGTGCAGGTCGGAACTTACCCGACAAGGAATTTCGCTACCTTAGGACCGTTATAGTTACGGCCGCCGTTTACCGGGGCTTCAATTCAATGCTTCCCATTGCTGGTGACATCTCCTCTTAACCTTCCGGCACCGGGCAGGTGTCAGGCTGTATACGTCATCTTTCGAGTTTGCACAGCCCTGTGTTTTTGTTAAACAGTTGCCTGGACCGATTCTCTGCGCCTCATATTGCTATGAGGACCCCTTATCCCGAAGTTACGGGGTCAATTTGCCTAGTTCCTTAACCATGAATCTCTCAACGCCTTAGTATATTCTACCCGACCACGTGTGTCCGTTTGCGGTACGGGTCGCATATACGATAAGTTTGTGGATTTTTCTCGGGAGTATGATTACCTGCACTCAAGTTATCCCGAAAGGATTACCTGTACTTTCATGGTTCAGCTCGGAAGGTGGATTTGCCTGCCTTCCTCATAGCCTACGCACTTAAACGCCCTATTCCGTCAGGGCGCGGCAGTGTCACTGCTCCGTCTCCACATCACTGTATATGCGAGTTGCGGAATATTAACCGCATCTGCCATCGCCTTCGCCGTTCGGCTGAGACTTAGGACCCGACTAACCCCGGGCTGATTGGCATCGCCCGGGAAACCTCGGTCTTTCGGCGAAAGGAATCTCACCCTTTTTATCGTTACTTATACCTACATTTGCTTTTCCATAAGCTCCAGGATCGGTTACCCTCACCATTCAACGCCGATGGAATGCTCCCCTACCGATACTTTTAATATACATTACTATCCCGCGCCTTCGGTATCTGACTTATACCCGATTATTATCCATGCCCGGACCCTCGACTAGTGAGCTGTTACGCACTCTTTGAATGAATGGCTGCTTCCAAGCCAACATCCTAGCTGTCACGGGGACCAGACTTCGTTAGACTAACTTAGACAGAATTTCCGGGACCTTAGACGGCGGTCTGGATTCTTCTCCTCTCGAGGGACGGACCTTAGCACCCGCCCCTTACTGCACATCTGCTGTCCATAAGCATTCGGAGTTCGTCAGGTCTCGATAGGCGGTGAAGCCCTCTTGACCTATCGGTCGCTCTACCTCTTATGGAGATCGTCGCACGCGGCACCTAAATGCCTTTCGGGGAGTACGAGCTATCTCCAAGTTTGATTGGCCTTTCACTCCTACACTCACCTCATCAGGGAAGCTTTTTCAACGCTTATCCGTGCGGTCCTCCATCGGTGTTACCGGACTTCAACCTGGGCAAGTGTAGATCGCTTGGTTTCGCGTCTACCCCATCTGACTCGACGCCCTGTTCAGGCTCGCTTTCACTGCGGATGCGCGTCTCATGACGCTTATCCTTGCCAGACATGGTAACTCGTAGGTTCATTATGCAAAAGGCACGCCGTCACCGCTTACGCGGCTCCGACCGCTTGTAGGCGCATGGTTTCAGGAACTATTTCACTCTCCTCATCGGAGTGCTTTTCACCTTTCCTTCACAGTACTCGTTCACTATCGGTCTCACGGGAGTATTTAGCCTTACCGGATGGTCCCGGCAGATTCGCGCAGAATTTCACGTGTTCCGCGTTACTCAGGATACCACTACGTCTCGTCATGCTTCGAATACGGGATTATCACCCTCTATGATTGTTCTTTCCAGAACATTCTTCTCACAATCTAAGTACGACAGCGTGGTCCTACAACCCCTGCTAAGCGTTGCCACAAAGCAGGTTTGGGCTATTTCCCCGTTCGCTCGCCACTACTAGGGGAATCATTATTTATTTTCTCTTCCTAAAAGGTACTAAGATGTTTCAGTTCCCTTCGTTCGCCTCACTACTTTTGTAGTGATAACAGGTCTTCAACCTGCTGGGTTGTCCCATTCGGAAACCCTTGGATCAAAGGTTATTTGCACCTACCCAAGGCTTATCGCAGCTTATCACGTCCTTCATCGCCTCCGTGAGCCAAGGCATCCGCCATGCGCCCTTTCTTACTTTCTTCGCCTTCTCTGTAATTGCTTACAAAGAATGTAGCTCATACTTTCAGCTGTTGTGTGATTCTAAAGAATTTGAAGTTTTTCTTCAATAATTAGAATACTAATTCTTCCCATTATAGAAAGAATAGTTCTACATTACAGTCTTGCTTGTGTCAATATGTCAAAGATCTTGTGCTGTTACTCTGTGTGTTCTGAGGCAATGCCTCAGGAGCAATGACAGCAAAGTGGAGGATAAGGGCTTGAACCTTTATGTGAGCCTTAAACTCTAAACTCCTACATTTATATAATACAGAGTGCAGTGAGTACAAGAAGAAAAAAAACGAACCAAAGGTTCTTTTTATTTATCTTGATTACCGTTAACCTGTTGACATGTATACTTAAATACTTATCAACTAAATCAACTAATAAGCGATACTCTCCAGAAAGGAGGTGTTCCAGCCGCACCTTCCGGTACGGCTACCTTGTTACGACTTAGCCCCAATCACCAGTTTTGCCCTAGGCCGATCCTTGCGGTCACGGACTTCAGGCACCCCCGGCTTTCATGGCTTGACGGGCGGTGTGTACAAGGCCCGGGAACGTATTCACCGCGCCATGGCTGATGCGCGATTACTAGCGAATCCAGCTTCGTGGGGTCGGGTTGCAGACCCCAGTCCGAACTGGGACCGGCTTTCAAGATTTGATGCAATTTGCATTACACCATCCCTCTGTACCGGCCATTGTAACACGTGTGTAGCCCCGGACGTAAGGGCCGTGCTGATTTGACGTCATCCCCACCTTCCTCACACCTTACGGTGGCAGTGTCTCCAGAGTGCCCAGCATTACCTGATGGCAACTGAAGAGAGGGGTTGCGCTCGTTATGGCACTTAAGCCGACACCTCACGGCACGAGCTGACGACAACCATGCAGCACCTTCACAGAGGCCCCGAAGGGCGTCATTATCTCTAAATCCTTCCTCTGCAATTCAAGCCCGGGTAAGGTTCCTCGCGTATCATCGAATTAAACCACATGTTCCTCCGCTTGTGCGGGCCCCCGTCAATTCCTTTGAGTTTCACCGTTGCCGGCGTACTCCCCAGGTGGGATGCTTAATGCTTTCGCTTAGCCGCTGATACCAGGTACCAACAGCGGGCATCCATCGTTTACTGTGCGGACTACCAGGGTATCTAATCCTGTTTGATACCCGCACCTTCGAGCTTAAGCGTCAGTTGCGCTCCCGTCAGCTGCCTTCGCAATCGGAGTTCTTCGTCATATCTAAGCATTTCACCGCTACACGACGAATTCCGCCAACGTTGTGCGTACTCAAGGAAACCAGTATGCGCTGCAAGTCAGACGTTGAGCGTCTACATTTCACAACACACTTAATCTCCAGCCTACGCTCCCTTTAAACCCAATAAATCCGGATAACGCCTGGACCTTCCGTATTACCGCGGCTGCTGGCACGGAATTAGCGGTCCTTATTCGTATGGTACCTGCAAATAGGGACACGTGCCCTAACTTTATCCCCATACAAAAAGCAGTTTACAACCCATAGGGGCCGTCATCCTGCACGCTACTTGGCTGGTTCAGACTTCCGTCCATTGACCAATATTCCTCACTGCTGCCTCCCGTAGGAGTTTGGACCGTGTCTCAGTTCCAATGTGGGGGACCTTCCTCTCAGAACCCCTACTGATCGTAGCCTTGGTGGGCCGTTACCCCGCCAACAAGCTAATCAGACGCATCCCCATCCATTACCGATAAATCTTTACTTCAAATCTGATGCCGTCATCGAAGACTATGCGGTATTAGTCTGCCTTTCGGCAGGTTATCCCACAGTAATGGGAAGGTTGGATACGCGTTACTCACCCGTGCGCCGGTCGACGTCCAAAAAGTGCAAGCACTCAATGCCGTTTCCCCTCGACTTGCATGTGTTAAGCCTGTAGCTAGCGTTCATCCTGAGCCAGGATCAAACTCTCCATTGTAAAATATGTTTTGGTGATAGGTGATGAATGTTGGGTGATAATGAATACCACTCTACTTCCAAAACCTCACCGAGTAATCTCTGTTTCAGAACGCTTATCCTAAAAGTATCAAGTAAAAAGCACCTTTTCTTTTGTTCCTTTAGTTTTGAGGCGGTGCCTCAAAAGTAGGAACAATGAATTGATCGGTTCGTTTCTTTTACCCATCCATTTGATATAAAATCAAACAGACGCTTCTTGTACTACTTCTCTGTTTATGTAAATCTTTTCAAAGAACTCTTTCTTTACTGCTTTAAGTAACTTGCCAGGTGGCTTGTTTTGTAAAGCGAGTGCAAAGGTATAAACTTTCCGTATAACCTCCAAATGTTTTTGAAGAAAAACTTTCAAAAAAATGTATTTTTTCCACCTAACAGACCTATCTTAAAGGTTTATTATAGACTTACACCTTATAATATAATATTTACTTGACAACTTAAAAAAAGCTCCAAGTGATGTAAAGGGGAAATATTTTTATCCAATTTCAGGAATAACATACGACAGTGCCCCCAATACTTGACCACGTGTAGCACCCTCGCGAAGCGCAATGAAAATAGTATCATCACCCGCAATTGAACCTAAGATATAAGGTGAATCAGAATTATCAATATCGTATGCAAGCGCACTGGCATAACCTGGACGCGTCTTAACAATAGCTAACTGCCCTGATATATTCACCGACACATAACCACTTCGCTGCAACATTTCCGTTGCTTTACGCGGTGTTGTCACACGACGATACATTGTCTCATTTGGCAGAACATATACATATTTTCCATTCATGGAAGCAGCCTTTGCTACTTTCAACTGCTTGAGATCACGACTCAATGTTGCCTGAGTCAATTTGAAGCCTTCTTTCTCTAATTCCTTCAAAACTTCTTCCTGAGAACTAAGTTCCATACTTGAAATCAACATCTTCAATGCTTCAAGTCTACTGTTTTTTACCTTCATAATTGTATATATATTCCAATTCATTTGCAAAAGTATGCAAAACTTTTTGTTTATACAAATAATAATGCAGAAAAATGTAAAAACAGCATTATTATACCATATATTATGCATGAATCAAAAAGGAGTAAACAAGAGTCTACACGAATAGAGTATTATAAAATTAATAAAAACAGACATCATATTTGTCAGTCTACAATCTTTCCATTATATTTGCAACTTAAATGGCATAGCATTTGCATAACAAATAAATATAAAAGTAAATATGCCACAGAAGCAAAAAGTATGGTGGCAAAAGAGAAACAGATAACAAACAAAGAAAGATTATGAATATGAATTTTGACAATTTCACAAACGTGACAAGTAGCCAAGAGCGCGACTTAGAAATGTCACGTGTATTTCCATCACTCATGCGTAAGGTATATGTATGGATGGCTATGGCACTTGCTATCACTGGCGTTATTGCTTATGGTGCTGGCAATTCTCCTGCCCTCATCCAACTTCTCTATATGGGACGTGGCCCACTACTCGTGGCAGGCTTAGTAGAAGTAGGTATCGTATGGTATCTCTCTTCACGCATCCAGAAGCTATCACTCGTTGCAGCAACAATATGGTTTATTGCCTTTGCTGCTATCAATGGATCTGACATTAGGTTGGATTTTCGCAGCCTTTTCTTCAGCAGCCATAGCCAAGACCTTCTTTATTACAGCAGGAACTTTCGGAGCTATGGCCTTAATTGGTTCTACAACCAAGAAGGATTTAACCAAGATGGGCGGTATTCTCTTTATGGCACTGATTGGTCTTATTATCGCTGGATTGGTAAACATCTTCTTAAAAAGTACTATGTTCGACCTAATCGTTAGTGGCATCGGTGTTCTTGTATTCACAGGCCTTACAGCTTGGGATGCACAAAAGATTAAACAAAACTTTGCGAATGGCACCAGATGCAGAGCGAGGGAGCACAGAAGGTTGCACTTCTCGGTTCATTGAGTCTTTATCTTGACTTTATTAACCTCTTCCTTTATCTTCTCCGTTTCCTCGGAAACAACCGAAACTAATAAAGAAAGATTCAAACATACAAGGAATTGAAACATTAAAGAAATTTGGATGGAATCCTTAAAAATAGAAACGGCTTATAGGAAGTTTGAAGAAGCTGCGATAAAGCATGCTGGAGCAACAGAAACAGGTAATTACGCACTAAGCGAAACAAAAAGCTATCAGGTAATAGCTAAAAGTGCTCGTTATTTAAAAAGAGACAAATAGCCTAAAAGCAATTGTCTAAACTTCTATATAGCGAATCTGTTGATGCTCGCATGTGGGCTGCAACATATCTTTTGCCTATTTTTTTGAACGCAATGCTATGCAAATATTGCAAAGTATTGCAAGTAGTAATAATATTCACTCGCTAACAGCTAAAATGACTATAGATGAGTGGGAAAAAAGGGACCCTAGTATTATAACTCAGTAATGCTCCAAATTGGGAGTTGTCAGAATAACTACTCGATAATCAATTTGGGTTCTAAATAATTAGGTATAAAAGGTAGGGATAAGAATCTCTGCCTTTGCTATATTTGTAACTCAAAACAAAGAAAAATGAATTTATGAGAACGCTTCGGCACTTCTCCCTATTTGCGGTAGAGTCTGATAAGTTTCTGCTGGTTTTCGGAATTAGGTATCCTGATAGAAGGTGTGTCAAAAATTGATACACCCTCAGTAAGTAACGAATTATGTGACAGACGAAATAAAGGGGATAAAAAGAGGGTATCAATTTTGACACACCCTCTTTTTATTGATGAACCTTTCTACTTTTATTGATGAATATTTCTACCTAATAAAAATCTATGAGAATAGTATCTACCTTATAGAAGTTAACATCTTGTTTAAGCCCAAATCAGACCCTTTCTAAGAACATATAGTATAGTGTTGAGTGCTTCGCACCATTGGTGCTAAGCCTCAACACCATCCGTGCTAAGCCTCAACACAACAACAAAAGATGACATATCAGACAACTTTCTTTGCCGTTATAATTAATAGTAAGAGGGGACATTAAAGAGGCTAATTATTAATAAGAAAAAGGGTTAATTAATCCGAATATTTAAAAATTATATATAAATTTGCATATCAAAAAGTTATCATTAATTAAACAATTTCGTATGAGAAAAACTATCTTTGGCACATGTCTTTGCGCCTTCCTCCTATTGGGAGCAACGCCAATGAAGGCGCAGTTCAATATTGGTAAAGCCGTAGGAGGTGCCACAAAAGTTCTTAAAGCAGCCACACTGACAGATGCCGATATGGCAAAATACGTAAAAGAGTATGTTGCGTGGATGGATGAGCACAACCATGTTTGTGATGCCAAAAGTCCATACACTAAACGTCTTAACCGACTCACACAGGGACTGAATGAGGTTGAAGGTATTCCTTTGAACTTTAAAGTATATTATGTTACCGACGTAAACGCCTTCGCTTGCCCAGATGGTAGCGTACGTGTATTCTCTTCTTTGATGGACGTAATGACCGACGAAGAGTTATTGGGTGTTATCGGTCATGAGATTGGTCACGTTGCACACAAGGACTCTAAGAAAGGTTTCCGTACCGCATTGCTAACCTCTGCTTTGAAAGACGGAATTGCATCAACCAATGGAGTTGCTGCAGCACTGAGCGAGTCACAGCTTGGAAGCCTCGGTGAGTCATTACTCAATGCAACCTACTCACAGAAGCAGGAGAGTAAGGCTGACGCTTATGGATACGACTTCCTCAAGAAGAATGGTAAGAATCCCTTGGGCTATTGCACTTTCTTTCGAGAAGTTGAAGAAGTTGGAAGAGGACGCTGGCGTAAAGAAGGACAGTAAGTGGCAGCGCATGTTTTCATCACACCCTGACCTTGACAAGCGTATCAAGACTATGAGTAAGCGTGCTGAGAAGGATGGTTTTACTCGTCCAGAGAATAAGATGCCTGAAAAGAATTGTACATGAAGAGCCTACTACAACAAAGCAGGTCTCTAGCACTCAGACTTCTAACTCAGACACAGTCTACTGGCAACCAGCAATGTTGGTAAGAAGCCAGTTGGCAAGCGCCCTGCAGTAAGCGTCCTGCACCTCGCAGAGAGATAAGAAGAGAGATTCTTTGCAGGTCATCGACTAATCAGACATAAAGAGAGGGTATCAGATAGCCATAGTCCTTACGACTGGCTTTCTGATACCCTCTCTTCTTTTTTATCTTTCAGAAAAAGACTTATTCAGTCTGTTTACTTAAATTGATTCTCAACTATATCGCTCAATACATCCTTAATATCTAAGCCTGCCGCACGTACCTGTTGTGGAATAAAACTGGTGGCAGTCATACCTGGTGTGGTATTGATTTCAAGCATATTGACAACATCCTTACCATCCTTATCCTTTGAAATAATATAGTCGATACGAATGATACCATTAGCATGCAGAATATCATAGATACGACTTGTCTCAGCAGCAACATGCTTAGCAGTCTCATCTGACATACGAGCAGGTGTGACCTCCTCTACCTGACCATTGTACTTAGCATTATAATCAAAGAATTCATTGCTTGTCACAACCTCTGTTGCAGGGAATACAACCGACTTATCCTTTGTCTTATAAACACCCTGAGAGATTTCCATACCATCCATGAAAGCCTCAATCATAACCTCATCGCTCTGCATAAAAGCAACACGAAGAGCAGGTGCAAGCTGGTCAATATTCTTCACCTTTGACACACCAAAGCTACTTCCATCAGAAGAAGGCTTAACAAAGCAAGGCATGCCAAGGCGCTTTTCTATCTCTGCCTCATCATATTCCTCTCCACGACGGAGCAAGATGCTGTCTGCAACCTTTACCCCAAAGTTCCGTAAGTAGTTATTAAGAACATACTTATCAAAAGTCAAAGCCTCAACCAACACACCTCCTGTTGAATAAGGAAGATGAAGAAGGTCGAAATAACCTTGCATCACACCATTCTCACCAGGCTGTCCATGAATCGTAATATATGCATAATCAAACTCTGTACGCTGACCATTCATAACAAAAGAGAAGTCGTTCTTATCGATTGGAGCCAAACTTCCATCAGGCAGTTCTACATTCCAATCGAGACCTCTTACATCTACTATATATATATTGTAACGTTCCTTATCAAAGAAAAGAGTATAACCCCTGTCCTGAACGCATAGAAACATCATGTTCTGAAGAGTCGCCACCACAGACGATAGCAATTGTACGCTTTGAATCTTTCATTGTGTCTTTTTTATGTTTTATTCCTCTTATCCCTCTCTAAGAACAATCTTTCTAATGTCCTCAATTAGGATATATGCGGGATATTATTATTTCTTTTTATCTAAATGTACTACTATCTAACAAGCCTTAGAACCAATAATCAAGGCCTTATCGGCTCATTCACTCGGCAACCTGTTAACAGACAACCTCATCAGCTCGTCCATTTACAAAACCTTTCCACTTCTCTATTAATGCAGAAAGGTCAGCAGGCAGCTCACTGGTAAAGTCCATTTGCTCACCCGTAACAGGATGAACAAAGCCTAAGGTTCGTGCATGAAGTGCTTGACGGTTGCAGAGCGCAAGACAATTACGAATAAAAGCCTTGTAAGTACTTGACCGCTGACCACGCAGAATCTCTGTTCCACCATAACGCTCATCGCCAAACAAAGGGTGTCCAATATGTTTCATGTGTGCACGAATCTGATGAGTACGCCCTGTCTCAAGGATACACTCGATGAGTGTTGTGTAACCGAAGCGTTCAATGACACGATAGTGCGTAACAGCAGGTTTACCTATCTCTGAGTCTGGAGGGAAAACCGTCATACGCAATCTGTCCTTCGGATCACGCGCAATGTTCCCTTCGATGCGCCCCTCATCTTCTGTCATGTTTCCCCAAACGATAGCATTATAACTGCGATGGGTTGTCTTATTGAAGAATTGCTTACCCAATGCGGTTTTTGCATCGGGTGTTTTCGCAATCACCAAGAGCCCACTTGTATCCTTATCTATTCTATGTACCAGTCCAACCTCAGGGTCATTAGGGTCAAAGGAAGGCATATCTTTCAAGTGCCAAGCAATAGCATTAATCAGTGTACCATGAAATTACCTGCTCCTGGATGTACAACAAGACCCGCAGGCTTATTGACAACCATCAGAACATCGTCTTCATAGACAACATCCAAAGGTATATCCTCAGCTTCAATCGTATTATCATGCTTCGGCCGGTCGAGCATCAAGGTTATAACATCCTCTGGACGCACCTTATAATTACTCTTTACTGGCACATTGTTCACATGAATATAGCCAGCATCGGCAGCCTTCTGAATACGATTACGACTGGAGTGTTGCATCCGTTCAAAGAGGAACTTATCAATACGAACTGGCTCCTGACCTTTATCAACAATGACACGAAAGTGCTCATACAACTCTCCCTCTCCTCCCTCATTAGACGCAGCAGGAAGGAAGTCGTCGTTAAGTTCATCGTCAAATATCGTTTCTTCTTCTGTCATCATTGTACATTATTCTTTTGGTCTAACCGAAGATGGATCAGCAGGTAAGCCCGACTGTGAAGAAGAGCCCGAACTACCAGAGTTCGATTTTCCACGGCCGTCTTTTATCTCATTGCCATTCTCGTCAACAGGAACTTCCACATATTCCTCAACCTCATCGTACTTAGGCACCTTCTCCTCAACCTCAACTTCTTCATATTCAGGCTCTTTCAAACCCGACGTATCAGAAATCTGACGCGTACCATCACCCACCTGCAAGACAATTACAGCATCTGATGGGACACGGTCACCCGCTTGAACATGCTTACCCTTGACTAAGATACCATAAATCCAATCTTTTTCTCCTGGTATATATTCAGGTTCACCCACCTTGAAACCCATAGAGAGTAACTGTGCTTGTGCCTCTCGAAGTGAGTTATTATCAATAATATCAGGGATAACAAGTGATGGAGCACTTGCAGCATTAATGGTTACATAAACCACGTGAGTAGACTTAATACGCTTACCACCAACTGGTGACTGTTCAAGAATACAGTCTGGAGGAAGTTCCTTCACATATCCAGTATCGGTCACCTCAATTGTCAGTCCAACCTTATTCATAATATCCACTGCCTCATCATACTGCTTATGAATCACATTTGGCACAACGATAGACTCACCATGAAGTGTGTAGTAGTCAAGCCCAAACCTAACTCCTATACACAGCATCGACACAAGAATAACGATAGCCAGGATATTACCCCAGATATATGTGCTGTTAAATTTATGGAAGAATTCTCTTACTGTCATTCAACTTGTTTACTTTTCTTCTAACTTGTCAACTTGTCAACCTGTCAACTCATCAACTCCTAATAAAACTTGTCAACCCGTCAACTGAACATTATACTTGGCAAAGGTAGATAAAAAAACGGAAAGAAGCAAAGAATAGTCTCTACTTCTTTCCGTTTTCGCACTAATTCCCTCTAAGGGAAAAGGCATACTTTTTACTTTCCGTGATGTTCGTCAGAAACAGTTAACTTCTTACGACCCTTGGCACGACGAGCAGCCAATACACGACGGCCGTTTTTTGTTGCCATTCTCTCACGGAAACCGTGCTTGTTTACACGACGACGGTTGTGCGGCTGAAATGTTCTTTTCATTTTCTTATCCTATTTTATTGTTATTATGCAAATTATAAGAGCAACAGGATAAAACCTGCCATTATGGGTTGCAAAATTACTTAATCTTTTTGAATTAACCAAGAAAAACAATGATTTTTACGTCCTTTATTTATGTTTTTCCATATTTTTCTGTAACTTTGCACCGCATTAGTGAGATATCAACGTATAAAAATAATAAATTAGATATTAACAGATTATGATTAATTCACAGGAAATCAAGATCGGAACATGTATTCGTCTTGATGGTAAAATTTGGACTTGCATCGACTTCCAGCACCGTAAGCCAGGCAAGGGTAACACCGTTATGATTACTAAGTTGAAGAACGTTTCTGACGGTCGCGTGCTTGAACGTACCTTCCAGGTTGGTTTCAAACTTGAGGATGTACGTGTTGAGCGTCGTCCTTACCAGTACCTTTATGAGGATTCAACTGGTTACATCTTCATGAATCAGGAGACTTTCGAGCAGATTCCTATCTCTAAGCACCAGATTACGGGTTCTGACTATATGAAGGAAGGTGATATTGTAGAAGTTGTTACAGATACTTCTGACGGTACAATCCTCCTCGCTGAGATGCCTGTTAAGACTACATTGACTATAACACACAGTGAGCCAGGTGTAAAGGGTAACACTGCAACAAACGCAACAAAAGCCTGCAACTCTTGAGACTGGTGCTGTTGTTCGCGTTCCTCTCTTCATCAACGAGGGTGAGGTTATCCAGATTGACACTCGCGATGGTAGCTACTTGGGACGTGTAAACGCCTAAGTCCCAGCCTGTCAACAGACAGACAATCATAAAACAGTATATAAATTAGGATATGTCGGGCAACTGACATGTCCTATTTTCTAACCTATTCAACTATTATAAAGAGATTACAAGACAAGAGGAAGGGAGATACTCACCTAATTAAAAAGCGCTAATCTACATTCTTAATATATCTGTAAAAACAATCATTACCCATACCAAGACAACAGAAAAGACCTGAACTCCAAATTATTTTTCACGACCAGAAAGATTTATTTTCACGAACAAAATATTTTTCTTCATGAAAAGAAATATCATGAAAAATAATTCGTATCTTACCCATGTTAATCATATCGAAATACCCACTAAGCTGCAATACAATAAGGCTAATTTTTCTATACAAATAACGCCCCATTCCATGTTATTCCCTAATCTCTGTCTCTTCTGTTACTATGTCTTAACACGTCACCTACTACTCTGTTACCCTGTCTTAAAATCACCCTATCTCCCCTACTATCAAATTTCTTAATTCAAAATTCACGTATATGCTACTTTTGCATTACCTTTGCGGATATGGAAAAGTATGAACCTTGGGGCAGATGTAAAGCCCGTTAACTATACTATCAACGTACGAGGAGAACTCATCGATTTGAGCCACCCACTCGTTATGGGTATCATGAACGTGACACCTGACTCTTTCTTTGCCGGCAGTCGTGTACAGACAGAGGAGGCTATCCGCCAACGTGCGCATGAGATTGTGGCAGAAGGGGCGAAGATTATTGACGTTGGAGCTTGCTCTACTCGTCCCGGCAGTGACCCTGTCAGTGCCGAAGAGGAGATGAACCGATTAGCTTTTGCCCTTCCATTATCCGAGAGGCAGACCTGAAGCCATCATCTCTATTGATACCTTCCACGCTTCAATAGCCATACGCACGGTTGAAGAGTTCGGAGCCGACATCATCAACGATGTTGAAGAAGGTAAGGACCCAGAGATGTTCCCTACTGTCGCCGAATTAGGTACACCTTATATATTAATGTCTACGGCAGCCAACCTACACGATATGCTCATCAACTTCTCACGTGAAGTGCAAGAGCTACGTGCCTTAGGACAAAAAGACATTATCCTCGACCCAGGCTTTGGCTTTGGCAAAGGAGCCGTAGACAGTAATTACACTTTGTTGAGTGTGATGGAACGACTACAAGTAATGGAACTTCCCCTACTCGTTGGCATCAGCCGTAAGCGTATGATTCATCAGCTTTTGGGCATAACGGCAAATGAAAGTCTTAATGGTACAACGGTTCTGAACACTATCGCCCTCATGAAAGGAGCCAATATTCTACGTGTTCACGACGTCCGTCCTGCTGTTGAAGCTGTGAAAATCGTTGAAGCAATGCGCCAAAATGCTGAGCAATAAGCGTTATTTAACATATTAATTATCAACCAACAGATAACCCACACTTCACCCAATATTAGCATACCGACTCAACCTATTATCAGAAGTTGCGATTGCGAAACTGGGAGTTGCTTTCCTATTATGTTTTTTCCATTTGGAATAAAAGATGTAATCGACATCGTGCTGGTAGCACTGATGCTCTACTATATTTACCGATTGATGAAGGAGTCACGCTCGCTGAACGTCTTTATCGGTATTATGGTATTCGTTATCACGTGGCTCATTGTGAGTCGAGTCTTAGAAATGCGCCTCTTAGGTAGCATCATGGACAAACTGGTTTCGGTAGGTGCTATCGGCTTTATTATCCTTTTCCAAGAAGAAATTCGCCACTTTCTTTATAGCCTTGGTGCACACAGAAGAGTAAACAACATCATGAAATTATTTAGAAGAAAGGATGACAAAAGCGAAGTTGACAAAGAAACAATCATGCCTATCGTTATGGCTTGTATGAGTATGAGCCGTGGAAAGGTCGGTGCACTGATTGTTATTGAGCGTGGTGTGAAGTTAGAAGACATTGTTGAGACAGGCGACTTGATTGACGCTCGTATCGACCAACGCCTTATAGAAAACATCTTCTTTAAGAATTCTCCACTCCATGATGGTGCGATGGTAATCTCGAAACGTCGTATCAAGGCGGCAGGTTGTATTCTTCCTGTGAGCCACAAGCAAGATATTCCAAAGGAACTCGGCTTACGACACCGTGCTGCAATGGGTATCTCGCAAGACTCCGACGCATTGGCTATCATCGTGTCAGAGGAAACAGGCCGCATCAGTGTTGCCCTACGTGGTGAGTTCCAACTCCGCCTTTCTGCCGAGCAGTTGGAGAGTATCATTACAAAGGAGATTGTAATGGCGTAAGGGGGTGTTGGGTGTTGGGTGTTGAGTGTTGAGGAATACTATATTAGGTGATGGGTGATAAATGTTGGGTGTTGATGAATTCTATAAAGGGGTGTTAAACATATTCCCTCAGATACGCACTTCATCAACACCTAACACCCATCAATCATCACCTAAACAAAACATGTTCCCTCAAATGCGCACTTCATCAACACCTAACACCCATCAATCATCACCTAATCATAGTATTCATTAACACCCAACACCCATCACTCATCACCTAAACAAAACATATTCCCTCAGATGCGCCAAACTTCAACACATCATCAACAACCATCACCCATCACTCATCACCTAATTCAGCATCAAATTCATCTCAAGGTTATCATCCTTAAAGATATAGTCAGCTAATTCTGTAATCGTTAATGAGCGAGTATCAGGCAAAGGATGATTGGTTCTAACGACGTGTCCATGCTTGATTTCAAAGTAGATATTATTCATTGGGATATCCGAATCATTGTACACACGAATGTTTTCCGAACGCTCTGGATGACGGTTTGCATAGAGTTGCAACGCCTTTTCAGCATTGATAATACGAATCATTCCAGGGATATCCTTTGTTTCTCTATGCGCATTCGGGTCGATAGACAATGAGATACGATGATCTTCCTTGATAATCTCAAAACCTTCTTCGTCATGTAAAAGTACGCAATCCTTTGTGCGTTGCCAGCTATCAAAGGTTGAAAAGTCCATGTTGTCAACATCAGCAGGAGGTGGTGTACAAGTAATGTTACGTGTATAACCACAACGACTATACCAATCATAAAGCCATTCCTCAGCAGGTATCAACGATGCAAAGACCACATCCTTATGATAAAGACGGAAGTGAGCCTGCGACATGAGATTGTTACCCATATTCTGCTTGCGGTATTCTTCTCGTACACTCACACCACTAATATAAGCCGTATGCACCTCTTCATTATAATATTTTAGCGTATAAGGGAGGGCTTGAAGAGCCGCTACCGTATGTTGGTTAACCTGACAGATAACGTTATATTCTGGCTTGAAGACACGTGAGAAATAGAGTTGTATAAAAGGTTCTACATCATGGAAGGTATCACGCCATAAAGCAATGGTCTCTTCTTTAATCTGTTCTTGTGTCTCCTCCTGCGCTAAGGGGTATTTCTCCATGACCACACTCTTTTCTAAAAGAATGTCTGGTTTATAAGAAAGTTTTGCATAACGGAGTCCTTCTAAACCAAGGTCTTCCTCACGATTCATATATTCATACTGCTCGGGAAGATGCTGCGCAAACTCCTGATTGATAATAGAGAAAGCACCTTCATAAGCTGTATCAGCCTTTTCTACACATACATCGAACACCTTATTCGTAATAGGGCAGCCGAAAGTAAAGGCGATCAGCTTTCCATCAACCCATATCGTACCACCAAGGGCACCAATCTCGTCCCACAAATCAAAGACACGTGTCATCGAGCGAAGTTCTTCAGAGAGTTCTTCCGTATCTTCGTTATCCTCCTTTGTGACAGCTCTCCAATTCTCTTCTACAGCGATACATTCGGGTATCATCTCCTTTGTAAGCGGACGATACTCATAGTTTGGATAACTCTTACGGAACTTATTACAATGATTTCGTTTGCCTTGAAGTTTCTTTCCAGATAGTGTTGCCAACTTTTTCACGGGTATAGATGTAATCAAAATGATCGCGGTCTGGCTTAACAAAGAAAGTATCAGGGAAAGTCCCCTCCAAAATACTAACCATATAAGAACAAACACCCAACATCAAGAAGGGATGACCCAAAGTAATTGCGTCATCTCGCATCTGCCTGATAACAGCAGCAAAACGCTCTCGCATAGCCTCATCCCACTTACATTTCCACACTGGAGCCATATAAGCAAGATGATGCCCCTGTATAAAAACGGAACACCAAAAAGCCATCAACCTCAGCTATTTGCGTATTATATAAGAAACGCCATGAAATAATATTCGCAAAGCTTAAATCGCAATTCATACGATCACCACATAGCGTGTAGCTTTGTATTAATTCACGGTCAGTTGTCTTTACATCATGAAATTTAATCATAACATTATCTACTTTGTTTATAGTACAAAGATATATAGAAAAACTCAAAACTCCCAAATTGCAGGTTGTTTTTGTTGCTATCCGACAGAACTTCGTTTGCAGATTTTAGTTATACAACTCCTTCCTAACAATACATTGCTGTCAAACTAAAATTAGATTACAAGACATTTAGCCCTCAGCACGATTGGTGCTTACCATGAGCACCACATGTGCGGAGCATCAGCACCATATGTGCGGAACGTCAATACATCGCTAAAAAGCACGAAGAGAGAAGCAACTTTATCCCTATAATATATAGAAGACACCCATGACTAAAGTCGATGAGAAATGATCACTAACCAGCATAAATCTGTTTTATAGGAGAAAACGATAATTATGTTTGGAATTACAACTTTATTTTTGCTATCTTTGCATAGCAAAAACCGAATTTATAATAATTACATTTTTAAAAGACATATATGAACTTATTAGAGCAAATCGTTGCACGTGCTAAAAGCCGATAAGCAACGTATCGTGCTCCCCTGAGGCAGAAGAGGAGCGTACCCTGAGGGCAGCTGACAGAGTATTAGCTGATGACATCGCTAATCTGATCCCTCATTGGAAACCCAGCCAACATCCATAAGCTTGCCACAGAATGGGGGCTTAAGAACATTGACAAGGCTACCATTGTTGACCCAGAGAACAATCCACAGAGCGAAGAATATGCTGAGAAATTGGCAGAATTGCGCCAAAAGAAGGTATGACTTTAGACAAAGCTCGCGAACTGGTTACTAAGAACAATCTTTACCTCGGTTGCATGATTATTAAGACAGGAGGTGCTGACGGACAGATTTCTGGAGCCCTTTCTACTACTGGTGACACCCTTCGTCCTGCTTTGCAGATTATTAAGTGTGCACCAGGTATCAGCTGTGTGAGTGGTGCTATGCTGATTCTCACACATGAGGAGCAGTATGGTGAGAACGGTATTGTCGTTATGGGCGATGTTGCTGTTACCCCAAACCCAACTGCTGACCAGTTGGCACAGATTGCTTATACCACTGCTGAGACTGCAAAGAGTGTTGCAGGCTTCCAGAATCCATACGTTGCTATGCTGAGCTTCTCAACAAAGGGCTCTGCTCAGGATGCTAAGGACCGTGAGACTGGCAAGAGTGTTTATATTATCGATAAGGTAGTTGAGGCTACAAAGATTGCCAAAGAGAAGTTCCCTGACTTAAAAGTTGACGGTGAGTTGCAGGCTGATGCTGCATTGGTTCCTGCTGTCGCAGCTAAGAAGGCGCCAGGTTCTAACATCGCTGGTAAGGCAAACGTACTTGTTGTTCCTAACCTTGAGGTAGGCAACATCGGCTATAAGCTGATTGAACGCCTCGGTGGTGCAAAGGCTATTGGCCCTATCCTCCAGGGTATTGCACGTCCTGTAAACGATCTTTCTCGTGGTTGTTGCGTTGATGATATCTACTACATGGTAGCCATCACAGCCTGCCAGGCACAGGATTCTAAAAAATAATAGTAGGATTGGAAATGATGATTTAGGGGTTCTGAGAGCGTTTTAGGGAATCCGCAAAGAGGAATAAGATACTTATAAAATAATCCCTATAGCATCCTTCTAAAATAATAATTTCTTATATGAAGATATTAGTTTTAAACTGCGGTAGTAGTTCCATTAAGTACAAATTGTACGATATGGCAGATGAGTCTGTATTGGCTCAGGGTGTTGTTGAGCGTATCGGACTTGACGAGGCATTTATTAAGGTAAACTTAATAATGGTGAGAAGAAGCAGATTATGGCTGACCTTCCAACTCACAAAGAGGGTGTAGCACTCGTATTCAAGGTGCTCCTCGACCCAGAACTTGGTGCGCTTAAAAAGCCTTGACGAAATTGGAGCAGTTGGGCATCGTGTCGTACAGGGTGGCGACCTCTTTGAGAAGAGCTGCATCGTAACCAAGGAAGTAGAAGATGGCATTGAGAGTCTTATCGACCTTGCACCTGTTCATAACGCCGGTCACTTGCGTGGTTTACGTGCGGTTGATGCTTTAATGCCTCACACTCCACAGGTAGTTGTATTCGACAATGCTTTCCATAGCACAATGCCTGACTACGCTTACCTCTACGCAGTTCCTTATGATCTCTACAAGAAGTACCACGTTCGCCGCTATGGCTTCCACGGAACGAGTCATCGCTACGTATCACATCGTGTTTGCGAGATGCTTGGTGTTGATATTAAGACACAGAAGATTATCACTTGTCACATTGGTAATGGTGCCTCTATCGCAGCTATCAAGGGCGGTAAGGTTATCGACACCTCAATGGGTCTGACTCCATTGGCAGGTTTAATGATGGGTTCTCGTTCTGGTGATATCGATCCTTCAGCAGTTACCTATCTGATGGAAAAGCTCGGAAAGAAGCCACAGGAGATGGCAGACTTCCTTAACAAGGAGTCTGGAGTACTTGGTATTACAGGTATCAGCTCTGATATGCGCGACATTGAGAACGCTGACAACGCAGGTGATAAGATGGCTCATTTAGCATTGCAGATGTACACTTATCGTATTAAGAAGTACATTGGTGCTTATGCTGCTGCAATGAATGGTGTTGATATCATCGTTTGGACAGCTGGTGTTGGCGAGAATCAGACAGGTCTTCGTTGGGATACTTGCCAGGACATGGAGTATCTTGGTATTAAACTTGACAAAGAACGCAATATGTGTCGTGGTGAGGAAAAGATTCTCTCTACCGATGACTCAAAGGTTAAAGTTGTGCTTGTTCCTACCGATGAGGAGATTGTTAGTGCTCGTGACACACAAGAACTTGTTAAGAACTTAAAGAAATAATAAAGACAGATATAGGCGTTATAGGCGATTTTATGCTTTCATAAAAATACCTAATAACGCCTATAATTATACTTACGCTGGCAAACAGTGATAAAAACTCTACAAAAATGCGAAAGGTGGTTATCTCACGACAACTACCTTTCTTTTGACTAAACTTAATCTACAAACCTGAGTTTTAATTTTTATATTATGAATGTCTTAAATCGAAATTTTGGGCTAAGGCCTCTTTTATCTTATCTCGGTAATGAGTTGTTACTCATTCCTCTTAAAGACAATGCAAAGTTACATTTTTGTTTCATAACTACCAAATACTTTTTGCGAAATTTTACTTTTTATACTCAAAAACTCCCATTTTATCTTTTACAAATAGTATATTTTTACGTTTATTAAGGCTTGCTTTCACCTTCAACATACTCTTCGAGGAACATGTGTTCACCATCGAAAACAGCGTAAGTGAACTGCCATATCCAGTCACCAAGAATCAATAAACGCGCCTTTCGCGACAAGGTGAGGTCGAGTTCAATATGTCTATGTCCGTAAATATAATAGTCTATGTCTTTATGTGTGGACATATACTCCTTCGTGTACTGCACCAGATACTCCTTGTCTTCTCCCAAGTAGGGGACTTCCTTCCCATCTTTACGCTTCAATCTACTCCTTTTTGCCCAATTCAAGCCTAACTGCATTCCCCACCAAGGGATGAAAGAAGTTGAGTAGTCGTTGGCAGAAACGATTATGAAAAAAACCTTACGAAGAAAACGAAACATTGGGTCGGGGTCACCTAATCCATCCCCATGTGCAAGATAAAACACCTTATCGTATATCTCAGTTGTAATCGGTTTACGGTGAAGGATAACACCACATTCCTTTTCTAAATAGCCATAAGTCCAGAGGTCATGGTTACCAGTAAAGAAATGAACTTCCACACCCATATCCGTCAACTCAGATATCTTACCAAGGAAACGAGTAAAACCTTTAGGAACAACATACTTATATTCATTCCAAAAGTCGAACATATCGCCTAACAAATAGACTGCGGCAGCCTTATGCTTAATGCTATCCAAGAAGCGTACAAGGCGGCGTTCATGTGTGCGACGGTGCTCTATAGTGAGTGAGCCGAGGTGTGCATCGGAAAGGAAATAGATATTCTTCATATCATTGGGTAATGGGGAAGGATGGTAAGGGGGTGATGATTCTGCCCTTTATTCTGAGGCAATGACCCAGAAGGAGGGACAGAATGGCAGAGACAATACAGTCCCACTTAAACAGAGGCTTAGAGCTCTATTCTACAAGGGAGCGTAAACAGGCTTACTCAAAGCCTAATTCAACACGTGCCTCTTCAGTCATCATGCTCTGATCCCATACTGGTTCAAAGACAAGGTTGATGTTTAGCTGTCTTGACACCTTCTACACTTTCCACCTTTGTACGTACATCTTCAAGGATGAAATCTGCCGCAGGGCATGATGGAGAAGTAAAGGTCATATCCATATCAAGGTTGCCCTCGTCATCCACATCAATCTTGTAAATCATACCAAGATCATAGATATTCACTGGTATCTCTGGGTCGTAAACGGTCTTCAACACGTCAACGATTCTTTCTTCTATCTTTGTCTTCTCTTCTATTGTCATAATTAGTGATTCTTATAATTGAACTATATTCTTATTAAAGATAGTGCAAGTGAGCGCAATGAAAGTTTACTTTCGCATTGCCGAACGCAGCCTATCTTCTGCAAAAGATAGTGCAAGTAAGCGCAATGAAAGCTGGCTTTCACATTGCTAACCGCAGCCTATCTTTTTGCAAAGATAGTAATTAAAAACTATAATTACAATAATTCATTGCGAAAGGTTACGTTCTATTGTGGGATTACATACCGATAGAGGTATATTTGCAGTATATAAATAAATAAATAATAGGAGAACAAACAGCCTTAAAAAGAAGTGCGACGCAAGTATCTCAGCACTCCGCACATATGGTGCGGAGCATCAACCTAACACGTGCGAAGCATCAACACCATATGTGCGGGTAACAACACATCAGCTAAAGATGGGAAGAAAAAGCCAATATAGACATTACAAAGAATGTTATCAGACGTTTATAGCTAACAAACATGAAATGTTTACCTGCCAACACAAAGAGAACATAGCTCTTTTTAGCATCTTTCCTACTACAACTTTCCTTCCTCTCGATATGAGAAATACCCTCCATCGGTGAGTATTACATGGTCTGCAAAGTGGATATGAAGCAACTCGCAGGCCTTATGAATATGCGATGTCAGCATATCATCTTCCCTACTTGGATTCGTACTTCCGCTGGGATGATTATGACAAAAAGCCAAAACGGTTGTATTCTTTATCAGCACTTCCTTCATCATCAGACGAAGATCGACAGGTGCCATAGTAAGTCCACCCACCGAAATGCGCTTGGCTTCGATGAGTCGGAAGTTCTGTTTCATCATTAGAACCCAGCCTTCTTCGATATCAAGGTCTTGTATCGTCGTGTGCATAAACTGGTAGATCTTCTCGGCACTATTGAGTATTGGTGCCTCTTCCACCGTCGCTTTCTGCCGTCTTTTACCTAATTCACAAGCAGCAAGAATAGTGATTGCCTTTGCCGAACCGATACCCTTGTATTGCTCTAAGTCGCGAATAGAAAGTTTCCCAAGTGTATTCAGATTATTATTACAGTCATTGAGAATACGCTTCATTGGGTCTACCGCACTCTTTTGGGTGTGCCAGAACCAATCAGAATAGCCAGTAATTCAGCATCACTGAGTGCAGCAGCCCCCAGTCTTTTCAAGTTTTTCGCGTGGGCGGTCAGCCTCAGCCCAGTGCGTGATAGTGAGTTTGGGAAATTCAGAATTCATAATTCAAAATTCATAATTATGATTACCTCTAATTCAAAATTCGTAATTCAGAATTCAGAATTATGATTACTTGTCTTTCAGTTTTTCATACTTCAACAGTTTGCATTTTTGATTAAGCATTATCATTTAGGTGAATATTCCGCTTATTTAAGGTGGTTCATCTGTCTAATATTTGACATCGAGTCCACTACTCATATTCCTCTTTTTCGTGATAATAATAGAAGTTAACAACTTGATTATCTCTATATTATCATTACTCATAGACTGATATCCGACATCATTAATATACTCGCCTGCAAAAGAGTTTTTCAAGCCAATAATGAGTTTCCTTAGCCTCTTTAAGCGCTATCTCCAGTTTGTGTATGAAAATCAGCAGAGCTTTGTGCACTCTGACTTTCAGCTATATTCGCACCTATACTTGTTCCACTTCTAAGGAGCTGTTTGAACAAAATAAACTCCTTTTCTACGTCTTTAAGATATTTATATAGACGTATTATCCTATTGCTATAAGCATCGACCTTCGTCAATAGAATATTGTTCTCACGTTTAAGCATAATATCAGATGGTTTTGTAATTAAGTTTAGGTCTAAGATTATAACGGCTCAATTAACTATAAAAGAGCCATCAATAGTTTCCATTTCAATTCACATCGGTAATCATAATTATGAATTTTTGAATTATGAATTATGAATTATTTATAGAAGTTTTTCTCATATGCAGCAAATTCATCCATGCCACATACGCAGCGTTTCCACCATGCACTGATGAAGCCACAACCGTAGCCGGTAAGCTGAATAAAGGCTGCTTCGATACTAAGAAGACCAATGTTAAGACTGTTGTTTTTGCATAGCAGAATCCACACAGATAATGACACTGTATAGCATCAGCGGCATTAAAGCCCATCATGATAAAGAGACTTCCAAAGACATTGATTATTGGGAATAACTGCAAAGAAGAGTCCAAAGAGAATCATCAGAACCAATAAAGCCGTTCCAACAGTAAATACCATCGGTAAGAGATGGACAAGTTTCAGTGACTCAGGATACTTCTTATAGAGGTTGATTCGCGCAATACCAGAATTGTAAACCTGCTTCCAGAACTTGCGGAAAGTCCGTACGACGCTTGTGCCACACCCATGCCCTCGGGAACAGTCGACAACGCTTTTCCAGCCTTGAAAAGATACGAATGAGAAGTCGATATCCTCCAAAAGCGCATCTTTGAGAAACCTCCTAACTCCTGATAGACATCACGACGGATACCCATATTGAATGAACGAGGATAGAACTTGTCAAGTTGCTTCTTACCACCACGTATTCCTCCCGTCGTAAAGAACGAAGTCATTGAATAAGAGATGGCCTTCTGTGTATCGGTAAAAGAGTCATGTGCACAGTCTGGTCCACCGAAAGCATCGGCTGGCTCACGCTCTAACTCCTCACTCACAGCACGGATATAGCCCTTCGGAAGTACAACATCAGAGTCGAGAATGAGCAGATACTCACCCTTTGCACGCTCAGCACCATAGTTACGGCTCTGCCCTGGACCCGAATTATCTTTGCTATAATAATGCAGGTCGAGCTTGTCAGCGTACTTATCGCACACCTCCTTACACGGAATCTGTGAGCCGTCCTCAACGATAACGACCTCAAAATCCTTCTCCTCCTGGCTAAGCAGGCTCTCCAACAGTTCTTCAACCTCATCTGGACGATTGAAAACAGGAACAATGATGCTGTACTTCATAATATTGCAAAGATAACACTTTGTTCGTGAATGACAAGTAATTTGATAAATTATTCTCTCAAAATAACATTCTTTCTCTCCACCCCTTAGCATATATATGAAATAGCAAAAGTATGCCTAAACTCACCAATAGATCTACCACAGACGACCATAAATAATTGTTAATCTTCTGTTAAACGAGGGCTTCACCTTTAGCCATTGATTTATTTTAACTATATTTGTACAAAACTATTCTTATACAGTAAAGCGTGATAGACATCTGCTGAAAGCTACCAAAAACCGATGCAAAATATGACAAAAGAAGACAGGCAAAATGCCATTCTCGACCAGCTTCTGACACAGGAGTCTGTATTGGTTTCCGATTTGGCAACCTCCTTGGATGTGTCATCAGTAACGATACGTAAAGACCTAACCGAACTTGAAAAGGCTGGAAAGCTTTATCGAAGTCATGGTAAGGCTATTCTTATCAATCCATTCACCAACAATCGTTCAGTAAACGAGAAGGAAAAGCTGAATGCGGAAGAGAAACAACTCATCGGAGCAGAGGCTGTCAAGCTACTTGTGAAAGACGATTCCATCATTCTTGCATCAGGAACAACAATTCATGCGTTGGCCTGTAACATCCATTCTGAGAGCAGACTGACGATTGTTTCAGCCAGTCTTCAAGCCACAATGACCTTAGCAGCCAACGATAACATTGATATTATCCAACTTGGTGGTATGGTTCGCCACAGCAGTGTGTCGGTTGTTGGGCAATATAGTATGGAGATACTGCGTGGCTGTTCGTTTACAAAACTCTTCTTGGGTGTGGATGGTATCGACCTTGACTTTGGTATCTCAACAACAGACATGCGTGAAGCAGAACTGAACAGAAGTATGATGGACGCTGCACAGAAGACCATTGTCTTAGCTGATTCGAGTAAGTTTGGCCGTCGTGGCTTTGCAAAAATTAGTGGACTTGAGGATGTTGACATCATCATTACCGATGCTAAAATACCACAGTTTGTAGCCAACAAGATTGAAGAAATGGGCATAGAACTAATCATTGCAGGTTCTTAGGACATGCAATAAGACATAAAATAGAAACAAATTAATTTTTACGATTATGAAAATACCATCAGAGTTTGACCCTATCCGTCCGTTTGAGCCGGAAGAATTACCGGCAGTCTATGATAGGATTCTTGCTGATAAGCAGTTTCAAATGGTGCTGGCATATCTCTACCCTGATGTTCCAGCAGAGGCGATAGCAAAGAAGATGCACGCTTGCAAGACAAATCTTGAATTCCAAAAAACATTCTGCTACCCTTTCCTCCAGCGTCTTGTCACGGAGTTGAGCTTAGGCTGTAGCATGGATGCAGTCAATATCGATACGCGCAAACGCTATACCTTTGTCAGCAACCATCGCGACATTGTGCTCGATTCTGCTTTCCTCGACAAGCTTCTCATGGATGTTGGCTTTGCCACTACTTGTGAGATTGCTATCGGCGACAACCTCCTTTCGCAGGATTGGGTGCGTGACTTGGTGCGTATCAACAAGTCATTTACCGTAGAGCGTGCCCTCCATTCGGTTGAGATGCTCCGTGCAAGCAAGCGTATGTCAGAGTATATCCACTTCGCTATTGCTGAGAAGAATGACAATGTATGGATTGCTCAACGACAGGGAAGAGCGAAGAATTCAAACGACCTTACCCAACCTGCGATCCTGAAGATGATGGCTATGGGTGGCGAAGGTACTATCATCGAACGTCTGAAACAGCTCCACATCGTGCCGTTAGCTATCTCTTACGAGTACGATCCATGCGATTATCTCAAGGCACGTGAGTATCAATTGCGTCGTGATTTACCTTATTGGAAGAAGACTGCAGAGGACGATCTCGAGAGTATGTTAGTAGGAATCAAGGGCTACAAGGGACATATCTTCTACAAATGTGCACCATGTATTGACGAATGGCTTGACACAGTAGATGAGGAACTGCCAAAGAACAAGCTCTTCGATACGATTGCAGCACATATCGATCACCAAATCCACAGTAACTACAAACTCTATCCTATCAACTACGTGGCATTAGATATGATTCAGGATACACGTGTTTACGAAGAGTATTATACAGTGGAAGACTATCAGAACTTCAATACTTACCTCGATGGTCAGATTGAAAAGATTGATATTGAGAACCGTGATGATAAGTTCTTACGCACTTGTCTGTTGACACAGTATGCTTATCCTGCAAAGAATTACATTGCTGCGTCATCTGAAAGCGGCAGATTTAAATCACTTCTGAATCGTCTCACCTTTAAGAAATAACACAACGTGGACTGGTTCGGAAAGACTTTCTACAGACTATTGACTATGGTAACGGCAGTCATGTCGTTACTCATAGTCAGTGCCTGTGAGCATGACTTCTATGAGACAGGCGACAGCGAACTGTCTTATCTACATACCGACTTTGTTGAAGCAAGGACCAACGAGCTATCAGCTTTCGCTTCAGCAACTACTGATGACGGAATACAACTGACCTTAAAACCTGCAGTAAAAGAACAATGGGCAAAAAGACCCGACACAACTTACCGTGCCTTACTCTATTATAATAAGGTAGAAAATGGCATAACATCGTCTTTTGCCATTAGTCCTGTTGCTGTCTTACGCCCTCGTTTGGCACTTGACTTACCCATTGTGTACACCGACCCAGTTGGTTTTGAAAGCGTCTGGATAAGCAAGAATCATAAGTATTTGAATCTTACACTTACCTTAAAGACTGGAAAAACAGAAGACGAAAAAGGCTGTTCAGACCTTAGCTATCGTCTGTGATTCCGTAAAAAAACCTACCTAATGGCGGATCGAGTGTTTTTATCTTCGACTACATCATCACCAAAATGGAGTACCCGAATACTATAGCAGACGCGTCTTTACAAGTATTCCTTTGAATGGTTTTAAACAGAAGGATTCCATCTATTTAAGTATCAACACGTATAAAGGAAAGATCAATAAGCAGATTACTTTCTAACACTATCAACTGAATTCGATTTTCATTTTATGTTTTTACTGCGTTTTCATCTGCAATAAAAACATAAACAAATAGTCTATATAAAGACATAGGCAAGACCATCAACTATCTATTCTTTTTCTCATCCTCCAACACAGAAACCGTTTTCTTTTTTTAATACTCGAAAAATCCACCGATAACGACTTTGAAAAAAATCATTACATAATTTCAAACAAAACATCTATAAATAAGGACAAAAAGCACGTGTAAAAAGACAGATTTGTAACCTAAAAGGAAAATCAATTAGTTATAAAAGCAGTAAAATAAAAGGTGCTTAATTGGACTTCAAAAAGGGCGTTAGTAAGGGGTCTTAAAGGGCACCTTTTTGCAAAGCCTATCAGGGCGTCTTTTTAGAAGCCAAAAAGAGCATGTATTTAAAAATCATGATGTGAAAAATTATGACAAAACAACAAACTATTAGCCCAATTAGACCTATCAGCCCTAATTAGCCTAATTAGGCTAATAGGAATAAGTTATTTGTAGATTACGGATTTGACATAGTATCAATTTAGGGATAGACATACCATGCAAAGTGTATAAGTCTTAACACCTGATTACACATTAATATCAACCCTTTTATCAATATATTAAGTCCCAAATCCGTTTCCTAATTTATATAGAAAAAAATCAAAAAAATAGTGTACCTTTGTAGTCTATAATTCATTGGTATAAACCTGATATGACATATTCAATATTTCAAATTAATAGCAAAAAGAACTGTCTTTTTCAGCACAGAATAATATAATGAAAAAGAGGTTTTCTCGTTCTTTCCCTCCTACTTTCTGTAACAGCAAACTATGCTGACAATGTTGATTTCAACACTGCTTTACGCATTGCAAGAACGTATGTAAATGTCAGCAAGAAGGCTGCCCAAAACGTAAAAACACGTGCTGCAGCAACGGCAACACAACAACCTTACTACGTCTTCAACGATGATGCAGGCAAAGGTTTTGTAGTTGTTGCAGGCGATGACAAGATGGGTAAGGTGTTAGCTTATAGCAAAGAGGCTTCGATTGATATGGCTAACCTCAATCCCGAAGCACGTTATCTCTTTGATTCCTATCGACAGGTGTATGAGGAGTTGGGCAAGAATAAGACGCTTACCACACGTGCAGGAGCAGCAACAAAAACAGCTGATGCTGTGCAGCCTTTGCTAAAAAGCAAGTGGGGACAGGACTATCCCTACAGCAAGCAGACCCAATATGTAACGGGGTGTGTAGCTACTGCGGTTGCACAGGTGATGTATTACCATAAATGGCCAGCACAAGGGAAAGGGACAAGAAAGCTATACGGTGAAGTTTGATAACACTGTTCGCTCAGCCGATTTTACAAAAGTCACACTACGACTGGGACAACATGTTGCCTGATTATAACCGCAGAAACGTTACTACAAAGCAGGAAGATGCAGTGGCTTTGTTGATGAATGATGTGGGTATTGCAACCAATATGCAATACACGGATAGGGCAAGTGGTACGCAGAGCTATATGGCTGAGCGTGCTTTGCGCAATTACTTCGACTATGATGCCTCAATGGTAACCAGATCATATGAGGGTATTGACAACTTTATCGAGATTGTAAAGAAAGAGCTCCGCAATGGTTTCCCACTCTACATATCTGGTGATTCGAAGACTGGAGGTGGTCATGCGTGGGTTTGCGATGGCTTTGATGAGGAGGATAGGTTCCACATGAACTTTGGATGGAATGGTCAGGCAAATGGCTATTACTCACTTGCTACCTTGAGTGTAACGTCTACAGGTAGTGAGTTTAACGGTGTACAGCATAGCTTCAACAGACGCCTTCATGTCATTGCAATACATCCCAACAAACCTAATACGCCTAAGATTGATGATGATATAGCGTATCAGTCGCCTAATATCAACTTTGATTACGGAAGTGATATGGCGTTTGTAGGAGATGCTCCAACAACCTTATCAGCTACTGCTAAGGTGATGTATTCAAGGGTTTATCAATCAGAGTCAAAAGTGAACTTGTAGGGCGATATCGGTTTAGGGAATCTATGACCAAGAGGGCAAACTGGTAAAGGTAACACCTTATGGACAGGATGGAAGGAAGATATTTCACTAAGGAGCGATTTGTCTTTAACGATGGTAAAGTGGGTTTCTGGAGGTGTGATTAGATGATAAGATAACCTTCACACTCGACTTCTCAGTCACTTTGACAAATGGCACCTATTCACTCTATCCTATTGCTGCACGAGATGCTGGAAGATGGCACGTTAGGTGCTTGGGCACGTATGAAGAAAGCCCCACGTATCGTGATGAAGGTGGAGAACATGCTAAGATAACTTACTTAGAGTTGCCAACGGAAAAGCCGACCTTTCCAGCTCACAGCCGAGCCTAAGTTTAGACAACAAAGTGATGTTAGGGTGAGCCGAACGTACTCCGTCTGAAACATCCGCAAAATTGGATGCTAATTTCTTCAACGGAAGCGTAAAAGGTAGAACTCATTAAACAGTGAGAATAAGGTGGTATATACCACACAGACGGATGAAGTGGTTGACTTTGATGTCTTCACAACTAAGCGTGTTAGACTGCCATTCAACCTTCCTTACAACATTGCTTCGGGTACTTATCACTTGCGCACGACTATCACCAATGCCGACAACGTAAGCTGTCAGGTACGTGAAAGTGCTTCACAAGAACCTTATACACTGACGATTGAGGAAAAGAGTCAGGCTGGTATCTTCTCAAAAGCGACTGTTTATGCGCAAGATAATGAGGAAGGAAGTGTGCAAATGGAGAACTTTGATGTATCAAAAAGTCCAACATTCAGAGTCGCATGTATTGCATCTCTTGCAAAGAACGTACAATACAAGGGTGGTCTGACACTCTATCTTATCGACACTGTGACAGGTATGTCTATCCAAGTGACAAAGAATCCACTGCAGGTAGACCTCACACAGGCTGATGATATGACAATAATAACCAGCGACTGGATTAACCCAAAGACCGAGAAACTCATCAATAACCGACGTTATCGAGTGGCATTGTTTGGTGTGGTGGATGGTAAGAATGTCGACTTATTACCAATTTCGACAACGTCACCTTACCTTTCCCTCATCAATGGACCGTATGACAAATATCCTGAGGGAGGAACAAATGGTGTGGAAGAAGTGAGCATCAAACCTACATTGCAATTCGTTGACGGACGCTTACACATACAACAGCAGGGCTTGAAGCGTGTGGAGGTATATGGTATGAATGGTATGTTGGTAGCAAGCAGTGCTGCAGATGGCACCGACAATCTTACCCTCTCCGTTCCAAAGGGAACCTACGTGGTACGCATCATCACACAAAGTGGTCGTTACACAAGCGTTATCCGATAAAGCAACTATCCTATAACAAAGAGCGAGTACCTATCCCGGCACTCGCTCTTTTTCTATCTTTTAATAATCTATTCGTACTCCGCACATATGGTGCTTACCAACAGCACCACACGTGCTGACGCTGAGCACCAATGGTGCTGACTACTAATCAGTGTCTACAAGTAGACTATTTCAACACACCAAGTTCCTTACCAATCTTGATGAAAGCGTTGATACACTTGTCAAGTTGCTCACGATTATGACCAGCTGAGAGCTGAACACGAATACGAGCCTCGCCCTTTGGTACTACTGGATAATAGAAACCAGTTACATAGATACCCTCTTCAAGGAGCTTAGCTGCATATACCTGAGACAACTTAGCATCGTAAAGCATTACCGCACAGATAGCACTCTGGGTTGGTTTAATATCAAAACCAGCAGCCATCATCTTATCGCGGAAGTAGTTAACGTTCTCAACAAGCTTGTCATGAAGTTCATTACTCTCCTTCAACATCTTGAAATACTTCAAGGCTGGCACCGATAATACAAGGTGCAAGTGAGTTAGAGAAGAGGTATGGACGACTGCGCTGACGAAGCATGTCAATGATTTCCTTGCGGCCAGTAGTAAATCCTCCGAGTGCACCACCAAATGCCTTTACCAGAGTGTACCCGTGTAGATATCCACACGATCATAGGTCTTACAGAGTTCGCTTACACCATGACCAGTAGCACCAACAACACCAGCAGAGTGAGACTCATCAACCATCACGAGAGCATTATACTTCTCAGCGAGGTCGCAAATCTTGTCAACTGGAGCAACGTTACCATCCATTGAGAACACACCATCCGTAACGATGATACGGAAACGCTGTTCCTGTGACTCTTGTAGACAACGCTCAAGGTCTGCCATGTCAGCATTTGCATAGCGATAACGCTTCGCTTTACAAAGGCGTACACCATCAATAATAGAGGCGTGGTTGAGTGCGTCAGAGATAATAGCATCCTGATCGGTGAGCAATGGCTCAAAGACTCCACCATTAGCGTCAAAGCAAGCAGCATAGAGAATAGTGTCTTCAGTCTTGAAGTAATCAGAGATGGCAGCCTCAAGTTCCTTGTGGCTGTCCTGTGTTCCACAGATAAAACGAACAGAGGACATACCGAATCCTCGTTTGTCCATCATCTTCTTAGCACCTTCTATCAAACGTGGATGATTAGAAAGACCAAGATAATTGTTAGCACAGAAGTTCAAAAACTTCCTTACCTTTTTACTTCGATTGCTGCACTTTGAGGACTCTCAATGATTCTTTCTTCTTTGTAAAGTCCTGCTTCTTTAATCTCAGCAAGTGCATTACTGAGATGTTCTTTCATCTTACCGTACATAACATTAGATTTTATTTATTAGTAGGCAAAGTAACTTATAAAAAACGAGAAAAAGGACGTTAAGGAGTTTTTTTTTACGTGATGACTTAATTTTTTAATAATTTTAATACCTAATAGTGTGTTATCAACAAAAAATATGCTTACTTTGCAACCAGTTATATTTAAGCTTAACAATATTTATGAAAAATGTATTGGTTATAGGCTCTACAGGTCAAATCGGCTCAGAGCTTACCCGAGAACTTAGAAAACGTTATGGAAACGACAGCATTGTTGCTGGTTACATTAAAGGAGCAGAACCTAAAGGTGAACTGAAAGAAAGCGGTCCATCAGCAGAGGCCGACGTTACTAACCCAGAGATGATTGCCGATGTTGTTAAGAAATACAACATTGACACCATCTACAACCTTGCAGCATTACTCTCTGTAGTAGCAGAAAAGAAGCCTCAACTGGCTTGGAAAATCGGTATTGACGGTCTGTGGAACATCTTGGAAGTAGCACGTGAGAACAACTGTGCGGTCTTTACTCCAAGTTCTATCGGTTCATTCGGTTTGAGTACACCTCACACACAGACGCCACAGGACACTGTTCAACGCCCTGGTACAATCTATGGTGTGTCAAAGGTTACCACAGAGTTGCTCAGCGACTACTACTTTAAGAAGTATGGTGTTGATACCCGTTCAGTACGTTTCCCTGGTTTGATTTCCTACGTAACACCTCCGGGTGGTGGTACTACTGACTATGCAGTTGACATCTATTACGCTGCTGTTCGTGGTGAGAAGTTCGTGTGTCCTATCAAGAAGGGAACACTGATGGACATGATGTACATGCCAGATGGTTTGCACGCAGCTATCTCATTGATGGAAGCTGACCCAACTCGTTTGGTTCATCGCAATGGTTTCAACATTGCTTCAATGAGCTTCGACCCTGAAGAAATCTTCAATGCTATCAAGCGTTACAAGCCTGACTTTGAGATGGAATACGACGTAGACCCACTCAAGCAGGGTATTGCTGACAGTTGGCCAGACAGTCTTGACGACAGTTGCGCACGCGCTGAATGGGATTGGAAACCTCAGTATGACCTCGACGCTATGACTGTTGACATGCTGAAGAACCTTGAGGCTAAGTTGAAATAAGTCTACAACACAAAGAGATAGATTAGCATAAGCTTGAATATAGTACGTATTAAAACTACTCTATCAGGCTATAATCTAAATAGTATAAAAAAACAAAGAGGTGGTTACCAGCATGGCAATCACCTCTTTTTATTTATTAAACATGTTCCCTCGAGATGCGCACTTATGCATCATCACCCAAACAATCAACACCCAACACTCAAACCAAAACATGTTCCCTCGGATGCGCACTTTACATCATCACCCAACATTCATCACCCATCACCCAACAGCCAAACATGTTCCCTCAGATGCGCACTTTACATCATCACCCAACAATCAACAACCATCACCCAACAGCCATGAGCGTAATTCAATAGATTTCTCCATCAAACTCACTTGCTAATAGTTCTTCTCGAAGCCGTTGGAGTTCTCGCATTGGGGAGATTCCACCGATGAAGAGCGTAACACGTTTCCCATCCTTTGTTTCCAAAACAACTGGAAATCTACCATTGAAAGATATGCTCTGATTAGCTTTATCCTAACAATATCTTTTTATACAGATAGGCTGAGGCAGCTAATCAGTGCGATATGTCCCTATTGACAACGGGCATAAAAGATTGCCATCAACTATAATAAAACTCTTTATAATGTTCTTTGGAGGATTGAGTACAACTCGAACAACAAAGAAGATAACTACCAATATAAAAAGTTGGATGGAAAGAACCATAAGATAGATTTCACCTTTTGTCATAGATCAACGTTCTTACTTTATTTACATCCGGTGACGATACTTATCTGACGGATATTCCACATCGGTGTTTCGCCTCCTCCAAAGAGAACATCTATGTTAGCACCATTCTTCTTTCTCGATAACATCCCATGCACGCAACTGAATGAAACTGTGCTGGTGAGAGGTTTCAGTTCAGTCATATAAGCCTTATCAGCCACCGCCTTATTACGCTCAGCCTTTAGCACGTGCAAGTTCCATTTCGGCACGTTTTTCCTGTGTTTGCTTAGCCTGAATGCTTGCAGCAGTCTTGTTCATTTCCTCCAATTGCTCCTTGTTAGGCATCACACGGTCGGTAATCACCTGCTGAATATCAATTGGGAAGTTTGCTTTTCGGGACAAAGAGGCTACATACTGGCGCATAGACTGCTTGATACGGTCATCGAAACTTTTGCAAGAACCTCACGATTACTCATCAAGTCGAATGGTGAACAAGAGGATACATACTCACGCACTTTATTGCGGAAATAAGGTTCGATGAAGTTCTCAAACCAGTTCTCTCCATAGTTTCTCAGTAAGTCAGGGGTCTGTCCTTTCTTCACTTGGATAATCATATACATATTAACATCAAGTGGAGTATTGTCGTTTGAAAGCAAATCATCAAACTGGAACTGCATCTTCTGTGGCAGAGATATTAAAGTAGACAGCGGTCGTTGTTGGTGCAATCAGTGTAATTGAATTTACTGGGTTCATCAGCAACACGCGTACTACCAAAGAAGATAGGTTTCATCTTTAATGCCGCTTCTTGGTCGTATGAAGGATTTACAAAACGACAAGAAAAGCAAGACCAATAGCACAAAAAAAGTGACTACAAGAGCTACTGGAATCAATATTTTTTTAGGATTATTCATACCAAAGAAATCTTTAAGATTAAAAACTTTGAATACTGTTGGTTAGCTGTGTCGTTGAATCTGAATTTCTCATATCAAAGCATGAGGTTATAATTGTATATGCTAAAATAGGTATCTCTATCATTGCAAAGATAACAAAAAATATAATATGACAAACAAAACATTGTATAATAGTACTCTAGAATCCTTTTTAAAAAAGCTCAATACATTTTGTACGCTATACAAAAAATGCAAACTAGATACTATATTGATCTTCTCTCGAAACAGCATATTAACTATATTAGCTAATCAGATAGTTGATTCCTTTGCTTACAATATCTTTGTCTAGTTTTATTACATCATCTTTAAATCATGCTCATTTGGTGCTCAGACGACTAACTGACTGCATCGTGCCCTTTTACCCAACCAACACCATGTGCGAGCACTAACACACTATTATTATAAGAGTGAAGTAAAAACCCTGATTTACAAGTGATCTATCATACTTATAGATGCCATACATGAAAATATGTAAGGATGCCTCACGGAAGATTATCTACAAACTATCAGCAGACCCATATTGTCTCTTAGTAAAACACCATCATGACACAGCAAAAAAGAAAAGATAATAAAACGAAAAGCGACTATCTTTCTAAACGAAAGAAAAAGATATAAAAAGTTGTTAAGAAACTTTTTGGAACTTTCATCTATTTTTATATAACTTTGCTGCAGAATGAAATATAAAAGGTTTTGAACGACAGCTTATGCACTTCACCAGACTTTCGTTACGAAACTTCGCGAACAACTTTTGACCGATTAGAACTACCTATACAATGAGCAGAGTATTAAACAAGGATTACGATGTGATTATCATCGGAGGAGGTGTTACAGGCGCTGGCACTGCACGCGACTGTGCTATGCGTGGGCTGCGTGTGCTTCTTGTAGAGAAAGTATGACTTCAGCAATGGTGCTACAGGTCGTAATCATGGCTTACTCCACAGTGGAGCACGCTATGCAGTGACCGACCCAGAGTCAGCCTCAGAGTGTATCAAGGAGAATCGGATACTCCGCCGTATTGCTCATCACTGCGTAGAACCAACAGATGGTCTGTTTATTACGCTGCCAGAAGACGACATACAATACCAGAAAACATTCGTTGAGTCCTGCCAGGAAGCAGGTATAAGTGCTTGTATTATTTCACCTGAAGAAGCACGTCGCATAGAGCCATCAGTCAATCCCGACTTGATTGGCGCTGTGCGAGTGCCAGATGCTTCCATTGATCCCTTCCATCTTACGACGGCTAATGTTCTTGATGCTCGTCGTCATGGAGCTGATATTCTAACCTATCAGCAGGTGGTAGGACTCGTTTTAAACAATGGTCGTGTGGAAGGCGTTCGCCTCCGCAATAATCATACCGGCGAAGAAAGCGAAGTTCGCAGTCGTATCGTTATCAATGCGGCTGGCATTTGGGGACATGACATCGTCAAGATGGCAGGTATCAAAGGGTTAATATGTTCCCTGCAAAAGGTACGCTTCTTATCTTCGGTCATCGTGTTAACAACATGGTTATCAATCGTTGCCGTAAGCCTGCAAACGCTGATATCCTCGTTCCAGACGATGCTGTATGCGTCATTGGAACAACCAGTGACCGCGTAGCTTACGACACAATTGACGACCTGAAAGATTACACAAGAAGAAGTTGACGTATTAATAAAAGGAGGGAGAAAAACTTGCTCCGAGCCTTGCGACGACTCGTATCCTTCGTGCTTACGCTGGTGTTCGACCACTTGTTGCTGCCGACAACGACCCATCAGGGCGTAGCATCAGCCGTGGTATCATCTGCTTAGATCATGAGACAAGAGATGGATTGGCAGGACTTATCACGATTACTGGTGGTAAGATGATGACCTACCGACTCATGGCTGAGATAGCAACCGACCTCGCTTGCAAGAAATTAGGGTGTAGAAGCTGTATGCCAAACTGCTACCCTTCCGCTCCCAGGAAGCGAAGGACAAGACACTGATAACAAGCATCATACCTATTCAACTGCCCACTATGCGGCTAAAGGTAGACAAGGTTATCGTGTGCAGGAAATACCCGATCAGAGTGCAGAAGACCGCTCCTTGGTTTGCGAATGTGAGGAAGTAAGTGTCGGTGAAGTAAAATATGCAATGGAGAAGTTGCACGTTCATGACCTTCTCAACCTGCGTCGCCGTACCCGAGTGGGTATGGGTACCTGCCAAGGTGAACTTTGTGCGTGTCGAGCAGCTGGTGTTATGTGTGACGCTGGAGACGAGGCAGAGAAGACATTAACCGACCTCCACAACTTTATCAATGAGCGTTGGAAAGGAATGCAGCCAGTAGCTTGGGGCAGTACACTCGACGAAGCACAGCTTACAGCTGCTATCTATCAGGGCTTGTTGGGACTGGGCAATGAATAGAAGGCTTTTGAAAGAAGGAGAAATCCTTAGCAATCTAAATCATATAGACGTCAAAATGGCTCTATAAAAACCAACGATTTCAAACAATCTATCACAATCAAAGACAATCGACAATGAGATACGATACTATTATAATAGGTGGTGGACTCAGCGGACTCACTGCTGGTATCACACTGGCAAGCGCAGGCAAACGTGTTTGCATCGTGTCAGCGGGACAGAGTAGTCTGCACTTTAATTCGGGTTCGTTCGACTTACTGGGCTATGATAACAATGGAAAGGTGGTTGAACATCCGTTGGAAGCGATTGCATCACTGAACGACCAGCATCCTTACAAGAAGATTGGCACAGAGAAAATTGCTCTCCTTGCTAATAAAGCAAAGGCTTTATTGAATGAAGCTGGTGTAAAAACGATTGGCGATAGCACCCAGAATCATTATCGTTTCACCCCATTAGGAACTACAAAACCTGCATGGTTGACAACGGAAGGCTATGCTATAAGCCAGCAGAAAGACTCCCTCCCTTGGAAAAGTGTAGAACTCTTGAACATCCAAGGCTTCTTAGATTTACCCACAGCCTTCATCGCTGCGAACCTTAAGAAGAGTGGAGTGACTTGTCAAGTGAAGTCTTTTACAACCGACGAGTTGAGCCATGTGAGGAAAAGTCCTACTGAGATGCGTGCTACTAACATCGCAAAAGTACTGTCAGACAAGGTTGCTTTGCACAAAGTTGCTGACCGTATCAATGCTATCAGTGGAGAGGTATCAGTACTCTTGCTACCTGCTGTCTTAGGTTTCAACAACGATGAGAACCTCAACGAACTGAAGGCTATGGTGAAGAAGCCTATTGAGTATCTCGCAACACTTCCTCCTTCGGTATCGGGTGTACGCACAACTCACCTCTTAAAGCAATATTTCACTCGTTTAGGCGGAACGATATTGGTGGGTGATACAGCCAATAATGGTGTCTTTGAGAGCGACCGTCTCATCTCTATCACAACCGAAAACCTCCCTAACGAGTCCCTTTATGCAGACGAGTTCATCCTCGCTTCGGGTTCTTTCATGAGCCACGGACTACAGAGTAATTATCAACATGTATTCGAACCAGTGTTCAATCTTAATGTTGATGCTACTGAAGCACGAAGCGAATGGACAAAGGAAGATGCATTCACAGCACAGCCTTACATGGAATTCGGTGTACAAACAGACAAAGACTTCCACGCTATAAAAGACGGAAAAACCATCAGTAACCTCTTTGTTATCGGTTCTCTATTGAGCGGACATAATAACATTAAATGCGCAGATAGTACAGGTGTTTCACTCTTGACTGCCCTTCAGGTAGCCGAAACAATAACAGAAAGGAAATAAGGTCATGCCAGAAGGAATACAACTAAAGAATATCAGCGGTAATAACTTGGAACAATGCTTAAAGTGTTCCATCTGTACAGCCTACTGCCCAGTGTCTGCTGTGGAGCCAGAATACCCCGGTCCAAAGCATTCAGGACCAGATTTGGAACGCTACCGCCTCAAGGATAAGAAGTTCTTTGACAATGCGTTGAAGATGTGTCTGAACTGTAAACGTTGCGAAGTTGCCTGTCCTTCAGGTGTTCGTATTGCTGACATCATTCAGGCTTCACGCATCAAATATAGCACACACGGACCTATCCTGCGTGATAGGATGTTGGCAAATACCGACTTTGTGGGCACGATGGCGAACATGGTTGCACCAATAGTGAATACCACTTTGGGCTTACCAGTCAAAGCAGTACTCCATAGCGTGATGGGTGTTGACAAACATCGTAGTTTCCCAGCCTATAGCAGCCAGAAGTTTGAGACATGGTTCAAGCGTAATGCAGCCAAAGAGCAAGACAAGTATAAGAAACATGTAAGCTACTTCCACGGCTGTTACGTCAATTATAACTTCCCACAGTTAGGGCCAAAGACCTTGTAAAGATTATGAATGCGGTAGGTTATGGTGTCCATCTGTTGGAGAAAGAGAAATGTTGCGGTGTCGCATTGATTGCCAACGGACTCAGTAATCAAGCGCGCAGACAGGGAGAAGTGAACATCAACTCAATCCGTAAGGCAGCAAAGGAGAGCCGAATTGTCCTCACAACAAGTTCTACATGCACCTTTACCATGCGTGACGAGTATGAGCATCTATTAGATATAAAGGTCGACGATGTGAAGGAAAGTATCACACTTGCTACTCGATTCCTCTATCGTCTGATAGAAAGTGGCGATATAAAACTTGCTTTCCGCAAGGATTTCAAGATGCATGCAGCCTACCATTCAGCTTGTCATATGGAGAAGATGGGCTGGGTTATCTACAGTACAGAGCTACTGAAGATGATTCCTGGACTGAAACTTACAATGCTCAACTCCCAATGTTGCGGTATTGCCGGTACTTACGGATTCAAGAAAGAGAACTATGAACGCTCACAGCAGATTGGTTATGGGGTCTTCAAACAGATAAAGGAAGTAAACCCAGACTACGTTACTACCGACTGTGAAACCTGTAAATGGCAGATTGAAATGTCAACAGGATATGATGTAAAGAATCCTATCTCTATCCTTGCCGAAGCCTTGGATATTGAGGAAACAAGGAAGTTAAATGGCATAGAATAGGCAGATTCTACTAATAACAACGATAAAATAAAAACAAAATAACAACCTTATAAAATACAACCAGCATGGAGAAGAAATTCATCTTAGCCCTCGATCAAGGAACAACAAGTTCAAGAGCCATCGTCTTTGACCACAACGGACACATAAAGTCTGTAGCACAGAAAGAGTTTACACAGTACTTTCCACAACCTGGATGGGTAGAGCATAACCCCAACGAAATATGGTCTTCGCAGGCTTCTGTTATCGCTGAGGCTATCTCTGCCATAGATATTAACGGCCTTGACATCGCAGGTATTGGTATTACTAACCAGCGCGAAACTACGATTGTGTGGGATGTTGACACCGAAGAACCTATCTATAACGCCATTGTATGGCAAGACCGCCGCACTTCAGAGTTCTGTGATGAGTTGAAAGCACAGGGCTTGACGGACAAGATTCATGAGAAAACTGGTCTCATTATTGATGCTTATTTCAGCGGAACAAAGATTAAGTGGATTCTTGATAACGTACCAGGAGCACGCAAACGTGCAGAGATGGGCAAGCTTCGCTTCGGTAATGTAGACTCATGGTTGGTATGGCGATTGACACGAGGAGAGGTACACGTGACCGACGTTACGAATGCTTCTCGTACTATGCTCTTCAATATTCACGACCTAAAATGGGATGAAGAACTGCTGAAGTTACTGGATATTCCAATGTCTATGATGCCAGAAGTGAAGTCAAGTTCAGAGGTTTATGGTCATACTAAGACTACTATCTTTGCTCATGAAGTGCCTATCTCGGGTATTGCTGGTGACCAACAGGCAGCCCTTTTCGGTCAGATGTGTATCGAACCAGGCTCTATCAAGAACACATACGGCACTGGTTGCTTCGTAATGTTGAACACAGGAAACAAGCCAGTTATGTCTAAGAACAACCTACTGACCACTATTGCGTGGAAGATTGGCGACCAAGTTGTTTACGCTTTGGAGGGTTCTATCTATGTAGGTGGCTCTGTTGTACAGTGGTTGCGTGATGGATTAGGTTTCATCACCTCATCATCAGAGATAGAAGACTTAGCTTCAACCGTACCAGACAGTGGTGGCGTTTACTTCGTTCCTGCCTTAACAGGTCTTGCAGCTCCTTACTGGGACCAGTATGCTCGTGGTACGATTGTCGGCATCACACGTGGAACAACACGTGCACATATCGCCCGTGCTGCCCTTGATGGTATTGCTTTCCAGACTTATGACATAGCTCAAGCAATGGCAAAGGATATGAATGCTTCGCTTACTGAGTTGAAAAGTCGATGGTGGTGCATCACGCAATAACCTTTTGATGCAGTCTCAGGCAGACCTTCTTGGTATTAAGGTTGTTCGTCCACGTATCACCGAGACAACCGCTTTAGGTGCTGCTTATCTTGCAGGTTTGGCTGTTGGCTTCTGGAAGAATATCGACAATATTAAGAACCAATGGCAGGTTGAACGTTGCTTTGAACCTATTGCTGACAGCGATACTGTCGAAGCAGCTAAAGCAGGTTGGGCTGATGCTATTGGCAGAACACTGACCAACAAATAAGACCTAACCAAACAATAACAACCATAATTCAATCCTTATGGAATATTCAATGACAACACAGTTCTTCATGGAACTATTAGGAACACTGATTCTGGTGCTTTTCGGAGATGGCGTATGTGCTTGTGTAACGCTGAACAAGAGTAAAGGACAGAACTCGGGATGGATTGTTATCACCATTGCGTGGGGTCTCGCAGTATGTATGGGTGTGCTGGTTGCAGGTCCTTATACGGGTGCTCACCTTAACCCAGCAGTATCAGCTGGCTTAGCTGCTGCGGGTATGTTCCCTTGGAGTTCAGTACCGATCTATGCTGCAGGGCAGATGATTGGCGGTGTCTTAGGTGCTCTTCTCGTATGGATTTTCTATAAAGATCACTACGATGCAACCGACAATGATGCTGCGAAGCTTGGTACTTTTTGTACCGCTCCTGCCATCCGCAACTATGGATTAAATTTCCTCTGTGAGGTGATTGCGACCTTAGTACTTGTCTTCATCATCATCTGTTTCAGTTCAAAAGGTAACTGCTGTGACCCTAAACACTTCAAGTTCGGGCTTGCTGCTTTGGGTCCAATCCCTGTAACGCTACTGATTATTGCACTCGGAATGTCACTCGGTGGCACAACAGGTTACGCTATGAACCCTGCTCGTGACCTATCACCACGTATCGCACATGCGCTTTGCATGAAGGGTGACAACGATTGGGCATATGCCTGGGTACCCGTTCTCGGTCCCGATGGTTGGTGCTATTATTGCAGGATTCTGCGGTGCAGCTCTCCTCCAGATATAATCCACTTTTCAATAGAAGAATATCAATAACTAAAAAAACAATGCTATTATGAAGAATTTTCAGAAGAACCCTACAACTCGTGCTGTGTTCATCTTCATTGGTGCAATACAGCTTTCAGCACAAACCTACAAGTATCAGAAAAACACTTCAGTAGGTCTGAATCACAAAAGTACACACGTGACGTTATCGAGGGCAACTATAACTGGGCATGTGACGAATACAACGTGAAAACAGAACGCTGCTACTGATGTTTCAACCCCTGCCGTATGTTACTCTATTAAAACACAAGTCTCTCGATATAGATGTAATTTAATTTTAGTTTACAGGTTCTATCATTTAATTCACAAGATTGTTTTAAGGATTACAATGAGCCCCAGCCACTGTGAAGTAGCTGGGGTTTAATCTTTTTATTCTTATTACTTCCAAATGAAGCTGTTAAGATTTAGCTTTGAAAATCATTTGGCAAGGATTCTTTAATCCTTTCTGCAAGCATACGAAGCAACGTATGACGAATGAAATTAGGCGATGTCATTAGTATTATCTCACGAGAAGGCACTGGATGAGCGAAAGGACGTACCAAACGATGCTGCTCCTTTGTGAGCTGTGAGAGGGCAAGCTGGGGTATGAAAGTTACTCCCTTACCATGCTCTACGATGCGCATAAAGGTTTCTATGCTTCCTAAGTTATAGCTCTTCTTGCTTAAGGCAGCCGACTTCAGCTGGCAAAACTTCACCAACTGGTCACGGAAACAATGTCCTTCGTCCAACAACCACAAAGTACTCTCCGGACAAGTCAGCAGGACGAATAAACTCCTTCTCAAACAATGGGTCGCTTTCTGCGACGTAAGCAAAGAACTGTTCACGATAAAGCGGTGTACGACATCTCTTCCAATCCCATCGACACGTGCTAAAGATACCCAGCATCTATATCTCCCCTACGAAGTGCTCTGCGCATCTCCTCAGTCTTCATCTCCGTAATCCTCACATCCATCTCAGGATGTTCATTCATCAACTGCGGGAAGAAACGTGGAATAAGATATGGTGCTATCGTCGGTAGCACACCCACCTCAAAGGTACCCGTAAGCACCTGACGTTCCTCATCAATAACTTGTTTGAGTTTCTTTGCACGATTAAGCACCTTCCAAGCCTCCTCAATCACCTTCATACCCGCTTGTGTTGGCTGTATAGGCTGACGCTTACGATTAAAGATTTTCACACCTAATTCATCTTCTAACTTTTGAATCATCGAACTAAGTGTTGGCTGTGTGACATTGCAATCATCAGCTGCCTTTGCAAAATGCTTGAGCCGATAAACTGCCATTACATATTCTAATTGTTGTAGTGTCATTCTTCTAATACCATGTATAGACTATGACAAAAATAGATAAAAAAAGCCAAACAGCCGTGTTATCATCGTGTTTTTATGCTTTATATAGCTCTTTTTCATCCTTTATAGTGAGTGCATACACGCCCAATCACTATAAGTAAGTATTAATCTTCACCACCTTATAAGTTTCATATCAGTATTCCTCACCACCTAACAACCATCACCCAACACCCAACAAGCCACCACGCACTAAGTGTGCTAACGCCCCGCACATATGGTGCGGAGGCTGAAACCACAATGCGTGCGGAGGCTGAGCACCAAGCATATTAAAGGTTGACAACCTTATTATATATGATTTTATTGACAACAACTTGCTATGAAAGTAAGAGTTGATCTTAGCTTATTCAGCTTGCTTTTCAAAGACAACACGAGTGTTTCCGATTCAATATTGGAGTGTATAAGTACTTGTTTGATATTTTTTTAGTTGAAGATAATCTTTTAATTTAGCAAATAATAAAACATAACTTACTGATAATCAGAACTAGTGATAAGCTCGATAGATTTTATTAATCAGCATATAGATTTTTATCTATTGGCTGTAATAATTACAAATACTATCTTTGCATTGCAAAACAAAAGATTTAATCACATAAATAGTTTTAAGTAAGATATGGAACCAATTATTAATGCACACGCACGAGTTTACCGTTCAGGCTTTCCAGGACGGACAGTTTAAGACCGTTTCAAGCAAGGATATCGAGGGCAAATGGGCGCTCTTCTTCTTCTATCCAGCTGACTTCACTTTCGTATGTCCTACAGAGTTGGAGGATTTGGCTGACAAGTACGAGCAGCTCAAAGGTCTTGGTGTAGAGGTATTCTCAGTAAGTACTGATACTCACTTCGTACACAAGGCATGGCACGATGCTTCTGATAGAATCAAGAAGATTAAGTACACTATGCTTGCTGACCCAACTGGCGTATTGAGCCGTGGCTTCGGTGTATACAAAGAGGACGAGGGTTTGGCTTACCGTGGTACATTCCTCGTAAAACCCGAGGGTCTCGTTAAGATTGCTGAAATCCAGGACAACAGCATCGGTCGTAATGCTGATGAGACTCGTTCGTAAGGTTGAAGCTGCGTTGTTCGTTGCTTCTCACGAGGGTGAGGTTTGCCCAGCTAAGTGGAAGCAGGGTGGCGAGACTTTGAAGCCAAGCATCGACCTCGTAGGTAAGCTCTAAGACTTAGTTTCTGTAATAACAGACATAAAAGTGTCATAGAAGTTATGGTGGAGAGATAAGTCTCGGGACTTTCATCTCTCCACCTTTTTATTAATAAGGAGAGAAATATACAAACCCATGTTGAGATTCAAACATACTCGAACAGGTGAAAGGCGTCTTTGCTTCGCTCTCATCTGATATAACACTTAGCGTTACACGCAACAGTAATGACGAAAACTCAGCAGAGTTCTCTTCCTTCCTCGAGGATTTCGCCTCTACTTCTGACAAGATTAAGACAGTTTATCAGGAAGGAGAACAGTTCTCATTTAGTATCCTTCGCAATGGTGAAGAAACCGGTATCAGCTTCCGTGGCATACCAAACGGACACGAGTTTACCTCGTTGCTCCTTGCTGTCCTCAATACTGACGGACAGGGTAAGAACCTTCCTGACGAGGCGATTGCAGCACGTATCAAGTCATTAAAGGGTGAAATACGCCTTCAGACTTACGTTTCTCTCACCTGTACAAACTGTCCTGACGTTGTTCAGGCACTCAACGTGATGGCACTTATCAACCCAAATATTAGCAATGAGATGGTTGATGGCGGTCTATGTCAGGACGAAATACAACGTTTAAACATACAAGGCGTACCTTCTGTGTACGTTAATGGAGAGCCATTGCACACGGGTCGTGGCGATCTCGGTATCCTTTTGCAGGAATTAGAGGACAAGGTAGGCACCGATCACGATGAGAACGCAGTGCAAACAGTACGTGAATATGATGTTATCGTACTCGGTGGTGGTCCCTGCTGGAGCATCTTCTGCTATCTACTCTGCCCGCAAAGGCTTGCGTGTAGCTATCGTTGCAGAGCGCATCGGAGGACAGGTAAACGATACAACAGGTATCGAGAACCTTATCTCTGTCACAAAGACAACGGGTACAGAGCTTGCTGCTGACCTCCGTACCCATATCAATGAATATTCAATAGATGTATTCGACAATCGTAAGGTGGTATCAACCAACCTGAAAGAGGCTGTGAAGACTGTTTCTGTTCGTGGTGGTGAAACCTTCACCGCACCTGCTGTCGTGATTGCAACAGGTGCAAGCTGGCGCCGTCTTGGTCTGCCAGATGAGGACAAATACATCGGTCATGGTGAGCATTTCTGCCCTCATTGCGACGGTCCTTTCTACAAAGGTAAGGACGTAGCAGTCATCGGTGGTGGTAACTCTGGTATCGAAGCAGCTATAGACTTGGCTGGTATCTGCCGCCACGTAACTGTTCTTGAGTTTGCTGATGCTATGCGTGCCGATGAGGTTTTACAGCAGAAAGTAGCCAGTCTACCTAATGTTGAGGTGTTCCTTTCTACCCAGACAACAGCCCTCTTGGGTGATGGTCAGAAGCTATCGGGTATCAGAGTGAAGGACCGCACCAATGATGAGGAGCGCGAAATAGCCTTAGATGGTGTCTTTGTTCAGATTGGCTTGTCACCAAACAGCGATGCTTTCAAGGATGAAGTAGAGGTAACTCCTCGCAATGAGATTATCGTTGACGCAACCAATCGTACCAATCTGAGTGGCGTATATGCCGCAGGTGACGTTACAACGGTACCTTACAAACAGATTACAATCGCTATGGGAGAAGGTGCTAAGGCTGCCCTTTCAGCCTTTGACGACCGTATCCGTGGAGTGATTATAGGATAACCTTGCAAACCATAGTACCTGAGTGTATATCTGTCCGATGCGGTAAGTGTGAGCTGACTTCACCTGCCCATCGGACTTTTTTGTGTTTTGTTACCAGTGCTGTCCGGTAAACTTTCCCCTGTAAGTCAGCCGGCAGTGTCTTGCTATATAATGGTAGTGACAGGCATGGACAGGCCTTTCCTGCAGGTGTGTTGATGCCTGCCACCCGTGGAGTTGTTTGTAAACACCAGTCGTGCTGATGCCCCGCTCCATGCAGTCTGTTACTGGGACGGGAGCAAAACGCAGCCGGCGAAGAGCTGTACCGGCAGGACTTGTCTGCCCAGAGGGACTTGTTCTTCCGGAAATAATGTCGACTTGTCTGTTTAAAAGAGATTACGCATGGAAAATGATGTCGCTTATGTCTTATCGGCCGGCATTGGCTTTTTTTATGTGGGAAGTCCGTGTAATCATCCTTGTCTGTTCAGGAATGCAGACAGAAAAGGTGCATCAGAATGCCTGCTGGCAGCTATTCTGATACACCTGATAAAGGTCTTGGAAATGAAAGTCTTATTCAATGATTTTGAATACAGCGGCTGATATGGCTTTCAGGTTGATGACATCACCTTTGCCGCCTGTCTTGTAAGTTGCTTCTCCCGTCATGCATAGCGGCCTGGCTTTTCCAAGGTGGGGTATCCTTGCTGATACCTTTCTGGCACTCGGATTGATGGCAACGACTACGGTTTCTCCGCCGGCCGTACGTTTGTAGACCATGGGGTAGGGGCTGGCTTTTCCTTGCAGACAAGTTCCCATTCTCCGTTTCCATGCAATGCCGAGTGGGCATGGCGCAGGCGGACCAGTTCACGGGTGAAGTTCAGCAGGGAATTGGGGTCTTTCTCCTGTGCCTCCACCGTCAGCTTTCCGTCTTCCGTATCCACAGGGAAATATAGTTGGGCAGGCTCGCAGGTAGAGAATCCGGCGGTAGGACCGGCAGTCCACTGCATAGGAGTACGTGTCCCGGCACGTTCGTTGCTACCCTCTTTGGTAGGAAGATTCATCTGGTATTTCATGCCGATTTCGTCACCATAATAGATAAACGGTACACCCGGCATGGTCAGGAAGAAGGTCATGGCCACCTTCAGCTGGTCCATCGTGTTACGCATGCCGATGTTCGGACGCTGGAAATCGTGGTTGGCCGTCGGAATGGCGATGTAGCCGAGTTGCTTTGTGCAGTTGAAGGCTGCCGTGAAGTTGTCGACAAACTCCTTCACCTCTCCTTTTCCTGCCTTGTCAAAGTAGCAGAACTTGTACTCTTTGGAGATGTCCTGCCCCTCCCACGGCCGGCCGTTCGGTGTGTTTCGGTCGAAGAAGAGAGAGGGATAACCCTTGATGCCGAAGTGGATCATGAAGTCGATGTTGAAGCCGGCAGGGATGGCGACGGCCGGGTCGCTCCACTCGGATATCAGTACGCATTGGGGATAATGCCTGTCCTTCCATGCCCTCATCTCGTTCCACAGCTTTGACACCTCTTTCTTCCCCGGGTCGTTCTTGACGAGCGAAGAGGCCATATCCACACGGAAACCGTCGATGCCCTTGTCAAACCAGAAGGCCATGATGTTCTTCATCTCCCGGCGTACGGCCTGCGGTCCGGGTGCCGTCACAGGCTGCTCCCAGGGATGAGAGGGGTCGGGATGGGCAAAGCCGTAGTTCAGGGCAGGCTGGCATTCAAAGAAGTTCTTCTCATAGTATTTGCCGCGTTTTGAGTCCATCTCCACATAACGCCCACGTGTGCTTCCCTCCGGATTGGCATCCCTGTGGCGCGCTTCAATCTCTTCCTTGTCTTTCTGTGAGATGGTGTCAGTCCATATATAATAGTCGGAATAACGCCCGTTGCGGTCGCCGTTCGCACATTCATGGAACCACGGCGACTTCACGCTCGTGTGTCCTGCCACCAGGTCCAGGCAGACCTTTATGCCTCTTCTGTGGGCTTCGTTGACCAGTGTCACCATATCGGTATTTGTACCGAAGCGCGGGTCAATCTTGTAGAAGTCGATGACATCGTAGCCACCGTCAAACCATCCCGACTCGAATACGGGATTCAGCCACAAGGCATCCACGCCCAGCGACTTGATGTAATCCAGCCTGCTGGTGATGCCGGGCAGGTCTCCGATACCGTTCCCGTCCGTATCCATGTAGGAGGAAGGATAGATCTGATAGAAAACGGCATTGTCAAGCCATTGTGGGTTCGTGCCGATCTGGGCCGTCATGGGGACTGCCATGGCCAGTGCCGCCGCTGCTGTGATGATTTCTTTCTTCATTGTTTAAGTTTTTTAGTTGTCAGGATGCCCATCGGACTTCCTGTTGTGTTGTCTGATGCAAAAAGTACGGATATCCTTTTTGAAAAAAACAAAGGAAGAGAATAGGATGGAGGAGTCTGTGTTCCCTGAAAGTTGACAGCCGGAATATCCTTGGACATCCCGGCTGTGATAAGGAATCAGAACCGGCTTTATTTCTTATAGCCTGGATTCTGATGGAGATTCTTGTTCAGATTCAGCACCTCATAAGGAATCGGATAGACGCAGGTGTATCCCTGGGTGTCATCGAGATAATCGCCGGCAGAAGCATTGTGGCTGACACCGGGATAACGGTCTGCCGTCGGCTGGGTGAAGGTGCAGAAGCGTATCTGGTCCTGACGCCGTACACCTTCCCAGGCCAGTTCAATCATACGTTCGTCAAGAATATCATTCAGGTTGAGCGAGGTGCGCAGGGTGGCGTGTGCCCGGTCCCTGACCTGGTTGACGAGTGTCAGTGCCGCCGTATGGTTGCCCAGCCGGTATTCTGCTTCCGCCTTCATCAGCAGTGCGTCGCCATAACGCCAGATGACAAGGTCGTTGTTGTACTGCCCCTGTGCGGCTGCCGTCGGGTCGTACTCATACTTCTTGAAACGGGCGCCGGCGCATTTCACGTCATGTTTGTCGGCATTGGCATCGAAGTCTACCACGACTGCCAGCGGACGGTAAGAGAGCGTCCCGCCGACACCGTCGTCCACGGTCTTTCCGCCGGTCTGCTGGGTGTACTCCTGCTCTACCCAGTAGTTCTGGCGCAGGCGTGGGTCTTCGTTGCTTTCCTTGTATCCCATCACTTTCATCGCACGTACCGTGGCACAGGCACCGTTCCATCCGTTGAAGCCGGCGGCACTCGCATGGTTGTAGTGTACGGAGCGGATCAGGTTGTAATCGGTAATCTTGTACGTTTTGTCGTCGTTCGGACGTACAAAGATGTTCTCGTTAGAGTTCTGGTTCTGTGTGACGAAGTTGTCGGCATAGTTTGGTGAGAGGGTGTAGCCGAAGCCTGCGAGCTTGTCCACGCAGTACTTCACGGTCTCCCAGCAGTTCCGTTCCGTCCCGTCTACAGTCATCTTGATGTCCATTCCCTTTGCCGATATGTTTGCACCGAGGGTTTCGCTGGCCTTGCATTCCTTCGATTTGTCGTCGCCGACAAACGCCTTGTAGCTGTCCGGAGTTACGTCATCCGTGTTGTAGACAGGTGCATTGAGGGCGCACTTTGCCAGACACATATAGGCAACAGGCTTGGTGATACGTCCGAAATACTTGCCGGTCTTCTGGCTCTGGTCATCTGCGAGGTCAGGCATGGCCTCTGTCAGTTCCTTGACGACGAATTTGAACACATCCGATCGGTTGCTCTGGTTGACATCGCTGGTTCCCTGCTTGGAAGACGTCACTACCGGCACCTGTCCGAAGAGATCCATCGCATAATAGTAATAGATGGCGCGCAGGGCACGCAGCTCGGATACATATGGCTTGTAGTCGGGATGTTCGCCGAGCATCGGCGTGAGCTGGTCGATGGAGCCGTTGCACTGCCCGATGATCTTGTAGATATGCTTCCAGTTGTTGTTGTAGGTGTCCACAGACGATGCGAAGTTGTGGAGGAAGAAGTTCTGCCACTTGCCGCCGTCTACCCAGTCGCCCTGCCGTCCCGGGAGAATAGCCTCGTCAGAAGTGAATTCCTGCAGACAGTGGATGGCATCCGTACCGCCATAGATACCGTCTCCGATCTCTGAATAGACCTTTGCCACAGAGTTGACATAGGTCAGTGTGGCATTTGCGAAAAGCGTCAGTCTCTTTGAACTTGCTTTTGAGGTGTCTCGTCCAGCGAGCAGGCTGCAAGCAGTGCCGTGGAGAGCAGTGCCATTCCGAAAATATATTTCTTCATAATAGTATTCCTTTTTTGTTTATCAAGACCTTAGAAATTAACAGACACATTGAACGAGAAGGTGCGTGTCAACGGGAAGAGACGCTTGTCGTCTACACCCAGTGTCCCGTAGGTTGTACGGCCTTCGTCGACACGGACGAGCGATGCGGAGTTGATCATCGGGGTCAGGCCGCTGTACCCGGTGAGGGTGCAGACGTTGTTGACGGCCAGTCCGAGATGGATGCTCTGGATCCAGTCGGCCTTGAGCTGCTTCTTGTTGAAGGTGTAGCCCAGCGTGATGTACTCGAAGTTCACGTAGTCGCCTTTCTCCAGCCAGTAATCGGAAATCTGTATGTCTTTGATTCCTTTCTCGGAGCATCAGAAAGCACGTTGTAGGTCGGGAAGTTGCTGAGGTTGCTGTAGGTCATGCCCGTACCATTGTAGATCTTATGGCCGAAGGCACCGTTGAACTGCATGGTGAGATCCCAGTTCTTGTACTTGAAGGTGAAGTCCCAGCCAAGGTAAGCCTTTGGTATCGCCTGTCCGCACACCTTGCGGTCGCCGGAGTCGCCGGTGTCGATGGTTCCGTTCTTGTCGAGGTCTTCGATGATGTACTGTCCCTTGTCATCGATGCCTTTGCAGTGGGGCAGGTAGAATACACCGATTGGCTGTCCCTCCATGAGATAAGTCACACCGGTGTTCTGCGTCAGGCCGGCCGCATTGATGTTGGCAACCGGGATGTGCTCACTGGTCGTCAGTCTCTGTCCTTTATAGGTGCCGCTCAGCGAGTTCAGCTTGTTCTTCTGGAAGCTGAGGTTCATGCCGGAATTGAAGGTAAAGTCCTTTGTGCGGATGATGTCGCCGCGCATGCCGATTTCGAAGCCCGAATTGGTCATCTCACCCATGTTCGCCAGCAAGGTGTTGTAGGTGAATGGCGGAACAGGTACGGTATAGGTATAGAGCAGGTCCTTCGTCTTGGAAGTATACCAGTCCAAAGTAACGTTCAGACGGTTCTGGAAAGCGGCGAAGTCGATACCGATGTCGAAGGTATGCTTTACCTCCCACTTCAGGTCAGGGTTGTCGTTGCTCTGGATGGCATAGGTCGTCGTGTTGACACCGTTCACCGAGGTCACGCCGTTCGGTGCGTAGAGGGCCAGTGAGTTGTAAGGAGCGATGACATCCTGGTTGCCCGTCACACCATATCCGAGACGGACTTTCAGGTTGTCCACCCAGCGTACCTCTTTCATGAACGGTTCCTGTGATACGACCCATGCGACAGATGCTGACGGGAACCAGCCCCACTTATGGCCTTCACCCAGCTTTGACGAGCCGTCAGTACGAAGGTTGACGGTTGCGATGTAGCGGTTGCCGTACATATAATTCAGACGTGCCATGTAAGAGCAGAGGGTGTATTCCGTAGACTCGGAGTCCACATCGCCCCAGGAGACGTTGGCACCGGCCTTCATGTTGTTGAAGCCGAAGTAATTGGTATCGAACTTGAACGACTGCTCTGAATTCCAGAAGGTCTTGTATTGCTGGCCCTCCATCAGGGCGAGTGCGTCGATATGGTGCTCGCCGAAGTCCTTGGTATAAGTCAGCTGCAGGTTGCCCATGATGTCCGTGCGCTTCATGTTGCGGATGTATGCCCAGCCGTTGCCGTTGATGCGTCCCTGCTGGATGTCGTTCGGCACGTAACGCTTGTGGTCGAGGTTCATGCGGGTATAGCTGCCGAAAGCACTGAGGAAGAGTCCGTCAGCCAGCGTGACGGTCGCCTTTCCATGGGCGTTGAGCGAACCTACGTCGAAGCGGTCCTGTACCTCCAGCTGTCCCAGCGGGTTGTATATCTCGTTGGCAAGGCGGTCTTCGTCCCACTCGCCTGTCTGCGGGTTCTTGTAGGTCGGGTAGGTCGGGTTGTAAGCAGCGGCAGAATAGAACATCTTCTGCGGGTCGTACTGCATCTTTCCGTCGCGTTCACTGCCCAGGACACCCAGCTCCAGCTTGAGCTTCTTGTTGAAGGCGTACTGCGTGGCATCCAGCTTCACGGTATAGTTGCGCATATCCGAGTTCTTCAATGCGCCCTGACGCTGTACGAAGCCGACGCTGGCGCGGTAGTTGCCGGAGTCGTTGCCGGACGAGTAGGCGATGTTGTGGGTCTGTGTCAGCCCGGCCGAACGCTCTATTTCGTCGAACCAGTTGGTATTGCCGCCGAGGTCGGTGAATGCCACCCCCATCTTGGTAGCAGTGGCACGGTAAGCATCCGCGCTCAGCATTTCAAGGTTCTTGAAGATGGTGTTCACGCCCAGTGTGCCGTTGTAAGAAAGGGAGGCAAAGCCGTTCTTTCCTTTTGTCGTCGTGACGACGATGACACCGGCTGCACCGCGGGATCCGTACTGTGCCGTCTCCGAGGCATCCTTCAGAATGGTCATGCTCTCGATGTCGCCGGGCTGAAGGGCGTTGAACATGGTCATGTCAGCGAAGACACCGTCTATGATCACCAGCGGGTCGTTACCGCCGGAGAGCGAAGAGGTGCCGCGCACGCGGATATTGGTAGACCCCATCGGGTCGCCACCGTTCTGGCTGATGACGACACCGCTGACCTTTCCCTTCAGGGCGTCGGCTGCCGTGGTTACGACACCCTTGTTCATGTCGCCCTTGCCTACACGCTCAATGGCTCCCGACACCGTACGCTTCGTGCCTACGGCATAACCGACGACGACTACCTCGTCGAGCTGCTTGTTGTCTTCGGAGAGAGAAACATTGATATTGGACTGGTTGCCTACAGCCACTTCCTTGTTGCTGTAGCCTACATAAGAGAAAACGAGCGTCGCACCGGGCTTCACATTGGGGAGCTTGAAGTTACCGTCAATATCGGTTACGGTACCGCCCTGTTCTCCTTTCACTTGGATGGTCACACCAATCAATGGCTCACCCGACGCATCCTTCACACTTCCCTGTACCACTGACTGGGCATAGGAACTCATTGACACGTCAGACCGACAGCTATCACTGCGGTCCGCTTCATAAACGATTTGCTCATGAGGGATTAGATCTTTTTAAAATTAGTTATACTTTTTAAGTTATGGTCCTAACGGATCTGATTGTTTGTCGTCTGAATATCTGCTGGAGCGGCAGGTTGCCCGGGACGATACGGCCTCTGTCGCCTGGGTGTCATTTGTCGTTTCGGGGCAGAATAGTCGTAGGTCTTTATCTTCTTTTCTGCTGTCAAAGGTATCTTAAAATCTTCAAATAGACAAATAAAAAGAGCCATATTTTTTTAAAGCGTAGGATTTACAACTAACCGTTAAAAATCAATATAAAAGCATCTTACAATCGTGAAGTTTTTCTTTACGGGACGCTTTTGTTTCTTTTTTTCCTGGGGAAGACAGGTAGGAAAGAGGCCGGATCCATCCGTGGTCGGTCCTATTCTGTAAGTGTTCCTCTGAACATGCTTCTCTCGTTTTCGATGGAAAACAACCGTGTCAGACTATCCCCCCAACAGCCCCCCGTCTGCCGGATAGCCGGCACAGGAACGGATCCGTCAGACACAGGGCTTTGCTCCTTGCAGTCGCCGGCAGCCGGCTACTTGTCCTGTTGTCTGCTGTTCTTCTTCTGAATGGAGTCGGCCTTCAATTCCATCTGTGTCTGTCGGTAAGCCTTCAGAATGGGGTCTTCCTTGTCGTCAAGTCCATCCATTTTCTTGAAAACTTCACGTAGCTTTTCAACATGCCTACGGTCTCTACGGTATCGTTTGTCAAGTATAAGACCTAAATCGAAACCACCAAGTCCACCAGACGGGCGTTTTTCTAAGATGTCTCGTTTCGGCATCTTCTTTTAAGAGTTCACGCCCATCAACAACCTGTTTACCTATTACCACCACCTCATCCAAATAATGTTCGGTAGGGAAAAAGGAAAGACGGTATCACGCAACACCTCACTCTCGAAACAACTTTCTCAGGTGCATATCCTTTCTTTTTAAAAGTAGCTGTCTGAAATGAATCACGGTAGATTAATGATGCCTTGCCATGTAGTAAGTCCCACATTCTTTCCCATCCACACTGACCAACACATCACGTATCGAAAGCGCGTCGCTCCCATCACAAACAGCACTTTCTGTGCTTGAAGTGACGAAAGAGGGTAGCAAAAAGCCACAAGAAAAATAGGAAATAATCGTATCTGCATAGCACTCAACTCTCTACTGCAAACTTACACAAAAAGTTTTTCTTATTTCGGCTTTTTCAGTAATTATTTTTTTATCGTAAAAAGCAGATGGTTGTAACATTGTTTAAGAGTGAAAGAGTTCATGTCTTCTCAACGTGCGAAGGCTCAGCACCAATGGTGCGGATGGTGAGCACCAATGGTGCGGACGTTGAACACCAATAGTGCGGACAGCGATGTCACACCAGATCACTAAGCATAAAAACATTATTAATAACGTAATAGCTCAAAGGGATCATAGACTTGCATCACAAGACCAATAGTAGTATCACTCGAAAATGCCGAGATAAGCCGAAAAAGAGAACAGTCTATTGCTTTATCAAATTATGCTTTTCAAACTATTAAAAGGCAGTAAGCATCCAATATTAGCCGCCTTTGCGTGGTTTTCCAGCTTTACTACCTTTGCCCGAAAAACTTATGTTTGTACTCAACGAAACAAATGTTTTTCGGGTTTGTTGCACTCCTGTGGACATGCGTCAGGGCCTCCTTCGCCTGTCCCAAGTGGTCCCACAGCCATGCTTTCAACCCTTCTGATGGAGTAGTCTATGTCTTCTACAACCGCTCCCGTAACCGAATCAAGTTGCTGCACTGGGAACGCTGTGGTTTTGTCGTCTATCATAAACAGATGGCACAGGGTTGCCTGAGTTCTAAAATCATACGGGCGAGTACCGGCTTCTATGACCTTCGCTGGGACGAACTGGTACTCTATATTGAAGGTATAAATCCTAATTGCTACCGAAGAAAAAGATATAATAAATCTTAGTATTTTTGGTAATGTCAGATATTTTTGTATCTTTACATCATATAAAGAACTGATAATATGATGGATACGTCTCGCTGCACTAAATGATATCTGACTACCATTCTCTAACTCAGGGAAGCTGTTATTAAACTGCTTGAGCAAAAGGATGCAGAACTTAAGGATAAGGATGCAGAACTTAAGGATAAGGATGCAGAACTTAAGGATAAGGATGCAGAACTTAAAGGATAAGGATGCAGAACTGGAACGAAAGTCCCGTCGCATCTCTTGAGCTTGAGCGCATGGTGTATGGTAGGCGCGGCGAGAAACGCCACCTGAGTGCATGCGACTGGACAGGTACGCTTTTTGAGGAACAGTGGGCCCAGGAAGGCTCCTGGCTCAGGTGGAAGCCCTTCCCATCATCAAGGAGATAAAACAGCAGGCCGGACAGCGCAGAGCATCACGCCGCACGAGCCGTCCTTCGGAAAGGAACGCTACGCCTCCTATGTTCCCGAGAACATAGAGCGACAGGTGACGGAGATATATCCGGAGGGTTATGACGCCGAGCGCATGGTTATCATCGGACATGACAGAAGTGAGCATCTGTGCCTGCGTCCCTCATCCTTTTATGTCAGGGTAGAAGATCGCGTCATCTGCCGCCTGAAGGAAGCCCGCCCAACGGATGCGAAGGTCGACATCCTAGAAGCCCCCTTGAAAAAGCAGGCGGTGGATTGTTTTGCCGACGCTTCCCTGCTCGCTGAAATCATCACCGCCAAGTTTGCCTATCACCAGCCCGAGTACAGACAATGTGCCCGGTGGAAGGAACTGGGCGTGAACATCCCCACCTCAACCGTCAACAGCTGGGTTCACGATGCCGCCGATGCACTTTTATCGCTTTACAAAGATCCGGACGAAGCAGATTCTGCAAAGTCCTCACCTTCAGAGTTGACGAAACCAGCGTGCAGGTTGCCGACCGCAAGGGAAAGACGCGCAAGGGATACCTGTGGGGCGTGCGTGACGCCATGCACTCCCAGGGCGTGTTCTTCCATTGGAAGGACGGTTCGCGCTCGGGCTCTGTGGCAGATGAGTTGTTCAAGGGCTACCAAGGTGCCATACAGTCTGACGGGTATGGGGCCTGCATACAGGTTTGAGAACGTTCAGGCATGAGTGCTACTGGGATGCATGGCACATGTGAGACGCAAGTTCGAACATCGGCGGATGACGACAGAAATGCAGCTCACATCATCGAAACGATAGCCACGCTGTATGAGTTGGAGGAAAACCTCAGACACAGAAAGCGCCACCGAAGAAGTGGAGGCCGAGCGGAGGCCAAGGCCTACCCCATACTGAAGTATCTTGAGACCTATATGCTGGATGTACACAAACAGTACACCCCAGGCGAAGCTATGGAGAAGGCACTGCGTTATGCCTTCGCCGTATGGATACGCATTGGCAGGTATGTGCAGGACGGACGCTTCGACATGACAACAATCTCATGGAAGCAGGCCATCAGACCCATCACGCTTGGAAAGAAAGAACTATCTGTTCTGCGGCAACAATGAGGGAGCGGAGAACAATGCCATCTTCTATACCTTCATGGCGTGTTGCAGGGAAAGCAGACATAGAGCCCATATGAATGGATGAGAGGAAATCCTTTCAAAACCGTTGCTCGACATGACAGAGGAGGAACTCACGAAAATACTACCTTCAAGCTGCAAATAATCAAAACAAACCCCTTATTTTGCTGCCGGACATATAAAGGGGTTGTTTGTTGAGTGGGAAAGACGAGCTAATATTGGATGCTTACAAAAGGCATCTGCGTAGCTACTTTACGACAGATGCCAAATTATTTTCAGTGAAAATAAATCAGAAGAATGCCTTTCTATCTTGTCTCATCTGCATTAAGAACAGCGGAACCATAACGCCAACATCAGCAAAGACGGCTAATCCATGCCTTTGCCATTCCAAAAGGTAGCAGAGAAGGACGGCAACTTTGATACCGATGGCGAACCATGCATTCTCCTTTGCTATAAAGATAGTACGACAAGAGAGTTCTATGGCAAGCGCAATCTTGGAAGGTTTATCGTCCATCAGTACGACATCGGCTGCCTCGATAGCTGCATCACTACCCAAAGCACCCATGCAATACCCACATCAGCACGTGCCAACACTGGGTGCATCATTGATTCCATCACCAACAGGCGATTGTTTCACCTGCATTTTTCTCTGCAATGAGACGCTCAACATGCTTTACTTTGTCAGTAGAGAACAGTTCGGCATAATATTCCGTCACCTTTGTCTGCTCGGACAACTTGCTCAACAACTTCCCTCTTGTCGCCGCTCAGCATCACAGTCTTACCAACCCCCAACTGCTGCAGAGACTCTAGCGCTTCACGGCATCAGCCTTCAGCTGGTCAGAGATAACGATATGACCTGCATATTCACCATCAATCGCAACGTGAACAATCGTACCCGCATGAGCTCATACAACGCTTACGGTAGGAGTGTAATACCTAAATCTGCTGCCATTAAACGGCTGTTACCAACACTTACCTTCTGATTATTAACAGGTGGCGTGTCGTGCCCTGTCCGCTGTTTCTTATATATCTTCAACAGTACCAATTGTCCTTTTCATTCGCATATGCCATACGGAGCAAAGGGCGATTTGGATGAGAGAATAACGCTCAACATGGGCTGCTAAATGGAGTCAAACTCATGCTCAGAGAGTTTCTACGGATGGATAGCCTCAACATCAAAAGTACCACGTGTCAATGTTCTGTCTTATCAGACACCGGTGAGAGCTTTTGCCACAGGTCGCAGTTACCACCTTTAATGAGGGGATGCCTTGTGAAGCCCCACCGATACTGCAAAGAGAGGTGGTGGAATAAAATAACAAAAGCACATGGGCAACTTACAAAGCAAGAGGTCAGTGCGATGAGACAAACACCGCAAAGGCAGTGCGTAACTATCATAGAAGAATGGAGGAATAACAGCCAAGCAAGGGCGGGCAATCACCACGATAGGGTACAGACACGTACAAACGGGCGAATGAACGACTCACTGTGTGACTTGTATCACCTGCTTCTTCGACGGGTTGATAAATCTTTGCGGCTGTAGACTCGCTATGTGGCTTTCAACCGCACCCTCAACACGCGAAAAGATTAACGCAGCGAGAATAACTTTTCCCATGCCACACCCACATCGTGGCATCTCTCACCCATGAGAGCAACAGTGTGTAGCTGGGCGCCCTCAAATACCCTTCAGTCTAATGGTATCTTCTCTCCGGGTTTAACAATCACAGTCTCAATCGTCACTTCCCACGGACACGCTCGCTGCCTCCATTTCGATCGTTGGCTTCATCGGGACGGATATCATAGCTCGAGAAGGAATCCGCGCCTTGTCTTCGCAATGCTCAAAGAGATTCGCTAATTGAAGAACAACATCGAGAGCTCCTCGATAAACCTGTGATTCGGCAGTGGGGAATCCGATGAGCAATGTCGTCATAATATCCCAAAATTTCTCATCAAAAGGGTCGCCTTGCGATTCCTCAACGCTGCCTAATACATCCGTGATAACGGGATAAAGGACAAATAAACAACACTGCCATTGGAAGTGCTGAGAAATATGTCTACATATCTACAGGGTACAGCCGTAAGAACTATTTCTATAAGTTTCTTTTCATCCTAAAACCTGTCACTGCATTAATATTCTGCTCGCAAAGATAAAAGATTATATTTTGCAACTCAATTGCAAAGATGATTATAGATGAAATTTAAAGATTAGTTTTCATGAAGATTAGTTGACTTGCTGTAATTGCCTGATCTATACTCATGCTTGAGCAAATGATACACATAGCCTGGACTTTGGTCATAAGTCAGTACGTTATTCTGCGTAGTTCAAGTGTCTTTTGAGAATAAACAATATTTCAAAGCTTCTGCTGTATCCAATGGAAGTCTTCTATATAGATAAGTTGTCAGCTCATCAATCGTGAAAATTAAAAGGTGATTAAATCTTTCGTTGAGTCATTACTTTATTCTTCTTAGTTGTTTTACAGCCTTTTTCAGTTCCGAAAAGAAAATACTGATTACTGAGTTTCTTAAACTTAATCATCCGGTAAACTGTACTAAGTGATCTGCTCCGTCGTGTATTGGTTAATAAGAAAGGCTGCTCCATCATCTGCTATAGGTCCAGACAACGATATCCTCAAATCATGCTGATAGTTTTGTTTCTTGACCTATTATTAAAGATAAAATGTTGCCCACTCAGGGTGAGTTCCTTCAAAAACAATCGCTTTTCATCACCTTTTGATGCAAGACACTCTCATCAAATTCTATACTCTTGTACAGATGGCTTTTCCCCAATGCTTGTTTTCGTTTCATTATCTGCCATTCGTGTCTTGCTCACGTATTGTCGTCAAGTAAAAAGCCTTTTCCCAAAGTCTTTAGTGAAAGACTTTTGCAAGATCAATCTCTGAAAAATCAGTATTAGTACTGATAGAGTCTCATGCCAATTCTCCTCCATTCTTTTGACAGACTGATAAGGTCATCTACCGTATCTTCTCGTGACAATGTATGTTCACGTCGTAATGCTTAAAGAAATCGTATTCCCTTTAAAGTTATAAAGATAGTGGAAAGCTTGCTGCTACCGTCAAGTCAAAACGCATTACCAAACATTCTGATAACAGCGTTCAATAGGGGTATTTTGTATTGATGCCATAACTCCTGAACTTTATATTGCAAAAATATAACTTTCGTGTACACAAAATATTTAAGAAATGAAAAACTCTCCTTTTTCTTTCCTTCCTTTTGCTTTTGCCTTCTCCTCTACTATTCATGGCCTTTTCGTTACCTTTTGCACTATGCCAGGAACAATAGATTGGAGAGGCCCACTATTCTTGGCTCAATGGAAGATGTGACGGATGTTGGCTTTCCCGGAAAAGATGCAAACGATTTGCGCGACCGCCATGGTAGTATACGCTGAGGTTTGTAGTCGCTGATGCTGTCATCCGTAGTATCTGTCGACACTTTCAAAACTAGTCATTGACGATGCTAGTGAGCGTCCTGTAGTGTACTGCGAGACGTACGGTAGCTGTACGCTTCAATGGTTTAAAAGCAGCCAAGATTGTCAGGTCGTATTCGGCCCGATGCTTGACGAGATTATTAACTTTGGTTGTCCAGGAAGAAGGGTGGCAGAGCACAGGTGCCGGGCTCTAGTATGTTGAAGACTATCCCTACGCCTTGATATCTAGTAGGGAGAGGTAGTAAAGGCCGTCACCACACGGTCGCTAAGTGAAGACTCGATTAGTGTTGGGACAACGACAACTTCTGGTTATTACCCGACCTTGCAGACAAGCTGCAAGACTGCGTATGCAGGCATCAACCATTCGCGGACGTACCGCTGCACAGATGTGTATGCAAGCCGGATGCTTTCGACTGGACGATGACTGGTGTGAAGAACAATCCACGCCATTCCATATCCCATCATTGGCGACATGGTGACGTTACAAGTATTGAAGAAGCACACGAGAAGTTCGACTTGAGCGCAGGTACGATGCGGTGATGATTGGTCGTGCAACCTTTGTGCCCGTGGCTCTTTTAATCAGAGAGAAGATAGCACAATAGATGATAAGATTGACATTCTTAAGAGATGCTACGCTATCAATGTGGAACGTATCGATGAACATCGTGGTATCTTGTATCACATGACGTCAGTAGCTGCAGCATCGCCAATCTTCAAAGGAATCCTTGATTTTAAGAAGACTACATCGCCATGTTGCGTACAACAAAGATGGATGAGTTGATGGCTCTTGAAGATTGCGGGAAAAAGCTAGAAGAATAACTTATAGCAATTAGGCTCATTAGCCCTAATTTAGTCCAATAGGGCCCATTGTACCAAAAGTAAAGAAACCACCAGTTCTTCCCTTTTCTGTCGGGATGACCATTTCAGATTTAAATTTTTATATTTATAACACTTTGCTGATATTCCAATAGGTCTAGTTCTTAGTTGATTTTCACTGAAGTTTTCACCGACAACATAAATCTTATATTGTCTTTACTATCAAACACTTGAGTGATTGTTTGATTAAAATATGTTTGAATAAAACACCGCAAAATCACTCTTAAACACCTCTTCGAGGCATCTTAATTATACGGCATCTGCTACTAACAGAATCTTCAGATACATTTTCGACGAGCTTCAGCAGTTAATCTATCTATTGTCCTCTGCGTTGATTTTTCTATGGTCTTCTGTTGCGTAGAAATAATAGAGTAAAGTGTTTATCAACATTAGTTTTCTCCTCTTTTCCTGCCCCATTATCAAATCACAGTTAGCATCAATATCTGTCAAAACTCGTCAAGATCTTAATTATGGTTTCATAGTTTTGGTGCATTGCGACCTGTAATGATATTATTAGCAGAGCTCCAAGGTATACTGGAGTTTCTTGCAAATGTGTTAACAGTGTGACCTTCTTTTTGTTCGTCAAATGAACAATGCGATTAGTATAGTTTTCTTCTTCCATTTTTATTATTTTTCAACAAATGGAGAAATAAACTCTCATTTGTTTGGTTATTTCAAATAAATGTTAGACCTTTGCGTCACACGCAGTAATTTTTGCAGTCACGAAAATAACATATATCGAGGGCGCAATAAAATGAACATATAAAAATGAGATTCAAAGAGTATAGATATCTCTCTTCCCAATCAGCGCAATGAAGAGATCTCAAAGTTAATGAGTTATGCCGTGAGTGAAAGTACTGTCTAGAGATGGTTGAGAGGCGACTTTGCTCCTGATCCTCTAAAAGAGAAAGGTCATCTCTGATTATCTGAATATTTCTGAAAAGGAATTGTGGCCTGATGCATAAAGACTATGAGACACTGCGATTATCATCGTCTCATGCATTAATGGAGTCACTGTACCTTACTTGATAAAAGTATGTTCAGTACTCACAGAAAAGAAATGCAAAACAAATGAAAACAATCTTATGAAAACAAAGGAATTTGAAGAGCGAATTGACGCTTTAGAATTTGGGTATCGTTATCGACGAGATGAAGCTAAAACCATTCGAATGTTCGAATGGTAACGCGTCACTTAGAATGAGGTATCATTTGGAATGAGAAAGGAGAGGATTCTCTACTGAATTTGAATGGAGAGAAAAAGATGGCGAACTTGTTGGGGTCTTCGGCAGCTCGTTGGAAAGAAACAAAATGTATGACCTTAATTTTGAATAACTACTGACCAGCATTAGAAAAATCAGGAAAAAGCTATCCGCAAAATGGATTTAGAATGTCTTTTCTGTTTCATTATAAGGATCATAGTCAAAAAGTTAAAATTAACGCCAACGACACAGAAAGAAGATCAGGGTGCAGGGTGTCACAGAATATCTAGAAAGAAATGTTTATAGATCAAAAGATAACTGAAATTTCTCCATACAAGACCTTTTCTGAGCGAGAGCTTCGCTTGTGCTACACGAAGCTCTACGGATATACGCTCGAGGCTCAATTCGCGCATCCATCCAGCGAAAGCCACTACTATATATGATGTTTTGTGTAACCAGTACAACCAGGTGCTGGTTCGGAAGGATGTTTAGAGATGTTTTCTTAGCTAGACTCCTATATGAAGTTGAGAGAAAAATATAACTAACAAACAGTGGAAAGGAAAGACGCAGCCTTTTGTCAAAAACAATCTTGGCAAACTGACCCTTTGACCCGGATGGGCAGAGTTTGAATAGAAGTGCTATGTCAGTTCGCCTCTTTACTTTGCAGCAATCGCCTTTGACTGTAGGACTTGCAAGTCAAGCGCAATATCATATGGAAATGTTGAAGATAAAGTTTCGCCACCCTGAGGACTTCACTCCAACAAGAGCCTTTATACAGAGACAGGAATTAATCAACGACGTTTTTGGGACTTGTACTACGGTCGCAAGAACATCAGCAGCAAAGAGTATGCTGCAGGTAGCTGAATACTTAGGCGTAACCTTACAAGAGGCACTTGAATCACGCCAGTTGGATTTGTTTGCCAACAATGAAGAATAAGGAATATGATAGATAAGAAATTTGCATTGAAAAAGGTAAAACTGCTCTAAACATTAGTAAATGTAATGAGGACTTTACTCACCTGCACAAGACAGGTGAATTATAAGGTGTGTAGCCCTTTTCATGATGACCATTCGCCATCTATGGTTGTCAGTCCATCAAGACAGACCTACCACTGCTTCGTGTGACGGAGCAAGTGGAGATGTAATATCCTTTGTACAGCATCACCTAAAACATAGCTTCATAGGGTCTTTGCGTTTGGTGCTAGCAGATCAAACAGGCATCGAGTCTCCCTACTA